>Ga0134124_10000041_pt1 | contig 162540 bp, 145 predicted proteins | sample KB304_FD_96880 | JGI IMG/M metagenome (GOLD analysis project Ga0134124, IMG submission 96880) | Terrestrial soil microbial communities without Nitrogen fertilizer from Kellogg Biological Station, Michigan, USA - KB3-0-4 | ecosystem: Environmental > Terrestrial > Soil > Unclassified ...
GCGCGCCGGTCGCAAATGGACTACCGCTCGTACATCAGCGAGCTCGTGGCGTCTGGCCTGAACACGATTCCCGGCACGGCGGCCGAAATCCTCGACGACGAGGTGCGCGAGATCCTCAGCCACAAGAAGCTCGACACCGCGACGTGGGTGGAGATCATCCGCACCGCGCACTCGCTCGGCGTGCCGACGACGTCGACGATCATGTACGGGCATCTCGAGACGCCGATGCATCTGGCACGCCACGTCGACCTTCTCCGCCACATCCAGGCCGACACCGGCGGCTTCACCGAGTTCGTGCCGCTGCGTTTCATCTGGCAGGAGACGCGCCTTTACGAAGAGGGCCTGGTCTCGCCGATCCCGCAGGGCCAGCTCGATCTGGCCGTTTATGCGACGAGCCGACTCATGCTGCGCGGCCTCATCGACAACCTGCAGACGTCGTGGGTCAAGCTCGGGCACGAGCTGTCGACGCTGTCGCTTGCGGCCGGGTGCAACGATCTCGGCGGCACACTGATGGAGGAAAGCATCTCGCGCGAGGCCGGCGCCGATGCCGGAGAGTTCACGTCCGTCGAAGAGCTCGAAGCCATGATCCGGCGCATGGGACGCACGCCGCGCCAGCGCAACACGACGTACGGAGACGCGGTCCCTCTCGTCGGCGGCGATTCTCACGCTCCAGGCACGGCTTCGGATGCCGGCGCGCATATTACGGCGCCCCGCGCCGCAGCAGCTGTTGCCGCGGCCCACTGAGCGCACCCGGACCTCGAGCACTTCCCGCCTGACACCTCTGCGTTACAGGTTTCATTCGTGATCACGCTGATTGCCGGAGGTGTCGGTGCGGCCAGGCTTCTTCGCGGGCTGGTTCGCGTGGTGCCGGCCAAAGACCTGACCGTCATCGTCAACACCGCGGACGACGATGTGTTCTACGGGCTGCACGTCTCGCCCGACATCGACACGATCCTGTACACGCTTGCCGGCATCGCTCCGATCGAACGCGGCTGGGGAATCGAGGACGATTCGTTCTCGGTTCGCGCCGAGCTCGACACGCTTTGCGGAGCCGGCTGGTTCGCGCTCGGCGACCGCGACCTTGCAACCCACATCCAGCGAACGCGCCGCCTGAGCGAAGGCGCGACGCTGAGCGACGTGACGCGCGAGCTGTCGGCCGCACGCGGAATCCGCGTACGCGTGCTGCCGATGAGCGACGATCCGGTGCGGACCATCGTTACGACCACGACTGGCGATCTTGCGTTCCAGGAGTATCTGGTGCGCCGCCGCGCGCGGCCACGCGTCGTCCGGGTGCGTTATCGCGGTGCGCGAACAGCAAGGCCTGCGCGCGGCGTGCTCGACGCAATTTCGCGCTCGCGCATCGTGATCCTCGCGCCGAGCAATCCGTTCGTGAGCCTCGGGCCGATCCTCGCGGTTCCCGGCGTGCGCAAAGCTCTGGCCCGAGTACGCGATCGCGTCGTTGCCGTGAGCCCGCTGATCGGCGGCCGCGCAGTCAAAGGGCCGCTTGCCGCAATGTTGCGGTCAATGGGACGACGCACGGACAATTCGGCCATCGCGTCGATCTACAAGGATGTCGCCTCGCGGCTCATCGTGGCGCCGGGCGACGCGCCCGCTCGCGGGCTTCCGCAAGGTGTAGCCGTGGCCGAGCATGATATTCTGCTCGTCGATCCCGAACGGGCCGAAACGCTTGCGCGCTTCCTCCTCTCGGGCTTTTTCGGTTCGGGCAGGAAACGGAGCAACACGAAGTGAGCGCTGTATCGATTTTTCCGCTGACCGGCATTCCGGCGATCGGGCCCGGCGACGATCTCGCCCGTCTCGTCGGCGACGCGATCATGCGCAGCGTTCAGCTTCGTGCCGGCGACATCGTCGTCGTCTGCCAGAAAGTCGTCTCCAAGGCCGAGGGGCGCATCGTGCGGCTCGAAGACGTGGTGCCCGGCGAGAAAGCGCGCGGCTTCGCGAAGAAGTACGAGAAAGATCCGGCCATGATCGAGCTCGCGCTGCAGGAAGCCAGAGAAGTGCTGCGCATGAACGACGGGCATCTGATCACCGCCACTGCCAAGGGATTCATCGCCGCCAACTCCGGAATCGACCGGTCGAACCAGGCGACCGGAAGCGAGGCCACGCTCCTCCCGGTCGACTCGGATGCTTCGGCCGCGCGACTGCGGCAGCAGCTCGGCGAGCGTTTCGGCGTCGAAGTCGCGGTCGTCGTCACCGATACGTTCGGACGGCCGTGGCGGCTCGGTCAACTCGACTTCGCGATCGGCGCAGCCGGCATGAAGGTGCTCGACGACTACATCGGACGCCCCGACTGGACGGGCCGGACACTGGAGCACACGGTGATTGCGGTTGCCGATCAGGTGGCGGCCGCCGCCGGGATGGTTATGAGCAAGGCCGGCGGCATTCCGGCAGCGCTCGTCCGGGGATTTTCCTGGGAGAGCGGCAACGAGAATGCCGGAAACCTCGTGCGGCCGCGGGCCCAGGATCTGTTTCGCTGACGGAATGAACAAAAACCCCTTCAGGAAACTCCAGCGCCTTTTCTGGCGGTACTTCTTTCGACTCGTCGTCTTCACCGGCGCGATTGCAGAATGGGTCTGCATGGCGTGGGTGCTCATCATGATTCTGCGGCTGCACGTTCCGTGGCCGATTCATGTGCTCGGCCCGGTCGGGCTGCACATGCTCAACCGCCGGATACTCGGATCGCGGCCGGGGCCGGCCGGTGCGCGCAGCAGTCCGTTCGTGCGCGCGTACGTCGGTGTCGTGTTCACGTCGCTATTCGGGCTCGTGGTGCTGCTTGCCAACGGCGCGGTGTGGGCACTGATCGCGGCGGCGCTGGGCATTGCTTCGAGCCTCGGCTCGCCCGTTGCCGCCGCCGACGTCGCCGGCGCGGCGGGAATGACGGGATCGGTCGCGCTCGTGGTCGTCTCTTCGCTGATCGCGTGGGGGTACGGGCCGGGTCAGCGCCGCGTCCACGTGCTCGAGCTCGACGTCGTCATGCCGGGCCTCGCTCCGGAGTTCGACGGCTATCAGATCGCACAGCTGAGCGACATCCATCTCGGCGGCTACATGACGGTCGATGCGCTCGCGAGCCACGTCGAGCGCACCAATTCGCTGTCTCCGGATCTTACCGTCGTAACCGGTGACATCACCGACGGCCTCGACCACGTGATGGAGACATTCCCGGTGCTCGGCGGCCTGCGCGCGCGCGACGGCGTGGTTGCGATCCTCGGCAATCACGACGTCTACACGGGCGCCGACGACGTAACGGCCGCGCTTCGGCGCCTGACGCCGTTCCGTGTGCTGCGAGACGAAAGCATCGTCATCGAGCGCGGCGGCCATCGGCTGAACGTACTCGGTCTCAACGATGCCGGGCTCGACTGGACGCGCGGAGTTCGCGAGCACCCGGCTCTGCCGCGGCTCGCCGAGCGTGTTCCTGCCGGCGAGCCGGTTGTGCTGCTCTCTCATCGGCCCGACCTGTTCGGACAGGCCGCCGCATTGGGAATCGGCCTCGTCCTGTCCGGTCACACCCATGGAGGGCAGCTTGCGCTGCCGTGGCCTTCGTCACGCCCGTCCTCGCTCGCGCATTTCATCAGCGACTTTCCGCGCGGCACTTACCAGCTCGGAAACTCGACGCTGCATGTGAACCTCGGCCTCGGGGTGACCGGCCAGCCGGTTCGGGTATTCTCTCCTCGCGAGATCACGCTGATCACGCTGCGCAGTCCGGCTGCGGCCGCAGAAGCCTGATCTCGTCGCATCCCGGTATTTGCAACACAAGACGGACCGTATCCCCGGTCCCTCAAGGAGAATGCAGATGGCGAAATTCCGTCACCCCTTTGGCCGCACGGCACTCGTGCTCGCGCTCGTCGCTCCGCTCGCCCTCTCCGCTTCGGCGTTCGCAGCCGAAACCACTTACGAGATCGATCGCGCGCACTCGAGCATCGTATTCAAGGTCCGCCATCTGCTTTCGAAGGTTCCCGGTCGCTTCAAGAAGTTCAGCGGCACGATCGTCGTCGATCCGGACAAGCGCGACACCGTCAACGCGACCGCGTCGATCGAAGTCGCGAGCATCGATACCGACGAAACCAAGCGCGACGATCATCTGAAGAGCCCGGACTTCTTCGACGTCGCCAAGTTCCCGACGATCACGTTCAAAGGCAGCAAGCTGACCGACGTGAACAGCGATCACACCAAGGGCAAGCTTACCGGTGACCTTACGATCCGCGACGTCACCAAGCCGGTGGTGCTCGACGTCGAGTGGTTCGGCAAGGGAAAAGATCCGTGGGGCAACGAGAAGATTGCCGTCGCGGGCACCACGACGCTCAACCGCAAGGACTTCGGCATCATCTGGAACAAGACGCTCGACTCGGGCGGCTACCTCGTCGGCGACGAGGTCGAGATCGAGATCAACGTCGAAGCCCAGGTGCCGAAAGAAGAGAAGAAGTAGCGGGGCCGCCCGGGTCGTATGACCGGGTTCTCGTCTCCTGACTACGAAGGCTCGGGGTCGGAGCCTTCTTCTATTCCGGCGAAGAGCGCGGTGGTGAGGTAACGCTCGGCGGTGTCCGGGATCATTGCGAGCAGCACGCTGCCGCTCGGAGCTTTGGCTGCGACCTCCATGGCAGCGGCAACGGTGGCTCCGCCGGAGATTCCACAGAAGATCCCTTCCTGCATGGCGAGTGCCCTTGCCCACTGCACGGCGTCCGCGTCGGCGACGGGCACGATCTCGTCGGGCACCGAACGGTTGAGCACGGCCGGGACGAAGTCTGGCGTCCATCCCTGGATCGCGTGAGGTTTGAACTCTCCGCCCGACAGCAGAGGCGCATTGGCCGGCTCGGCAGCGATGATCCGCACCGAGGGCCGCGCGAGCCGGATCATTTCGCCTGCACCGGTCATCGTGCCGCCGGTGCCCCACCCCGTCACCCAGTAGTCGAGTCGGCGCCCGACGAAGTCGCTCAGGATTTCCGGACCGGTGGTGTTGCGGTGGTAGGCGGGGTTGGCCGGATTTTCGAACTGGCGCGCGAGGAACCATCCGTGCTTGGTCGCCAGTTCCGCGGCCTTGCGGACCATTCCCTGTCCGCGCTCGGCGGCCGGTGTCAGGATCACCTTGGCGCCCAGGCCGCGCATGATCTTGCGGCGCTCGATCGAAAAACTCTCGACCATCACGGCAACGAACGGGTAACCCTTGGCGGCGCACACCATCGCGAGCGCGATGCCGGTATTGCCGGACGTCGCTTCGACCACCGTCTGGCCGGGCCTGAGCGCGCCGCTCTGCTCGGCGTCCTCGATGATCGCAATTGCCAGACGATCCTTGACCGAAGAGAGCGGATTGAAGAACTCGCATTTGACGAACATCGTCACGTGCGCGGGCGCGATTCGATTGAGGCGGACGACCGGCGTACGGCCGATCGTTTCGAGAATGCTGTCGTAGATCACGGGGGCTCCTGTGCTGCGGATGGCGCGCGAAAACAGACGCCCGGGCTCTATAGCGTCGCCTCGATCACGACGCGAGACGGGTCCGAGGCAGACGCGAGGACGCTACGGCGCTCCCCTTGCCTCCCGATCCGAGCCCGGCTACAGGAACGGGATGCCGACCAGCAGCATCCGACATGACTGGAGCCTCCCCGAGGTCCGGTCGATCCACGACCTTCCACTGAACGATCTTCTGTTCCGGGCGCAAGGCGCGCATCGCGAGCACCACGCACCGAGCGAGGTACAGCTCTGCACGCTGCTGTCGATCAAGACCGGCGGCTGTCCGGAAGACTGCTCGTACTGCCCGCAGAGCGCGCATTACTCGACCGGCGTCGGCAAGGAAGCGCTGATGAACGTCGGCGAGGTTCTCGGCGCGGCAAAGACGGCCCGCGACGCCGGGGCGACGCGCTTCTGCATGGGTGCCGCGTGGCGCGAGGTGCGCGACGGCGAGCAGTTCGACCGCGTCTGCGAAATGGTCCGCGGAGTGACCGATCTCGGAATGGAAGCCTGCGTGACGCTCGGCATGCTGACCGGACCGCAGGCTCGCCGGCTCAAGGATGCCGGCCTCGTCGCGTACAATCACAACCTCGATACCTCGCGCGAATACTACGACCAGATCATCCGCACGCGCACGTACGATGACCGCCTGACGACGCTCGCGAACGTGCGCGACGCCGGCATCACCGTCTGCAGCGGCGGCATCATCGGCATGGGCGAGTCGATCGACGACCGCTGCGCGATGCTGGTCGAGCTGGCCAATCTGCCGGTGCATCCCGAGAGCGTACCGGTCAACGCGCTGGTTGCAGTCGAAGGCACACCGCTTGCCGACCGCCTGCCGGTTCGTGCGTTCGAGCTGGTGCGCATGATCGCGACCGCGCGCATCCTGATGCCCGCCTCGATCGTGCGTCTCTCGGCGGGTCGCAGCTCTCTCAGCGACGAAGCGCAGGCGCTCTGCTTCCTGGCGGGCGCCAACTCGATCTTCTTCGGCGAGAAGCTGCTGACGACCGGCAACCCCGAGCGCGATCACGACCTCGAGCTGCTCGACGAGCTCGGCGTACGTCCGCTCATTCCCGAGCATCTGGCCAATCCGGAAAAGGCCGCGTGAGGCGCCGATGAGCGACCTCGATCAGCACGCCGCCGCGATCGCAGAAAAGGGATTCACGATCGTCGAAGATGCGATCGAGGAAGACCTGATCGCCGAGATCGACGAAACGCTCCTGCGGCTCGAGAAAGACCTCGGCATCGTTCCGGCTGCCAATCCTTTCGAAGGCACGCAGACGGTGCGCATCTACAACCTTCTCGTGCACGGGCAGGTCTTCGAGAAGATTCCGGTGCATGCGGCGATCCTTCCGATCGTCGAGCGCGTGCTCGATCCCGGATGTCTCGTCTCTTCGCTATCGTCAATCTCGATCGATCCGGGAGAAATCCCGCAACCGATTCATGCGGACGACCAGCTCATCCCTCTGTCCAAGCCGCACAGCCCGATCGTCTGCAACACCATGTGGGCGATCACGGATTTCACCGAGCAGAACGGCGCGACGCGCCTGATGCCCGGAACCCATCTGGCCGATTCGTCCCCGATCTTCGGTACGCATTACGACTCGATCCCCGCCGAAATGCGACGCGGCTCGGTGCTCGTCTGGAACGGGAGCCTGTGGCACGGCGGCGGGGCCAACTCGACCGACAAACGGCGCATCGGCATCGCGATGAACTACTGCGCCGGCTTCATGCGCCAGCAGGAGAACCAGCAGCTCGGGATCCCGCTCGAGATCGCCGAGAAGTTTTCTCCGCGCCTCCAGGAGCTGTGCGGTTTCGGAATCTACAACGGACTGATCGGCCACATCGACAAGAAGCCGCCGACGGACGTGCTGTTCGGAAGTAACCGGCCAAAAGGCGTGATCTGGGATCGCAGGAAGTAGGCGCGACGTTCTGCAGCTGCTGGCGGATTTCTCCGTCAGGTCCGGGAGCTCTGGCGCCGCATGCGCTGCACGAGAACGCGCATCACGTGGAGCGCGAAGAACGGCGTATCGACCACCATCGAAAGGAACTCGTTCTCGTCGACTCGCGCAAGGCGCGCTTCGGTGCGGGCGATGGCGGTGGCGCTGCGGTTCTGGGAATCGATCAGCGCCATCTCGCCGAGAAGGTCGCCCGTACTCGAGATATCGATCAGCTTTTCGCCGACGAAGATGTCGATGGTGCCTTCGACCACCACGTACATGAAGTTGCCGGCACTGCCTTCGGCGAACACCGTATCGCCGGCCTCGAAATGGTCGATGACCTTCGCTTCGGAAAACAGTTTGTCGAGCCTTAGCAATACCGATGGCATCCGCCGACCCCTTCCGGTTTCAAACCGCAGTGCAGCACGTCGAAGCCGGTCATCTTGTGTGCGCGCAGCACCAATGACAAATCGCGGGGCGACCATTTTATCGGGTCGCAACTGCTTTCCCGCCGGCATTCGACGTGCACACTGACGAAAGACGAAACGCGGCCGGCCACGGCTCGAACAGACGAGCCGCCGTTGCCGCGAGTCTTCTCGGAATCGCCGTGGTCGCCGCGTTCGCTGCGTCACGGCTGGTGACCGTGGCGGTGCCGTCCGAGCGTGAATACGACGAGGGCGTGTATCTGCTGTCGGCGCGCGCCGTCAATCATGGGCACGAGCTTTTCTCGGATGTGTTTTCGTCCCAGCCCCCGGCTTTCCTCGAATCGCTCGCGCTCAGCATGCGTGTCGCCGGCGACAGTCTGGAAACCGGCCGGGTCTTCATCCTGTGCTTTGGCCTGCTGGCGCTCGGCTCGATCGCATCGATCGCGCGCCGGCTTTACGGGATATGGGCGGCACCGGTGGCCGCGGCCGGCCTTGCGATCGGCGCCACATTTCTCGACCTGTCCCACCTCGTGCAGGCCGAGCTGCCGTCTCTCGCGATCGCACTCGCAAGCCTCGCAGCCTGCCTGGAGGCGCGCGCGCATTCGTGGAGTCGCGGCTGGCTGATTGCCACGGGGGCGCTGTTCGCGCTCGCCGCGCTCTTCAAGCTGTTCATCGTGCCGTTCGCTGTGCCGCTTGCCTTTCTGCTGCTGCTTGCTCCCGAGCGCGATGATGACCCGGCCTGGAGCCTGGACGGGCGCGGCCTTCTGCTCTTGCAGCGCGCGGCTGGACGGATGCTGCTCGTAGCGGGCGGCGCGGTCGCGATCGGATGCATCCCTCTGTTCTGTTACGACATCGGGGCGCTCTTCGAACAGACCGTCTCGTTTCAGCTCGTCAAGCACGAGGTCTACGAGCTCAACCGGCAGGCCAACCTCATGCGCTGCTGGAAGCACATCGCATCGGAGCCGACTCTGGCGATCAGCGCTGCGGTTGGCGGGCTGTGGCTGATCCGCCACAACCGGCTGATCTTCGCGTGGCTGCTCGGCTGGCTCGTTGCGAGCCTCTTCGTGCTGATGGAGCAGACGCCGCTTTTCTGGCGGCACTTCGTCCTGCTGGCACCGATCGTGGTGCTGGCAGCAACGTCACTTCTCTCGCCGCTGACGGACCAGCGAGGCCTCTCGAGCGCACTTCTCGTCACCATGTCGCTGCTCGGCGTGTGGTCTTATCCGTCGATCGCAACCCCGGCCGGCGTCTTTCCGCTGATTCCGCAGCGGCAATCGGAAGAGACCCAGGCAACGTCGATTCGCGCCGTCGCCGCATGGATCGGCGAGCACTCCGATGCTGGCGATCTCGTCGCCGGGGACGATCCGATGGCAATCTATCTCGCGGGTCGACAGTCGCCGCCCGGGCTGTGCGACAGCTCGCGGGCCAGGATCAACTCCCAATCGCTAACGCTCGCAATCGCACGCGAGCAGAGCGCAACCGCTCGCATCATCGTTCTGCGAGATGACGGGCGGCTGTCACGCCTGCCCGGATATCCCGCGTGGCTCGCGAAGAACTATTCCAGGGAGAATGCACCGCCAGGAACTTTAAGGAGCTTCTGGGTCCGGACCGCGGCACCCGGCCACACGAACGAGTAAGTCAGCCCGCGTTCCAGCGAAGCACGACGAAAGCGGTCATGGCGACGAAGCACACGAGATGCGCGCGGCAGATTTCGCGCGCCAGCCGGGATTGTTCGGAAGGCGGATCTTTGCGGGTTCCGAGCCGGATCGCACTCGGAAAGATCCGCACGAGCGCAAGCGTGATGGGAACTCCGCAGAGTGCAAGAGAGATCCCGTCGACTACTCGAGTTCCGCCGGACGCGGCGAGCTTCGAAACCAGAATCACGACCATCGCGGCCATCACGGCGCCCACCAGATGGTTCATCGGCGACGCCGTGGTCGTGACGCGCCTGTAGTACGAAGCGATCCCCGCCAGCACGTCGTCCGCGAGCACATCGGATGCGGCGCTGCGCCGCTCACCTGCGCGGCTGAAGACGAGCACGTCGAACATCAGATCCATCCAAAGTACGGCGAGAAGAAATCCGCCGCCTACTCCCAGAAAGAAGTTCATCGGTCGAGTTCGATCCTGCAAGTCCGTTGTTCGCAACGCCCAAAACGAAAACGGGGGGCGTCCGTGTGGACGCCCCCCGCTTCTTACGATCCTTCAGCCAACGCTCAGTTCTGCGTTGATCCGAAGACGTTCATCGAACCCTTGGTCAGCGTGCGGGTGTCTCCGCCCGTCGCACAACCGAGGATGATATCGACTTCGGCAGCGTTCCCGCCCACCGGCGTGTACTGGCTGTTCAGTGCGATGACACCCTTGGCCGTCGTCGTCGAGTTGCCCAGGAGCAGCGTCTCCGACGAATCGAGCGGGGTCTGGACATCGTTCTCGACCGCGATCAGCGTGCAGCTTACCTGCTTCGCCCCATTCGCAAACGGTGAGTTCACCTTCGCGCTGATGAGGTAGTTCGAGGCACCCGTCACGTGCTGCGAGAGCACGTCCGTGGTCGTTGCGCTGATGCCGGCCGAGTTGAACTTCTGCGTCCAGCCCGGTGACATTCCGTCCTTGCCGGCTGCTCCGGTGGGACCGGTTGCGCCGATCTGACCCGGAGGTCCTTGCGCGCCCGGAGGTCCGGCGATGCCGTCCTTACCCTGTGCGCCGGCCGGGCCGGTTGCGCCGGTCTGTCCCGGAGGACCCTGCGATCCCGGAGGACCTGCGACGCCGTCTGCGCCCTTGGCACCGGTCGGGCCGGTTGCGCCGGTCTGTCCCGGAGGACCTTGGGCTCCCGGAGGTCCGGCAACGCCGTCCTTTCCGTTCGCGCCTGGTGCACCCTGAGCGCCGGTCTGCCCCGGAGGTCCGGTGGATCCCGGAGGACCAGCAACGCCGTCCTTGCCATTCAGTCCCGGAGGTCCGGTGGATCCCGGAGGACCGGCAACGCCGTCCTTGCCCTGCTGTCCCGGAGGACCAGTGGCTCCCGGAGGTCCAGGAATTCCGTCCTGTCCCGGAGGACCGGTCGATCCCGGAGGACCGGCAACGCCGTCATGTCCGTTCTGTCCCGGAGCGCCAGTCTGTCCCGGAGGACCAGTGGCTCCCGGAGGTCCCGGTACGCCATCGTGTCCCGGAGCGCCGTCCTTGCCGTCGAGGCCAGGATTACCGTTGAGTCCCGGAGGGCCGAACGGACCAACCGGGCCAGTCGGACCGGTGGCTCCCGTAAGACCGATGGTGCCCTGCGGTCCGGTAGGACCGGTCGGGCCAGTCGCACCGACTGCGCCAGTCGCGCCGGCCGGGCCGGTCGCGCCAGCGGGGCCGGCTACACCCTGGGGTCCGGCTGAACCTTGCGGTCCGGTGGGGCCAGCTGCACCCGTGGCGCCAGCTGCGCCTGTCGCGCCAGCAGGTCCGGTCGGTCCCGGAGGACCGCCAAACTCACCTTGCGGGCCAGTCGGTCCGGTCGGACCGGTTGCACCCACAGCACCTGCCGCGCCGCTCGTGCCCGCCGGACCGGTAGGCCCAGCGGGACCTTCCGGTCCACGACAATCGCCAACGGTGCAGAAGGTGTCACCATCGGTGTCCTCTTCTGCATCACAGGCCGAATTGCTGTTCGTATCCCAGCACAGCGTGCCGGCGATAATCGGACAGCCTATTTCCACGTTTTGACCGACTGCGAAACGCAGCAGCCTCAAAGCGTCAGTTGCAACAACGGTCCCGCTGCCGTCGACATCGCCGCAGACTTCCGTCGCGGCGAGTGCACCTGTCGCACCAAGCAGCACCGCTGACAGCGCTGCTGCAGAAAATCCCATTCTTTTCATATACGAACTCCCCAGACCTCCCGGCGAACGAGTGTTGCCTACTAGATGAAAGAGCGAGGAGTTTCGCCCTTTCGCTTTCAATTTCCTACCTTCTAAGCGCCCGTATGTAAAGCACGATGAGCCCGTAACGCTACGTCACGGCACAAGTTCTGCCCGGGGAGTGAATCTCCCCACAGAAAACGACGGGTGCAGCCGCGAGCGGTTTTGACAGGAATAGGCGACTGCGTACGTGCGGGAAAATTGCCGCGCCGAGGCACGCCGAGAGGTTCCTTGAACGATTGTGAAGGAGCCCGCATCCCTGGACACGTGGAAACGGACGCCGGCATGCCCGGGGACGAAGACAGATCCCGGGGTTTTGCGGCCTGAGAGTCTGAGCGCGGAATGGGATGCGGCCGGCCGGATCCTCGACGCCACGCGGCATTACGCCATCAAGAATCCGGGCGGGCGCTGTCGGCGGGCGTAGTCAGGCGAACCGACGGACGGGAGCCGACGCCTGTTCCGGTTCGAGTGCCAGGTCGAGCGTACGCACCTTTGCAAAGCGTCGCGCGACGTCCTGCCAGTTGACGATCTTCCAGAACGAGCTGACCCAGCTCGCCTTCACGTTCTGGTATTGCAGGTAGTACGCGTGTTCCCACATATCGAGCACGAGGAGGGGCACGGTCCCGTTGCCGATGTTTCCCTGGTGATCGTAGATCTGTTCGACGACGAGGCTGTGGCTTACCGGTTCCCAGGCAAGCGCGCCCCAGCCCGAGCCCTGCACGTTCAGTGCGGCTTCCGTCATCTGACTGCGAAACGCATCGACGGAGCGGAACGATTCGCGAATCGCGGCCTCGAGCTCACCGTCCGGCTCGCCGCCGCCTTTCGGACACATGTTGTTCCACAACAGCGAGTGCAGCACATGGCCGGAAAGATGGAAGGCGAGATTCTTCTGCAGCTGATTGATCGCGCTGAAGTCCTTCTTCTCGCGCGCTCCTTCGAGCTTCTCGAGAACCGTGTTGGCTCCGTCCACGTAGGCCGCGTGATGCTTGCTGTGATGAAGCTCGAGCACTTTCGCCGAGTAGTGCGGCTCCAACGCCGAGTAGTCGTACGGCAGCTCCGGAAGTGAGTATGGTTTCATCTTGAACCCCTTTGTCCTGTGTCGACGTCCCGCGACTCACGAGTCCCATATGCGGGCAGATCGCCGACCTCGGCATGCTGTGCAGCAATGTCCGTCTCGGTACGAGGCGGTTCGACGGGTTTCAGATCGCTGTTAGCGGGTCCGGTGACGACGCGTCCCAGCGCGTCGAATCGTGACCCGTGAGCCGGGCAGTCCCACGTGTGCTCCGCCGAGTTCCACTGCACGACGCCTCCGAGGTGGGGACACATGGCCGAGAATTCGTGGACCGTGCTGTCCTCGTCCCGATAGCACGCGACTTTCGTCAAACCGCGTCGCAGGATCGCACCACAGCCCGGCATGAGCTCGCCGGCGCTCGCGACTTCGCCTGGAGTCAGCCAGTCGGTGTACTGCCACGCCGTATTCGAATTCTCCCGTGCATATTCGATCGCGGCCTTGAGCGTTTTGCGTGACGGATCGTAGAGCCTGGCCCATGGATTTTCTCTCTGCAGGATCAGATCGCTGAGCAACATCCCTGCGATCGTTCCGTGTGTCATGCCCATCCCGCAGTCGCCGGTCGCGATGTAGACGTTCTCGGCGTCGAGCGGGTTGCGGCCGATGAATGCAAGGCCGTCGATTGTCTCGAAGACCTGGCCCGACCAGCGATGCGTGACGCCGCCAACGATCGGAAAGCGGCTGCGCGTCCATTCCTCGAGGTTACGATAGCGTTGCGGAGCGTCGTCGCTCTGTCCGGTCTTGTGGTCTTCGCCGCCGACGATGAGCGTGTCGTATCCGTCGGCGCCGTGCCTTCCGTCGCCGGCCGGAGACAGCCGCACGTAATGATAGGGATCCTGCGTATCCCAGAAGAGCGCCCGCGGCGCCGCACCGGCGGGTACCCGTGCCGAAATCACGTACGAGCGATAGGCCGCCTGCTTGGTATGGATCGCGACACGATCGTTGATCGGTGTGTTGGTCGCGACGACGACCGCCGCAGCAGCAATGCTGGGGCCCTTTTCGGTTCGAACGCGCGCCTGGCGTCCGCCGGAAACCTCGGTCGCGTGCGTATCGCAGTAGATGCGGCCGCCGCAACGAACCAGCGCTGCCGCCAGGCCCGACAGGTACTGGAGCGGATGAAACTGCGCCTGGCGAGGAAACCTCAGGCAGGCGCCGATCTTCGGATGCTCGAATGGAGCCTGGGCAAGCAGCTCGAGTCCTTCGATACCGATGCGACGGGCGACTTCGAGCTCGCGCTCGAGCATCTCGAGCGGATCCCCGGGCGCGAGGAACAGATATCCATCGAGGCGCTCGAACGCGCAGCTGATCTTCTCCTGTAAACTGAGGTTTTCGATGCAATCGATCGCGGCGCTGTGGCTGTGCGCGGTAAGTCGCGCGCCCTCTTCGCCATGAAGCCGTTCGATTTCGTAGTACCTGGCATCGATCGCGTTCGACAGGTGCGCGGTGGTCCTTTCGGTTTGGCCTCCGCCGATGCGGCCGTTCTCGATCAGCACGACAGACTTACCGGCCTTCGCGAGAAGATAAGCGGTGGTAACACCTGCAATCCCTGCGCCGACGACACAGACATCGCACGAGGCATCTTTCGTCAGAGGCGGAAAGTGCGGCGTCGTCGCCGTCGACATCCAGAGTGAAGTGCTTTGGGCGTCAAGGATGGACATGGCGAGGTCTCCGAACCGGCCGACCGTGCGCCTGGTGCGCGCGGCCGGCCGGTGGCTTTCGGACGGGACAGAACCGGGCGGATCAGCGAATCAGATGTTGCGCCCGCCCGTAGTCCCCGAGTACGGGGTGCGGTGGCTCGTCTCCGAGGTCTGGCCGCTCTGCGACGACGACTGGCCGGCCAGTTTGCGCGCTTCTCCCGCGTAGTCCTCCGCCATGTCTTTTGCCTGCTCGCCCCACTCCTGGGCCTTTTCGCTCAGGTCACGGCGCAGCTCGGAACCGGACTTCGGCGAGAACAACAACGCGAGGCCTGCGCCGAACAGCATGCCGGTGCCGAACACGCCAAGCATCGGCAGGATGTCGGTGTTTCCACCGAGATAGGAACTGCTGCGGCTCTGCAGGCCGACGGCGCTGGCAATGTCTTCTCGTGACGGAAGCGATTGAAGTAGCTCTTCGATGTTCATGATGTCTCCTTGTGCCTTCGCGGTTCGTACGATTCGGATGGACCGTGTTCGTTGAATGAATCAGTGACGGGTTGGAGTGGGAGCTTCGCCCATCTTCCCGGCTGCGGCCCACGTACCCATTTCGCGGGCCGCGACGGCCAGCCCGAAACGAGTCGCGAATCCGAGCATCAGCACAGTTAGACGCGAGCTGAGCCCGCCTCCGAGGACGTAGCCAATGCCGGCAGCAGCAGCCAGGGTTGCAACCGGGCGCTCGCGAACGGTGTCGGTCAGAAAGGTCTGCAACTCACTTCTGGCTTCCTGCACGTGTCCCACGAGCTTCTGCGCATCGCCCTGAAGCTGGCGTCCACGGTTGGCCAGCGATTCGCGCGACGCGTTTCCGGAGCGACGACGCTCATTCTGTTCATCGGATCCGTTGGTGACCTGGTTTCTGGTTTCAGACATTTCCACTACCTCCTCGAAAACATGCGCGCCACGACGAAGCCGAGACCCAGCGCGGACAGCACCGCGGTGACCGGGCGCTCCTCGACGAATTTCTGCAGCTGTTGCTCGATGTCCGTCGCCGTGGACTTGAAGATCTCGATATCGGTCTGAAGGGTCTGCGAGAGTTGCCGTAGAGGCCGACTTTCCGAGTTGCGTTCCGTATTCATCCTGTTCTCCTTGATGGCATGGGTATGGGCAGGTAAACGGACTCTTTGTCTCTCCTCATCCCGAGCCAGAGGCCGACGCAGAATGCGCCGGCGACCCAGGCGAACGGGCGGGAACGAATGTACTGCGCGATGTCGAGCTTCTGCTCGGTTGCTTCTGCGAGCTCGTGCATCGCCTCCAGAAGTTCTTCTTCGTCTTCCTCGATGCTGTGGAGCAGCTCTTCTTTCCGCTCCGATACGTCTCCGCCGTTCTCATTCGCCATGTTCCTGGTCTCCTGAGCTCCGCCGGATGTTCTGGACCCGATCGGTGTGTTCGTCTGCCACCTCGCCGCCGAGGGTCGGCAGGTTCTTTCTCAACGCCACAAAGACGACGACCGCAGCGATGCTCGCGTTGACTGCGGCGTACACCGCGAGGTGCATCGGCATGCCTCTGTGCGGCAGCAGATAGAGAACGGTGCCGGCCAGCCCTGCGAACCACGCCGCCAAGCCCACAATCACGCCGAACGTGATCAGCCCGGCTTTGGTGATCAGCGCGGAAATGAGCTCGTGGCTTTCGAGCGTAACGAGGTCGATTCGTTTGCTGATCACCCGCTGGGTTGCAGAAGCGAGCTTCTCGAGTGCGGCGGGGACTGACGGGGCCGGAACCGGCGACGGTTCGGGGATCGGGCGACGTTCCGGAACCTCGGCGATACGCGGGCCCCTCCTCTGTTCAGCGTGATTGGCCATCGTCATTCACCTCAGGGACGGACGTGCCGTCTCTCTTGCGTGTCAACCCGACATTGGTCGATGGCGCCGGTGCGATGCATTCGCTGCGAACGATCGCACCGGCGCCGGTTCGTCAGACAGTAATGTTCCTGCCGCCACGGCCACTCAGCAGAGCCACGGCCAGGAAGACCACCGCGAGCACGGCGAACAGCCAGCCGATCTGCGCCGACAGGCCGGCCACGCCGTTGAAACCGAGAACCGCGGCAATCAGAGCCACGACGAAGAAAACGATCGCGTAATGTAACATGGTGAACTCCTTGGACGGACCCTTCTGCGTCCGCCGCGTGGGCTAGTGCTTGAACGACCCGCGGTCGTCGAGCTCGCTCTCGAACTTGGCGATCTCGTCCTCGACCGCATCCTTGGCCATGCCGTACTTCTTCTGGAGCATGCCCGCGAGCCTGTCGCGTTTGCCGCCGATTGTGGTCAGCTCATCGTCGGTGAGCTTGCCCCAACGCTCCTTGACGCCGCCCATGAATTCCTTCCAGTTGCCTTCGACTTGATCCCAGTTCATTCCGTTTCTCCTTGTGGCTCCGTGAGCTTCGGGTAGCCACGGATCCGGTCTTCTCGTCGACATGACCTGACCACTTCCGCGCGCTGATCCCGTCACGAGTCACGCGCGGCTTTCTCTTCACTGCTGCAATCTCCGTCCGTGCAACGCACGACGTCGATCTATCTGAAATTACGATAAACGAGCCATCTGGTGCCGTGAAGACGTGTTCGCAATTCTCGGCGCCATCAGGGTCATCACCTGATAGAGGGAAACCTCCACGCGCGAAGAATTCGCGGCCGCTCACGCGCGCGCGTCAGACTCGAACGCGCCTTCTCCGAACCGCGTACGCTCATCGCACCACGCGAGCGCGCGGCACGATGAGCGCAGGAATGAGATCAGTGTCGCCCGTGGGCAGGGCCGAATTGACCGGACTGCGGCGAGCGCGGCCCGAAGTCTTGTGATGCAGACCCTCGTTCCGAATGTTGCATCGCCGGCTGCGACTGATGCTGCATTCGCGGTTCGACCTGCATCGATCGCGGCTCGCTCTGACGCATCATGCGCGGCTCGTTCTGATAACCACGCGGTTCGCTTTGACGCATCATGTGCGGCTCGCTCTGCGGCATCCGCGGTTGCTGCATGCGTTGCTGCGGTATCCGCTGCTGCTGCATGCGTTCCTGCTGGAAGCGCTGCTGCTGCATGCGCTCCTGCTGGAAGCGCTGAGGCTGCATGCGTTCCTGCTGTTGCATCCGTTCCTGCTGGAAGTGCTGCTGCATGCGCTGCTGCTGGGGCGCAGACTCCCGCTCCGGACGGCGCGCCGGAATTTCCCTCTGCGCGGGCTGCCGTTCCGAGCGTTCGATGCGAGCCGGGCTTGACCGATCCGACTCTACGCTGCGTCCTCGCGATGCCGGCTCGCGACGATTGAGATTGTCGTCACGCCGCATCGGCGCGGCACCGTGCGTGCGTTCGGACGGCTGCATGACTTCTTCCTCACGGTCGACTCCGCGCCCGCGCGGAGCTCGATCGTCACCGCCGGCAGCTCGGCCGCCGCGCGGAGTTACCTCGAGGCCAGTCGTTGCGTCACCGCGTCCGCGCGGTGCCACGCGCTCCTGGCCCGGCGCAGTGTCGCCGCGTCCGCGCGTCTCTTCCTGCTCGCCGGTCGGCCACAGCCGCTGCTCGTTTCGGTCACGGCCCGTTGCCTGGCCGCGCGACGTTCCAACGGTCGGCGTGCCGGCGTTCCCGAAGCCGCGGCGGTTGTCTTCCCGCTCGATCAGCTCGGGCGCGCCGCCGCGCTCGTTGTCCTTTTCTCGCGGACCACGCTGCGCAGTGACCGCCGCCTTCTCGCGCGCGGGTACGCGATCGAGACGCGCCTTTTCCTGTCTGATCGTGTCTGCCTGCCGCACCTCACGAGGAGCCTTCGCAATTCCCAGTCTGTCGGGTGTCTTGTCGCTGCGTTCTTCGATGCGGGGTCGGAAAACCTCGAAACGGTCGCCCTTGAGCGCGCCGCGCGTCGGACGATCGGCATTCTCGAGTCGCACCTGTCTGACTGGATGCGCAGCGACACGCTCGATGGTGCTGCGGTCGATGCTGTGTCCGATACGATCCGGACTGTCGCCGTCCCATCGCGTGACGTCGCGTGACCTCTCGTAGACGCGGTCACGCTCCGCGCGATCTCTCAGCATCACACGCGAGATGCGCGGCGAGGTGAAGTCGCGATCGCGACAGAACACCCAGCGGTCCCAGTCACGTCCACGATGGCGATGGCCCCAGTCGTCATCGTATCCCCAGTGATCCCACCGGTACTCTGGATAGATATCGAAATAGACCGGCCAAAGTGGTGCCCATCCGACGTATCCACTCTCTATGCGCCAGTCGACCCACGCCGGCGCCCATATGCGTCCCGGCACCCAGGTCCAGCCGTAGATCGGATCGAAATACCATCTTCCATAATGATAGGTCGCCCAGCCCCACGGCTCGTACGAAGCCCACGTCCAACCGACATCGTCCGCCCATACCCATTGCCCTTCGGTATACGGCCGCCAGTCGACGGCAACTCTCAGCGGACGCCACACCCAGCCGAAGTCGGCCTGGAAGTACCATTCTCCGTAGGGCGCGAGCTCCTCATAGAAGTACGAATCGTCGACGATCTGAGCGACAGCGTCGCGCGGCATCGCGAGATCGACGATCAGTGCTCCAGAGCTGCAACCAAGAAAGATCGCCAGCAGCACGCTGCGGGTGATCGCGGGGCTTTGAAACGAAATCCCGATGGCATTCATCACATGACTCCAGCGGGGCCAATAGCCCACGTTAAATCCGGTCCGCCGCTATCCCGGACGAGTACACGTCATCGTGCGATTCACGTGTCGAGTTTAAGCACGAAGTCCATGCGCGAAAAGATCTCCTCACTCAGACGTCACGCACATGGAAAAACATTCGATGCGCATTCACCCGAACGCGTTCACCCGTAAGCGGACTTTAACGCGCCGCTTACCTTGCAGGCTTGGATGCTCAATGTATCGTTGACGTTGTCCCGATTGTTTGTCCGGGGCCCAGCTCAGAAGGAGATACTCAAATGAAAATGCAACGCATCGTTACCACCATGACACTCGGCCTGGCGCTCGGCTTGTTGGCGAACGCCTCGGTCAGCTATGCAGACATGGAAAGCACGACGACCACGAAGAGCACGACGTATTCCGGCGTCGTCTCGCAGGTAGACCCGTCGTCTTCCACGATCATTCTCAAGTCGGAGAGCTCGCCTTCTCCGGTGACATACACGTACTCGAAAGAGACGACGTTCGTGGATTCCACCGGACGCCCGGTCTCTGCGGACGTGATCATGAATTCGCCGGTGACGGTGGAGTACTCCACGGAAGGCGGCCGCACGATCGTTCGCCGCGTCGTTCAGACCGGCCCTGCGCGCACGACCACGAAGACCACGCACACCGAGACGGAAACCCGCTGATCCGTCTGGCGGAGTTCCACTGGGCTCGGGGCAGTGCCTGACGGGCACTGCCCCGAGCCCATGAAGGAGAGCATCATGAAAAAGCTTATCAGCGTTTTTGGACTGCTCGCGCTGGTCGTCGCTGTCGCCGGTTGTGGTGAGCATCGCCGTGTGACGACAACGAGCAAGGAAACGATCGAAACGGCACCGATGGACCCGGTTGTCACCGAAAGCCGCACCACGCACACCGAGACTCACACCAGCCACTGACCAACTGGCGATCGGTCGCGACCCGCGCGCGACCGATCCGGCGACAGCCATCCCTTTCAGAACGCAGGTCGATCCGATCGAATGACGCAGCGACGGCAGCGGGCCAATGCCCCGCTGGCCGTCGCGACTTCGGTCGCATTCGCCGGAATCACGCCCGGCGCGTGGAGAACACGAAAGCCATCGCGTAGAGAACCAGCGCGAATACGTAAAGGCTGCGGAAGCCGAAATACATCGAGTTGTATTCGAGAAACCCGCCGACCATCGCGCCGAAGAGGTTCGACGACAGCGCGCTCGATACATCCCCTTCCCTCGCGACTTCGCTCGAGAACGCAAAGCCCGAAAAGAACATCGGCAGCGTCAGCACGGCGACCATGACGATGCGTGACAGGACGGGCGGCATGCCTGAGAGAACCTCGCCGGATATCGCCAGCCCGAGAAGCAGAGACGCCGCCAGAAGGCCGTACGCAATCGGATCCGGCATCCGGCCACGCCGAAGGATGATGCGGTTGGCCAGGTACGCCATGGTGAGGATGCCGGCGATCACCACGCTGATGACCTGCCACGTATTGCCGAGCGTCAGGCCAAGCTCGGTGATGCTCTTGGTCTCGACCAGCATGAACCCGGCTCCGAGAAAGAACGCCACCGGCTCGAATCGCGAGGTTCCCGCGGGCAGAAGCTCGCGAATCATGACCACCGAGACAAGCAGCAGCAGCGCGATCACGACGACGTACGTCAGAGGGTAAGTTCGCCTCGCCATGTAAAGGAAAGGCCAGTCGTCGGTGGAGACGGCAACGGGGGCGGATATGGCCTTGACCGTCGCGGTGATGTTCTTGAGCGGAATGCCTGTCGGCAGCATCATCCCTTCGCCGATCACGAAGCTGGTTCCGAAATCGTAGCCGGTCTCGAAGACGACCGGCTCCAGGCCGTCGAACGCCTGCGTGAGCATGTCGTACATTTTGCGACCCTGCTCCCAGTTCACGAGGCAGAACGTCATGACCAGCAGCCCGCCGGGTTTGAGCCGTGCACGGGCCTCGCGGAACGCCTCGACGGTATAGACGAAGCTGTCCAGCCGCACGCTCGTCATTCCCGAAAGCTGTGCGTGCGAATCGAGCAGCCCGTAAACGACGAGGTCGTAGCGGTGGTCCGTCCGCCTGACGAACGAGCGCGCGTCCTCGACAACCGGGCTTACGCGTGGATCGTTGTACGGATCTTCCGGATGAAGCCGGCGCCCGACATCGAGAATCACCGGATCGATCTCGACCGCATCGACGTGACGTGCGTTTCGCCGCAGCGCCGCAGCCACGTCGTTGCCCGTGCCGCTACCGACGACCAGGACGTCGGCAGGATCCGGGCGCACGACATACGGAAGCTCGTAGTACGCGGCAGCAATTTTCTTCTTCGGATCGGACGTCTGGGCAGCGGCGCTCAGATCGACGATGTGCTGGAAGTACGAGTGATTGGCGAGAATCTGCACCGGCTGGTCGCGCCGGGTCTCGATCGCCAGCACCTGATACGGCGAGTACACGTACGAGAGGTCGACCGACAGCGGCATCGCGAGCATCCACGCCACGGCTGCGACGGAGGCGATCGTCGGAGCCACCGTCCATGCGCTGGCGCCGCGCGCCAGCACGACGCCGAGCCCAAGCGCCGCGACCAGGATCCACACGGCCGGAGGGCTCCACAGATAGCCGAGAAGCGTAAACGCGAGAATGCCGGCGAGGCTGCCGAGAAGGTTCGCGCTGTAGGCCACGAGTGGCAATTCGCGCCGCATCAGCCGCGCAGCGAGCTGGCCGAGTGGAAGACACGTGACGACGGTCAGCGTGAAGACGAGGAGAAGAAATCCGTATGCGATCAGGACGGCGCCGAACGAATGGACGCGCGCGAAACCCATCGCGCTCTGCTCGAGGACGGGGTTGCGCAGGTGGTCGTGCAGGGTCGTCTGGCTCAGCCCGTATAGCACGAGGAACTGCAGCGCGATCGCCGGCATCACGAGCGGAGTCATCAGCGGCCGCATCGATCCGCGAGCGTAACCGAGGCCCAGCCCGAGGAATGCAGCCAGCAGGCTTACATTCTTGTACAGGGCGAACAGCTGGAACATCGACGAGTGCCAGCGGATCAGCATCAGCTCGATGAACAGCCCGAGCGCACTGGCGAGCATGATCCAGGCGCCGAGCCGGGCCGGCTCGATTGTTTCCACGGCCTCGTCATGACGGTCGAGCGCAGCCGCCAGGCGCGGCCACCACCGCGAAGCGTTGCGGCTGGCAATCGTCCAGGCTGCCAGCAGCGAAAGCGGTACCGCCGAGAGGATGAGCGCGGTCGACAGATCGTCCAGGCCGTGGGTGAGCTCGCCGCCGACAAACAGCGCGATGCCGACGAGGAAGACGGGAGCGGCCGGCCACCGCGGCGCCGAAACGGAACTCGATAACGACATGGAAGAAGAACTTTTTACGCGAGATGGGCGAAGCCAGCCAGCCTATCGGCGCAAAGACTTGAAGAAGATCGTCGTCGGGCATGGCCTGCCGTCCGGCCACAGCGCGTAGTCCGGGATCTCGCCGCACCGCTGCCAGCCGCTGCGCGAGTAGAGCCGGTACGCGTCGCTGCCAGTCACGGTGTCGAGCACGAGGACCGTCCTGCCCGCCTCGAGAGCCTCGCGTTCGACTGCTGCAAGCAGCGCCGCGCCGATGCCGCAGCGACGCGCCCGTCGATGCACCTGCATCTTGGCGACGTCCGCGCGGTGAGGCTGGTTCTCGAAGGTCGCGGGAATCAACGTAACGGTGCCCACGATCCCGGCGGTGTCCTCGGCGACAAGCAGGATCTTCTCGCCGCGCGACACGCCCGCGGCGAGGCCGTGCCAGAAAGCGTGCGCGTTCTCGCGGGAGACGGGCTGCAGAAAACCGATCGAGGCGCCGCCTTCGACGCAGTCGATCGTGACATCGGCAAGACCACAGATGTCGTCCTCGCCGAGGATGTCGACGCGGCGGATTCGGAAGGCGGCGTTCTTTTTGTCATCGACGATCAAGAATGGCTCCTGTCGTGTGATCGCGCACACGTGCGAACCTTGCGTAAGCTCGGTGCGGGCTCAATGATCGCGCGCTCCATGAATGTCGAGTTCTTCGTGGTCGGCGTCGCGCTGATTCTTGTTTCCGCGGCGCTGTTCGTCTGGCGATCGCTGCCGCCGTGGATTCTCGCGGTCGCAGGGTTTGCTCTTGCGATGGCCGGCCGGCCGGGGATCCTTGGCATTCATCTCCGGCAGCCGCAGAGCGAGCGCGAGGCGTGCGAGTGGCGATGCGATGCCCTCTATGGACATCGCAATGAGCTGGGCTCGAAGTTCGCGCTCTGTGTCGGGACCTGTCCGTAAGACATCCTGCCTGGCAACCGACGTCGGCTACTGTCGCATCCTCGCGCACACCACCGCTGTCCTCATTTACACTTTACGCGTCGCGGAAGTAGGACTCGAGGATGGGGAGCGGGCGAAAAGCTCGTGCCTGGGTGCACGGCCTTGCGAGTTTCGGGCTGGCCCGCTTGGCGGTGCCTGCTGCGCTCGGGTCGCTGCTGGCGCGCGACGTCAATGCAGCAGACGCAACTCCACCTGCATCACCGGCACCGATCGCCGCGAACGCCGGCTACGTCGGCAGCGCGTCGTGCCGTCCATGCCATGAAGCCCAGTACGTGGCGTGGAAAGGCTCGGATCACGACCTCGCCATGCAGGACGCAACCGAGGCGACCGTTCTCGGCGACTTCGACGGCGCAGCCATAGACGTCCACGGCGTGACGTCCACGTTCAGCCGGCGCGACGGCGGATTCCATGTCCGAACCGATGGACCCGACGGTGCTCTGGCCGACTACACGGTGAAGTACACGTTCGGCGTGCGCCCGCTGCAGCAGTATCTCGTCGAATTTCCGGGCGGGCGGCTGCAGGCTTTGCCACTCGCCTGGGACTCGCGCTCGAAGCAGGACGGCGGGCAGCGCTGGTTTCACCTGTACCCGAACGAAAAGATCGACCATACCGACCAGCTCCACTGGACCGGCCTGTACCAGAACTGGAATCTCCAGTGCGCGTCGTGCCATTCGACCAACCTGCGCAAGAGCTACGATTCGAAGTCTGGCGGCTATGCGACCACGTGGGCCGAGATGAATGTCGCGTGCGAAAGCTGCCACGGGGCGGGCGCCGACCACGTGGCATGGGCGACAGACGCGCACCCTCCGTACGCGGCCGAGGACGCGAAAGGACTACGGGTGCTGCTGCGACGCCCGAAAGACGCGTGGCGATTCGAATCGGCCGATGCGCGCTATGCGACGCAGGATCCCGCTGCAGCGGCCGATCGCGCGGCGGCGAGCAAACGCATGAACGTCTGCGCGGCGTGCCATGCGCGGCGATCGGCGATCACGGAAGATTCAGTCCCCGGCGCGCCGCTCGAAGACTCGCAGCGCCTGCATCTGCTGACCGAGCCGCTCTACTTCGCCGACGGCCAGCAGCACGACGAAGTCTATACCTGGGGATCTTTCCTGCAGAGCAAGATGTTCGTGCGCGGAGTCACCTGCACCGATTGCCACGATGCACATACGCTCAAAACACGGGGGCAAGGCAATGCGCTGTGCGCGCAGTGCCACAACCCGGCCGTGTTCGACACCACGGCGCATCATTTTCACCAGAGCGGCAGCAAGGGTGCCGAGTGCGTCGCGTGCCACATGCCTTCGCGCAACTACATGGTGATCGATGCACGGCGCGATCACTCGCTGCGCGTGCCGCGCCCCGATCTGGCCGGGACGCTCGGTACGCCCGACGCGTGCAGCGGATGCCATACGGATCGAACGCCGAAGTGGGCCGCCGATACGATGGACACCTGGTACGGCGCCAAGTGGAGAAGCCGACCGGAAAGCGGCTCGACGCTGCACAAATCCGTGACCGACGGCGCGCGGGCGCTGCCGTCCCTGCTCGCTCTCGCCGGCGACGCCTCGCGGCCGGCGATCATTCGCGCCACGGCGGCTGACCTGGCCGCGGCCGTGGTCCGCCCCGACGCCTTGTCGCCGGCGCGCGCGCTGCTGGCAGATCCCGATGCGATGATCCGTAGCTCCGCGCTGGAGCTGCTCGAGCCGTTTGACGCTGACATACGGACGACTGCGGTTGCTCCGCTGCTCACGGATCCGATCCGGGCCGTTCGCACCGAAGCGGCGCGCATCCTGGCCGATGTCCCGGATGAAAAGCTTTTGCCGGAGCAGCGTCCGGCGCGCGAATCCGCACGCAACGAATATCTTGCGTCCCTGCAGATGGATGCCGATTGGCCGGCGGCTCTCGCCAACCTCGGTAACTTCCGGCTTCGCGAGGGGCACACGGACGAAGCGATCACCGCGTATCGGCGTGCGTTGACCCTCGATCCGCATTTCGCAGGCGCCTACGTCAATCTTGCCGATGCGTTGCGCGCGCAGGGCAACGACGTCGATGGCGAGAAGACGCTGCGGCTCGGGCTCGCCGCCCTGCCCGACTCAGCGGCCCTGCATCACGCGCTCGGTCTGCTTCTGGTGCGAGACGGCGACAAGGCGACCGGCAGTGAAGAGCTCGCCAAGGCGGCCAATCTCGAGCCCGCGAGCGCGCGCTACGCTTACGTCAATGCGGTGGCGCTGCAGTCGGCGGGAAAAACGGCAGAAGCACTCGCTGCGCTCGTCGACGCCGACCGGCGTCACCCCTACGACCTCGACATCCTCGGCGCCCTGGTTTCGATCCATCTCGACGCCGGCCATCCGGAGGCGGTGCTCCCGTACGCACGAAAGATCGCGGAAGTGCTTCCCGACGATCCCGCCGTCCGCCAGTTGCTTGGGCGGCTCGAAAACGCGACTTCACCGCAGCCGCATCTGTAAAAAAACGGAATGACCGCATGAAAATCGATACCTTCGCGCGAGCGGTGACGCTCGGCGTGCTTGCCGCGGCAACCGCGATTGCAACGACGAGTGCGCACGCCGACGACGCTCTGCCATCGTGGAAAGACGGCAAGGCGAAGTCCGCCATCGTCGAATTCGTCAAACGTGTGACCACGCCCGGGCCCGACTTTGTTCCAGTGGCCGAACGGATCGCGACGTTCGACAACGACGGCACGCTGTGGGCGGAGCAGCCCCTGTATTTCCAGCTCGAGTTTGCGTTCGATCGCGTCAAGGCAATGGCGCCGCAGCATCCGGAGTGGAGGCAGACCGAGCCGTTTGCTTCGCTTCTTCGCGGAGACGCCAAGGCAGTGCTGGCCGGCGGCGAGAAGTCGATTCTCACGATCCTGATGGCGACGACCACAGGAATGACCGCGGCCGAGTTCGACCGGATCGTGCGCGACTGGATCTCGACCGCGAAGCATCCGGGCACGGGCCGGCTCTATACCGAGATGGTTTACCAGCCGATGCTCGAGCTGCTCGCCTGGCTGCGCTCGAACGGCTTCAAGACGTTCATCGTTTCGGGCGGCGGCACCGACTTCATGCGGCCGTGGACCGAGCGCATCTACGGGATTCCGCCGGAACAGGTGGTGGGCTCGACGGTCAAGACGGTGTTCGCCATTCGCGACGGCAAACCGGTGCTGCAGCGGCTCCCGGAGATCGGGTTCATCGACGACAAGGAAGGCAAGCCCGTGGGAATCGCCACCCACATCGGACGGCCTCCGATTCTCGCGTTCGGCAATTCGGACGGAGATCTGCAGATGCTGCAGTACACGTGCAGCGGCAGCGCGCTGCGCCTGTGCGTCTATGTTCATCACGACGACGCGAAGCGGGAATGGGCGTACGACCGCAAGGCTTCGATCGGTCGCCTCGACAAAGGCCTCGACGAAGCAGGCGCCCGGCACTGGACCGTGATCAGCATGAAGGATGACTGGAAGCGCATTTTTGCGTTCGACGGCCAGAACGGAACTCCGGCGTCCACGCCAAAAGGACAACGATGAAAGCACGCAACCTGATGCTCGCCGTCGCCGTTTTCTGCTTCGCGGGTCCGGCACACGCGCAGCCGAGCGCCGACCAGGTTCTGACGGATATGGGGCTGTCGGCCGCCGACAAACAGCGCGTGCTCGGCGGAGAGTTCGTCACGGGCGACGTGGCGCCCGTTTCGGAACGCGATCTGTCGATCTCGATCGCGTTCCTCGTCAAGACCGGCCCGGACGCACTGGCCGCCGAGATATCGTCGGGCGATCTGCTGCGCGTCGATCCGCAACGGAAAGCGCACGGCGAATTCAAAGGCGACGGCACGATGGCGGACCTTGCCGGGCTGCAGATCGATGCCGGCGCTGCTTCGAGACTATGCGACGCGAAAGCCGGGGAGGCGCTCAATCTTTCGACGGCGGAAATCGGATTCTTCCATGCGTTGCAGGGCGGCCCGCCTGCGGCCGTACAGACACAGCTTCAGAAGATGCTGCTCGCCCGCTATCAGGCCTATCACAGCACCGGCCTCGCGGGGATTACTCCGTATGACCGCGGCGGACGGACGACCGACCCTGCCGACGATCTGAAGAAGGCCAGCTCCGCAGCGGCCGAGCTCGAGAAATACCTGCCGTCGCTCCGAAACGTGCTGCTCGGCTACCCGGATGCGACGATGCCGGGGATGAGCGAGACCTGTCGCTGGATCAAATACAACATCGACGGCGCCGACACGTACGTGCTGTCGCATACGATGCTGGCTCGCGACGGCCAGGCGCGCCTCGTCGTCCAGCGTCAGTTCTACGTAAGCACCGGTTACAACGGCGAACAGGAGATCGCAGGTCTGCTGCCGGTGCCGAACGGAACAGTGGTCGCCTACTCGAACCACACGTTCACCGATCAGGTCGCGGGATGGGGCGGATCGGCCAGGCGCAGCATCGGACGGCGAATGATGGAAACGAAGCTGCAGCAGATCTTCGACCGCGAGCGCAAGCAGGTAGCGCACTGAGCTCCAGCACCGCGCGATCGTAGAATTCTTCCGTCGATGGGTCCGGTCGCTGCTTGCGAGCTATTGGTACGTCTTCGAGAGAATCGAGTCGCGATACGGAATCACGACGACCCGGTAACGCGGGAAATGCTTCGCGACGAGCGGCTCGAGCTCTTTGGCATCGCCGACGACGGCCCCGACCACTGCGCTTTGCGCCCACGTCTTCTCGAGCGTGCTCTTCACCTGGTCGCGGTCGGTCTTCCAGTCGGTGATCTTGCGCTGGTAGAGCTCGGGGCTCAGCTCGCCGACCGCCACCTCCATGCGCTCCTCGATGCGGCCCTCGGGCGTGCTGCGGTCGAGCAGCTTTCCGTAGATGTAGCTTTTCCACTGCCGGTCCCACGTCTCGGCGGGAAGGTCGTGAATGAGCGACGGCTTGTCGTAACCGGTCTCCACCAGCTTCGCGATCACCTCGAGAGCCTCGTCGGATTTTGGCCGGACGGGGTTGGTCGCCAGTCCGAGCGAAGGGTGGCCGAGAAAGAACGGCTGCACCGGCGAAACGGCGTACGCCAGGCCGCGCTTGGTGCGGATCTCTTCGCCGAAGATCGAACCGAGTCCGCCGCCCACCAGGACATACGTGCCGAATTCGGCCGCGAGCTCGTCGGAAGAGCCGTAGCGATCGCGCGCGACCGAGATGATCGACGTCATCGTCTGCGTGCGATCGGGTTTGTCGAGGATCAGGAAAATCTGATCCGCGCCGCTGACGCGGGCAGGCACTTCACGCAGCGCGAGCGGAGCCGGTTTGCTTCGCTCGCTGATCTCGCCCTGAGCCGCAAACACCCTGGAGAGCACCGTGCGGATAAGCGGAAGACTTTCCGGAGGCGCCACCACGCCGGCCCAGATATCCGTGGCCCCGACGAAATCTCGGTTCCACACCGCTGCGGTCGTCTCCTTGTGCAGCGCGGCGACGCGATCGAGGGTGATCGGCACGCCACCGAAAAATTTCCGGTCGGCCCATCGCCGCGACGTCGACACGCCGAGGCTCATGTCCGAATCGAGACTTGCCGTGAGCGTGGCTGCGAGCTTGCGCACGGCGATCCCGAATGTTTCGTCCGTCAGCCGCGGCGATTTCCAGTTCTCGGCGAGGTGGTCGGCCAGTGCGCCGTAGTCCTTCCCTTCCACGATCGGAAACTGGAGCGTCCAGACCGAATAGAGATTCGACAGCGTGAAATCATTGGACGCGCCGAACGATGCCAGCCGGTCCTGGTACGTCTCGCGGTTGAGCGTAGCCGTTCCGCCGTCGAGGATGTCACTCATCACCGACGCGGCCCCTGCTTCCTCGGGGCGCGCGGACTCGAAGCCGGCCGGAATGACCACCGTGATCTCGACGAGCGGAAGCGGATCCGACTCGAGGCTGAGCTGGATTCCCGCATCGGCCGTCGATGCTGCAACCAGGAAGACGAACGCCGCTGCGATGACTGCTCTCACTTGCTTCGCTCCAAGGGTGCGTTGCGGGCTGCCGGCGTCAGAATGACCCGCGTACGCGCCGACGTGTCCCAGTATTTCAGGCGCTCGCGGATCTCTTCCAGCGTCACTTTCTGCACCCGCGCGAGGAACTGAAAATCCCACGCCGCGTTGCCGGTTGCCGCGTGCGCGGCCGCCATGCCTTCGGCGAGATGCATGGGATCGCGCATCGATTCCCACTGCTCGGCCAGATAGTAGAGCTTGAAGTTGTCGAGCCGTTCGGCCGTGAGCCACGACGGAAACTTCTTTCGTGCGGAGTCGTACGCCTGCTCGAGACGGGCGACGGGAACTCCGGGATTTCCCGTCACGAGCACGATCGAAAGCCCGGGATCGATGTTGGCACCTGCATCACTGCCGACGCCGCGTGCGAGCCCTCTCTCGACGAGCTGGTCGGAGAGATAGCCCAGCTTGTCGTCGGCCAGCAGGCTTGCAATCAGGCTGTCGGTCGCCGCATTCGGATCGTTGTACGTGGCACCGAATATTGCATCGGCGAGAATCACGCTTTCGGTCTTCATCGGAACGACTTTGCGCCGGATGCCCTGGCGCGCCGGTTCGACGGCGATCGCCGGTTCCTCGAAGCTGCTTCTGGTCATGCTCCCGTAGTAGCGATCCATCTGCTCGAGGGCCTCGCTGACCGTGAGATCCCCGACCAGCGAAACCACCGCGCGATTGGGCGCATAGAAACGGTTGTAGAAGTCGAGCGCGTCCTGAAACTTCGTTGCGTCGAGATCCTTCTGCCAGCCGATGGGCGCGGTCTTGTACGGATGGCGGTCGTACGCGAACTGGTAAAGCTCCCAGAACAGTCGTCCGCTCGGACTGTCCTCGGTGCGCATCTTGCGCTCGGAGACGACCGCGCCGCGCTCCGTGTCGAAGACTTCCGGCGTGAGCCGCAGCTTGCGCATGCGCTCGGATTCGAAGTCGAGCGCGTCGTTGAAGCGCTCTTTCGGTACCAGCTCGTGGTAGACCGTCAGGTCCGGCGTCGTGTACGCATTGAAGCGGCCGCCCCAGTCCGAAAGCGTCTCGAACGGCTTCGGGAAGTGCTCGGTCCCGCGGAACATCATGTGCTCGAAAAGATGGGCGAGCCCGGTCCGGCCGTTGAGCTCGAAGCGTGCGCCGACTTCGTAGGCGGTCACGATCGCAACTGTGCCCGTGCCCGGCTTTGGCGAGACGAGCAGCTCGAGGCCGGAGGCGTCGTTGCGGTAGTGGTAGATCGAAAGGCCGGCGACAGGTTCCAGCACTTCGATACGGTGGAAGCCTTTGTACTCGGACGGCGCGGCGGCGGGGCCTGCCGTCCTGTGGGCCGAGCACGCGCTGATCGCCAGCAGCGCGACGAGAAGAAGCAGTGGGGTTCGCATCGCCGGAGTCTAGGCGAGGCGGCAAAAATTCGCACCGTTCGCCCGGCCGTGCGTGCGCCGGTTCACTTGATCGTCGCCAGCAGCCCCTCGAGAGTCTTGAGCTCGACCGGTTTGACCAGATGCATGTTGAATCCGGCTTCGAGCGACGCCTGTTTGTCCTCGTCCTGTCCCCATCCGCTCGCAGCGATCAGCAGGAGGTTCTTTCCCCATTCCTCGGCGCGAACGCGCCGCGCGAGATCGTGACCGTCGAGTCCGGGCATTCCAATGTCAATGATCATCGCGTCGGGCTGGAACTCGTGCGCGATGCCGAGCGCCTGAATGCCGTTGTGTGCGATCCTGGCCTCGTGACCGAGCGCTTCGAGCAGCAGCGACAGGCTGTGAGCAGTATCGACATTGTCGTCGGCGACGACAATTCGCAGCGGGATGCTCACGTCAGGTCTCCTTTGCGATCGTTGGTCTTCATGTTCCGTCTTCCAGCTTCGGTCCGATTTGAGTGGTCAAGACCCGAGCCCGCCAGCGCCGACGCGCCACCCCGGCGACGGGGCCTGACAACACGCAAGCGGGATACCGCGGCCCCGTTGACCGTACAAGGCAGCCGGATTGCAGCAAAGTCGGCTCGCGTTCGCGCAGCCTGACGGATACTCACGCCCTTTCCGACCTGTCTGTCGGCTGCCTGAATTGCATGGGGTGCGCCGGGTGCATTGGGTTCTCCAACTGCCGATCTCCATGCAACGAGGCTCCGATGCGAAAGACCATCACGACGGCGACTCTCGCCGCAATCATCCTCAGTGCAACTGCGGCGCTGGCCGCTCCGGTCTGCGGGGACGTCAACGACAGCAGCTCGGTCACGTCCACCGACGCATTGCTGGTGCTCAAGAGGAGCGTCGAGCAACCCGTCACGCTCGACTGCTCGGCCTACGCCGATCAGTTCTCTGCGTGCGAGACATCGCTCTCGACCTGCGACGCGGACCTGACGTCGTGCCGAAACGCTCCAGGTTGCGGAAATGGCAACGTCGACCCCGGCGAGGAGTGTGAGGCCGGAGATTTTGATGGCAGGACATGTGCGAGCGAAGGCTTCGCCGGTGGAGGAACGCTGCTCTGCGCTGCCGGATGCACGGTCGACGCGAGTGGTTGCTACGCGGCGCGCTTCGAGGCTACCGACGATACCATCGTCGACCACCAGACCGGCCTCGAGTGGGAGAAGAAAACCGGTGCGGACGGCGCGGCGAACCTCGCGGACCCTCACGACGTCGACAATCTCTACACGTGGTCGATCTCGACGCCGACTGCGAACGGATCGCTGTTTACGAATTTTCTTCCATCGCTCAACAACGCGACCTCCAGCGACGGGATTGCCATCGCCGGGTGTTTTGCCGGCCTCTGCGACTGGCGTCTGCCGACCGCTCCGGAACTGCACGGAATCATCGACCTGACGAGGCCCGGATGCAGCAACGGCACTGCTCCATGCATTGACGAGTTGTTCGGGTCTACGAGCTTCGGCGGCCTCGGATACTGGACGGCCACGACCAACTCTTACTTCGAGGGATACGCATACGTCGTGGACTTCACAAACGGCTCCGTTCTGACCAACGGCAAGACGGGAAACAGTCACGTTCGCGCCGTGCGGTCTGCAGCGGAGGCCTTGTAGGACCTGCTTCGCTGTTCTCCGCTTGCAGCTCGCAACGTTGCTGGGCTTCGTACGAGCGAAGGATATGCACGGAAGCGTTACAGGCTGCGTTGTGAGACCGTGTACCTTCGACTAAATTGACCGAATTCATACTCTGCTCAAGGCCCCGATCAGGAGGAACCCCGTGAGATCTCTACCGCTTCGCGTCGGTGCGTGTGTTTTTGCATTGCTCTCAGGATTGGCCGCCGGGCCATCGCATGCTGCGTGCGGTGATCTCAATGCCGACGGCAAGATCCTGGTCGGTGATGCGCTGCTCCTGCTCAAGGTCGCAGTAGGACAGCAGATCGACATTCAGTGTGATGCTGCAGGCGGTGCGTGCTGGGATCTCGACGCCGACTCGGTCTGTGATCCGATCGAAGACGTCAACAACGACGACTTCTGTGACGTCGAAGATTGTCAGGGCTTGCCAGGACCTGCCGGGCCTACAGGACCGACGGGACCCGCGGGCGTTGCCGGACCCACCGGCCCGACAGGCGCCGTGGGCGCGACGGGACCGACCGGACACACGGGCCCGACGGGACCGACCGGACCGAACGGCACCACCGGCCCGACAGGAACGACCGGACCGACGGGTGCGACTGGTCCAACGGGAGCCACCGGTCCAACGGGAGCCACGGGTCCCACAGGCGCCACCGGACCGACCGGCGCGACCGGACCGACAGGAACTACCGGACCGACGGGTGCAACCGGACCAACGGGTGCAGACGCTTCGTCGCAACATCTGCGGACGATCAGTGCGAACTTCGCAGGCACGCCCGCACCCTTCAACGTTCAGAGCAACGTCGACGATCAGTTGAATGAGATCTCGCTTCCGTTCGATTTCGTGATCGACGGAGTGCCGTACACGATCATCGACGCGTCAAGTAACGGGTGGCTCAACTTCGGCGGCGCCGCGACGAGCTCGATTCAAAACAACGGCACACTGCCGAGCGTATTCTTCCCCGGACCGTTCGTCGCTGCGTACTGGGACGATCTCCTCTTCGTGAACCTGTACGCCGGCGTTCGCGGGGAGGCGCCGAACCGCGTGTATTCCATCGAATGGTTTGCGCAACGATTTCAATCCCCCGGCGTTGCCGTGCCCAACAGTCACATCTCTTTCGCGGTCAAACTTCACGAGACGTCGAACATCATCGACGTAACGTACGGCGTGGTCGAGGTAGGCTCGATGGGCAATTCGGCTACAATCGGATTCCAGACTGCGGGCGGTGCGTCCGCGAAGGCGTACCCGTTGAGCACGAACGTCGACGTCCTGAAGACGGAGTCCCCGAGCAGCCAGGGCTGGAGCATCTCTCCGGTTCGCTAGGCCGACCTGTTCAGGAAAGCGCGTCACGCCGGCGGTGATTTCCGATACCGCCGGCGCGCGCGTGGTCATGCGGAATTACGACATACGCTCGGACCTTGCGTGCGGTGGGTAACGCTCGACAACGTTCCGAACGCTTCGCAACTAATGCGTAAGATTGCCTACGATGTGATCGCTGAGCGTTCGTCCGGCGGCTGACGCCTGAAGCACCATGGCGCGACCTTGCGGTGTCTGCAGAAGAAAGTACGCACCGGCGACCAGCACGAGTCCCAAAACGACTAGTCTCATATTCCCCTCATTGCAGCCCGGCGCGGAGTCTACACCATGCACCGGGCCTTCCGTCATTCTGCCATGGATGATCTCGACTCGTCGCACGACGTAAGCCACTCCGTCCGTCGGAAGCACAGCGCGCCTTGCCCCGGGACGATGCGGTCGACTGCAAGCTTGCGTTCCGCTGCGGACACCGATGGTCTGCCGCCGGGTCGGGCGGCGACGTGAAGCAAGCGGCTGTCCAGGCGGCCGCGCGCCCGGAAATCGATGGCGACGTTTTTCATTGCATTGCTCGGTGCTGCCATCGGACTCGCCGGCGGATTCTTCGCCGGCGCGCTGGTCGGCGCGCTCATCGCGGCCGCCACTCACATGTCGACGTTCGAGGGAGCCGCAGGATACTTCGCGGTGTTTCTGTGCGGGCCGGTCGGTGCGCTGCTCGGGCTCGTCCTCGGCGTGTGGCTCGCCCTGCTCTTACGTGGCGAACAACGCGGCGGCGGCGCCATAGCGAAATACAGCCTGTCGAGCGTCGGCACGATTGCGGGAGCTTCGGCAGTTGCCATCTTTCTGGTCCTGCATTTCGACTCGAATCTCAATCGCGGCGGATCCGAGCCGCAGCTGCTGTTCGAGATCCGCATGCCGCCGGGCAGCAAAGTCGCAGGCGACCGGCACGACGTCGACATCGAGCTTAACACCGATGCGAATTCCGCGTCGGCGTTTCTGCGCCAGGCGCAACACAATGACGGCGATCGTCCGGTTGTCTCGGGCGGCGTCGAGCTGGCATTCCGCACCGCGAACCGGATCCTCGTGCTCAAGCGCAAGGACGAACCCGACCGGCTGTTCAAACTGACCCTCGCCGCTCGTCCGCGACACTCCGACGATTACGGAGAGTGGCGGCCGGTCGACGGGGTCGCCGATCCGGGCGCAGAGCGGCCGCGCCCTGCTACGGCGGCCGACCAGTATGAAATCCGCTACCGCGTGCGCGATCCCGAAGTCGAGTACATGCGACCGATCGTCGCCTTCGAGCTGAGCCTGCCGCCGGCGTCGCACGTGCCCGAGGATGTCGAGGCCATCTCGGTCAAGGCGCTCGAAGGACAGAACGACATTGACGGCGCAATCAGCGCCGGGTCGATCAAACGCGGGAATGACCGAGTGATACTCGAGGGAACGGTGCAGATGGCCGGCGACGTGCATTCGCTCGTCGCCATCTCCATCCCGGACCAGCCTACGCGACTGTTCGAGATCCACCGCCCACCGCTCGACTGGATCACCGAGCTGCTGCGACGTGCGTCGACGACTCCCGACGATACCGCGCAGACCTACGGGCCCTGGGAAGGCGCCCGGTTCATCCGCGAAGCCGTCGACTCCGAGCCGCGCGCGGCAGCGTCGTCCGACGATGCGAAGCTGCGCTACATGCTGCAGTAAATTCCGCGCGATGCGGCACTGGCGGCGCCGGGACAAGCTTTGTCGGCATCTCTTGTCTGGACGGCCGACGTCGTGCACTGTGCTGCAAATTTCCGCGAGGACATACTGATGACGCAAACGATCGCGACGGCGGTACTGGCGATATTCGTACTGAACGCAAGCACAGCGCTGGCCGCCGATCCGGTCTGCGGCGACGTCAACGACAGCAGCTCCATCACCGCGTCGGATGCCCTGTTTGTTCTCAAAAAGAGCGTCCAGCAGCCGATCGCACTACAATGTACGGCATACGAGAACCGTTTCACCGAGTGCAATACGGAGCTGTCCGACGTTACGGCCGATCTCGCAGCATGCAGCGCCGACCTGTCCGCGACCAACTCCGATCTCTCGACGTGCAATTCGAACCTCACGACGTGCAGCGGCGATCTGTCCGCGACCAACAGCGACCTCTCGAGCTGTCACGCGGATCTGTCGGCGACCAACGCCGACCTGACCAATTGCCAGAACGCGCCGGAGTGCGGCAACGGTTCCCTCGAGGTTGGTGAAGACTGCGAAAGCGGCAATCTCGATGGAAAGGACTGTACGACCGAGGCTTTTCTCGGCGGCACGCTGCGCTGCGCGGCTGGATGCGTCTTCGATACGAGCGAGTGCTACGCCACCCGTTTCGATGCCTCCGGCGCCACGATCATCGATCGCCAGACCGGTCTGGAATGGGAAAAGAAGGACGCTGCCGGCGGCGGTTCTTCGAGCTGTCCCGGCGGACCGACCTGTCAGAATCCGCACGACGTGGACAACATCTACAAGCTCAGCAGTAGCGGAACGGTTGCCGACGGCGGAGCGTTCACGGATTTTCTCGCGAGGCTCAACGCCGGCTCTTCGCTCGACGGCGAGGCGACGACGGCCTGCTATGCGGGGCATTGCGACTGGCGACTGCCGACCATCGAGGAGCTGAAATCGGTTCCGTGGCCGGGCATCCCCGAGTTCGAACCCGACGCAGCCGCGAACTACTGGTCGGCGACGACGTACGCGAACGACGCCGGAATCGCGTTCTATCTGACGACGACTGACGGGCTTCAGGGCTACTATTTCAAGTCGACGCCCTACTACGCGCGCGCGGTCCGCTCCGCGTCCTGAGAGCTCTTTTCTCGCACCCGCCGCAGGACGACGACAATCGCCAGCAGTGTTACCATCGCTCGACGACTGAGTTCTAGTCGCGGGGACACGTCCGGTTGGCTGCGCCGTCGTCGAATGTATCGCAGTCGACGAACGGCGCGTCCGTAGCGACGACGATACGACAGACGCGGCATTTCGCCAGCCTCGCTGCGCAGCTGTCGAACGTCGAGTCGTTCGCGAGCGCGGCGCAGTCGCCCGGGAACGTCGTGGCCATGGACAGAGAGGGGCAGGACTTGCCGCGCGAGGCACCGAGTTTGGCCACGCTCTTGCCGAGCGACGATTCCGGATCCGCAGCCGCCGTGCCGACGGTGAGCAGGCACGCATCGAGTCCGAGGCGGGAGACAATGGATTCCTTGATCCCCGCCTTCTTGCACTTGACGAAACTCTTGAGCTCGGCGTTGACCAGCTTCTCGAGCGCGCCGTGCACGGCCGTCTGGCACTTGGCGACATTTGGATCGCTGCCGGTGACGACATCGTCGAGGCTCGCGCCGAAAAGATCGGCAACGAGGTCCACTCTCTCGTTGTCGGCATGCGCGAGGATCGGTGCGGTCGCCTGCGCGCCGAAGTCCGGCAGAGTCCCGCAGCTCTTCGTGTAAATGTCCGTGACCTTGGTTGCCGCCGCGCCGACTTTCCCGCCGGCGTCGAGCGTGAGGCACGACTGCGGCGCGGGCTCGGTTCCCTTGGCAGCGTTCTTCACACAGGCCGCGTTCGCCTTGCCCTGCGCGGCCGACAGTTTGACCCCCGCACCGTTGAGGCCGGTCAGGCATTTGGCCTGGTTCGACGTCTGGGGAGGCGTCGTGCATCCGGGAACAGCGCTGTGCTGGCACGTGAGGATTCCGTTGCAGGCGTCGACTGTGCAGTCGTCACTATCGTCGTTGCACGAGGCGCCCCCCGGGATGGAGTTATGCAGGCAGGTACCCGTTCCGTCGCAGTACTCGATCGTGCAGTCGAGACCATCGTCATAGCACGGTGCGCCGCCCGCGATGTTCATGTGCGCGCAGGTGCCGAAACCGTTGCAGTTGTCGAAAGTGCAATCGTTTGCATCATCCTCGCAGACACCGCCCGCGCCGACACTCTGGTGCGCGCAGGTGCCGAAGCCGTTGCAGTTGTCGAAGGTGCAGAGATTCGAATCGTCAGTGCACTGCGCACCGGCCCCCACGTTCAAATGGCTCGTCGAGCCGGCGCCGCTGCACTGGTCGAAAGTACAATCGTTTTCGTCGTCGTCGCCCCGAGCGCCGGCGGCAACTGCAGCGTGCTGGCATGCACCGAAACCGTCGCAGTTGTCGAAAGTGCAGAGGTTGCCGTCGTCCGTGCACTCCCCGCCCGCGCCCCGGTTCGGATGAGAGCAGACGCCGACGGCGCAAAGGTCGGCCGTACAGGGGTTGCCGTCGTCGGGGCACGCGGTGGTGTCCTCGTCGACAGCGCAGTTGTTCGTACAGGTCGGGTCGCCGGAGTGCTTGCATACACCGGCAACGCAGAAGTCGCTCGTACACGCGTTGCCGTCGCTCTCGCAGATGGCGAGGTCCGGTACCACCATGTGCGCGCAGGTGCCACTTCCGTTGCAGAAATCACGGGTGCATGCGTTGCCGTCGTCGCTGCAGAACGACTGGTTGGGCGCGACGGGATGCGTGCAGACGCCGGCGCCGTTGCAGAAGTCGTGCGTGCACTCGTTGCCGTCGTCGTTGCAGCTGGCGAGGTTCGGAGCCGCTGGATGCGTACAGGTTCCCGAACCGTTGCAGAAGTCGCGCGTGCACTCGTTCCCCTCGTCCGCGCACTCGGAATAGTTCGGCGCATTCGGATGGCTGCAGACCGCTCCGGCCGCGCAGAAATCGCGCGTGCAATCGTTGCCGTCGTCGGAACAGGCCGACTGGCCCGGCATTTCGGGATGCGTGCACACCCCCGCGCCATTGCAGAAGTCGTGCGTGCACTCGTTGCCGTCGTCATTGCACGGTGTGTTGCTGGGCTCGTTCGGATGAATGCAGATCCCGGCGCCGTTGCAGAAGTCCCGGGTGCACTCGATGCCGTCGTCCGTGCAAGGGAAGCCGGCCGGTTGCCCGTCGCAATCGACGGCGCTTGCGCGAACGACGCTGCCGGCGAGCAGCGCGAGGCAGGCCATCAGAACGAACGACAAAGACGGACGAGCCGTCCTGCTCGGTACAAAATTCATCGAGATCCCCCAGTGACAAAACGGATGGTCGCGCGTCCCCGACGCGGGCCGGCCCTGGCGCCGACGGCGTAAGCTGAAGCGGTGGCGGGGTTAACGCAAGGGCTCGATGTGCCCTGGTCTTCCGATCAGCTCGGTACGAACGTCGTGATGACCTCTTTGTATTTCTTGATCATCGGCCATTTGCCGGAACCGGGCTGGACGTGGCACTTCACGTAAAAGCCGCCATCGGAGAACGACTGGCACGCGTACGGATCGGGAACCGAAGGCTCGAAGTCCGCGCACGCGCCGGTAAAGACGAAGCCGCAAAGCGTGTAACCCGCATTGTCCGGATCCGGCTCGGTGCAGTCGCGAGGACCGTCTCTTCCTCACCGCGAGTGCTCAGCGACTGGTTTTATCCTGTCACGCTCACGAAACTTCGGAATCGTCGTACTATTGGCCGTTGTCACGCTGTCACGTTCGACGGCCGAGGGGTCGCGGTGTAGGGGCGTTCCTTGGCTATCTGCATCGTCTCTCGGAACGTAGGCAGCCCACGCGGCTTCAAGGTCTATTCGTCGGTAACCTTTGCCACGTTCATTCCTAGAGCGAACTGTCGTGCTCGCTCTGTCCGATGATGGACCGACTCGAACGGCTACAACGGATGCGCGCGGGCGAATTCGTGCAGTGACGAGGACAGAGTAACCGCTGGCCTGCGATCGGCTGCTAGACGTTCGCGATACCGGCATCACCGCCTATCTCGCGAACTACGGCTCGCTCAAGACCGTCACCCGTTCGCACCCGGCGAAAGCCCGCCGATCATCAGATCCTAGGGCGGCACGATTCACGCGCTCTCTCTAGAATCTCGACGGGAACTCTACGCCTCGATACAACCGTTCCCGCGATCCGAGCAAGAGGAGTTATACCGTCCCCACAACTCTTTCGACTACGTGGCTGGCGGATGGAAGACCATCCTGAGTGCCTATCCGGTCAAGATGACCGGCAGCCGCAACTCACATCGACTACGAATCTGCGGGGAAAAGAAAAGGGCGGGCCGTTGCCGACCCACCCTTTTCTGACTCGCTTCGTAAGTGCTTTCGCACCGGGAGCGCGTCGGACACGGATGACTTCTGGATCGCGCGCACAACGTCGCGAAATCTCTAAAGTCGTACAGGGACACTATCGACGAGGCCGCCGGCAGTCAAATTTTTTCGTGCATTACGGTACGCACTTGCGTACCGTAAGTCCGTATAAAGTTACTGGATAGCACTACTTACCGCGTTTCTTCTCCGCCGTTTCGTTGACCGAATGCCGATTGGAGTGTACCTCTTCATTAAGGCTTCTCGACGGGCAGTGGAAGCCTCGTTTTCTTAGCTTTGGGAGCGCGTCGGACAACTCCTCCCGATTAAGCTGGCAAACCTTTTAAGCCGCCCAATCGCTCGGGGCCCGCGGAGTCACTACCGCGAGCGCCGGAATGGAGGACGTTATGAGGCTACCTCGTCACGTGGCAGCGTTGTGGGCAGACCTATGCAAGGTATTCGTTCCCGAGCGCCTGGCCACAGCATCGCACGTGTTCCAGATCATCGGTGCCGTTGCCGGACTTGGCATGTTTCTTTTCGCACTGCTTGATCGCCTTCCACACCGGTAGTGAGGAATTCGTTCTCAATCCGGCTGATGAACGCCTGCGGAGAGTTGCCGTGGACCTACATGGTTAGGTCCGGCCGAGTGGAAAAAAATCGCCGCCAATAGCGGAGACGGTTCGCGCACCGGCTCACGCAATCGGGCCAGCTTTCTCGCCGGCTTGCCGTGGATGTCCTGCGGCGTCTGCGACAGCTTCCTCGGCGGTGGCGACTTCGGCAGGTTCCTCTCCTGGTAGCACCGTCCCAAGTGGTCGTACCTTGATTCAGGGAAAGATACGCCGCCGATCCGTTTTCTGAGAAAAGGTAGACGAGATACCAGCCTCTTCGCGCGTCAGGCGAGTGAGCTTTTGAATAGAGCCTTACCCAGGGAACTTTATTCCTTTTGTCCGGTACCGTCTCGACCTTCCGCCGCTAAATCCTGCGCGCTCTCCGGCATCAACGGAAGAAGCATGGGAATTTTGTCACGAAGCCAGCGAGCCCCATCACCTCGAATAGCAATTCCACGACGTCGCATGCCGTCTGTATTCGTCGAGAAGAAGTCCGGTTGCAGTTCCAATACCGCTTGTATGACGCTCTTCATACTCTCTCTCGAGGCGCACGTGCGCCCTTCAATCCTCCAACGTTCGAAAGCGCCATGGCATTCCGTCTACTTTCGCGCGCCACTTCGTCGTTGGAATTTTATCGGGTGCTGAAGAAAGCTTTCCATGGTCATATAAAAGAGATGCCGGGACCGGGATTCGAACCCGGACGACGTTTCCGTCAGGGGATTTTAAGTCCCCAGTGTCTACCAGTTCCACCATCCCGGCGTGAGATGGGCGCCGCGTCTAGTCAGCTGATCGCGCGAGTCCGGCATACCCCGAAGCCGACGAAACTGGACCGTCGACGACAGGCCTGCGGCAAGTCTGGCAATACCTGACAGACGTTGACCATACGAGATGCCCGGCCGTACATCGTGGCAACACGTCACGTCCGGCAACTCTGATCGCGGACCACAGTACTGAAAGAGCAAAGGCATAAGCGGCCATCCAGCAGCCCGAGAACCACTGAAGCTCGGTATCCGGTGTGGCAGTGTGGCCAGGCCGAGTGCTGATCAATAGCACGGCAAGACAGATGAACACATACGCCCCGAAAAACGTTGTCGTCCGTCTCATCCACGCCGGGCAACCGCGGAGAAGAAGTTGCCCCCGTAGATTGAAGGGGATCTCGAAAATGTAACTCGCGTCGACCCAGGACTTGGCATTGAACAGCAGCGGTTGAGCGATCAATACCGTCGGAACCACTACCACGATCGCCCCGAGGTGGAGCAGCCCCGTCATCTCGCCGAATGGGGACGGCAGGCGAAGAAGCGTCAGGACGTGCACGAGCATGCTTGCGCTGAGGCCAAAAGCTGCCAGCGGGACGAACGGCTTGAGCATCTTCCTTCCACGTCGACGATTCCTGGGAGACACGTGGAACTCCTTTCAACCAATGCCCGTCTTAAACGGCCTGCCCCAATGTTGCCCACATTCTCGTGCCAAGCATTCCGGTGATGTCCAACGATGTGGACGGCGAACACCGGCAACTCTACGCTGCCATTGCAGATCGCCGTAAAGCACCATCACTTCGCAGCCTTTTAAGTCCCCAGTGTCTACCAGTTCCACCATCCCGGCGTGAGATGGTCGCGTCAGTTTAATCAGCTACTTGCGATGCTTCGCAACTCGCGCAGCCGGAGTGATCGGAGTGACTTGCCCGTGATTTGCCCCGTCCTGCAGGCGACTGATGAGATCGTCTACGCGGCGAGCCGCCGGTCAAGCAGTTCCGAGAGTCGCTGCCGGGTCAGTTCCAAGCGGATGCCCCAGAGCTCTCCTACCCGTTCATCCGTAAGGCGGCCGTGCTTGCGCAGCATCGTCGCATCGGCCTTCGCTACGAGCCGCAAGCTGTCACCGTTTACGGTCGTCGGTCGCTCGATTCTTTCGAGCCCGCACAGCGCCTTCTGGATCGCGGGCCGCACCCTGTCGGGATGGCGCTCGAGGAGCCAGTCCAGCAGTGCCCACGAGAAATCGGCGTGGGAACGCTCCTCCCGCGCGATCTGCTCAAGCACGGCACCGGTGATCGGTTCCTCGCAAGCGAGCGAGCACTCGCAGGCGACATCCGCATTAAAATCCTCCAGCTGGCAGCCGTCGGTCAAACTCTCGCTTGCGAGCGTGACGATCGGATCGGCCTTCGAATCGAGGCCGCCGAGAAGCAGGTCCGGCATCGCCTCGACGCTGTGGGACCGTCCGCCGTATCCGGCCGCCAGCGCGAAGCAGAGCCGCGTGTGCTCGATCTCTTGTAGCGCGGCGCGATGAGCCCACTCCATAAGCTCGGACGGCGCGCCGACTGCTGCGAGCATCCACGAGATGCGTGAGAATGCCGGAACCGACGCGTGCTCTTTCTGCGCGTCGTGGAGCCAGAGCGCTTCGAGAGCCGTTCGCGTCGCTTGGTCCAGTCCGGATGCGTCGGGCCGTGCGCCGCGCGTCCAATCACTCCCTTTGCGAAGCTCAGGGAAAAGCTGGCGGCCGCGCACTCGAAGCGGTCGGCCCCAGGCCAGGCCGGGGATGACTCCCGCGCCGAAAAACAGGGGCGCCGTCAGCATCGCCACCATGCCCGACGCACGAGGCAGCGAGAATGCGCCCACCGCGAACTGAATCAGACACAGAACAATCAGGCTGAGGAACATCGCCGGGACCAGCCGGTCCGCCCCAGGTATGTCGAAAAAGATCACTGACCACAGTCCGCACACGACTGTGGCGTTCAGCAGTACCATCCGCATCGCAAAATCCAGTCCCGCTGATCTCGGTGCGTCATCGCCAGACGAAGCCGGTGTCGCGTGTTCGTTCATGCTCATGATCTCACTGCCTCCGAACCGCGATTGGAACAGAGAGCGACAAGACCAATGACAAAAAGCACATCCTGAATCGCATGACCCACCTCCTGTTCGACTGTTGTGTAGCATTGCCGGTACTTACTAGACTAGTTGCCGGTGTCATCGTTTCTTCGCGAGAATCAGTTGGAGCTGATCCCGGTGCCGAGACGTCCGCGATGGTCCCGGATTTCGACCCTTTCCCGTCTATGCGAGCGATGAGAGCATGAGCGAACCGGAGCATCCGATCGACCCGGCGCACGTCGAGCTTTCGAGGCAGGCCTCGGTCCCACCTTCCGGTCTGCTGGTGACCTGCTTACTTGTGTTCTGCACCGTGCCAGTCGCCTTCGGGCTCATGCTAATGTTCGAGATGAGCAGCTTCGATCGGCACGGAAGCTTCCGCGCACCGATCTTCATGCTCTGCGCGCTGCTGAGCTTCGGAGCGCAACTTACGATTGTCCCGTTCGCGCTCTGGAGGCTCATACGGAATCCGTCGTCGCGGCTGCCCGGCAACGTTCTCGCGCTGGCCGCCTGCGAGGCGGTGTATCTGTTCTTCATCGTCAATGCGCTGCGCGTCTCGGGGCCGCTCGTGACGCAGTGGCTCAATCACTAGCCGCTCGTTCGCTGCGCCCCGGTCAACCGCACGTGACCGATGCGCCGAGCCAGCGATCGTAGTCACGCCGATGTCCGAACACAGGGTTGGTCGCGCGCACCCGCCGCACGGTCGCCGCACGGACGCTGATCTGCGAAGATGACCGGCCGATCGGCCGGTCTCAATCCAGGAAGTAAGGTGAGAGACGCGTCAGTGCGACGCGTTGATCATCGCCTGGTGCTCCGACTCCTCCATGCAGTTCTCGTTCGCATAGATGGAGAAGTCTCCGCCGGACGCCAGCATCACGGCCTGGATCGGAGCGGTGATGATGTCGCCGACAACCGCAGGCGGCGCGGCCAGCACGAACGCCCAGGTCCGGTTGGCGTGCCGGGGCGGACATTCCGGCGTTCCGAGGAAGGCGTGGTCCGTCCACTGGGTGAACGCACAGCCGGACAGCCCGGAGAGCGTGGCAAGCACACTCAGAATACGCAGCGATTTAACGACCATGGATCCCTCCCTTTTATGCGACGGACTATGAGCCCGAGCCCCACCGGACCCTTCCATCGCCCGCGAAGATATTTCGCAAGTCGGCTCCGTGTCAACGACGGGGGGGCAATTGACTGCGAATTGCCTCTCCGACGGCTGTCCCGGTCGGATCGACACCCTCGCCTCAGGGTCTTCGCCCGGGACCCCATCGTGACACTAAAAACGCCCCCTGACCGCAGCGTGGTGGGCGTAGTCGGTTAATCCGGCCGGCCGCATTGACGCGAGCCATCGATGGCCGCAGCGTTTTCCAAAGACGAGCGACAACCAGACCTCGCGCGCCAGCGGTGTAACACACCAGAGGAGATGATCATGGCTTCCAAGTCGCCTTCGAAATCAAAATCCACAGAGAAATCCAGCAGCATCATGCAGTCGATCGACGTCGACGTGCCGGTCCGCACCGCCTACAACCAGTGGACGCAGTTCGAGGAGTTCCCGCAGTTCATGCAGGGTGTCGAGAGCGTCGTGCAGATCGACGACGACACTCTGCGCTGGAAGGCCGAGATCGGCGGCAAGACCAAGGAATGGACCGCGCAGATCACCGAGCAGACCCCGGACAAACGCATTGCGTGGACGAGCACGAGCGGTGCGCTCAACGCCGGGGTCGTAACGTTCCATCGCATCTCGGACGACCAGTGCCGCGTGGCGCTGCAGATGGACTATGAGCCGGAAGGCGTCGTCGAAAACGTCGGCGACGCGATCGGCGTGGTCGAGTGGAACGTGCGGCAGAACCTCGAGCGCTTCAAGGAATTCATCGAATCGCGGGGCCACGAAACCGGCGCGTTCCGCGGCAAGATCGATTCGCCGGATGACGCGGCTTCCAAGTCGAGCCACCGACACTGACCATCGCTTCGCGGGCTCGATATCGGGCTTTGTCCGCATTTGTGGGCAGGCTCGATATCGAGCCGGATCGCGCCTCGCAGCAGCCATGCGCACGGTCCCCGGGGACACCTCCTCGGGCCTGTTGTGCCCCCTCGTTCCAAAGGCTAAAGGCCGCAGTACGGCACTGGCGCCGCGCACCGGCGCCGGCGGCAAGGAGGCATCATGGCTGCGACCGCTGCTAACCTCGTATTCGACACTTCGGCGCGCGACCGCATCGCGGCAATTCCTGGCAGACTGCGCAAAACGTTCCGCAGCGGCCGTACGCGGCCGATCGCATGGAGGCTCGAGCAGCTCCGCGCGGTCGAGAAGCTCCTGCGCGAAAACTCCGAAGCGCTGCAGAAGGCGCTCGCGTCCGACCTCGGCAAGCCCGCGCTCGAAGCGATGGCCGCCGACATCGGAATGCCGCTCGGCGAAGCATCGCTCGCGATCAAGAACCTCTCGAGCTGGATGCGGCCGAAGCACGTCGCGCAGCCGCTCGTGCAGCGTCCCGGCAAATCCTGGATCCAGTACGATCCGCTCGGCGTCATCCTGATCATCGCGCCGTGGAACTACCCGGTGCAGCTCACGTTCAATCCGCTCGTCGCGGCGATCGCTGCCGGCAACTGCGCGGTAATCAAGCCATCCGAAATGACGCCGGCAACCTCGAAGCTGATCGCGGAGCTGGTGCCGAAGTACCTCGACAACGACTGCATTGCGGTCGTCGAAGGCGCGGTAGACGAGACGGGCGTGCTCCTCGAGCAGCAGTTCGACCACATCCTCTACACCGGCAACGGCCGCGTGGCGCGCATCGTCATGGAAGCGGCCGCGAAGCACCTTACGCCGGTAACCCTCGAGCTCGGCGGCAAGAGCCCGTGCATCGTCATGGAGGACGCCAACCTCGATGTCGCGGCACACCGCATCGCGTGGGGGAAATGGACAAACGCCGGACAGACCTGCACGGCGCCCGACTACGTGCTCGTACACGAGAGCGTCGAGAAGCCGCTCGTCGACAAGCTCAAAGCCGTGCTAAAAGAGTTCTACGGCGAGAACCCGCGACAATCGAAGGACTATCCGCGCATCGTCAGCGACCGCCATGTCGATCGGCTCGCAGCGCTGATCGAAGACGGCACCGAGGTCGCGGCCGGCGGCGAGCACGACCGCGCCGAGCGCTACTTCGCACCGACGATTCTCACCGGCGTAAAGCCCGACTCCAAAGCGATGGCCGACGAGATCTTCGGACCGGTGCTTCCGATGCTGACGATCGGCGGCATCGACCAGGCGATCGACTTCATCAACGATCGCGACAAGCCGCTCGCGCTCTACGTCTTCACAGCCGACAGCAAAGTCTCCGATCGCGTGCTCACCGAGACCAGCTCGGGCGGTGCGTGCGTCAACGCGACGCTGTGGCACGTGGCCAATCCGAATCTTCCGTTCGGCGGCGTCGGTCCGAGCGGCATGGGCGCGTACCACGGGCGCTGGGGATTCGAGGCGCTGAGTCACCGCAAGGCTGTTACCGACAAACCCACGTCGATGGATGCCAAGGTCGCCTACCCTCCGTACACGAAGATCAAGGAGTGGCTCGTCCGCAAGTTCATGTAGACGACGACCGAGCGTGAAGCGTCTTTTCCTTGCTCCTGCCGGCGCCTCCGGAGCCGTGCTTGCGGTGCTCGTCGGCCTCGCGCTCGCGCACGTGAGCGTCGCGTACGCCGCATCGGAAACCGATTTCATCCCGGGAGCCGTGGCCGACGTGATCGCTGCATCGGCGGCGCGCGCCGCCACCGTTGCGCGCGTCAACGATGCGCGGCTTCGCGCAGCCGATAGCGAGCCCGGCCAGTGGATGACGCACGGCCGCACGTGGGCCGAAGAGCGCTACAGCCCGCTCACTTCGATCAACTCTTCTACCGTCGCGAGGCTCGGCCTTGCGTGGGCTTACGAGCCCGGCACGCATCGCGGCATGGAAGCCACGCCGCTCGTGATCGACGGCGTGATGTACGCAACCGGCGAGTGGAGCCGGGTCTACGCGGTCGACGCGCGCACCGGAAAGCCGCTGTGGACGTACGATCCGTACGTGCCCGGAGCCAAGGGCCGCGACGCGTGCTGCGACGTCGTCAATCGCGGCGTCGCCGCGTGGGAGGGAAAGCTCTACCTCGGCGCGCTCGACGGGCGACTGATCTGCCTCGACGCTGCTACCGGAAAACCGCTCTGGGAAAAGCAGACGACCGACACGAGCCGGCCCTACACGATCACCGGCGCGCCGCGCATCGTAAAAGGCAAGGTCATCATCGGCAACGGCGGCGCCGAGTTCGGCGTGCGCGGATACTTCAGCGCGTACAACGCAGCCACCGGCGAGATGCTGTGGCGCTTCTACACGGTGCCGGCGAGCACGCAGGGTCCGTTCGATACTCCCGAGCTGGCTGCGGCTGCACCGACGTGGTCGAAAGATTCGGCGTGGGACTCCGGCCTCGGCGGCACGGTGTGGGATTCGATGGCGTATGATCCCGAGCTCGATCTCCTCTACGTCGGCGTCGGCAACGCGTCCGTCTACAACCGCGAGCAGAGGAGTCCGGGCGGCGGAGACAATCTCTATCTCTCGTCGATTCTCGCAGTGCGGCCCGACGACGGGCACCTTGTCTGGCATTACCAGACGACGCCCGGAGACCAGTGGGACTACACGGCCACGCAGCACATCATCCTTGCCGACATTCCGTTCGCGAAGCGCGCGCCCGACGGCAAACCGGAGCTCCGGCACGTGCTGATGCAGGCTCCGAAGAACGGCTTCTTCTACGTGCTCGACCGTGCGACCGGGGAGCTGCTGGCCGCCGATCCGTACATCGACGAGACGTGGGCAACCGGCGTCGATCTCAAGACCGGGCGGCCGATCGAGCGGCCGGAAGCAACCTGGTCGAAGACCGAAGCGCGCGTCACTCCCGGCATCTCGGGCGGACACAACTGGCATCCGATGGCGTACAGCCCGAAGAGCGGGCTCGTCTACATACCGACGTTCGAATCGGTCTACTCGTACAAGCCCGACGCCGAGTTCCACTGGGCGCCGGGCTACATCAACACGAGCGAAAGCTGGCGCGGCGTCGCCGCCGAGCTCGAAGGCTTCGAGCCGTTCGTCTCGCAGAACGTCTCGACGCATCTGACGGCGTGGGATCCCGTGCGCCGCGAGCAGGCGTGGCGCGTCGAGCTCGGCCAGGGAATTCCGGCGGGCGTGCTTGCGACCGCCGGCGATCTCGTCTTCCAGGGAACGACGTGGGGCAAGCTTCGCGCGTACGACGCAGCAAGCGGTGCGCTCGTCTGGGAAGCCGACACCGGCACCGGCATCATCGCGCCGCCGATCAGCTATGAAGTCGGCGGCGAGCAGTACATCGCGGTCGTCGCGGGGCTCGGCGGCTCGGCCGGCGGGCACTTCATCAAGTTTCCCAATTCGAATCCGGGCCGGATCCTTGCGTTCAAGCTCGACGCGCACGAAGCACTGCCGCCGATGCCGGACACTCCGATCAAGCCGGGAATGGGCGACAAGCCCGTCGAAGCTCCGGTCATCGACGCGTCAGCCGAGATGCTCACTCGCGGACGCGCGCTCTATGCGTACAACTGCTCGCGCTGCCACGGGCTCGGAGTTCAGGCGAGCGGGCTTTATCCGGACCTTCGCCACGCGTCGAAAGACGTCTACGCGTCGTGGAATGCGATCGTGCTCGGCGGTGCGTTCTCGTCGCGCGGCATGGCGTCGTTCGCCGACGTGCTGAGCCCCGACGACGCCGAAGCGATCCGCGCCTACGTAGCCGACCGCGCACACCATCAGCCCGGATGGATCGAATGGTTCGCCGGCCTCGCCGGCGGCCGCCTGAGAATCCCCGCCCGCTGGCTCGCGAACTGAAAAAGGGGACAGGTACATTTAATTTTCGCGAGTGAAATCGCGGGCGGACGTTCTACGCCCCGGTCGAATAGATCGACACGGCCACGACATGCTCGTTCGGTGATTCGTCGATTCGGGACAGGTACGTTTGCGCTTACGGCAATCGTACCTGTCCCTGCTTCTTCAAGACTGGAGGCGGCGGGCGGATTCGAACCGCCGCATCACGGTTTTGCAGACCGTTCCCTTAACCACTTGGGTACGCCGCCTTGAAAGAAGCGCGGAGTATGCCAGCGCGAGGGTCTTACTCAAATCCTGTGCGCGGCGTAGTGCTGCGGGCACAGGCAGTTGCGGGCGCTGGCGTGACCTCTTCCATCAAGCTCCCGCTTGAGGATCGCCAGCGTTCGGCTACACTCCGCGCGATTTTTCGGCCGGGAAGCCAACGGCGCAAAACCCGGTCCCCGAGGAGATTCCATTGCACAAGATTGCGGTTCTAGGCGGCGACGGCACCGGTCCCGAGGTCGTCGACGAAGCCCTGAAGGTCCTCAACGCGGCCTCCAAAGTCTGCGGCTTCAAGTACGAAACGACTCCCTTCGACTTCGGCGGTGACCGCTACATGCGCACCGGCGAGGTCCTTCCCGACACCGCCACGAGCGACCTGCGCGGCTTCGATGCGATCCTGCTCGGCGCCATCGGCCATCCAGACGTCAAGCCCGGCATCCTGGAGAAAGGCATCCTGCTGCGCCTTCGCTTCGAGCTCGACCTCTACATCAACCTGAGGCCGGTCAAGCTCTACCCCGGCGTCGAGACGCCGCTGGCCAACAAGGGTCCGAAAGACATCGACTTCGTCGTCGTGCGCGAGAACACCGAAGGCCTCTACGCGGGCGCGGGCGGAAATCTTCGTCGCGGGACGCCGCACGAAGTGGCCGTGCAGGAATCGATCAACACGCGCATGGGCGTCGAGCGCTGCCTGCGCTACGCGTTCGATTACACGCGCAAGAGGAACGCCCGCAAGACGCTGACCCTTTGCGGGAAGACCAACGTGCTGACCTACGCGTTCGACCTGTGGGAACGCGCGTTCCACGAGATCGGCGACGCCGACTACACCGACATCAAGCGCGACTACGCGCACGTCGACGCGACGTGCATGTGGATGGTCAAGAACCCGGAGTGGTTCGACGTGATCGTCACCGACAACATGTTCGGCGACATCATCACCGATCTCGGCGCGATGATTCAGGGCGGCATGGGGATCGCGGCGGGCGGCAACATCCATCCGGGCAAGGTTTCGATGTTCGAGCCGATCGGCGGGTCGGCGCCGAAGTACACCGGGCTCGGCGTGATCAATCCGATGGCGGCGATTGCCGCTGCGCAGATGATGCTGTCGGAGCTCGGCGAGGATGATGCAGCGAACCGCATCGAGCGCGCGATCGCTTACGTTGCGGCCGAGAAGCTGCAGTCGATGAACGCCGGCAAGATGGGCTACTCGACCTCGCAGGTCGGCGACCTCGTCGCCGACGCCGTCGCCACCAACACCGGCCGCTGATCGTAAAATCGGGGACAGACACTGATTTCGGGAAATCAGTGTCTGTCCCCGATTTCGCAGAATCGGTGTCTGTCCCTGATTTTCTAAAGCGTCGCTCGCGGCGGGCCCGCCGCGATTTTGCTCAGCTTTTAAAAATGTACCTGTCCCTATTTTTCGCGGACGCGGAAGACGGCGTTGGTTTTGCCGCGGACGAAGAGGCCGATGATGCGGCTGAGGACGGGATACTTGGACGCGATCGCTTCGCGGTAGCGGGCCTTGTCGTGCGCGCCGTCGCAGAACTCGGTCACGACGTCCTGCGGGCCGGAGCCGAAGTCGATGCGCGCGCGGCCGGTGGCGCGCAGGTTCTTCACCCAGTTCCGGCTCTCGTCGAGGCTGCCGATCCAAAGCTCGCCGCCGATTACGACGAACCAGATCGTCACGTCGAACGGCTTGCCGCTCTTGCGGCCGAAATGCGTGAGCTTGAGCGTGCTCTTCTTCGCGGGGATGTTCATCGTGCGTCCTTTCCATGTTCGCGGGCCACGGCGGCCATTGCCGCTTCGGCTGCGTCGAGCGCGAAGTCGATGTCGGCGTCCTGGTGCGCGGCCGAAACGAACCAGTTGTGGGCGGGGTGAAAAAACGCTCCGTGTGATGCGGCCACGGCCGCAAACGTGCGGCTGCGCTCGAGCCGTCCCTCGTCGGCAACGAAACTGAGAAACGGGATCGACGGCGGGCCGCTGATCGTAACGGCGAGGCCCGCCGCCCGCGCGCGCGCCGTGAGCCCGCCGCAAAGACGCCGCCCGACGCGATCCATGTGCTCGATCGCCGAGCGCTTCTCGATCTCGCCGATGGTCGCGATCGCAGCCGCGATCGGAACCGCCTGCGTAAAGAACGTTCCGGTCACGAACACGTCCTCGGCGGCTTTGCGAAGCGCATCCGACCCGAGCATCACCGACAGCGGATAGCCGTTGGCGATTGCCTTGGAGTAAACCGTCATGTCCGGCGTCACGCCGAAGTGATGCATCGAGCCGGCAAGGCTCAGGCGAAACCCGGCGCGCACGTCGTCGGAGATCATCACTGCGCTGTGACGCGTCGAAAGCTCGCGAATCGCCTGCAGGAAGCCTTCGCCCGGCATCACGCTGTCATGGCGCGCTTCGTGGCGGAACGGCGTCGCGATTACGCCGGCGATGCGGCCGTCGTATTTGCGGAACAGCTCTTCGAGCGCACCCGCATCGTTCCACGGGAACGTGACGATGCCGCTGCGCTCGCCGTCGGGAAACCCGCGCCGCGCCGGATTGCACCATCCGTGAACACCGTGGTACGTGCCTTCGACCATCGCCACGAGGTCGCGCCGCGTCGCGCGGCGTGCAACCGCAAGCGCCCACGTGCAGACGTCCGAGCCGTTCTTGGCGAACATCGCCCAGTCTGCGCCGGCCGTGATCGACACCAGCTTCTCGGCAAGCTCGACCATGTTCGGCGCCGGAAGATTGCCGCTGTCGCACAGGCGGCGCTGACGCTCGGCCGCAGCTTCGACGACCGCATCGCGGTAGCCGAGCACCATCGGTCCGTACGAGCACAGGAAGTCGACGTACTCGTGGCCATCGGCGTCGCGGACGCGGCAGCCTTCGGCCTCGCAGAGGAATCGCGGGAACGCTCCGTCGACCAGATAGACCGGACTTTGATGGCCGTAGATCCCGCCCGGGATCACGCGCTTCGCGCGCTCGTAGAGCTCGTCGCCGATCGGATGCTGCCAGTCGCTTCTGGTCATCGGAAAGTCTGTGCGACGAGTCAGATGCCGGTGACGAGCCGGCTCTCGGCTTCGTTGGCTGCGTCTTTTGCCTGCTGCGCAGCATCTTCCTCGGGCGTCAGCGTCTGCAGCGCGAGCGCGTGCACGAGGCCGGTCATCTCGTCGGCGACCGCGTCGTAGACGAGCCGATGGCGCGCAACCAGCCCCTTGCCTTCGAACGCAGCCGACACGACGAACACTCGGAAGTGACCTCCGCCGCTCGCACCCTTGTGCCCGCGGTGGCTCTCGCTCTCGTCTTCGATCTCGAGCCGGACCGGTGCGAGCGCCCGGGTGAGCTTTTGGATCAGTACGTCCATGACGTTGCCGGTGTGCATCGGACCTACCATGTGGCACGCTCAAGGCATGAGCAAGGCCAGGGTCGTCGTGCGGGATCACCTGTCGGCCGAAGGGGCCCGGCGCGCCGTGCTCGCTCTCGTCGCCGTCGGTCTTGATGCCGAAGCGCATCGGAACGGAGCTTCGATCGCTGCGCCAACCGGGCTCGCAGCCACGACGACGACGCCACCTTTTTCCTGGCAGGTATCCGTTGCAGAGGACGAGGTCGCGGCCGCCCTGCCCGTCCTCGCAGACGACTACGTCTCGAACACCGCGCCGCCGGCCGCGCCTCCGCAGGGCCTGCTCGATGCGCGCGAAGGAATCTGGACGTGGCAGAACGCGTCGGGAAGCCTCGTGATCGCCGTCGCGTGCGTGTTCATCCATCTCGTGGTCCACGGCGGCGCCGGGCCGTCACCGCATTCGCGCATGCTCAGCTCCGGCGCGATCGCACCGTGGCTCGTCAGCCAGCGCGAGTGGTGGCGCCTCGTCACAGCCGTATTCCTGCATTTCGACATCAAGCATCTGGTCGGCAACATGGCAGCGCTGTTCTTCCTCGGCCCGCCGCTGGCGGCGACGATCGGCCAGGGACGGCTGGTGTCGCTGTTCGTCGTCACCGGAGTGCTCGGCAACGTGGCGAGCCAGATCTTCGGCGAGGAGGCTGCGATCAAAGCAGGAGCCTCGGGCGGAATCTGCGGCCTGCTCGGCGCGCTGGCCGGAGTTGCGCTCGCGACGATGGCGGCGTCGTCCGATGCGCGCGAGCGTCGGCCGGCGTGGCAGACGCTCGGCGCGCTGGTTGCGCTGTTCGGCATGATCGTCGGCTTCGAGCCGGGGCGCGACCACTACGCGCACGTCGGCGGACTGGTCGCGGGCATTGCGCTCGGGCGCGTGTTCGGCGTGCGCTCGCAGGACCGTAGCGTGAGCTCGCAGGAGACTTCCGCATGAAGCTGTGCGCGCTCGTTGCGGTCGTTCTGTTCGCGTTGGCGCGCACTGCCTGTGCCGAAGACGCGCCGGCGACCAATCCCGGCGCCACCGGTTTTTCCGCTGCGGCGCGCGCCGGCGAGCCGCCCCCAGGCACAATCGTCGCGAGCGACAATCTCGAGAAGTGGAAGGAGTTCCTGCCGCCGTCGATCCAGTGGGCCGTCGACCGCGGGATGCGAATCGAAGTCGTCGAAGGCCGCGACATCCCGCTCGAGCCGAAGCGGCTCGAAGCAACCCAGAAGTACCATTCGCAAGCGAAGCTCTCGCCGGACAAGAACCAGGTCCTCAACTACGTGGCCGGGCTTCCGTTCCCGCTGTCGGACGAGCGCGATCCGGACGCGGCGATCAAGCTCATCTTCAACTACGAGAACCGCATCGTCGTCGACGACCTCGATGTCCGCAACTTCGAGTGCGACACCGGCAGCATCGACGACAAGCGCGGAATCTCGATCGAACGTCACTTCCTGATCGGTCATTTCCGCCGGCTGTACTACGTGAGCCGCCTCTACCACGAGCCGATGCCGACGTGGCCGACCAACGACGGCATCCGCTACCGCGAAGTCCTGCATCCGATCATCGAGCCGTTCGACCTGAAGGGCGTCGGCCTCACTTATACCCGTCATCTCGATCCGTCGCGTCAGGACGACAGCTGGCTCTACTATCCGCTGCTCAAGCGCGTGCGCCGGCTTTCGTCGGCGCAGCGGTCCGATGCTCTGTTCGGCCAGGACGCCGACATCGACAGCTACGGCGGCTACGCCGGAAATCCTGCGTGGATGGACTGGAAGCTCGTCGGCACCAAGCGCGTGCTGGCGCCGATGCACACCCGCAACTTCCCGGCCGTGTGGTCCAAGGGCGGCGCCAACTTCCTGTTCGACGACACGTGGGAGATGCGCGACGTGTATATCATCGAAGGCGTCTCGCGCATTCCCGACTACGCGTACTCGAAGCGCGTGATCTATCTCGACCGCCATAGCTTCGTGATCCCGTACACCGAGATGTACGACCAGAAAGGCGCGCTGTGGAAGGCCTGGGTCAACCAGTGGAAGATCGGCCACAAGCCCTTCCCCGGGGCCACCGTCGCGGTCTACGACTACGATCAGCAGTTCATCCCGGCGCTCAGCATCTTCGACATGCAGCTGCACCATGCCACGCGATGCCTGCTGCCATCGCCGAGCGTCGCCGGCGAGGAAGGCTGGTATTTCAACTTCGGACCCGACGGAGGAACCGTTGAGGAGGTCTTCACCGTTTCGAGCATCATCGCTTCGGGGCGCTGAGGAGAAACCGCCGCGTGCCGAACTGCCCGGCTGGGCCCCGGGTCGCTGGCATCCTTGTTCACTGGCCGCTATAGACGAAGGTGTCTATTTTCCCGCCCGCGGCAGCGTGCCGCGCGCCGGAAGCACTGCGAACGCGGGTTCGCAAGAAGCACCGCGAACGACCCGTTCGCAAGAAGGAGGAAACTCACAGATGGATTTTGCCCTGTTCACACTCGATCCGGCGTTCCGGTGGCTGCACATCCTGGCCGGCATCGTCTGGATCGGACATCTCTATTTCTTCAATTTCGTCAACGGCCCGTTCGCCGCGACGATGAACGCCGACACCAAGAAGCTCGTCGTTCCGGAGCTGATGCCGCGGGCGCTCTACTGGTTCCGCTGGGGCGCCGCATGGACGTGGGTCACCGGCGTGCTGCTGCTCCTGATCGTCTTCTACCACGGCCACCTCGTCCAGATGTCGATGATATCGCTGGTCTGCCTTGCCCTCACGTTCGGCGGTTTCGCGATCTATGAGGCCATCATGACGACGTCGATCATCAGCGACGTCAAGATGAAGTACGCCGTGTGCTACGTGCTGATCGCGATCGCCACGTTCATCATGAGCATCAATGCGGGCTTCGGCGAGCGCGCGTACAACATCCATATCGGCGCGATGCTCGGCACCACGATGGCGTTCAACGTCTGGTTCCGGATCTGGCCCGCGCAGCAGCAGATCATCACCGCCGTCAAGAACGGCCAGGCTCCCGACGCGGCGCTCGTCGCCATGGCGGGGCTGCGCTCACGTCACAACACGTACATGTCGGCGGCGCTCGTCTGGACGATGATCGGCAGCCACACGGCCGGGTTCCTCGCCAACGTCCCGCCGTTCAGCATGCGCCGCGAGCTCGTGCTGCTGATGATGATCCTCGTTGCATGGCACGTCGTCTTCCAACTCTACAAGCGTGCCGCCAAGGTCAAAGGCTTCTAGGCCGCGACCGTTCACCGGATAAAAAGGGCCGCCTTCGTCGGAAGGCGGCCCTTTTTTGTCCGTGTGATCTATGGGGACAGACACCGGTTTCGCATCATTGCGAAATCAGTGTCTGTCCCCGATTCTTTTTCCATGCGTCGTGCGCGCGTTCAGGCCGATGCCGACGGTCTCGCCTTGGTCTTTTCGTGCCAGGCCGCAAGGTTCTTGAGCGACGGATCGTAGCTCTCTCCCACCATTGCGCCGAAATCGATCGTGCAGAATAGCGTGATGTCCGCGATCGAGAACTTGTCGCCGGCCACGAACGGTCGCGTCGCCAGGATCTCGTCGAGCCAGGCCAGCCGCTTGGCCGCCGCGCCACGGCTCGGCTCGATCATTTCGGCAACCTGCGTGATGCGCCCCTTGAAGAACGGGCTGCTGTGCCGGAACGCTCCGAGCATCGGCATCATCACTTCGAGCTCCATGCGGCGTTCCCACATGCGCGAGTTCGCGCGCTCTTCCGGCGTGCGGCCGATCAGCGGCGGATCCGGCTTCTTGTCTTCGAAGTACTCGCAGATGACGAGGCTTTCGGCGATGCATGTGCCGTCGTCGAGCTCGAGGACGGGCAGCCCGCCCATCGGATTCTTCGCGAGAAACGGAGGCTGGCGATTGACCGCTGCGCGCAGGTCGACCTGCTCGAGCGGAACCTCGATACCTTTTTCCGCGAGGAACATCCTCACGCGTCGCGGATTGGGTGCGATCGTAGCGTCGTAAAGTTTCATGGGTTCTCCTTTTGTCGAACGTGTTCGCGGTCAGGAACGCGGCTCCGGAAGACGCGACGAAACGACGCCGTCGGCTTCGAGCTGCGCAATCTCTTCGGATGATTTGCCGAGCAGGCTCGCGAGCACGTCACGGTTGTCTTCACCGCGAAATGCCGCACGCCCGCGCACCCCGGCGCTGGCATCGGAAAAACGATAAGGGCTGTTGAGCACCGCGGCCGTACCGCCGCTGCGATCGTCGCACTCGACCGTCATCGATCGTGCGCGCGTCTGCTCGGACGCGAGAGCTTCGCTGAGCGTCTGTACGCGGGCCGCCGCAAGGCCGTTCGCATGGCAGGCCGCGACGACTTCGTCGGCTCCCGGCTGCGAAGCGACCCACGTGCCGACGATCGCCTCGAGCTCCGCCAACGCGGCCTCGCGCCTGGCATACGTATCGAAGCGCGGATCGGTCGCCAGCTCCGGCATTCCCATCAGCGACGTCATCGTCTCCCAGTGCGCGCGCGGATCCATCGGGATGACGACGTTGCGCCCGCGGCACGGATACACCCACGCGCACAGGAAATCGGTTTCGCTGCCGCCGAAAAGAACGAAGTTCGCGCACTCCTGCAGCGCAAGCAGCGCGTCGTGCATCGCCATGTCGATGAACTGGCCGGTGCCGGTGCGTTCGCGAAGATGAATCGCCGCAACGATCGCGAGCGCCGCCTGAAGCCCGGTCACCGTGTCGCCGACCGCAAACACCGAATCGACGGGCTGCTGCCCGAACGCGCGCGCCTGCCGGTCGATGATCCCCGTGGCCGCATGGACCACGCCTGCAAACGCACGCTCGTTGCGCTGCGGGCTCGCGTGCCCGAATCCGCTGATCGAGCAGTAGATGAGCCTTTCGTTGCGCGCGCGGAGTGTCTGCTGCCCGAGCCCGAGCCCATCCATCACGCCCGGCCGGAAGTTTTCGACGACGACGTCGCACGCACACGCCAGCTCCGCCGCAAGCTCGCGCCCCCGCTCCATGCGAAGGTCGAGGGAGACGTTCCCCTTGCCGCAGTTGTGCTGCATGAAGTACCCGCTCATCCCGCCGCGCCGCTGCCCCAGCCGCCGCGCGAGATCCCCGTCGGGCGTCTCGACCTTGAAAACCTCCGCCCCGAGATCCGAAAGTATCCGCGTACAGAACGGCCCCGCCAGCACATGACTGAAGTCCGCCACCCGAATCCCCTCGAGCGGATACGGCTTCCCTGACGACACCCGTCGAGACATCGCCGGTTTCTTTAGCACTCCACCAGCAAGAGGCCAGAAGCGAAGCCAGTGAGCTGATCAGCAGTTTTGAAATGAAAGACGAAAGAAGCGCTGATCAGTCGATCCTACGCTCGTGCCGCATGAGCGACCAAATCACGACCCGATGAACGGGCCGAGAAGCCGACGCGGAACGTGCTGTGTAGCGAGCCGTGGGAGCCACGCTCAACGAGCCGGGCGCGTAGAAGGGTCCAGATGCAAGGCGGGATCCGCGAAGAGAGGGAGTCGTACTTCCCGGACGTCGACCGAACGAAGCGGATCCCAACGCAGCAGATGGGCCCTTATACGCGTCCGGCCCACCGCAGATGCAGAAGTAGAACTACCGCCGAACCCAGCGATCAGTCCCCGCGATATCCCCAGCCCCGCCCTCGCCGCCAGGCAGCGGATCAAAGTTCGCAAAGTGCTTCACCGGATTACCGTTGGATTCGTAAGCGCGAACTTCCTGATGCCCCTCCGGTCCCGGCAGCATCACCAGAATCTCCTGCTGATCGTCCAGATCCACGTCGGCCGCACCGACGCGTGCACCATGCACCCAGTCTTCGGCCGGACGCACGACGATGTTGATCTGCTTGAACTCGGGACCGTACGTGACGCGGTCGCCGTTGCCGTTGAACACCTTGACGATCGCCTGACCCTCGCGCGGAGCGGTCACGATCTGCTGATCGCCGCTGCCGTCGAGGTCGACGAGCGCGACATCGACGCCCGAGAAATCGACCGGATCGTACGCGAGGAACGTGCGGATCAGCACGCCGTCGCGAGTGAAGATGCGTACCACCGGAACGCCGCGCGTGGTTCCGACGATGATCTCGTCCTGCTTGTCGCCGGTGACGTTGCCGACCGTGACGGTCGCGCCCTCGGCATTGATCGGGATCGTGTTCCACATGTCGGCCGCGGAGAACGCCTGGAACTCGCTCGAGAAGAAATACGACGAGCCCTCGTCGAGACGCTCGAACGTGCGGACGAACACGTCGCCGCCGCCGCCGTCGGCCTGCGAACAGACCAGATCCTCGTTGACGCGACCGTTGACTTCGCCGGCGCCGCATTCGACCGACACGTTGCCGTCGAACGCATCGAACGAGTCCTGCAGCTCGCCGCCGTGCGCCATGCGATAGACCTCGACCTTCGAATCGTCCGAGCCGAATCCGCCGGTGACGGCGACCTGCACCGACCTCGGCTTGGGAACGTGCGGGTCGCCCTGCGCATCGAACGGTTTGTCGTTGAGGATCGACAGACTGAGCTCGCCGGTCATGCCCTCGAGCACGAACTCGCTCATCTCCGTGCGGCGGCCGGTGCGACTGAAGGTTCGCAGCTTGGGATTCTCGGAGTGGTCGTACGAGACGGTCGCGATGCGAGTCTCGAGCCCGCGCCGTCCGTTGACCGTGAGCAGCGTCGAGCCGTCGATGCCGGACAGGATCTTGACGGTTCCGGCGCCGCGGCGTCCGGTCGGATCGTCGCCCGGAGTGCCGATGACCATGTCGGGAACTTCGTCGAGGTTGAAGTCGATGTCGCCGTCGAGCGCGTAACCGAATTCCTCGTAGCGGCGCACGCCGTCGAGCGACCAGATCTCGGTTCCGTCAACGCCCGAGAGCGTCACGAGGCGACCGGCGTCGGGCGTGAAGCGCTTCTCGATCAGGAAGTCCTGGCGCGGAGCCGTTGCAGCGAAATCGGTGACGCCGTCGCCGTTGATGTCACCGATGCGCGCAACGGCAGAGCCGAATCGCGCACCGTCCTGCATCTTCGTGTCGTGCCGGACCCACAGGCGCGTACCGTCGAGGGAAAACAGTGAGACGAGGCCGGAGAGCTTGACGCCCGTATCGTCGGACGCGTCCGAGCCGGTGATCAGGTCCGGAACGTCGTCGTCGTTGACGTCGCCGGCAAAATCGACCGACTTGCCGATGCGGTCGTGCGCCGCGCCGCTGACTTCGAAGATCGGCTCGGACGCCGGATCCGCCGAAGACAGCGCGTGCACGACACCCGAGCGCAGCACGCCGGGCACGTTGGCTTCGTCGCTGCCGGCGAGGAAATCGAACAGGCCGTCGCCGTCGAGGTCGGTTGCCGACGCAAGGCTGCGCCCGTAGCTGTTGCCGCCTTTCGGGCCGATGCGATACGCGAGCAGATCGCCGTTCCTGCCGGAGACCGTGTAGACGCGGCCGGGCTGCGCGAGGTCGTTCTCGTTGCGGTCGCCGGAGGCACTGACCACGAAGTCCGCGCGACCGTCGCCGTTGATGTCGTTGAGCGGGGCGATCTTCTCTCCGAAGCCCGCACGGATGTGCGTGCCGAAGATCCGCATGCGCCGATGGCGCTTCTGGTAGACGTCGACGCGGCCCGCGCGGTCGAGAAGATTGGCGTGCGGATCGTGCTGGTCGGCGATCGTCACGTCGTATCCCGGGGAACCGATCGCGATCTCGTCGCGCCCGTCGCCGTTGAGATCGGGAAGAAACGAGACCGCGGCGCCGAACCACTGGTTCTCGTATCCGCCCTTCTTCCTGAACAGCGGCCGGCCGTTGCGGCCGTCGATGATGATCACGGCGCCGGCATGGATGTGGCCGCGCACGAACATGCACGGCGAGCCGATGGCGATGTCGGCCACGCCGTCACCGTTGAAGTCGCCGTTGGTGGCGATCGACGATCCGAGCTGGTCGCCGCCCTTGTCGCAGACCTGCTGGTAGGCATCCGCGAGGGCGAGCGTGGGACTGGCGCAAAGCACGGCAACGGCCGCGACCCGGGAAGCCCAGAGGGCGTGCGCCCGACGTCGAAAGGAGAAAAGCGTGCGAGATCTCATACGTTGTGGATTTCCCATTCGAACCGTTCGCCCTGAGGATTGACCACCCGACTCCGTCGAGGCGGCCCGACTACCACACCCCGGGGGTACGACCAACATTGTTCTGGCCGGGAGCCGCCGTGCAGCGAAGTTGCCGAGTCATGCCGGGCCAAAGAACGATCCGCCCGCGCGGACCGTCGGCATGGATGTCATTCTAACAGCCGACCCCTTCGATTCCACGGCCGAGGCGCCGATTCTGCCGTCGAAATCCTCGCTAAGGAAGCGAGAAAATCTCGACGCGACGTTCGGTTGCGCCCGCCTGCCCCATCCGGGCTGCCTTCGGCACGTCCGACACTGCGCGGCATCCGGAATTGCGCTCCAGGCGCCTTCGGCCGTAACCGCTAGAAATCCACCTGATGCAGTTTCCAGCCGGTCGACGTCGCCTCCCACTCTTCGGTGAGGTAGCCGACTTCGCTGCCTACGGAGAACTGCGTCGTCATCAGCCACTGATCGGCGGCGCTCATGTCGCCGTACGCGCGAATCGTAAAGACGAGATATGGCCGGCCGCCGTGCAGGCGGATCTTCAGACGGACGCGCGCGAGACCTCCGGCCGGACTGGCCTGGCCGAAGATCGACGCATAGTTGTCCTGGAACTGGTACTTCCTGCCGCCGAGCTTGCCGTTCAGCTCGCCCCAACCGAGCTCGGCCCGGTAGATCTGCGTCGACTCGTTCGACAGCTCGAACTGCATTCCGTCGACCAGCGGTTCGGGATTGCCGCTGATCGCGATGCGCCCGTGGATGTAGATCATGTCGGGGACGCCGTCGCGGTTGAACGTGATCGTGGCCGGGTCGCGGATGAACTTGGTGCAGACCTGGTCGAAGTCGCAGGTCTCGTCGCAGATCGGCGCGCGCGCGCCAGGCTTGCAACTCTTGTCGCGGCAGTCGACCTTCCCGTCGCCGTCGTCGTCGACCATGTTGTTGCAGTCTTCGAACGTGCCGGCGGTAGCAGGCGGATCGCACTTTTCGGTGCCGGTCACCTCGCTGTCGCCGCAGACGCACGTGCTGAAATCGAACGCGCAGCTGTCCGTGTCCTCGTTGCAGTTGTCGGTCGAGCAGTTGAACGCATCGTGGCAGACGACGGGCGACCCGGGCCCGCATCCGGTCTGCGCGTTGCAGACCTCGTCACCGTTGCAGAACTGGCCGTCGCTGCAGGCCGAGTCGTCGGTGATGTGATCGCAGCGGTCGAGCGTTTCGTTGCACGAGTCGGTCGTGCACGCGAAGTCGTCGGTGCAGTCCGGTGCCGTGGCGCTCTGGCAGCCGAGTACGAGGTCGCACGTTTCAGCGCCGTCGCAGAACTGGTTGTTGCTGCACGCGGCGTCGTTCGGGGTATGCGTGCACTGGTCGTTGGTCTCGTCGCAATCGTCCGTCGTGCAGGTGACGTCATCGGCGCAGGCCGGAGCGGTTCCCGGCGAGCAGCCGTTCACCAGATCGCAGACTTCGGCGCCGTTACAGAACTGGCCGTCGCTGCAGATCCCGTTGTTCGGCGTGTGCGTGCACTGGTCGCTGCCTTCGTCGCACTGGTCGGTGGTGCAGTTGACGGTGTCGGTGCAGTCCGGAGGGGTGCCCGGCACGCACGTGCCGGAGACGTTGCAGGTTTCGACGCCGTTGCAGAACGCGCTGTCGTTGCAGTCGGCGTTGGTCAGGCACTGGACGCACTGGTCAGTCTGTTCGTTGCATCGCTCGGGACACGGGTCGTCGCCGGGCTTGCAGCCCTGGGTCGGATCGCAGACTTCGATACCCGTACAGAACTGGCCGTCGTCGCACCCGTTGTTCTGCGGCAGGTTGTCGCAGCGGTCGAGGGCCTCGTTGCAGGAGTCGGCCGTGCAGTCGATGCCGTCGTTGCAGGTCCTGGTGGTTCCGGAGTGACAGCCGTCCACCGGGCTGCAGGTCTCGTCGCCGGTGCAGAACTGGCCATCGCTGCACGCGGCGTTGCTCGGAGCGTGGACGCACTGGTCGTTGGCTTCGTTGCACGAGTCCTGCGTGCAGGTGATGTCGTCGTTGCAGTTCGGGGCGGTTCCAGGCTGGCAGCCGAGAATCGCGCTGCACGTCTCGGTGCCGTCGCAGAATTGCCCGTTGTTGCAGCTGGCATCGTTGGTCACGTGGTTGCACGAGTCGGTGTCTTCGTTGCAGGAGTCTGCCGTGCAGCTCACGTTGTCGTTGCAGTTGGGCGGAGTGCCGGGCTGACAATCGTCGACCGCGCTGCAGATTTCGACGCCGTTGCAGAACGTGTTGTCGGTGCAGAGCGTGTTCCTGGGCTCGTGCAGGCAGGTGTCGTGCAGCTCGTCGCAGGAGTCCACGGTGCAGCCAACGTCGTCGGTGCAGTCGCGACCGTCGGTATTCGGCTGGCACAGACCGTTGTTGTTGCACTCGTCGTCGCCGTCGCAGAAGAACCCGTCGCTGCACGACGTCTTGCCCTTCTTCGGCTTGTGCAGGCAGTTTCCCTGGTTGTTGCACGAATCGGTCGTGCAGACGTTGCCGTCGTTGCAATCGTCGTCGGTGACACACTGTGCTGCGGCAACGCAGTCGGAGGGATCCGAGTTCGGTTCCGTCGACGGGAACGAGCATGCGTCGATCAGGACGGCCTGCGTTCCGGGAAGGCCGAATTCGTTCAGGTCGAGCGCGCACGTGATCTGCGTGTCGTTCGGATACTCGTCGCCCGGGCCGTTCAGGGCGGCCGGGCTGAACGGATCGGTCTTCTCTTCGCTGACTTCGCAGGTGGTCGTGTAGGGGCCGGGAAGGAACGTCGAGTTGGTGCAGCGATCGGGCTTGTCGTCACCGCAGCGGAACAGGCGAAGCTCCCCGAGTGTGACGATGCCGTCGGGGTTCGGTCCGGCGACCAGCGTCGTACAGACGGCGAGATCGGCGAGACCGTCGTCGTCCGAGTCGAACAGCGTGCAGATGTCCTGCGTATTGTTTCCACTGAGCGCAATGTCGTCCCAGTCGACGATCGTGTGGATCTCGAAGGGCGTGCCCGTGCCCTCCTCCGCGCAGAAACGCGTGATGTCTTTCTGGCCCGGTTCGTCGTTGGCGCCCTGAAGGTCGTTGAAGCAGGCCGTAGGCTCGGGAAGTGCAGCGACCGCCGGGGATACCGTGCCAATCGACATCGTGAGAATGCCCAGGACAGAAAATACCCGGCCAAGGCCTGAGCGGCCCGAGACCTTCCGGAAGATCGATACGACCTGAGACATGACGCCCCCTTCGCGCAAGCCACGGGTCTTGCTCGACCCCCCCGACTGATGCTTTCGCGTGTGCAACTAGTGTTCTACCGTCCGCCTTGTCAAGTGAAACATCAGATAGCGAAGCCGCCCCGCAGCGGGCCGCATGACACCGAATTCACCGGACTTTTTACGAGACCGCTCCTGCGTGCCCCCGTTGGCGCGCAACCTGTTGGGCATTTTGACAACTGGGGGGCCTGATGCAACCGGCGCCGACGCGGTTTTTATCGTTTCTTTCAGGTCATTCGCGCCTGCAGCGGGCCGCGTCGAGGCGCGATCAGGCTGGCGCAGTCAGCGGTCTCGTCTGAACACCGAAGCGGTTACCGGACAGGCTTCTGAACCGCGGTTCAGACTCGGTCGCCAGCGATGCGGCCTGATTCTCACGAGGCGCGAACGAACCGCCCCGCCTCACGATTGTTGCGGCACCGGGGCGAGATGAGCAGCGCTTCCACATCGGCTTCTGTTCGCGGCTCTGTCGACACGCCACGCAGAGCGCGACGATGCACGCGCCGCATCATCGCTGCGGCTGCGCACGATCTGTCGCTCGCACAGTGCGGATTTCATGCATCTGCGAAAGCATTTCGCCGCAGCGAGCGCATCGGTATGGGCGGCAACCAAGCATTCTTGGAGTTGACTTTAGGAGGGGCCGGATAGCAGACTCCCTCGCTCATGGAGGCCACAGAAATGAAGGTTCGTCATCGCTCGTCGCTCGCGTGGGGGCTGCTTGCGGCAAGCCTGACGGTGTTCGCTTTTGCAGGTACCGGCAGCGCGCAGACCGCGCAGAACTGCCTGGAAGCCCAGTCCCGCTTTGCCGGCACGATCTGCCGTGGAATGGCCAAGTGTCACGTCAAGGCGATGAAGCACTCGACGTCGATCGATCCCGACTGCGTTCCGGGTCGCAAGACTGCGCTGATCAATCGTTACAACTCGATCGAAGCCGGCGACAACTGCCTCACCGAACCCGCGGGAAACACCATCGCAAACTCGCTGGAAACCGGTGTCGGCAACATCGCCAGTCCGATCGGAACCGGCCAGTGCGCGTCGAAAAAAATGGGAGCGCTCGGCCGCGAGTGCAAGCAGATGATGATGTGCTACGCCGACAGCGCGGCGTCTTCCGCACCCGGCGTCGATTCCGACTGCCTGAGCACAGCCATCAACACCCTGATGGAGCAGTTCGACAAGATCGAAGATCGCAACATCTGCAATACCACGGGTGATGCATCGAACCGTTCCGATGACGTGGACATGCTGACCGACCAGACCTGGACGTATCTGCGCGGAGTCGGCACCACGACGACATCGACGACGACGACAACATCGAGCTCGACGACGACGACCATTCCTCCGACGTGTCTCGAAAACGGAGCTTACGATCCGTGCGTCGCGTATCGCGACAACGCCGCGTGCAAGACCTGCGTGGATTCCGACACGGGACCCGACGCAGGAATCGCAACCTCGCTTTGCACGGCGGCCGGTCCGACCTGCAGCGATGCCGACAAGAACTCGGCGTGCGGTTACGCGATCAATTCGTCGACGGACTGCTCGCTGATCTGCTGTCCGTAAACACGGCGCAGAGACAGAGCCGATGCATTCACGCGCGGGCCGCGAGCGCGCGTGACTTGCATCCCGACCCGGTTCGGTTACAAGCGGGTCGTCCTCACGGGCGGGTGTAGCTCAGCTGGCTAGAGCGTCTGCTTGCCATGCAGAAGGTCGCCGGTTCGATCCCGGTCACCCGCTCCAACTTCTCCTTCCAGACATAGTGTTTTCCGGCTCCCGGATGTCCATTCCGGCATCCGTAGCCGTTGGCGGGCGCGCCGCCGGTGGACCCTATTCGGTCCCCCGCAGCCGGTAGAACACCTCGAAGTGGTACTCGACCGCTGACCAGACGCCTACGACCGCCGCAAGCATCAGCAGGATCATGCCGATCTCGTGGAAGCTGACGCCGAAGTAGACGTAGTGGACGATGAGGAAGTGCACGCCGATGGTCTGGAGCAGCATTTTGGCCTTGCCGGTCACGTCGGCGCCAAGAACGATGCCTTCGGTCGCGGCGATGCTTCTCAAACCCGTCACGGCGAACTCACGGCCGACGATCAGCACCAGGATCCATCCCGGAATGCCGGGTTGCCGGGGCATGACCGCCAGCATCAGCAGCGTCGAGATCACGAGCAGCTTGTCGGCCAGAGGGTCGAGAAGTTTTCCGACCGCGGTCACGAACCCGTAGCGACGGGCGATCCAGCCGTCGAGGAAGTCGGTCAGCGACGCGCCGAGGTAAACGAACATCGCCGTCCAGGCTTCGCGCCGGCCGGGATGGGTCAGCAGCCAGGCGACCACGGGGATGGCGAGGATTCGCAGAAACGTCAGCAGATTCGGCAGGCTTCGAGCCCACGATTGCGGTTGTCGCGGCCCAGAGTTGATCCCCATTGCGTTTCCTGGCCGCAAGTCCTCCCGGGATTGGCGACCGGGCAACGTTATCCGGTTCGCCATAACCCTGCTACCGCTAGCCGCGGCTGGCGCTTCACGCTGGCGGCTGCTCACAGCGGCGGCTACCGCTTTACGCTGGCGGCTGCTCGCGGCGGTTACCGCTTCACGCTTCCGGCGTGCAGGCCAACGGCTACTGCGGTGCAGTGGGCCGTCTTGTTGAGCACGCCTCCCCCGCCGGTACACTCCGCGAACTCCCATGCGAAACTACGACTTCCTCGTCATCGGCGGCGGCATCGCCGGTATGACCTTCGCGCTCGAAGCCGCCCGGCACGGAAAGGTCGCGCTTCTGGCGAAGCGTTCGCTGGAGGATTCCAACACGAACTGGGCCCAGGGCGGCGTGGCCGCCGTCTGGGATGCCGGCGACACGCCGGAGTCGCATGCGGCCGACACCGTCGAAGCCGGCGCCGGTCTGTGCAACCGGCGCGTCGTCGACCTCGTCGTCACCGAAGGCCCGGCCCGCATCCGCGAGCTGATTGCGCTCGGCGTCCAGTTCTCGCTCAAGCAGGACAACGGCCGCTTCGGTACGGACTACGATCTTGGCCTCGAGGGCGGCCACTCGCACCGGCGCATTCTACACGCCGCCGACCACACCGGCCGCGAGATCGTGCGCGGCATGTCGGCCGCCGTGCTCGCCAATCCGAACATCGAGGTGCTCGAAAACCGCTTCGCGATCGACCTGCTGATCGACGAAAAGTTCGGCTACACCGGCGGCCGACCGCACTGCTGGGGCGCATACGTTCTCGACACCGACAGCGGCGAAGTGGAGACGTTCACCGCGCGGGCCACACTGCTTGCGACGGGAGGAACCGGGAAAGTCTACCTGTACACGTCGAACCCCGACGTCGCGTCGGGTGATGGAATCGCGATGGCCTGGCGCGCCGGCTGCCGCGTGGCCGACATGGAATTCATCCAGTTCCATCCGACGTGCCTTTACCATCCGCTCGCCAAATCGTTCCTGGTCACCGAAGCGATGCGCGGCGAAGGGGCCGTGCTGCGAACGCCGGACGGCAATGCCTTCATGTCGAGCTACGATCCGCGTGCCGAGCTTGCGCCGCGCGACATCGTCGCACGCGCGATCGACAGCGAGATGAAGCGGCGCGGGTTCGACAACGTGCTTCTCGACGTCACCGCGCTCGGAGCCGATTTCCTGAAGAAGCGCTTCCCGGCGATCTACGAGCGCTGCCTCAGCTACGGCATCGACATCACGACGACGCCGATCCCGGTCGTCCCTGCCGCGCACTACATGTGCGGCGGCGTGCTGACCGGCATCGACGGCGAAACCTCCATCGATCGCCTCTATGCAGCCGGCGAAGTTGCCATGACCGGCCTGCACGGCGCCAACCGACTCGCGTCGAACTCGCTGCTCGAAGGCGTCGTATTCGGACACCGCGCCGCCGTGCACGCCGCACGGCGCCTCGGCGAAGACCTGTCGCCGCCGCCCGCGCTACCGCCGTGGACCGCCGGCGCCGCCGTCGACATCGAAGAGTCGGTCGTCATCACGCACAACTGGGACGAAATCCGCCGCCTGATGTGGAACTACGTCGGCATCGTCCGCAGCGACCGCCGCCTCGCCCGCGCCGCCGCCCGCATCACGATGCTCCGCGACGAAATCCAGCAGTACTACCGCGACTTCAAAGTGACCCGCGACCTGCTCGAGCTGCGCAACATCGCGCTGGTTGCAGAGCTCATCATCCGAGCCGCGCGCACGAGAAGAGAAAGCCGCGGCCTCCATTTCAACCTGGACTGCCCCGAGCGCGACGACGCGCATTGGTTGCGGCACACGGTAGTCTGAAGCGCGAGACGACAGACGCGATACGCCGAAGCCAAAAAACCAGACCGGACAACGTGGGACATCCGGCGTGCTTTCCGCGATGAGAGCTTCGCATCTACGAAGCCGGCCGTCGAGAAGGGTCCAGATGCGAGGCGGAGCCCGCGAGAGCGAGCGAGGCGTACTTCCCGTACGTTGAGCGAGCGAAGCGGCGACAACGAAGCAGATGGGCCCTTATCGGCGGTCGGCCCATCTACGAGAGTCAGAGTGACGACGGCCGAAGTCGAGCGTCAACGTGAAACGCTTATCGCCCCGCGACCGGCGACATTTCCATCGCGTGGAACAGCCGCATCTGGCGCGCTTCCTGGTCGTGGTTCACCTGGACCGGATAGCTTCTCGTGAAGCACGCATCGCAGAAGCCCTTCGAGCTGCGCTCCTCGGGATCGAGAAACGAATACAACCCCTCGTGCGAAAGGTAGGCAAGGCTGTCCGCCTGGATGTACTGGCGGATCGCCTCGATATCGAGGTTGTTCGCGATCAGCTCACCGTGCGTTGGTGTGTCCACTCCGAAATAGCATGGGCTGATCGTCGGCGGCGCGCTGATGCGCATGTGGACTTCCTTGGCGCCGGCGCCGCGGATCATGCGCACGATCTTGCGGCTCGTGGTCCCGCGCACGATCGAATCGTCGATCACGATCACGCGCTTGCCCTCGAGCACGTCGCGCTGCGCGTTGAGCTTCACCTTGACGCCGAAGTTGCGGATCGAATCTTTCGGCTCGATGAACGTGCGCCCGACGTAGTGGTTGCGGATGAGCCCCATCTCGAACGGAAGACCTGACTGGTCGGCGAATCCGAGCGCGGCCGGCACGCCCGAGTCCGGCACCGGGATCACGATGTCGGCCTCCACCATCGATTCGCGCGCGAGCTGGCGGCCCATCTCCTTGCGGATCGCATAGACGTTGCGACCGAAAATCCGCGAATCGGGCCGCGCGAAATACACGTACTCGAAGATGCATGCATTGGTCGAGACGTGGTGGAACGGCTTGATCGACTTCATCTCGTCGCCGCGAAGATGGACGACTTCGCCGGGCTCGATCTCGCGAACGTACTCGGCCTCGACGAGGTCCAGCGCACAGGTCTCGGACGCGACGACCCATGCGCCGTTCGGAAATTTTCCGAGCACGAGCGGCCGGAAGCCGTGCGGATCGCGCGCGGCGATCAGCTCGTCCTCGGTCAGGAACAGTACGCAGTACGCGCCTTCGACCTGCCCGAGCGCGTCGATCACGCGATCGACGAGCGCGCCGCGCTTGGAGCCGGCGACAAGGTGCACGAGCACCTCGGTGTCGGACGTCGACTGGAAGATCGAGCCGTTTTCTTCGAGACGACGGCGGGTTTCCAGCGCGTTGACGAAGTTGCCGTTGTGGCACACCGCGAGGCTTCCGAGCGAGAACTCGGCGACGAGTGGCTGCGTGTTGCGAAGCAGCGTCTCGCCAGCGGTCGAATAGCGGTTGTGTCCGATGGCCGAGCTGCCGACGAGGCGGCGGATGACGTTTTCGTGAAAGACGTCGGCCACCAGGCCGAGCCCGCGGTGGCTGATCAGCGCTTTACCGTTGCTCGAGACGATGCCGGAGCCTTCCTGTCCCCGGTGCTGCATCGCGTAGAGGCCGAGATAGGCAAGGTTGGCCGCCTCCTCGTGCCCGTAGATGCCGACGACCGCGCATTCTTCGCGGAAGCGGTCGTCACGCGGCTCACCGCCCGACTCGGCATATGCGCGCGCCTCGGAGTCGTCCTGCTCGGCGGCTCGCAACGACGGTTCTGTGTAGCGGCCACCGGACATGTCAGCCTCCCGCCGACGCTCGCGCCGGCTCCGGCGCATCGGCGTGCGAGATTGCGGGAAGGGTTTCTTCCCAGCGTGAGCGAAGTGTCTCGAGTCGTGCTTCCACCAGCATCCTGTCGGCCTTGAGATCCCGGATCCGGATCGTGTCGCCGCCCGTCGTACCGAGGCGAACGGTGCTGACGCGGTTCGCGCGTGCCCGGCTCTCGACTTCGGTCACCCTCCCGGCAGGGACTGCAACGAGAATGCGGGTTCCGCTCTCACCAAACAGGGCGACGTCGGCGCGTCCGGAAAACTCCAAAGATATAAGGCTTCCGACCCCGGATGCGAGGCACATTTCGGAAATTGCGATTGCGAGACCGCCGTCAGCGACGTCGTGGGCGCTCGTGACCACGCCGGCGGCGATCAGGCCGGCACACAGCTCGCCGAGCCGTCGCTCGGCGGCAAGATCGACCGCAGGCGGCCGGTCGCCGGTCTTTCCATGGCGAAACGCCAAGTATTCCGAGCCTTCGAGCACCGGTTCGCCGGAGCCGAGCAGCAGGATCTCCGCTTCGCCGTCGGGAAACGCGATCGACGCGGTGCGCCTGGCATCGGCAATGAGGCCGACCATCGCGACGGTCGGCGTCGGAGGAATCGAGGCCCCCTGCGTGTCGTTGTAGAAGCTGACGTTGCCCGAGATCACCGGGATCTCGTACGCGTGGCACGCGTCGGCCATCCCGTCGATCGCGCGCGAGAACTGCCACATGACGTGGGGTTTTTCGGGACTCCCGAAGTTGAGGCAGTCGCTGAGCGCAAGCGGACGCGCACCGGTCACGTACAGGTTGCGCGCCGCTTCGGCGACGGCGTGCTGCGTGCCGACGTACGGATCGAGCGACACATAGCGCGAGTTGCAGTCGCACGTGAGCGCCAGCGCGCCGCCGGTTTCGCGAACGCGCACCACGCCGGCGTCGCCGCCCGGATGGACGATCGTGTTCGCGCCGACGTACGAATCGTACTGCTCGTAGACCCAGCGCCGGCTCGACAGATTCGGCGATGCCAGCATCTCGGCAAGCTCGGCACCGAGATCGGAAGGCTCGGGAATCTCTTCGAGCTTCAGCGCCGGCAGCTTCGCCGACGGCGCCGCCATCGGACGATCGTACTTCGGCGCAGCGTCGGTCAGGGCCGCCGCCGGAATCGAGACCAGCATCTTTCCGTGAAACGCCGCTTCGAAGCGTCCGGTCTCGGTGATCGTACCGGCGACGACGCAATCGAGTCCCCACTTCGTGAAGATCTTCGTGACGCGTTCTTCCGCGCCTTTGTGGACGACGAGCAGCATGCGCTCCTGCGACTCGGAGAGCAGCATCTCGTACGGCGTCAGGTCGGCCTCGCGAAGCGGAATGCGGTCGAGGTCGAGACGGATCCCGACCTCGCCGCGCGAGGCCATTTCCACTGACGAGCTCGTCAGGCCGGCCGCACCCATGTCCTGAATCGCGACGACGTCGTCGCCTTCGAGCACTTCGAGGCACGCTTCGATCAAAAGGCTTTCGGTGAACGGATCGCCGACCTGCACGGTCGGCCGCATCTGTTCGGACTCTTCCTTGAACTCGCTCGATGCGAGCAGGCTCGCGCCGTGGATCCCGTCGCGTCCGGTCTTGGAGCCCACATAGAGCACGGGATTTCCGGTGCCGCTCGCCACCGCACGGAAGATCCGGTCCGCGCGCACGATGCCGAGCGTGAACGCATTGACGAGGATGTTGCCGTTGTAGCCGGCATCGAAGCTCACCTCGCCGCCGACGGTGGCGACGCCGACCGAGTTTCCATAGCCGCCGATGCCGGCAACGACTCCGCGCAAAAGAAACGGCGTCTTCTCGTGATCGGGAGAGCCGAAGCGAAGCGAGTTCATGTTCGCGACCGGCCGCGCGCCCATCGTGAACACGTCGCGCAGGATGCCGCCGACGCCGGTTGCCGCGCCCTGGTACGGCTCGATGTATGACGGATGATTGTGGCTCTCGATCTTGAACACCGCGGCCATGCCGCCGCCGATGTCTACCGCACCCGCGTTCTCGCCGGGTCCCTGCAGCACGGCTTTTCCCGACTGCGGAAGCCGGCGGAGATGCATGCGCGAGCTCTTGTAGCTGCAGTGCTCGGACCACATGACCGAGAACACGCCGAGCTCCTCGAACGTCGGCACGCGGCCGAGATGGCCGAGAATGTCGCGGTACTCGTCGGGCGAAAGGCCATGCTCGATGGCCAGCGACTCGTCCACCTGGCGCATCGCCGGCGCTGCCGTCACGCTTGCCTCCGCAGTTTCGTCTTGGTCAGCCATGCGTGCACCGATCGGAACAGCACGACGGCATCGTCCGAGCCGAGAAGTGGATCGACGGCATGCTCCGGATGCGGCATCAGGCCGACGACATTACCGGCTTCGTTGGAAACGCCGGCGATGTCGCAGAGCGAACCGTTGGGCGCGCCATCGGCGTAGCGGAACACGATGCGGCCTTCGCGTTCGAGGCGCTCGAGCTCGCCTTCACTGGCCACGAAACAGCCTTCGCCGTGCTTGACCGGGATCGACAGGACCTCGCCCTTCTCACACGCCGCGGTAAATGCCGTGTCCGTCGACTCGACGCGGACGCCGACGTTCTGGCAGATGAAGCGCAGCGACCGGTTGCGCACGAGCGCACCCGGCAGGAGTCCGGCCTCGCAGAGGATCTGAAAGCCGTTGCAGATGCCGAACACCGGACCGCCGCTCTTCGCATGCTCGGCTACGGCGCGCATGACCGGCGAGAATCGCGCCATCGCGCCGCAGCGCAGATAATCTCCGTACGAGAATCCTCCGGGAAGGATGATCGCGTCGACGCCTTTGGTGTCGGCGTCGCCATGCCACAGCATCGCAACGTCGTCGCCGATGACCGAGCCGACGGCATAAGCGGCGTCGCGCTCGTCACAGGAGCCTGGAAAAGCGACGACGCCCCACTTCACGATGCAGCCTTCTCCACTTCGAACCGGTAGTCCTCGATGATGTCGTTGGCGAGAAGCCGCCGGCACATCTCATCGACGCGCGCCGAAACTGCCGCCTTGCTTTTGCCGTCGAGGCGAAGCTCGATCAGTTTTCCGAGCCGCGCATCGGCAACCTCGGCGTAACCGAGCGAATGCAGTGACGATGCGACGGCTTTCCCCTGCGGATCGAGGATCGCCTTCTTCGGCATCACGAAGGCGCGGGCGACAAACGTCATACGGCGGTCCGCCGGTCGATTTCCAGATAGGCTTCGGACACTTCGCCGAGATCCTGGCGGAAGCGATCCTTGTCGAGCTTCTTGCGCGTGGCCGCGTCCCAGAAACGGCACGTGTCCGGACAGATCTCGTCGCCGAGCAGCACGCGTCCGTCAGCCGTGCGGCCGAACTCGAGCTTGAAGTCGACGAGCAGGATTCCGCGCTCGGCGAAGAACGGCCGGAGCAGCGCATTGACGGCCAGCGTCTGCCGCCGGATCTCGGCGAGCTCGGCTTCGGTTGCCCAGCCGAACGCGATCGCGTGGTCGTCGTTGATCAGCGGGTCGCCGAGCTCATCGGACTTGTAGCAGAACTCGATGATCGGCTTCTTGAGCTCCTCGCCTTCCGGACGGTCGAGCCGCTTCTTGCAGCTTCCGGTGATGATGTTTCGCAGGATCGTCTCGACCGGAATGATCTGCAGCCGCTCGACGAGCATCTCGCGGTCGGAAAGAGTCGCGACGTAGTGGTTGTCGATGCCGAGGCCTTTGAGCAGCGTGAACAGTCGCGCGGAGATGCGCTGGTTCAGCATGCCCTTCGACTCGATCGTGCCTTTCTTCTGCGCGTTGAACGCGGTCGCGTCGTCCTTGAAGTAGAAGATCAGCTTGGTCGGGTCGGTCGTCGCGTAGATCTTCTTGGCCTTGCCTTCGGCAATCATCTCGGTCTTTTCGGGTGCACTCATGACGGATCCTCCTGCAGTCCTCTGTCGATAATGCCCGCCACGTGGGCGAGCGCATGACGCACGTCGAACGAATCTTCGATCTCGCCGCGGCTGAGGTGCGCGGAGATGTCGGGATCTTCCGCAACCATCGCCCGGAAGTCACCTTCGGCCAGTGCGCAACGCTGCACCCAGCCGTACGCAACCTCGCGCGCGAGCCCCTTGTCGACCAGCGACAGCAACAGCCGTTCGGATGCAAGGCGCCCGCCGGTCAGGTCGAGATTCCGCTTCATGTTCGCGGGCCGCACTTCGAGGCCGCTTACGATCCCGGTCATGCGCGCCAGCATGAAGTCGAGCGCGATCGTCGAGTCGGGCGCGATCACGCGCTCGGCTGACGAGTGGCTGATGTCGCGCTCGTGCCACAGCGCGATGTTCTCGAGCGCCACCATCGCATTCGCACGCACCACGCGCGCCAGGCCGCAAAGGTTCTCGGACAGGATCGGATTGCGCTTGTGCGGCATCGCCGACGAGCCTTTCTGTCCCTTGCCGAACGGCTCGAGCGCTTCGAGCAGCTCGGTGCGCTGGAGGTGACGGATCTCGGTTGCAAACCGTTCGATGCCGCCGGCGACGACCGCGAGCGTCGCGAAGAACGCGGCGTGGCGGTCGCGCGGCACGACCTGGGTTGCGACCGGTTCCGGCGCGAGGCCGAGTTCGGACAGCACCTCCGCCTCGATGTCGGGGCCGTTGACGCCGTAGCTGCCGACCGCGCCCGAGAGCTTCCCGAACGCAATCTCGCGTGCGGCCTGCTCGAGCCGTGCCTGCGACCTCGTGAGCTCGGCGAACCAGCCGGCGAGCTTGAGGCCGAAAGTAATCGGCTGGGCATGGATCCCGTGGCTGCGCCCGACCATCACTGTCTCGCGATGAGCGTCGACCTGCTTGCGGACGGCAGCCTTGAGGCCCTCCAGCGTTTTCAGAAGAATTTTCGAGGCTTCGACGAGCTGGAGCGCGAACGCGGTATCGACGACGTCCGACGACGTCATGCCGAAATGCAGGAAGCGCCCCGCATCGCCGACCGTCTCGGCAACGGCGGTCACGAATGCGATGACGTCGTGATGAACGACCGCTTCGATCTCGGCGATGCGGTCGGCATTCACCTTTGCTTTGGCGCGGATCTCGGCGACGGCCTCGGATGGAATGGCCCCACGGCGTGCGAGCGCCGCGCACACGGCAACCTCGATCTCGAGCATGAGCTCGTAGCGGCGCTGGTCGCTCCAGAGCGCTCCCATCTCGGCACGCGTGTATCTCGGTATCATTCAGGCCTGCCTGTCATTTCCGCGCCCACCCGACAGGCCAGCGGGCCTGTGGACAGAAAAAAGGAGAGCTCAGACCGGTCGATCAGCGGGGCGGAAACCCGCGATTTATCAGAATTGGGGATTCGGGAAAGCGGCGGCGGCGAATGTGTGCCCAAAACCGGCCGGATCGTGCGTTCCGCGACCCGCAGCCGGTTAAAGTTTCGCTCAGGATGTATGACCGAACCCACCGTGTCCGCGTGCGGTATCGTCGAGCATCTCCACTTCCTCGATCTCGCAATCGGCAACCGGACAGATGACGAGCTGCGCGATGCGCTGTCCCGGCTCGATGCGAACAGGATCGGTCGAAAGGTTGATCAGGATGACCGAAACCTCGCCGCGGTAGTCGGGATCGATGGTCCCCGGAGCGTTCGGAATGCTGAGGCCCTGGCGCAGCGCAAGCCCGCTGCGCGGGCGCACCTGGCCTTCGTAACCACGCGGAATCGCGATCGCGAATCCGCAAGGTACGGCAAGGCGCGCGCCCGGAGCGATGACGATGGCCGACCCGATCGCAGCCGGCAGATCCATGCCGACGGCGCCGTCGGTCATGCGGCGCGGAAGCTCGACGGCAATGTTGCCGACGCGCCGCACTTGCACTCGAAGTGGTTCGCCGGCGCCGGGCACCACGAGCTCAGGAAGCCGGAAGCGCCATCGCGTCGGCTTCGAGGTCGCCGAGCAGCACGGCGGCGGCGCGCTCGAAGTCGAACATCTCGCGCGCGAGCGAGATCATGTCGTCGTTGGTCACGGCTTCGATCGCCGAGGTGATCTCTTCGAGCTCGATCGGACGATCGTAGTACAGAATGTTGCGGCCGATGCGCGACATGCGGCTGTCGGTGGTTTCGAGCGAAAGCGGAATGCTTCCGATGAGCTGCGTCTTGACGCGCTCGAGCTCGCCGGCTCCGAGCCCCTCGCGCACCATCGAGCGCATCTCCTCGAAAATGAGCTCGTTGACCTCGGCCACGGCGTCGCGGCCGCACGCGGCATAAACGCCGGTGTAGCCGATGTCGCGGTACGGGGCCTGGAACGCGTAGACGGTGTACGCTTTGCCGCGCTCCTCGCGAACGCGCTGGAACAGGCGCGAGCTCATGCCGCCGCCGAGCGCGGCAATCAGCACTTCGCCGGCTTCGCGGCGCGGGTCGAGCATCGAAAGACCGGGCATCCCGATCGTAAGGTGCGCCTGCTCGATCTCGCGGCGAACCAGATAAAGGCCCGGACGGATGTCGGGCCGATCCTGGCTGCGCTCGAGCTCTGCGGCGGGCTCGAGCGCCCCGTAGATCTGCCGGCATCGCGCTACCAGCTCGTCGTGGTCCACCGGGCCGGCGGCCGAGATGATCAGCCGGTTCGGCTTCCGGAAATCACGAAGGAACCCGAGGATGTCGTCGCGATTGATCCGCTCGACGCTCGCGATCGAGCCGGCAACCGGCCATCCGAGCCGGTGTCCCGGCCAGTAGCATTCGAGAAGATGATCGTGCGAGTACTCTTCCGGATCGTCCTCGACGTCGAGGATCTCCTGGATGATGACTTCGCGCTCGAGCTCGAGGTCTTCGTTGCGCGGCTCGGCGTGCAGCACGAGGTCGGACAGCACGTCGAGCGCGGTCATCGCCTCGCCGGCAAGGACGCGTGCGTGGTAGCACGTACATTCCTTGTCGGTGAAGGCATCGATGGAGCCGCCCCGACGCTCGATCTCCTCGGCGATCTGCCGCGCCGAGCGGCGCGGCGTGCCCTTGAAGAGCAGGTGCTCGACGAAGTGCGCGACGCCGACGATCCGTTCGTCCTCGAAGCTCGCGCTCGTGTCGGCCCAGACCCCGATCGAAACCGATGGAACGTCTCGCACCGTCTCGGTAACGACGCGCACGCCGTTCTCGAGACGTGTCGAGCGCAGCAGTGGGTTCAAGCGCTCTCTCCCATTGTTCGCTCGCTCAAGCGCTGTCCCTTTCGACGTTCGCTCAAGCGCTCTCGGCCCATCTCACGTTCGCTCAAGCGCTCTCTCTTTCGGCAGCGCCGCCCTGTTCGCGGCGGGCTTCCTTGAGGCTCAGGCGGATCTTGCCCTGGCGATCGACCTCGAGAACCTTGACCGGGATCTTGTCGCCTTCCTTCAGGAACTCGCGCACGCTCTCGACGCGCTTGTCGTCGATCTGCGAGATGTGCAGGAGGCCGTCGGTGCCCGGGAGGATCTCGACGAACGCTCCGAAGTCCGCAATGCGGCGCACGGTTCCGTTGTAGATGCGGCCAACCTCGGGGCTCGCGCAGATGCCCTGGATGATGTCGAGCGCCTGGCGCATCGCGACGCCGTCGGACGAAGCCACCAGCACGGTGCCGTCGTCGGACACGTCGATCTTGCAGCCGGTCTGCTCGACGATCCCGCGGATGACCTTTCCACCCGGTCCGATGAGGTCGCGGATCTTGTCGGGGTGAATGCGGACGGTCTCGATGCGCGGCGCGTGCTGCGACATCTCGCCGCGCGGCGCGGCCAGGCCCTTCTCCATCTCCGACAGCACGTGCAGGCGGGCGGTGCGCGCCTTGTAGAGCGCGTCGCGCATGACCTCGCGCGGAATGCCGGCGATCTTGATGTCCATCTGGACGGCGGTCACGCCGGTCTTGGTCCCGGCAACCTTGAAGTCCATGTCGCCGAGGTGATCCTCGTCGCCGAGGATGTCGGTCAGCACGCTGAACTTGCCGTCTTCGGCGATCAGGCCCATCGCGACGCCCGCGACCGCAGCCTTGATCGGAACTCCGGCGTCCATCAGCGACAGCGACGCGCCGCAGACGGTCGCCATCGACGATGAACCGTTCGACTCGGTGATCTCCGAGACGACGCGCATCGTGTACGGGAAGTCTTCGAGCGCCGGCAGCACCGGCAGAATCGCCCGTTCGGCGAGCGCGCCGTGGCCGATTTCGCGGCGGCCGGCCGAGCGCAGCATCTTCACCTCGCCGACGCTGTACGGCGGGAAGTTGTAGTGCAGCATGAAGCGCTTCTTGACGTCGCCGAGCAGCGCATCGATGCGCTGCGCATCGGCGGAGGTGCCGAGCGTCGCGACGACGATCGCCTGCGTCTCGCCGCGCGTGAACAGCGCGCTGCCGTGCGTGCGCGGCAGAATGCCGGTCTCGACCGCGATCGGCCGGACCACGTCGAGCGTACGGCCGTCGACGCGCTTGCCCTTGGCCACGATGTCGCCGCGGACGATGTCTTCCTTGACCCGTGAGTAGGCGCGCGAGACTTCGCTGCCGAAGGCCGCGAGGTCGTCTGGCACCGCAGCCTTGAACTCCGCCTTGGCGACGTTCAGGTTCGCGTAGCGCTCGAGCTTGTCGGTAAACGAGTACGCCTTGCGCAGCGGCGCTTCGGCGAGCTCGCGGACGCGCCGCAGCACGTCGTCCGAGATCGTCGGTGCGACGAACTCGCGCTTGGTCTTTCCGGCCAGGCTGCGCAGCTCGTCCTGCATCTTGCAGATCGGGATGATCGCGTCGGCTCCGAAGTAGAGCGCTTCGAGCAGCTCGTCTTCCGGAATCTGCACGCCGCCGCCTTCGACCATGACGATGCTGTCGCTCTTGGCGGCGATCAGGATGTTGATGTCGCTCGTCTCGAGATCGTCGAGCGACGGATTGACGATCAGCTTGCCGCCGACGCGCCCGACGCGCACGGCGCCGACCGGTCCGTCGAACGGGACGTCCGAGATGTGAAACGCCGCCGATGCGCCGATCAGGCTGATGGCGTCCGGCGCACCGGCGCGGTCGGCCGACAGCACCGTCGCGATCAGCTGCGTCTCATACATGTATCCTTCGGGGAACAGCGGACGGATCGGCCGATCGATGCAGCGGCAGATCAGGATCTCGTCCGCGCCCTGGCGACCTTCACGCTTGAAAAATCCGCCCGGGATCTTGCCGGCCGCGAACGCCTTTTCCTGGTACTCGACCGTGAGCGGGAAAAAATCCTGGCCTTCGCGCATCGAATGCGCGGAGACCGCGGTGACGAGAACGACCGTGTCGTTGTAAGTGACGACGACGGCGCCGTCGGCTTGCTTGGCGATTCGGCCGGTTTCGAGCGAAAGCCTGCGGCCTCCGACTTCGAGGGCTACTTCATGCCTCATGGGTAATCTTCTCCTAACCTTCCAGATTGTGGTTGGAGAAGAGGTGTATGGACGGGGCGATTCGGCCTATTTGCGGATACCCAGACGTTCGAGCAGCGACGCGTAGACCGCGTGATCCGTTCTCTTGATGTAATCAAGAAGCCGGCGGCGCTGGCTCACCATCTTGAGCAACCCACGGCGCGAGTGATGATCCTTGGTGTGGATCTTGAAATGCTCAGTGAGGTGCGCGATGCGCTTGCTCAAAAGAGCGATCTGCACTTCGGGCGAGCCAGAGTCACTGTCATGCCTTTGGTAGGCAGACACGATCTCTTTCTTCGCTTGGTTTTCTTCGGGACTTGCTGTCACGACGATTCGCTTCGTTCCTTTTCCTCTTCTTCCGTTTGCGAGACAGCGGGAGGTAACATGGACGTCTCGTGAGGGCAAGGCGCGCCACCCTCCGGCGCACGGGCGAAAACCCGCTCGAGAATCCACAGCGGTCCCTGACTGGCCGCGACCGCGACCAGCTCGCTTCCCGCAAGAATCCGCAGTTTTTCCCCGTCCTGCCCCGGTGCGATCCGCAGGAGCGGGCCCTGGCGCCCGAGACGAAGCTCCTCGGCCCCTGCCCGGCCGACCTCGACCGCTCGCATGTGCGGCAGCGCGTCGGACATCGATATGACGGCCCCGGCGCCCCGCACGCTGCCGCCGGCCTGCTCGAGCTCGGCAAGCGGCACCGCCTCTTCGATACGCAAGTGCGCGACGCGTGTGCGGCGCAGCGATTCCAGGATGGCGCCGCAGCCGAGCATCTCGCCGAGGTCGCGCGCAAGGCTGCGAACGTAGAAGCCCTTCGAACAGTCGATGACGACCGATACCCGGTTCGCGCTTTCGCGGCGCAGCTCGCAGCGATCGACGCGCACCGGCCTCGGCTCGAGCACCGGAGCTTCACCGCGGCGCGCGAGCTCGTACATCGGCCGTCCGCCGAGCTTGATCGCAGAGAACGCGGGCGGCGTCTGCAGCTTCGCTTCGCGCAGCTGCTGCGCGAGGCCGGACAGCAATGCATCGTCGATCGGCGGGACGGGATCGGTGCCGATGACCATTCCCGTGCGATCGAACGTGTCGGTGCGAAGGCCGAGCCGGATCACGCCTTCGTAAGTCTTGTCGGCGTCGGTCAGGTACGCGGCGAGCTTGGTGCCTTCTCCGAGGCCGAGCGGAAGAAGCCCGGTCGCAAACGGATCGAGCGTTCCGGTGTGGCCGGCCTTGACGCCGTCGAAGACGCGGCGCACGCGCGCGACCACGGCCGCCGAGCTGATGCCGGCCGGCTTGTCGACGAGCAGGAGTCCGTTCGGACCTGCGACGTTGCGGCTTCGTTTCGACATCAGGAGTCTTCCTCCGTGTCGAGTTCGGATTCGCGCGGATCGTCCGAAGGCTCGCCGGCGGCCGCGTGCCCTTCGCCTTCGCGCAGCAGCTTGTCGATTCGCTCGGCCGTGCGCAGCGATTCATCGAATTCGAAGTGCAGCGACGGCGCGTAGCGAAGCGCGAGGCGATGCGAGACTTCGCGGCGCAGGTAGCCCGACGCCGCCTTGAGTCCTTCGCGAGCGGCAGCAATCGCCGCGTCGTCACCGAACACCGAATAGAACACTCGCACGTTGCGGAGGTCGTCGCTCGCGGTGGCCGACGTGAACGTGATGCCGGCCAGCCGCGGATCGCCGACCCCGGAGCTCGCCGCCGCAGCCAGTGCCTGAACGACCTGGCGACCGACGCGCTCTGCTCTTCTTCCTGCGGCCATGATGAATTGGTCAGTAGTTGCTGAACTCGTACGTTTCGCGGCCCGGCTCGGCGAGACCGAGCGATTCGATGAACTCGGAGACCTCCCGCAGGCAGCGGTCCACGTGGTCGCGCTCGTTGCCGATCTGAGCGACGCCGAGCACGATCGTCTGCCACGTGTCCTGCTCGTCGACCTCGGCCACCGACACGTTGAACTTCGCCTGCACGCGCGCCTTGATCGACCGCAGCACGGCGCGCTTGCCCTTGAGCGAATGGTTCTCGGGCAGATACAGCGTCAGCCGCAGGATTCCGACGACCACGTGCGTCCAGGAAGGGTTACGAGAAACCGCCTGCGGCGGCGGCTCAGGCCCTGGCCGTTTCGAGCTTCGGTGACGCGAGCGTGCGCTTGATCTCGTCGACGCGGTAACACTCGATCAGGTCGCCGACCTTGACGTCGTTGAACCGCTCGAGCCCGATGCCGCACTCGTAGCCGGCCTGCACTTCGCGCGCATCGTCCTTGAACCGGCGCAGGCTTCCGAGCCGGCCCGTGTAGACGACGCGACCGTCGCGCACGATGCGGCACTGGTGCGCACGCGTGATCGTACCGTCGATGACGTAGCAGCCCGCGATCGTTCCACCGGGAACCGTGAACGTGTTGCGCACTTCCGCGCGGCCTTCGTAGACTTCCTTCTGCTCGGGAGCGAGCAGGCCTTCGAGCGCAGACTTCACCTCATCGATGAGCTCGTAGATGACCGTGTGCGTACGCAGATCGACGCCTTCGCGCTCGGCCAGCTGGCGCGCCTTTCCTTCGGGGCGCACGTGGAAGCCGACGATGATCGCGTTCGACGCCATTGCGAGCTGCACGTCGGACTCGTTGATGGCTCCGACGCCGCCGTGGATCACACGCAGGGTCACTTCGTCGTTGGAGAGCTTTTCGAGCGCATTGCGGATCGCTTCGACCGAGCCGTCCACATCGGCCTTGATCACGATGCTGAGCTCGAGATTTTCCACCGTACCGGCCAGACGCTTCTGGAGGTCTTCGAGAGACATGCGCGTGGTCGTCGACATCGACGACTTGCGCGTGGTCTCGCGGCGGAATTCGGCGACCTGAGCCGCCTTGGACGGATCCTCGACGACCACGAATGGATCGCCGGCCGAAGGCACGCCGTCCAGACCGATGATCTCGACCGGCGTCGAAGGGCCCGCGATCTTGACCGGATGTCCCGCGTGGTCGTTCATCGCGCGTACGCGACCGACGATCTCACCGCAGACGAAATGGTCGCCGTGCTTGAGCTCGCCCTTCTGCACGAGAACGGTCGCAACCGGTCCGCGGCCGCGATCGAGCCGCGACTCGACGACGGTGCCGACCGCGCGCGCATCGATCGGCGCCCGCAGGTCGAGGATTTCGGCCTGAAGCGAAATCGCCTCGAGCAGCTCGTCGATGCCGGTGCGCTTGAGCGCCGAAACCTCGAGGAACTGCGTCTGGCCGCCCCACTCTTCGGGCTGGACGCCGTACTCGGTCAGCTGCTGCTTGATGCGGTCGCTGTTGGCGTCGGGCTTGTCGATCTTGTTGACGGCCACGATGATCGGCACGTCGGCAGCCTTCGCATGATTTACCGCTTCGATCGTCTGCGGCATCACGCCGTCGTCGGCCGCAACCACCAGCACCACGAGATCGGTAATTCCCGCTCCGCGCGAACGCATCGCGGTGAATGCGGCGTGACCCGGCGTATCGAGGAAACAGATCGGTCCGATCTTGGACTGGACCATGTACGCGCCGATGTGCTGCGTAATGCCGCCGGACTCGCCGGCGACGACGTTGGTCTGGCGGATCGCGTCGAGCAGCGACGTCTTGCCGTGGTCGACGTGTCCCATGACGGTGACCACGGGAGGCCGCGGCTCGCCCTCGTTCTCTTCTTCCCCGGTCGTGCCGAGGTCGAGAAGCTCGTCGACGTTCATCGCGGTGTTCTCGAGCGTATAGCCGAACTCTTCGGCCACCAGCGTCGCGGTGTCGATGTCGAGCACGTCGTTGACGGTCTTCATTGCGCCGAGGCGCATCAGCGTGCCGAGCACTTCGCCGACCTTGACGCCCATCGTGCGGGCGAGCTCGGCGGCCGTCGTGCTCTCGTTGACGCGCACCACGCGCTTGCTCGCCTTGGGAACCGTAAGCTCGGTCTTTCGAAGCTTCTGGCCCGGCGAAGCCTTCTTCTTGCGCGGGCGAACCTGGTGCGCGCGCTCGAGTGCGTCGAAGAGGTCTTCCTTGCGGACGACCTTGCGCTTTTTCTTGCGGCTACGGTCGGCGTCGGCGGCTTCGCCTTCCTTTGCGGGCTTGTCGGCTGTTCCCGGCGCTGCGGGTGCAGCGGCGGTCTTGGCCGGCACCGGCTTGCGCGTAAGGTCGATGCGTCCGAGCACGCGCGGTCCGGTGCGCTTTGCCGCGACTTCCGGTGTGCCGTCGGCGACGGCAGGAGCAGGTACGACTTCTTCGCGCTTGAGCAGCACGTCGCTGTACGCGTCGGTGATCCGCTGGGCCTCGTCCGCCGAGACCTTGTCGGAGAATTCCTCCTCGTCCTCGCTTGCCGGAGCCGGCTCGACCACTTCCTGCGCAGGGCGCGCGGTCGCCGGCTTGGCGGCAGCCTTTCGTGCTTCGATGGCCGCGGATTCGCTCTCGATGGCTTCGGGCGGCGGTGTCGCCGTAACCGCCTCGACCGGCGGCGGAAGCGGAGCTTCGGGTTCCGGCAGATCGGCGGCGAGATCCGCGCCGTCGGTGAACGCTGCCGACGAGATCGTGCCGAGCGGCCCGGTGACCGCGGCGTAACCGAACGGGCTCGGGTCGAAGAGCGCGAGGGTTTCCGGATCCACGTCGACCATCGTCGATACGCGCCGGTCGCCGATCGACAGCGACGATGCTGCAGGAGCGGCCGGAGGCGGTCCGTCCTCGACGCGCTTGCGAACGCGGCGAATCACCACCGACGGTGCGGCGACGGTCTTTGCTGCTGCAGCGCCTTTGGCTGCCGGTGCCGCCGCGCGTGCGGTGGCCTTTCCTGTCCCGATTCGAGTCTCTGCCATACGTTCGTCTATTCCGTGCCTTCGTTCGTTGTTCGTCAGAGAACGGTTCTCGTATCTTTGAGCGCGTCCGGTGCATGTTGCGGCGTCATTCGGCTGCGCGCCGCCAGCGACTCGACAAGTTCGAGCCGCATCTGTTTCGAAACGGCCAGGCGAAGCGACTTGCCGAGGCCTTTGCTGCGGACCAGCCCGGAGACGCAGCCTTCGCGATCGTGGACGTATGCGCTGCGTCCGGTCGGCACTTCGGCCGCCGGTACGATGGACGCACCATCGCGAAGCCGCAGCCGGATCATCGACGCCTGCGCGTCGCGTGATCCGCAGCCGACGCAGGTTCGCGTCGGGCCGTGTAGCGCTCGTCCCTTCATTCCGGTTACGCCTCGGCGACCTCGGTCGGCTCGGCAGGCGCCGCAGCGACATCCGCCGCGCCCGCTTCGCTTTCTGCGCTCGCGGCTTCGGCTGCGGCTGCCGCCGCTCGGCTGAGCACGGCTTCGGCGGCCTCGGAAACCGCGCTCGTGATCCGGTGCACGATCTTTTCGCGGCGCTCGAGGCGGTCGGCGATGCGCGCGGCTTCGATCAGCGGCATCGCCTCTTCGGCCGAGCACTCGAGAACCTCGGCGATCTCCTCGGGCTTGCTGCCGGCGAGCTCGCCAGCTGACTTGTACCCGTCGGCGAGCAGCAGCTCGGCGCGCAGGTCGCTCAGGCCTTCGACCCGCCGCAGCGACAGGCGCGACTCGCGCTGCCAGCGCTCGTACTCGCTGTCGCTGTGCACGTCGAGCTTCCAGCGCGTGAGCTTGCCGGCCAGGCGCACGTTCTGGCCCTTGCGACCGATCGCGAGCGAGAGCTGGTCGTCGGGAACGATCACTTCCATCGAGTGATCCGCCTCGTCGATGACGATGCGCGAGACCTTCGCGGGCGACAGCGCACGGCAGACGAACTCGGTTTCGTCCGGCGTCCACGGAACGATGTCGATGCGTTCGCCGCGAAGCTCCTGCACGACGGCCTGAACGCGGCTGCCGCGCATGCCGACGCATGCGCCGACCGGATCGACGTCGCTGTCGTTGGAGACCACCGCGATCTTCGCGCGGCCGCCGGGCTCGCGCACGACGTCCTTGATCTCGACGATGCCTTCGTAGACTTCGGGAACTTCCTGCTCGAACAGCTTGCTGACGAGCGCCGGATTGGTGCGCGACAGCACGATCTGCGGCCCGCGTGCGTTCTCGTCGACGCGCAGCACGAGCGCCCGGATGCGGTCGCCCTGGCGGTAGCGCTCGCGCGGAATCTGTTCGCGCTCCGGCAGGATCGCGTCCACGTTCGGACGAAGCTGCACGATGAGGTTGCGCTTCTCGAAACGCATCACGACACCCGACTGGATCGTGCCTTCGTGCTGCTTGTATTCGCTGTAGATCATCGCGCGCTCGTGCTCGCGGACCTTCTGGACGATGTTCTGCTTGGCCGCCTGCGCCGCGATGCGCGAGTCGGGCGGATCGAGCTTGGTCAGGAGCTCGTCGCCGATCTGGCATTCGGGATCGAACTGGGCGCGCGCCGCAGCGAGGTCGATCTCGGTTGCGGGATTTTCGATTTCACCGACGACCGTCTGGATCTTGAACAGCTCGATCTCGCCGGTGATCGTGTCGAACTTCGCTTCGACGTTGATGTCGGCGCCGTGGGTCTTCTTGGCGGCCGACTTCATGGCCTCTTCGATCGTCTCGATGACAAGGGCACGGTCGATGCCCTTTTCCTTGCTGACCTGATCGATGACCCGGAGAAACTCTGATTGCATCTTCTTCTTCCTGCCTCAGCGCCGCTTCTTGTTTGCGGGGCTGCGTCCGGTTTTCGCCGACGGCCCCTTGCTTGCGGGACGCCCGGCGCGCGCGGGCTTCTGTTCGAACTCGAACTCGAGGTTCGCTTTTTCGATCTCGCTCCAGCCGACCCGGACTTCCTCGCCGCCATCCACGGCGACGCGAATCCCGTCGTCGCCGACTTCTTCCAGCCGGCCGAGCCACGTGCGCCTATCGGCGCCGCCTGGCCGTGCCCGAACCCTGACCTTGCGTCCGAGCACCCGGCGAAAGTGCTCGATCTTCTTGAGCAGCCGGTTCACGCCCGGCGAGGAAACCTCGAGCATGTAACGGCCGCCCAGGACTTCGTGGGCTTCCAGTCCATCACCGAGGCGGTGGCTGACGGCCTGACAGTCCTCGACACTGACCTTGCGATCCTCGTCTGGGCTATCGAGAAGCACCCGGACGAGCGAACCAGCAACCTCGACGTCGAGAACCTCGAGACCCCGCTCGGCAGCGATCGGCTCCGCGATCGCCAGGATCCTGGAGACGTCTCTGTCCATAGGTCTCCGGAGCACAAACAAAAAGAGGCGGGCGATGGGCCCACCTCCGCTCCTGCCCCTGACTCCGCGGCGGTGTACCACGGCCTTTGCTTGATCGCAAGGTTGCGGTCCTTCGGCTTCGTCGGGACGGTGGCGTTGGTCGCCTGGTTGGTGGGCCGGCCGCCGATAAGGGCCGATCTGCTTCGTCTGTCGCCGCGACGCTCGGTCAGAGTACGGGAGCGAGCCGCGAAACATTGAGCGGCGAGCGCTTCCCTCGCTTACGCGGACTCCGCCTCGCATCTCGACCCTTCTCGGCGGTCGGCTCCGTTTTGAATCGCTCCCGGTCCTTCGATCAAGGCCAGGCGGTCACCTCGTACTTCGTGTCTCACAGTGACCTGTAGGCGCTCGCGCTTCGCGCATTGCTTGCGTAGGCGTTGGTGCGGCTCACTCCTCAAAATTTCGCGCGGACGGTGATTATCTCGGCTTGGCGGGTTCAGACGTCGCCGGTCGCCGTCGAGGTGATCCCCGGGTCCGGAGCCGCCGGAGCACGGACTCATCGGATTGACTATGTGCTGACCGGGCCAGTATGAATCACGCTCACACGCCGGATCGCCGAAGATCTGCGCCGGGGGTCGCTTATGAGCTGCGGCAATTGCATCAAAGGACGCCGCGCTTCGCGGCGACGCGCGCTCCAGATCCGTACGATCGCAATCGCGTTAGCCGCAATTGCATCGGCGTTGTGCGCGATGCCCGCCGGCGCGCAGACAGCCACGCGTCTGGCAGACATCGAGCCGGGCAGTGGCGGCTCCTATCCGTTCAACCTGACGAGATCCGGAAGCTTCGTTTATTTCAGCGCCAGCGATTCTGTCGAGGGCCGGCGCCTGTGGAAGACCGACGGGACGCCAGCAGGGACGGTGCCGCTTTACGACCCGCGGCCGATTCCGAACGACAATCACAACGCACAGGTGAACGCCCTCGTCGACGTGGACGGGACCCTGTTCTTCTCACCGTACGATGGCAGCACGCCGTCTACGTTGTGGAAGACGGACGGCACCGTGGCCGGCACCGTGCACGTCTCCGATGTTGCCCCGGGAATATTGGCCGACAGCACGGCAACCGCCGGCATCTCGTGGAACGGGGAACTGTACTTCATCCACTATGATCCGGCTTACGGCCACCAGTTGTGGAGGAGCGACGGTACCGAGGCCGGAACGGTCAAAATCAAGGACCTGTCTTCCGCCAGGCCGACGAACCTTAGTGTTCTGGCCGGCCGGCTGTATTTCATCATGAGTTCCAGCGAGCTCTGGACGAGCGACGGCACCGAGGCGGGGACCTACAAGGTGATGAATCTGGTGACGGTCAACCCGGGCGCCACATGTCCGCCGCCACCGTTCGTTTTTTATCCGGAGTACTGGTGCCTGCAGTACCCGACGGTCTACCACTTGCTCGCGGAGGCCGGAGGCCTCGTCTATGTGGCCGCCCTCGAAAACGTAGGGACCACGTTCCGGGTTGCGCTCTGGACGACCGATGGCACCGTCGCCGGTTCGCACCGCGTTCGCGAAGCTTCCACGCACGTTTTCGACATGGTCGCCTATGACGACACGCTGTACCTGACCGTCGAAGATCCGGCGACGGGCGCGGAGCTGTGGACGAGCGACGGAACAGCGGCCGGCACCGTGCTGGTCGATGACATCGTGCCCGGCAGCGGCTCGAGCTGGCCTCACCACTTCTTCGTCGTCAACGGAACGCTATGGTTCGTCACGTCGACGAGTGCGCCGTTCGAGCTGTGGACGAGCGACGGAACTCAAGGCGGTAGCGAGCCCGTCGGTGCGATGTTCTCGGACGTCTCCGGGCAGACGGCGGTCGGCAGCAAGCTCAGCTTCGACGCGAACGACGCCTGCGGCGATTACGAGCTGTGGATCAGCGACGGCGCGTCGAGCGGGATCCGGCGGCCGCGACAATTCGTGAGTTATAATTTCACGGCCGTCACTCCGGATGGAAAACTGCTCTACGTCGGTGACAACGGGGGCGGCGTCGAAATCTGGAGCTACGACGGCGGGACGCCGCCGCCCGATTCGTGCGGCGACGGGATCGTCGATTCCGGCGAAGGCTGCGACCTTGGCGACGGCAACGGCCAGTCCAGCAGTTGCTGCCAATGCACCTGCACGCTGTCGGACGCAGGTACCGAATGCGCCGCGTCGACGGGCGGCTGTGACCTGCCCGAAGTCTGCGACGGCACGAGCGCCGTTTGTCCCGCGCCCGTCGCAAGCGCCTGCGGCAACGGCATTCTTGAATCGGGGGAACAGTGCGACGAAGGGACGGCGAATGGCGAAGAGGCCAGCTGCTGCGGCTGCGACTGCACTGCGTTCGACAGCGCCACACTGTGCCGCGCGTCGAGTCACGCTTCGAGCCCGACCTGCGATCCGCCGGAGTATTGCACGGGCACGACGGGCGGCTGCCCCGCGGATGTTTACGAGGATGACGGCGACTTCGATGGCGTGTGCGATTCGACCGATCCGTGCGTTCGCTTCGACAGCGGTTGGCGTCGCGCCAAGCTCAGCCTCGACAACGTGCAATCGCGCGGAAAGCTGACCGTGGAGATGAGCGTTCCCGAGCCTCCTGCAATTGACCCGCCCGCAAACGGCGTGCGCCTTTTGATCGAGAACGAGGACCACAGCGAGTCGATCGTCGACGTTACGATCCCGCCAGGTGGATATGATCCCGCAAGCAACACGGGCTGGAAGCCCTCGCCTACCGGCACCTCATGGACCTACGTCAACCACGAGGGCTACGACGGCATCACACGCTTTACCGTCAAGATGCGCGACAAGGCCTGGAACATGGTCGTAAAGATTTCCATGAGCGGCCGCAGCTTCGAGGATTCCGGCATGACGGTGCCACACCCGCTGAACGTGACGCTCGTGATCGATTCACCCAGCTCCACGTCCGGACAGTGCGCGTGGATCCACTACCTTGACTACCAGTGCGAGGCCGACCAGACGGAACAGATCGTACGTTGCGAATGACGGAACGCACTCGCTGCCAACCGCCGGCAATCTGTTCAAGGCTCGATCGGGCTGAACATCATTCCGTAAGCCCGCGATCGTGGATCGTCTTCACCGCGAGGATTTCGTAGCTCTTGCGTGCATTGGGGAGCTGGATCTTGACCTCGTCTCCGACCGTGCGCTTCAGCAGCGCCTGCCCGACCGGCGACGTCAGCGAGATCTTGCCGGCGGCCATGTCGACCTCTTCCGGAAAAACCATTTCGTACGTGATGGTCTCCCCGGTCTCGAGGTCTTCGAGCTCGACGAGGCTGCCGTAGCCGATCGCGTCGCGCGAGATCGACGAGATCGTGTACATCGACAGCTCCTTGATGCGCGCCTCGAGGTTGCCGACGCGGGCGCTGACCATGCCCTGCTTTTCCTTGGCAGCGTGGTACTCGGCGTTCTCCTTGAGATCGCCGTGCGCGCGCGCCTCCTCGATGATTTTCGGGAGCTCGATGTTGAGCTCGCGGCGAAGCACGGCGAGCTCGTTCTGAAGTCGTTCGACGATCTTGAGTTTCTGCATGGTGTCTGGGTTCCTGACGTATGGATCGAAAGATCAGCCGGCGAGGATCGACTTGGCAAGCTCGCTTGCGGCCTTGCCATCGTAGCGGCCGGCGTATTTTTCGCCGAGTGATTTCATGATCGGGCCGAGGTTTGTCGCACCCGTTTCGGCGACGATGGCGCGGATGGCGTCGCGCAGCTCCTGTTCGCTGAGCGACTGCGGAAGCAGGCCTTCGAGAACACGGAGAAGCTCCTCGTGCTCGGTCACCTGTTCGGCGCGGCCGGCCTGGCGCGCAAAGTCGAGCGTCTCTTTGCACTGCTTGACCTCGCGCTGGATGAGCGTCGCGATGTCGCGCTCCGACAGCTCGGTGCGAACCTCGATCATGCGGTTCTTGACCAGCGACAGAACGGCCCGAAGCGCGCGCATGCGCACGGCGTCCTTGGCTCGCATCGCGGTGGTCAACTGATCGCGTAGATCCTTTTCGGTCATTGCCTGTTCCTTTTTTTCGGTGTCCGGTCGCCATTGCTCGCTGGCGTCCCGGAGGCGGCTCGGTCAGAAGCGCGACCCGGCCGCATGAATGCGCAAACTTTCTTCGAGCGCGATCACGAAAGGCTCGAGCGCCGGCCACTCGGCGCCGCGGACGATCCATTTTTCGCGGCCCCCGCGGCCGCGTCCTTCCGAGCGCACGAAGCCCATCTCGATGAATCGGCTGAGCGCATTGCGCAGCGTCACGTCGCCGGCGCCTTCGGACTTGGTGACCTCACCGAGAAGAAGACAGGTCTTGTAGTACTTGCGCACCTCTTCGAGAAGCGCCTTCTCCGAAAGGCCGTCGGTACCGAGGCGGTGCAGGCACGTCAGCGCCTGCACGTAATAGGCCTCGCGGAAGTTCTGCAGCACGTTCATCAGCGCGGCCGACAGCGGATGCGCGGCATCGAGCACTCCGTCCCGGTATGCGCCGACCTCCTCGAGGTACGTAAGGAATCGATCCACCTGGGCGGCAAACGTGCTTCGCGACGGCAGCGGAAACTCGTATCGGAAAAGGTCGAGCCACGACCAGATGCGCTCGACGAGCTGCGACAGCGGTACGCCTTCGCGCAGGCACGTCACGGCGAGTGACGGGACCAGGAACGCGTGGATCAGATTGTTCTTGTAGAAGTCGAGCGCCATGCGCCGGCCCTGCTGCACGACCAGGACTTCTTCGCGGCCGCGCGGAAGCACTTCGATCAGCCGGTTGGCGCTCAGGAAGCCCATGCTCTCGCGGAACGTGCCGGCATTGCGCGACAGCGACGACGTCGGCCGGATACCGAGGAAAACGATCAGCCGGTAGAGCTCGTCGGCGCGCTCGCGAAAATCGCGATAGCGGAAGCCCCAGTGCGTCGCGCCGAGCAGCACGGTCGCCGACACCGACGTCGCGCCCGCAACGGCGACGCCGTTGACCTCGCGCAGGATGCGGAAGCCCAGCCGCTGGATGAAGCGGCGTTTCTCTTCCTCGACTTCCGGATCTCCGGCCTTTTCGCCGAAACGCTGCTTGCGGTCGCCGAGCTCGTCGCTGAGCGAGATCGGCTCGGCGAACGATACGTAGACCGAGCCGTACTTCTGCTTGAGGAAACGTCTCGCCCGCATCAGGCCCGACATGCTCTCGGGCTCTTTCTCGGCGCCGGCGAGCTCGGCCTGGTACGCCTCTTCCTCGACGATGCGTCCGTAGTGGATCGAGACCGGCACCAGGTAGAGGTCGCGCCGCATGCCGGTCGAGTACGCATTGACGATCGCGGCCAGCATGCCGAGCTTCGGCGTCATGATCTTGCCGGTGCGGCTGCGCCCGCCTTCGATGAAGAACTCCTGCGTGTAGCCTTCGCGGATCAGGAACTGCAGGTAGACGCTGAAGACGTGTTTGTAGACTTCGTCGTCGCCGAAGCTGCGGCGAATGAAGTACGCGCCGCTCGCCCGCAGGATCGGGCCCATCAGGCCGAAGCCCATGTTCACGCCGGCGGCGATGTGCGGAGGGCTGACGAAGTTCAGGTGAAACAGATACGAAAGGATCAGGTAGTCGAGATGGCTGCGGTGGCACGGCACCATCACGATCGGATGGTGCTTGGCCTTCTCGATGACAGTTTCGAACCCGATCGTCTCGAGGCCCTGGAACATCCGGTGCCAGATCTTGATGAACGTCCACGAGACCACCGAGAAGATCGCGCTGTTATACTCGGCCGCCATCTCGTCGAAGATCGACTCGGCGCGTTTTCGAACCTTCGCTTCGGCGACGCCGTGCTCGGCGGCGTAGCTCGCGATGAACGTGCGCGTCGCTTCGGCGCCGAACAGGATCGATTTGATCTTGCGCCGCGACATGATGGCCGGCCCCAAGACCACCCTCTCCTCCCTGTACAGGAAGATCTGGATGGCGCGGGTCAGGCGCTTGACGAGGCGGTCCTCGCTGTCTCTCGGATAACGCTCCGCGAACTCGCGAAGGCCAACTTCGGTGCCGACGGTCAGGAACAAATCGCGGCGGAAAACCCAGTACGTGATGAGCTTGCGGAACTCGCTCATCACTTCGTGCGCGTTGTAGACGACGGCGGCAAGTCCCGTGTCGCGGCGACGGAAACTGTGGCCGCGAAACGGTGCGAGCGGCACGATGAAGATCTCGCGGCTGTCGCGCAGCGGCAGGATGTGGCGCAGATACTCTCCGCCGGCGCGCGCGGCCGCTTCATGCTCGGCAGCGGTTGCCCCGCCCTCGCGCGGTCCGCGCATGAAGACCATCACCGGACGTCCGGACGCGACCGCGGCGGCGCAGCTCTCCTGGTCGAGCACTGCTTCGGCTTCTTCCTTGCCGCCGCGTGACGAGCGCATGTTGCGGAACATCTCGCGCAGCGGAGCCAGCGCCCACGGCATCACGCCGTTCGCGAAGACCGGCAGCGGGAGATCCTCGCGCCGCAGGATGAAGTTGATCATGAAGTAATCGACGAACGAGTGATGGCGCAGCACGTAGACGATGGTGCCGAGCTCGGACAGCGCGCGGATCTTCTCGACCAGCCGTTCGTTGACGACGGCGCGGCCGAACAGCCGGCGGCCGACGAACTCGGCGATGCGGTTCATGCGCCGGCGCATCGCCGACGGATGCGGTTCGAAGGGAGGCGGAGTATCGAGCGGCGTCAGGACCGCCGCAGTGGAAGCACTGGTGCTCATCGCAGATTTCCGAGTCCTGCCTTTTCCAGAAGACCGGAGACCATTTTCACGTCCTGGCATCGCTTGCGGTCGCAGACCAGCAGCGCGTCGCCGGCGTCGACCACCACGATCCCATCCACACCAAGAAGCACGACCGGCTTGCCACGGGTAGCGACGAGGTTGCCGCTGGCCTCGATGGCGAGCATCGGATCGCGCGAGCTGTTGCCGTTCCGGTCGGCCGGCCAGAGCGCGGAGACCGCATCCCAGCTGCCGATGTCCGACCAGGGGAACGACGCCGGCAGCATCGCGACGCGGTCACTCTTTTCGAGCACGCCGTAGTCGATCGAGATTGCCGGAAGTCCGCCATACGCCCGCTCGACGGCGGCGGCAGGAACGACGCCGCGCCGCCGGTGCTTGTTCATCCTGTCGAGACCGGCCGCGAGCGCCGGCAAGTGCCGGGCGATCTCCTCGGCGATGACATCGGCCCGCCAGACGAAGATGCCGGCATTCCAGAAGTACTTTCCACTGGCAACGTAACGCCGCGCGGTTGCAGGGTTCGGCTTCTCGACAAAGGCAGCGACCTCGCATGCCGTCGAGCCCCGCTCGAGCGCGCGGCCGGCCTTGATGTAGCCGTATCCGGTCTCGGGCGTTCCCGGCGCGACCCCGAACGTGACGAGGCATCGACGCCGGTCGGCAAGAGCATAAGCGGCCTCGAGATCACGCAGGAACGCCTTCCGGTCGCCGACCAGGTGATCGGCCGAAAACACGGCCGTGACGGCGTCGGCGCATCTCGAAAGGATTTCGGACGTGGCCCATCCGATGCAGGCCGCCGTATTGCGTCCCACCGGCTCCGCAAGAACCTGTCCCGCATCGATGCCGGAGAGCTCGGCGAGCACCTGCCTCCGATGCTTGAGGCCGACGACGATGAGGATGTTGCGCTTCGGGACGAACCCTTCGAGGCGCCCGACGGTTTCCGCGAGCATCGAGCGATCGGTCGTCAGCTGGAGAAGCTGCTTCGGGCGGGCTTCACGGCTCCACGGCCAGAAGCGGGTTCCGCTTCCGCCCGCCATGATGACGGCGAAGCGCCGTGACTGCTCCACCACACGTTCACGCTTCGCGCTCGCCAGCACGCGTCCGCGCTGCGCGGCCTTGGTGGCCGCCGCCGATCCTTCGCTGCGAATGGTCACGGAGCCTCGATCCTCGACGTCCACCGGCCGAAAAGCAAGCCTGCCGGCGCTTTGCCTCGCTCCTCGCCAATGCGTAGCGTCCGCGTGATGCGGCCCACCGTTTTTCGTCTCATCGCTGCGCGCGATGCGGAGCGCGTCGATCGCCTCATCTGTGACGAAACCGGCCATGGCCGGCGCGCGGTACGGACGTGGCTGAGAGAAGGACGCGTCCGCATCAATGGTCATGTTGCGACGGCAGCGCAGCCGGTCGGCGCGGGCAGCGAGATCGTGATCGACCCGACAGGCGAAGCTCAGGGGAAGGTTGTTTCAGAGAACGACGACCGCGCGGCGAGCGACGGCCTCGTAGCCGGCCTCAACGCCGACAACCTGCACGTCGTCTTTGAATCGGAAGACATCGTCGTGGTCGCGAAACCCGCAGGTGTGCATTCGGAGCGCGGCAAGTCCGAGCCGAGCCTTGCCGGTCTTCTCGAGCAGCGCTACGGCGACCTGTCGGGCATCGGCGATCGTGCCGCCGAGGCGGGGCTCGTCCATCGTCTCGATCGCGATACGTCGGGCGTCGTCGTTGCGGCCCGCACGCGCCCCGTCTACCGCGCGCTGAGGCGCGAGTTCTCACGGGGCGCGACAGCCAAGCAGTACCTCGCGCTGGTCCGCGGCCGGCTCGCCGCGCAGGACATCGATCTGCCGCTCGTGCAGCGCGGCGCGCATGCTGCGATTGCCGGCCCACGCGATCAGGGAATGGATGCATTTACATCGGCACGGCCGCTCGAGACGGGAGGCGACTGGACGCTCGTGCTCGCGGAGTTGATTACCGGTGCGATGCACCAGGTGCGCTGCCATCTCGCAGCAATCGGTCATCCGCTTTTCGGTGATCCGCTCTATGGCGGCGACCGGCTCGCAGACAGTCCGCGCGAAGGACAGCTCCTTCACGCGCTGCGTGTCCGGATCGGGACGGGGATCGACGTGACGGTGGGACCGCCGCAGGATTTCCTCGCGGCGTACGCGGCGCTTCGCCGGCGCGGGCGCTGAAGCTATTTCTTCTTCTTTGCGGGCGGGACTTTGGCTGCGGCCTTGACCGGGGCTGCTTTTGCCGGAGCAGCCTTCGCCGGCGCAGATTTCGCCGGAACGGCGGGTTTGGCTGCACCCGGCTTCTTCCTGGTTTCTGCAGACCCGGACGGTGACGCCGTTTCGGGCTTGGCCGCCGGTTTCTTCAGGGCCGCCTTCGCCGCGTCTGCGGCAGCCTTCGAGCACGGCACGCACGTGTTGGCCTTGTTGTCGGAATCCTCGACCAGACCTTCGTCGAGGTTGTGGCAGACCTTGCGGCAGCGCAGGCAGACGAAATAGATCCCCTCGAGCGTCTTGTTGATGCGCTCGCGGTTGAGGATGCGTCCGGCGAGCTTCTGGACGCGGATTCCGAGCAGGTCGATGTATTGATGCTTGATCTTCGCGCGACCGGCTTCGTCACGTGGAAGATCGTCTTCGGCGTCGGCGTCCGACGAATCCGCATCATCGAAGAGACTGAATTCGCCGTTGCTCGTCGCGCCTTTTTTCTTGGCGCGTCCCATAAGAATTCTCAGCGGGTTCGCTGCTTGTAGCCGCAGGCTTTCTCACAGACCCAGAAGAGCCCGCGATCCCCAAAGCCGGCATACATCACGATGCGGGCATCGGAGCCACAATCGGGGCAGACGTGTTTTTGCTGGGTGGAAGTTTTCTGTGCGGTCTTGGCTTTCTTGGCGCCCATTGCTCTCTCGCGTGACCGACCCGTGTCGGAAGGAGTCCCCCCGGCGACCGGGCGACCTCAGTGGGCACCCGGGCGAGCGGCTGAACGCGCGATCCTACCCGGACCGGGCAGGCAGTCAACCGAGGAATGTTCGCGATGCTCGCATGGAATGCCTGCGACGCTCGCCTGGAATGCTTGCCAGGTGCTCGCAACGAAGGTCCATCGGCGGCTCCGCGAATGCCGCGACATTGCAACACCGACCCGCATGGGCGAAGCAGCGCGCGATGCAGGCCAACCTCCGCGACGGCGATTCCGTCGTACTGATCGACCGCCGGGGGCGCCGGTACCTGAAACGGCTCAAGTCCGGGCACCGTATGACCATTCGCTCGACGGTCCTGGCCTGCGATCGTCTCATCGGGCTGCCCGACGGCTCGCGCGTCGGGGGCGACCGCGACGAGGAGTTCCACGTCTTCCTGCCCGGCTACGCCGAGCTCGTTCCGCTGTTCGAACGCTCGGCCGAGCCGATTTTCGCGAAGGACGCCGGCCTGATCATCACCCGCGGCGACATCCGACCGGGACAGACCGTCCTCGAGATCGGGGCCGGCTGCGGTGCGCTGTCGATGGCGCTGCTGCGGGCGGTCGGTCCGACCGGCCAGCTCGTGACGTACGAAATCCGTGAAAACTTCGCGGCCGAGGCCCGCCGCAACGTAGAGCGCTACGAAGGCCCCGCGCCGGCCTGGACGATCCGCATCCGCGACGCATCCACGGGCCTCGACGAGCGCGACGTCGACCGCATCGTCATCGACATTCCGGATGCGATCTCGGTGCTTGCTGCGGCGGCTGACGCGCTACGCGACGGCGGAATCCTGGTCGCATTCTCGCCGACGGTCCTGCAGGTGCGCGACATCCACGATGCCGTATTCACGTCCGGCGCGCTCGGCTATGCCGAAACCTACGAAGTGCTCGAGCGGAGCTGGCACGTCGACGCGCAGAGCGTGCGTCCGGATCATCGCATGATCGCGCATACCGGGTTCATCACGATCGCCAGACGGCTCGCACGCTGAGAACGTCAATTACGCCGGCCTTTCAAAGGGAGGGACATTCGATGATCGGACATCGCGGAATCGCAGCAGCTTTCGTGGGGCTGCTTCTCGTGGCGCCACCCGCGCACGCAGACCGTCTGGTCGCCGGCGGTACGACTCTCAACGGGAAGGTGACTTCCGTGACCACGGCCGGAGTCGAGTTCCAGCTCGAGTTTGCGAAGGACCCGTTCCTCGTGCCGTGGAAAAACATCGAGGACCTTTCGACCGAATCCACCTACCACGTGCTCTACGGCGACGAAGGCGCGGCCGACTCGCAGATCCGCAGCTATCACGACGGCCAGCTGCTCGTCGGGGACATTGCGGTCGATCCGAAGGTGCTGGTCTCGGCAACCGTTCAGACCGGCGAGACGCCGGGGCTTCGCGAGAGCGTGCGAAGCGCGATGCGCTACTGGCACGGCAGCTTCGACTTCGGCCTCAACGTGCAGCAGGCGACCAACGATACGTTCGGAGTGTTCTTCGCCATCCATACCCTGCGTGCGAAGGGTCCGACTCGCCTCATCATGGGCGCGGACTACCGGTATGCGAACGAGAACCCGCCGGACGAGGACAAGCGTTCGACCAAGGATTCGGCCGCGGCGATCGTGCGCGGCGAGTACGACATCACCAAGAACATCTTCGCGTATGCGTCGACCGATGCACTTTACGACTCGATCCAGAACCTCAGCCTGCGGGCGGTCCCCAAGCTCGGCGCCGGCTATGTCATCTGGCAGCGCGAGCCGAAAGAGAACGTTCGCGACTTCTTCCAGGTCGAGGCGGGCGCAGGCTGGGTCTACGAGAAGTACATCGAGAACGACCCCAAGCCCGACGACGACTATTTCACGATCGCGCTCGGTGCGGCGGCGGCCGCGCTGCTGCCTCGCGCCATCACCGTCGACTGGCGCTTCGACTACCTGCCGAACGTGACCGACTTCAGCGACTACGTGATCCGAACCGGCGCCGGCCTTTCCGCGCTGGTGATCGAGCCGCTGAGTCTTCGCATCGGCATCACCGACGTCTACGACAGCACGCCGTCGGGCGACTCGGACAAGAACAGTCTCAACCTGGACACCACGCTGTCAGTCGGCTGGTAGGAAATCGGGGACAGACACCGATTTCGCGAAATCAGTGTCTGTCCCCGATTTTTTCTCTCGAAAGCCAGCCGGGAAGCGCATCGACATCGGCGAGAACAGCAACGGCAGGTGACGCGGCCTGCGCTTCGTCAGTTTCGGGCCGGACCCACAAGGCCGAAAGCCCGGCGCCATGCGCACCCTCGATGTCTTCGACGAGCGTGTCGCCGATGTAGAGACAGTCGCCGGGCGCGGCGCCCATGCGGCTGCACGCGCGCTCGAAGATCTCGCGCACCGGTTTTCGAAGCCCCTCCTCTTCCGAGATCACGATCACTTCGAAATACGGCGCAAGGCCTGCCTCCGCGAGCACGCGCCTCGCGGTCGCTCCGTCGTCGAAGTTCGACAGCAGCGCCAGGCGATGCGACTTCGCCAGCCGCGAGAGCAGCTCCGGCCGCCCGGGCGGACAGACGACGGAACGCGCGAGCGTATCCATGTGCAGCTCGGCCATCTGCCGCGCAGCGACCGTGGCGATCGGCTCGCCCAGCCCGAAGCGCGCAAGCGTCCGTTCGAAGCGTACGCGCGTCGGAATCTCGATCCCGGCGCGCCGCTTTTCTTCGATCACGGCCAGCGAGGCCGTGCGCAGCTCGCGCAGGAATTCCTCGATCGGAACGGCAGGCAGAAGCTCCGTGAGAATCTGCGGCAGCCCGCGAATCGTCATCGGGATGCGTCGCCCGGAGATCTCCATCGTCGGGACGCGCGAGTCGTCGAAGAACACCAGCGTGCCGAACAGGTCGAAGATGAGGACGTCAGGCGCCGTCACGGCGTCTCGCGAGCATGAGGCCGCTGGCGGCGAGCAGGAGGATGCCGCCGCACAGCACGACGCCGTTCAGCCGCACCGAAAGATGGTGGAGATCCTGGAAGCGCGCGACTTCGGAATCGACGCCGCGAAGGCGCGCGATCTCCGGAAAGACCACCAGCGCCGACCACGCCTGCGCAACCGTCATGACGACCAGCACGCCGAACGCGATCTTCCACCGGCGCTCACCGCGTGCTGCGATTCCTGCCGCGGCAGCCGTCGTGATCACGCCCGCAACGAGACCGGCGTCGAAATAGATCGGAAAGATCAGCGCAGCGATTTCGCCGGCGTGATGCGGCTCCAGATTCATGAACAGCGCAGGCAGAACCGCGCCGGAGAAGAACGCTGCCGCGCCGACCCACAGCGCGAGCGAGGAGAGATAGATCGAGATCAGCCACGGAGATGACGCCGGAGATGACGCGGCAGCTGTCCGGGCAGACGACGCAGGGCGCGACCCTGCTCGGACCGATTCCGTCTCGACGACAGACGACATGGTCCCGCTTAAACCGCCCGCTGCTCGCTGTCGACCGCGAGCATTCGCGCGAGGATTCCGGCCGCGCGCTGAGCTCCGTCCGCCGCCTTCGCGGCAGGCCGCTCGAGCCGTTCCATTTCGACGAGAATGTCTTCCCACGTGCCGTCCGAGAGCGCGGCAGCCGTTACCACAGCGGTCCCCGGACGCGCGGAAAGATGCTCGACGAGAACCGAGTTCTCCGGAAAGCCCGGCCTCGCAGCGTAGAGAAACCGCGCGCCGGCCTTCTCGACGTCGCCGATCAAGCCGTAGCCCGGCTTTCCGAGAACGACGTCGGCCGCCGCGAGCGCATCCTCGAATGCCCGTCCGGCGGCAAGCGCCACGACGTCGCTGCGATCCGGTACGGGCCAGCCGGGCGGAACGAAATAGCGCCGGTGCGGCCGCGGCGGCGGCAGCACGAGCGACGCCGAATACGCGGGCTGGAACGCGATGAGAACGGCGCTCAGATCGTCGCCCAGGCCAAACACGGTTCGCGCCTCGGGACGCGTCATCGACGGCTTCCGCGCGACCAGCCCGATGCTGGTGCGACGCGGGAATGCCGGCATCGGAGCCGACGGCGTCGCCTCGAGAAGCAGCGTAGCTTTCGAGTACGAGGTCGCGGCGCGGCCGGCGGCCTCCGAAAACCCGAGCTCGGAGTAGATCCAGTCCCACGTGAAGTTGGCGACGGCAACGCCCGGAATTCCGACAGAATCCGCCGCTTCCAGTGGAAGCGACGAAGCGTCGGAAACGACCAGATCGAACCTGCCAGCCAGACGCTGCTGTTCGCGCGCCAGGAGGTCGGCATGCGCTTGGAGCCATCCGTCGAGCCGCTGCCGCGTGGCAGGCAGGTCGACCGTGACGTCGTCGGTCTGCGTGACTCCGACGTCGCACGGCTCGGCGATCCATCGGTCAGTGCATGCGTCGAGAGATTGCGGCCAGACCCGCGGGCGCTCGCCGGGTGCAAGTACGGTGATGCGCGTCGCGATGCGCTCGGACAGCGCCTCGACGACGGCTGCGGCGCGCACGGCGTGCCCGAAGCCATGGGCGGACAGATAGAGAGCGATCCGCCGCGGAGCCTGTTCGAAGAGCTTCAGCCGCGAGCCGCTGAGCCCGAGGAGCCCGGCGCATCGGCCGTCCCGGCCGCGAACGAAGATCCGCAGCCGCATTCGTGGGCCGCGTTCGGATTGACGAAGCGAAGCCCGGCCCCGGACAGGCCGTCGACGTAGTCGAGCACCGTTCCGCGCAGCAGCTCCTCGCTGTCGGCGGCGACAAAGACGCGAATGCCACCGGTCTCAAAAACCCTGTCGCCTTCAACGGGTTGAGCCGCGAACTTCACGGAATACTCATAACCAGAGCAGCCGCCCTTGGTGACGCTGAGGCGCAGGCCATGGTCGCTGCCGTGGCCTTCCTCGGCGCGCGCGGCAAGGACCTTCTCGACGGCCAGCGGTGTGAGTTCGACGATGCGTTCTGTCATCCAGTGCTCCTGTGGCGAGCAGCGACTCTAACACCGCGATCCGGGGGCGCAATGCACCCATTGGGCGGAGCCTGGCGCCAAGCCTCGAAGACGAGGTGCGGAGCGCAGCGAGAAGGCTCGGATTTGCCGCCTGCGGCCTGACCGGTACGGAAGACCTCGACTGCGGACCCATCCTCGCCGACTGGCTCGAAGCCGGCCGCCACGGCGACATGGACTACCTGGCGACGATGCACGAGCGGCGGCTCAGGCCGCGATTGGCTCTCGAGGGCGCGCGCTCCGCGATCGTCGTCGCGTGGTCGTATTCGGCTCCCCTGCCCCAGGATCCGGACTGGCGGGAGCTGCTTCGCGGGCGCGTGGCCGCGTATGCGATCGGGCCGGATTACCACGCGCACGTCGCTGACAAGCTTCGCACGCTGGCCAGATGGATCGCCGAGCGCACCGGCTGCGAATCGGTCGTCCACGTCGACGGCGGCCCGCTCGTCGAGAAAGATCTCGCGCGCCGCGCCGGCCTCGGCTGGTACGGTCGCAACACCAACCTGGTCCGGCCCGGCATCGGCTCGACGTTCGTGCTCGGAGTGATCGTCACGCGCGCCGAGCTCGCCGCGGATCCTTCGTTCGCGGCCGATCACTGCGGAACGTGCCGCGCGTGCGTTCCGGCGTGCCCGACCGGCGCGCTCGACAGTGGACCGACGATCGATGCACGCCTGTGCATCTCGTACCTGACCATCGAGCATCGCGGCCCCGTCCCGACCGCGCTGCGCAGCCGGATGGGCAACTGGGTTTTCGGCTGCGACGCGTGCCAGGACGTCTGTCCGTGGAACGAAGAGAGTACGGCGCCGAACGCGCTCGCGAGACCGTGGCTTCCCGGCTGGCTCGCGATGACGGAAGAAGAGTTCCGCGCAAACTTCTCGGGCACCGCGCTGATTCGACCGAAGCGCCGCGGCCTCGCCCGCAATGCCGCCATTGTGCTCGGCAACACGGGCAACCCCGCCGCCGTGCCGTTCCTCGCACGTGCCCTCGAGTCCCACGACGAGCCGATCGTCAGAGCCCACGCGGCGTGGTCGCTGGGAGCAATCGCTACTGCCGATGCGCACGCGGCACTGAGAGGTTCGTACTCGCGCGAGCGAGTCCCGCCCGTGCGTCGCGAGATCGAAGCCGCCATCGGCGTCACAACGTCGTCGCCGGCGAACGCGATTTGACCCGGCGTCCATCGCCGCTCAGGGTGCGGGAATGACGACTGGCCAAGCACCCGGCGCTCAGCGCACGGCGGAATCACTCCTCGAGCAGTTCCGTCCGCTCGGCCAGGAAACGACTTACGACGAAGAAGGCTGCCGCCGGATCGAGGAGCTCGTCCGCGAGATCACCGAACTCAAGCGCGAGAAGAACGCCGTCATCCTCGCCCACAATTACCAGCGGCCGGAGATCTTCGAGGTCGCCGATTTCGTCGGCGACTCGCTCGAGCTGGCCCGCAAGGGTCGCGACGTCGGCGAGAGCACGATCGTGCTTTGCGGCGTGCACTTCATGGCCGAGACCGCCAAGATCCTCGCGCCGCACAAGCGCGTGCTCATTCCGGATGCGCGCGCCGGCTGCTCGCTCGCCGACAGCGTCGACGCCGACGCGCTCGTCGAAAGGCGCGACGAGCTTCGCAAGGCGTTTCCCGATCTGCTGGTGATCTCGTACGTGAACACGACGGCGGCCGTGAAGGCCGTCACCGACATCTGCTGCACGTCGTCGAACGCGGTCAAAATCGTCAACGCCGCGCCAACCCAGAACGTGCTGTTCGTTCCCGACCGGAACCTGGCCGCGTACGTTGCCGCGAATACGACCAAGAACGTCATCGCGTGGGACGGCGACTGCTACGTCCACCACCAGATCCGTCCCGACGTGATCCGCAAGGTGCGCGAAGCACGCCCGGGGATCCGCGTCGTCGCGCACCCGGAATGCCGCGCCGACGTTCTCGCCGAAGCCGATGCCGTGCTCAGCACGAGCGGGATGATCCAGTATGCGAAGGAAAACGACGCGCCGGAGTTCCTGATCGTCACCGAATGCGGCCTGTCCGATCGGCTGCTTCTCGAGGTGCCGGAGAAGAAGTTCTACAAGGCGTGCCAGCTTTGCCGGTACATGAAGATGATCACGCTCGAAGGTACGCGGGACTCACTCCGCGACGGCAAGGACGAGATTCATCTGTCGGAAGAGATCTGTAGACGCGCGAAGGCTTCACTCGACCGGATGCTCGAGCTGAGCTGATTGACAGTCAATGACCTCAGCGCGTCCTTAGCACTGCCGCAAACTCCGAGAACACGCCACCCGCCGATTCAACGATTCCCACGGCTGTCCTCGGCGGACTCCCGCGTCTGTACCGACCGCAATCGGCGACGCCTGTCTGCTAGACGCGCGCCCACCCATAAGATGGCGAGGGCGCACAAAGACACAGCCCTAGGTTCGACATTCTCAATATCGACAGCCACCACTACCAACTCGAGCCCGATTAGCACAACAAAGAAACTAACAACGAAGATCGTCGCGGCTTTGAAATTTTCATACACAGCGCCATCACTGAATCCACGAAGGGAAGCATCGCTAGTTTGACCAACGGAGACGCCCAATTCCGTACCAGCATCGCGCCTAGTAGCCTCAGAATGCTCTGAGGAAGCGATGTCGGTAGACAACGATGCAACCGGCGTCCCAGCCTGCAACGGCATGCCACTGCGGATGCGTTGCAGGTCAGCGTGCAGTGCGACTACTAGCGAGTCAGTTGAGTCCCCTTCATGGATAACTGCATATTCCCCAAGATTGAACGCACCATAGACGGCTGCGCGCTCAGCGGTAAGTTTGAGAGTAGCGAGGTATCCAAGCTCAGATACTTTCCGCTCATCTTCCCGTAACCTCCTCCGCCAGTGATTGTAGTTTTGCCGCGTGAGCGCTTGACGTCGAACTATGCGCTCAAGCTGCGCCGCATCCGCAAACTGCATCACCAGCGGAGGAAATACGACGCTCGTCCTTAGCAAAACGGCATAAGGGCGGATTAGAAGAGCAAAAATTGCGAAAGCGGCAAGAGAAAAAACAAACACCCCGACACGCCCAAGTTCAGCGAACGCGTAAACCGCGAAATAGAAAGTCATCCAGGAGAGAGCGAGGGTTATCACCACTGAATATGCGCCAAAGTATAGCATCGCCAAACAGTATCGCTGCCAGTTCAACGCCTGATACGTCGCACGAGAAGTGACTGTCGCGAAGATTTCCGGACGCCAGTACTTCTGCCGCATAAGTACACTCAGCGGAAGTAGCAGAAGCGGGGTCTCTTTTGACAGCCCATTTGCCAGAGCAGCCAAGACGACGATCCAGACCGGCGAAGTGGCCACCACGAGCAGGACATAGAGCGACGTTGCCCCTTGTTCTCCCAGCAGGACAAGCAGACTGTGCGGACCTACGGACCCATTGACGTACTGCAATCTTATAGCCAAATAGGCCGCTGCAACGACGACGAATTTCCACAGAAAATTTACTGGTGAGGCGTAGTAAGCTCGATTGCCGTCCGATATCGACTTCATCTGTCGGAAGAAGTGTTCGGGTGCGAGACCGATTGCGATAATTGGCAACAGGAATGGGAACGTGTTCAAGAAAGCGAGCTTGCCGAAGATATCAGATGCCCACCGCGGCAGCCGCTTTCCAAATATACGACGACGAGTCCGCGCGACGCGTTGAATACTTCGAAGTACCATCCAGTAGATCACGGTACTAGCGCTTCCGCGGTGGTCCTAACTAGGAGAGCATCGCCCATCGGCAGCAAATGCCGAGACTGTCGTTGTCAGACGAGCTTCGCCCGGCCACTCAGCGCGTCCGGCGAATCGGCCGCGAGTCCCCGAGCTTGCGCGCCTCGACGATCGTGAACAGCGACCACGGCTTGGTCTTGTAGCGCTTGTCGAGAACGAGCACGCCGGGATCGAGCACCTCGCGCAGCCGCAGCTTCGTGCTCCAGCCGAGATGCCGCGTGATCGGATCGACGCGGTCGACCACGAAGCGGATGAGCGCGCGTTCGCTCGAGAAGTGGTTGATGATCACGATCTTGCCGCCGGGGCGGCAGACGCGGACCATCTCGTCGAGCATGCGCTTCGGGTCGGGAACGACGGTGATCACGTGGAACGCGGTCACGAAGTCGAACGACTCGTCGGGGAACGCCAGGTTCAGCGCATCGCCCTGCTGGAGCTTGATGTGCTTGTGGCGCTTGCGGTCCATCTTCTGCGCGGCCTGGTCGAGCATGTCCTGCGACAGGTCGATGCCGATCACGTCGGCATGCGGCGGGTACGCATCGACGGAAAGGCCGGTCCCGATGCCGACCTCGAGCACCTTGGCGTTGGGTGGAATCCTCAGGCCCTTGACGACCTGGTCGATGCGGCGCCGGAACACGCGCGTGAAGACGTGATCGTAGATGCCGGCGAGGTCCGAGTAGATGCGGCTGTGGTGCGGCAGCTCGGTGGGCGGCTTTCGCGCCTTGAGCCGTTCCCGTTTGCCGGCGACCGGCCGTCCGTCCGAAGGCCACGACCCGTGGCCCTCCCCACGATCGTGTTTCCTTCCTCCGAGCGGTGTATGGCCTTTGGTTCGCATCGAGACGCTGGACCGCTCAGGTCGCCTTTCCGAGCGTCGTCCCGCCGTCCTTCCACATCTCCACGATAGGACTGGCGATGAAGATCGACGAGTACGTGCCAGTGACGATTCCGACCAGGAGCGAGAAGGCGAATGCGTGGATGACCGCTCCGCCGAAAATGAACAGCGCGGTGCAGACGAGCAGTGTCGTGGTCGACGTCAGCAGGGTACGCGACAGCGTCTCGTTGATGCTGCGGTTGATCAGGCTTCGAAGATTTTCTTTTGTCGACCGGTGCATGTTCTCGCGGATTCGGTCGGCGACGACCACCGTATCCGTAACGGAATATCCAACGATCGTCAGCAGCGCGGCTACCACAGTCAGGTCGACCTCCATGTTCGCGATGGCCAGCGCGCCGACCGTTACCATGACGTCGTGCAGCAGCGCAATGGCTGCGCCCGCGCCGAAGCGCCGATCGAATCGAAACGCGATGTAGATTCCCATCATCACGGTCGACAGGAGAACTGCGAGGATGGCCCGCTGTCGCAGCTCGGCACCCACGCGTGGACCCACCACCTCGGTTCGCAGCGCGGTGAAATTCTTGTCCTTGAGCTCGGTCGTGAGGACGTTTCGTACCCTCTCCGCCTCTGCGTTCGCTTTACCCGGCTCGCTGGTCGCGAGTCGAAGCAGGTACTCGCCCGGCGCTCCGCCGTATTCCTGCACCGACGCCCCGCCTTCTTCGAGATGAAGACGATCGACTGCGGATCGCATGTCGGAGATGGTCACCGACGGGTCGACTTTGACGTGCAGCATGATGCCGCCCGTGAAGTCGATCCCGTAGTTCGGACCACCACGCCAGATCAGCGCGGCGATGCCGAGCACGGTCAGCAGGCCCGACAGCCCGAAGGCCCACGGGCGAAGCTTGAAGAAATCGATGTTCCGGTCGTTTCGAATGAGTTCGAGCATGTCCGTCTCAGATGCTGATGGTCGGGTTCGCGCGGTTTCCGACGACGACTTCGTGCATCGCCCGCGTGCAGAACACCGCCGTGAAGATGGTGGTGAGAATTCCGATACACAGCGTCAGCGCGAAGCCCTTGACCGGCCCCGAACCGAACTGGAACAGGATCAGGCCCGACAGGAACGTCGTGATGTTGGAGTCGAGAATGGCGGGCATCGCCTTCGAGTAGCCGGCCTCGAGCGCGGCGTGCGCCGTCTGCCCTTTGCGAAGCTCCTCGCGAATGCGTTCGTTGATCAGGACGTTGGCGTCGAGGGCCATACCGAGCGTGAGCACGATGCCGGCGATGCCGGGCATCGTCAGCACTCCACGGAAGCCCGCCATGATCGCAAGCATCATCAGGATGTGAATCGCCAGTGCGACGTCGGCGACCAGCCCGGCGACCTTGTAGTAGATGACCATGAACGAAACCACGAGCGCCGCCCCGATCAGGAACGAACGCGTTCCCGCGGCAATCGAGTCGCGTCCGAGCGACGGCCCGACAGTTCTCTCTTCTTCGATCACGACCGGAGCCGGAAGCGCTCCGGCGCGCAGGACGATCGCGAGATCGCGCGCCTCGTCGAGCGTGAAACTGCCGGTGATAACCGCCCGACCGCCGCCGATGCGGTCCTTGATGACCGGAGCGCTCTGGACCTTTCCGTCGAGAACGATGGCGAGACGTCTCCCGACGTTGTCGCCCGTGATGCGTTCGAACGTGTTCCCGCCCTGGGGCGTCAGCGTGATCGCAACGTACGGTCCCTCGCCCATCTGCCCGGGACGATGACGCGCGTCGCTGATTGCCGCGCCGGTCATCAGGATGGTCTGCTCGACGTTGTAAGGAATTTCATGAGAGCTGTGGGTAACCGGGTCGACCTCGGTTCCGGTCAGCCGTTTGACGCCGGGAGCGTTGGGGTCCTGCGCGAGCAGGTGAAACTCGAGCTGGGCGGTCTTGCCGATCAGGGCTTTTGCGCGCGCCGGATCCTGGATTCCCGGCAGCTGGATGAGGATGCCGTCCTTGCCGGTGCGCTGGATCGTCGGCTCGGCGACGCCGAACTCGTCGACACGATTGCGAATGGTCTCGAGCGCGATCTCGACGGCAGACTGCTTGGTCTGGTCGACTTCGGCCTGCGACATCTTGTAGCGCAGGATTCCACCCTCGCCGCCCGGCACGGGCACGAGGTTTCCGAAAGTGTCGGAAATCAGCTTCTGCATCTCGGCGCCTTTGTTCTCGCCGACGACCGTGAAGCTGAGCGTGTCGCTGCCCTCGCGTTTCCAGTCGCGCGTGGCGATTTCCTTCTCTCGCGCGGATCGGCGCAGCTGGTCCATCGTCGTGTCGATCTGGTTCTCGACGGCCTTGTCGGTCTGTACCTGCAGGACCAGATGGATGCCGCCGCGCAGGTCGAGCCCGAGCGGGATCGGCTTCGGCAGGATGGTCGTCCACCAGTCTGGAATATTCGTCGTGAAGTTCGGCACGAGCGCGAGCGCACTGAACACCATGCTGGCCGCCACCACGGCGAGCCGCCCCATCAACCCACGTTCCACTCTGACTCCTCCTTATGACCCAGCCTGATCGGCTTTTCTGCTTTCCAATCCCGCCTGATCGGCGGTGTTACGATCCAGCCTGATCGGCTTTGCTGCCGGTTCCGCCCGCTTTGACGACGCCGGCAATCTTGGTCCGGTCGTAACGAACGCGAACGTTCGGGGCGATCTCGAGCATCACTTCCTGGTCCTTCACTTCCGTAATCCGTCCGAACAGGCCGCTCGACGTAACAACCATCTCGCCGCGCTTGAGCCCTTTGACGAGATCGTCGTGCTCCTTCGCCTTCTGCTGCTGGGGCCGAATGAGCAGAAAATAGAAAACGCCCATGATCAGCACCAGCGGAGCGAGTTGCTGAGCCATCGCGTCCCAGGTGCTATCCATCAAGTTCTCCTTCGTAACGGGCGCGGAACCTCGTCCGGAAGCCCTCGTACGCGTCCGACGCGAGCGCCGTGCGAATGTCCCTCATCAATCGTTGGTAGAAACTTACGTTGTGCACGCTCGCTAGAATGGCTGCGAGCATCTCGCCGCGTTTCGCGAGATGATGAAGATAACCGCGCGAAAAGTCTATACAAGCTTCACACTCGCAGCCCTCCTCCAGCGGCAGGTCGCTGGCCCTGTGGCAGGCGTTGCGAATGGAGATGGTTCCGTCGGCCGTGAATATGCTCCCATTGCGCCCGTTGCGCGTCGGAAGAACGCAGTCGAACAGGTCGTAGCCCCATCCGCACAGGTCCACGAGATCGAGGGGGGTGCCCATACCCATCATGTAGCGGGGCTTGGCATCCGGCAGCATCCGGACCGAGAACTCGGCCGTGCGCATCGTCTCCGCCCTTTCCTCGCCCACGGACAGGCCGCCGACCGCATAGCCCGGAAAGTCGAGGGCGACCAGGCCTTCGGAATTCTCGCGCCGGAGGTCCTCGAAAAGCCCTCCCTGCTGGATGGCGAAAATCGCAGTCGGCGAGTCGTCGCGAGTGACCGCGCGGGCCCGTTCGGCCCAGCGCAGCGTCCGCCCCGCCGCCGCAGCCGCCGCTGACCGGTCGCCGGGATTCGCGATGCACAGGTCGAACACCATGCCGATGTCGACGCCGAGCGTTTCTTCCAGCGCGACGACGCTCTCCGGCGTAAGGCGCAGCTTTGCTCCGTCGATCGGTGAGCGGAACACCGCGCCCTGCTCGTCCACCTTGCAGGTGTCGGCAAGGCTGAAGACCTGGAATCCTCCGCTGTCGGTCAGCACCGGCCCGTTCCATCCCATGAAGCGCTGGATGCCGCCGAGCGCTGCGACCGTTGCGGCACCCGGCCGGAGCGCGAGATGGTACGCGTTCGCCAGCACCATCTGCGTGCCGGCGGTGCGGAGCTGGCGAGGCGTCACGCCGCGCACGCTGCCGTAGGTGCCGACCGGCATGAACGCCGGCGTCTCGACGATGCCGTGTGCGAGCGTGAGGCGGCCGGTGCGGCCGCCGCCGCGAGCACGCGACAGGATGTCGAAGCGAAGCGCGCTCATCGGATCAGCATCGCGTCGCCGTAGCTGTAGAAGCGGTAACCTTCGGCCACGGCAGTTTCGTATGCGCGTCGAATCCGGTCGCGTCCGGCGAGCGCCATGACGAGCGCGAGCAGCGTCGATCCCGGAAGATGGAAGTTGGTGACGAGCGCGTCGACGATGCGGAAGCGATAGCCGGGCTGGATGAACAGGCTGCTGGTGCCTTCGCCCGCTGTTACGTCTCCATTCGGACTGGCCGCGCTCTCGAGCGCGCGTACCGTGGTCGTTCCGATGGCGACAACGGGCCGTCCGGCGGCGCGCGCCGACGCGATGCGAGCCGCAACATCCTCGCTGATCTCGAAGCGCTCCTCTTCCATCGTGTGCGTGGAAAGGCTGCCGCGAACCGGCGTGAACGTGCCGGGACCGACGTGAAGCGTGATCGTCGCGAACTCGAATCCGCTTCGCTCGAGGCCGGCCAGCAGCTCCGGCGTAAAGTGCAGCCCGGCGGTCGGCGCGGCGACCGAGCCCGGACGGCGCGCATACACGGTCTGATAGCGCTCGATGTCGCCCGGTGTCGGGCCGGCGGATCGCTCGATGTACGGCGGCAGCGGAATCTCGCCGCAGCGTTCGAGCACCTCCGCGACGGAACGCGGTGAGAAATCGAGCAGCGCGCGGCCGTGCTCGGGGGCCGAAACCACGCGCGCGGTGACGCCTTCTTCGAGCTCGATGGTCTGCCCTTCGCGAAGCGGTTTGGCGACGCGGATCATCGCCGACGCAACGTTGTCCGAAGCCGTCGCAAGCACGAGGGCTTCGACCACGCCGCCGGTCTCGAGTTTGCGGCCGCGAAGACGCGCCGGAACCACTTTCGAATCGTTGGCAACGAGAAGCGCGCCATCCGGAATGAAGCGCGCAATGTCCGAGAAGCGCGAATGCAGGGCGCCTTCCCTCGTGCGGTCGAGCACCATCAGGCGCGAGTCCTCGCGCCGCTCGGCGGGAACCTGCGCAATGCTCTGTTCAGGAAGACGATAGTCGAGCTCGCCGGTCCAGAACGGACCATCGTGCTCGGCCGGAACGGGTCGGTTCACGCGCTGCGGTCGCCTCCGGTCGTGTTGACGGGCGCCGCGGTGACACTGCCACCAGCCACGTGCTTGCGCGCAAGGTCGATGAACGGCGTGAGCAGGTCGACCGGAATAGGCAGAACGAGCGTCGAGTGCTGCTCGGACGCGATCTCGACGAGTGCCTGAAGGAACCGCAGCTGGATCGCGATCGGATGCTCTCCCATGATCGCGGCCGCCTCGGCCAGTCTCCCCGACGCCTGGAACTCGCCTTCGGCGTTGATGATCTTCGCACGCCGGTCGCGTTCGGCTTCCGCCTGCCGGGCCATCGCACGCTGCATCTCCTGCGGAAGATCGATCTGCTTGACCTCGATCGCAACGACCTTGATGCCCCACGGCTCGGTCTGTTCGTCGAGGATCGCCTGGATCTGGGTGTTGATCTTGTCGCGATCCGACAACAGGTGGTCGAGCTCGCCCTGTCCGCAGACGCTCCGCAGTGTGGTCTGCGCGAGCAAGGACGTCGCGTACAGGTAGTTTTCCACTTCGATCACGGCGCGGCTCGGCTCGACAACGCGGAAGTACAGGACCGCATCGACCTTGACCGACACGTTGTCGCGCGTGATCACGTCCTGGGCCGGCACGTCGATGGTGGTCGTGCGCATGTCGATCCGCACCATCTTCTCGATGGCGGGGATCACGAAGATGATGCCCGGCCCGCGATACGGAACGAGCCGGCCGAGGCGCAGCACGACGGCTCTCTCGTACTCGCGGATGACCTTGACGCCCGACGCGAGAACAAGCAGCAGCAGGACGACGACGACCAGTCGGTTCATTTCGATCATGTTGTCCGTTCCTTCCGCTCCGGCTCTGCCGGCTCTTCGGTCACGACCTGGGCCTGGAGTCCGCGCAGCTTTACGATGCGCACTTTCTGTCCGGCTGTGATCGGCGCACTGCTCGCCGCGTTCCAGATCTCGCCGCGCACCTTGATCGTGCCGGTCGGTGCGAGATCGCTCAGCGCGGTGCCGATCTCGCCGATCATGCCTTCCATGCCGGCCGCCGGCTGCCGCCTGCGATCGGTCATCAGCACCAGCACGATGAGCGCGACGAATGCCGCCAGGGAACCGACGGCTGCGAAAATCAGCCGGCGGTCCACTTCGAGGCCGGACTCCGGCGTGTACAGGAACAGCGACCCGAGCGCGAGGGCGATGATGCCGCCGACACCGAGAGAGCCGAAGCTCGGATAGAACAGCTCGGCGACCAGGAACGCCATTCCCACGAGCATCAGCAGCCCACCCGTCGCGCGGATCGGCAGGATCTGCGCCGCCAGCAGCACGAGCAGCAGGCAGATCGCACCGGCGACGCCGGGAAGAATGAGACCCGGGTGCGACATCTCGACGTAGATCGACAGCATCGCGACGATCATCAGCAGGTACGCGACGTTCGGATCGCTCACGAACGCGACGACGCGCTGGCGCAGCGTCATTGCGATGTCGACGACACGCGGCTCGCCGGCGGCATCGAACGCGCCTTCGAAGTCGAGGGTCTGCCTCTTGCCCAGAACCTCGACTTCGCGCCCTTTCGCCTTGTGCAGGAGCTCGGCAAGGTCGGCGGCGACGAAATCGACGATGCGGTTGGCGACCGCATCTTTCTCGGTTGCCGTGACGCTTTCGCGAACGGCCTTTTCGGCCCACTCGACGTTGCGCCCGCGACGATCGGCGATGGCCGATCCGAAAGCGGCCGTGAAGTTCTCGACCTTCTTCGCCATCGTGCCCTTGATGTCTTCGCCTCCGGCGCCGACCGGATGCGCGGCACCGATCGATGTGCCCGGCGCCATCGCAGCGATGTGCGCAGCCATCGTCACGAACACGCCGGCCGACGTCGCGCTCGCTCCGCCCGGAGAGACGTACACGAGGACCGGGATCGGCGCCGCGAGCAGGTCCTGCACGACGAGCTTCGTCGAGTCGAGAAGACCGCCGGGCGTATCGAGGACGATGACCAGCGCTGCGGCGCCTTCGGCGCGCGCGCTTTCGATCGCACCTTCGAGATAGTCGACCGTGGCCGGCGTGATTGCTCCGCGCACCGTAGCGCGGCGGATGCTCTGCGGCGCAGCGTTGACCGGCTGAGGAACGTTCGCACCGGGCGGCTGAGAAGCAGTCGCTGCGCCTGGCTGAGAAGTATTCGCGTCAGCCGCCGCGTGCGCGGCCGGAATCGCTCCGGCCGGCTTCTGGTCCGCAGCGTGACAATCGACCGGTACGCTTGCCGCAGTGAGCACCGCGCCGGCCAGCACTGCACGCAGCAGCGGCCGGGCGGACTTCACGGCTGTCCTCGCTGCGGCAGCGCGAGCCCGAGACGGGCCATCACCAGCTTGATGTCATCCCAGACAAGGCGCTTGTCGGACGGATTGCGCAGCAGGTAGGCGGGATGAAACGTCGGCATCAGCGCAACGCCGCCCACTTCATGCCAGCGTCCGCGCCGGCGCGAGATCGGCGTGCGGTCTCCGAGCAGCGCCTGCGTCGCGAAGTTGCCGAGCGAGACGATGACCTCGGGCCGCACGAGCTCGATCTGCCGGCGCAGGAACGGCTCGCACGCGACGATCTCGTCGGGCTCGGGATTACGGTTGTTCGGCGGGCGGCATTTGACGACGTTCGCGATGTAGACGTCGTCGCGGCGAAGCCCCATGCCCTTGGTGATGATGTCGTCGAGCAGTCCGCCGGCTTTACCGACGAACGGCTTGCCTGCGCGATCCTCGTCTTCGCCCGGGCCTTCGCCGACGAACATCAGGCGCGCCGCCGGATCGCCGACGCCGAAAACGATGTTCGTGCGGCCGCGGCAGAGTTTGCAGCGCTCGCATTCTCCGAGCGCCGCGCGCAGCTCGTCGAGCGTCGTCGCGCTGCGCACGGCAGGCTCGACGAGAAGCTCGGAAAGCTTCGATCCGGACGCAGCGGGCGCGTCGCCGGCAGTGGAGATGCCCGCTGAAACGGCTGGCTGCACCGCGGGCGCCTGCGGCTCGCCCGTCGGCGGCGTGTATGCCGACGGACGCTGCGGCGTGCCTGTCCATGGCCGCTCGAGCGTCCCTGCGGATGAACGCTGCGGGTTCGGCGCCGGAGACTGCGATGACGGCACGACCTCGAGACCGAGGGCGACTTCCCTCTCGAGCCACGCACGGATCTTTCTCGAAGTCTCAGGGTCCATCAGGCAAGACTACCACGCCGGAGCGGGCGCGCACGATCGATCAGGCGAGCGGAAGCGTCGCGACGCGGTCGAGGATCATGTCGGCGAGCCGGTCCTTGCTGACGAGCCCGGTGTCGATCTGTCCCCCCGCATCGACGAGCACGGCCGCATTGGTTTCGGTCTCGAAACCCGCGCCCGTCCGGGTCACGTCGTTTCCGACGATCAGGTGTACGCGCTTGCGCTCGAGCTTGGCGCGCGCGTTCTCGACCATGTTCTGGGTTTCGGCGGCAAAACCGACGACGATGCGTTTGCCGGGAAGGCGGCCGAGCGCCGCAAGGATGTCGTCGTTCTCGGCAAGCTCGAGCGTTGCCGGCCTGCCGTTCTGTTTCTTGATCTTCTCGGGCGCAGCTTCCCTCGGCCGGTAGTCGGCGACCGCCGCAACCATGACGACGGCATTGCTGTCCGGTGCATGGGCGAGCATCGCGTCGTACATTTCCTTCGCGCTCGTCACGTCGACGCGCGTGACTCCGCGCGGAGTCGCAAGCGAAGTCGGACCGGAAACCAGCGTAACATCGGCGCCGCGGCGCCACGCCGCGGCCGCAACCGCGTAGCCCATGCGGCCGCTCGAGCGATTGGTGAGGTAGCGCACCGGATCGAGCGCTTCGCGCGTGGGTCCCGCGGAGACCAGGATCCGCTTGCCGGAAAAATCCTTCGGCGACAGCGCGGCGCGAACCTCGGCGACCAGTGCCTCGGCATCCGGAAGCCGCCCGGCGCCTTCGTAGCCGCACGCGAGCTCGCCGCTGTCGCTCTCGACGATCCGGTAGCCGAACGACGCGAGCATCGCGAGATTCCTCGCCACCGCAGGATGACCGAGCATGTTGGTGTTCATCGACGGCGCGACGACGACGGGACAACGCGCAACCAGCAGCGCGGCGGCGACGATGTCGTCGGCCATTCCGCTCGCGAGGCGCGAGATGAGGTTTGCGGTCGCCGGCGCGACCAGCACGACGTCGGCCTCGTCGGCGATGCGGATGTGACCGATCGCCGCGTCTTCGCGCGCATCGAGCAGCTCGAGCGCCACGGGATGGTGCGACAGCGTCTGCAGCACCAGCGGAGAGACGAACTCGCGGGCCGCGCGCGTCATTGCAACCTGCACGTCGGCGCCTTCGGCCGCGAGGCGCCGGACGAGCTCGGGACACTTGTAGGCGGCGATCCCGCCCCCGATGCACAGAAGCACTCTTTTGCCGTCGAGCGCGCGCATCATGCTCGTCTGCTCATCCTGCTCACCATGCTCACCATGCTCGTCATGGTCCCGGGATCGGATCGGCTTCGGCTGCTTCGGCGGATTCCTCGTTGAGACTGGCGAGGTCGCGCAGGCTCAGGCCTTCGCGCGCGAGGAAGACGACGCCGAGCAGCACCTGCGTGAAGAACTGCGTCGTGTGCACGAGAATCGAATAGCCGATCGCCGTCGAGCCGTCGACGCCGTGGATCTGCTCGAGCGCGACCTTGCAGCCCCACTCGAACTGGCCGACGAACGCCGGCGCCGACGGGAATGCGACTGCGAGCGCAACGATCGTCGATACGGTGATCCCGCCGCCGATGAACGGGATGTCGATGCCGGTCGCGCGAAACCCGATCGCGAATGAGATCGCGATCGAAAACCAGATCCACATCGACCATGCGAACAGGCGCACGAGAAGCACCGGCTCGGCGATCGGTGCCATTCCGTCGACGAATTCGTGCTCGAGGCGCAGCAGCACCGGACCGACCTTCGGAATGCGCCTCCAGAGATGATCGAGCTTCGGAAGAACGGTCTTGCGGCGAACGACGACGCCAATGGCGCCCGCAAACGTGACGATCGCAAGGACGGCGGCAGCCTGCGCGGATCTGCGGATCTCCGGCGGCACGTCGGCCGCCATCACGATGCCGAGCCCGAAGATCGCCAGCGCAAGCAGATCGAGCACGCGCTCGACCACCGACGTGGCGAACGTCGAAGCCACCGGCAATCCCGCACCGCGCGCGGCCAGCAGCGGTCGTGCGATGTCGCCGACGCGAAACGGAAGAACCATGTTGGCCATGAAGCCGATCGCCGACGCCGAATAGATCGGCATCATCGGCACGCTGCGCCGGTTGGTTCGTTCGATGAGAATCTTCCAGCGCTGGCAGCGCGCGTACAGGTTGTACGCGCCGAACGGGACCATCAGTGCGACGTATCGGTAGTCGGCGTCTGCCAGGCGCTCGCGAATCGCGCCCCAGTCCTCGCCGCGAAACGCGAGCCAGAGGAACAGGCCGGAAAGTCCAAGGCCTGCGCCGAACTGCAGCGCTCTACGGCCATTGGCTGGCATCGGCCGTGGATCCGGGGCTCCGCCTCAGCGGCGGAAGCGTGACGGAGGAGGTTCCGGGATCTGGACGTCGGCGTGGAGCGCCTTGGCCCGCTCGAGCAGCACGTCCTCGGTTTCCGGGATCTGCGGGTTCGGCACGCAGCAGTCGACCGGACAGACCGCCGCGCACTGCTCCTGATCGAAGAAGCCCACGCACTCGGTGCATTTCTGGGGGACGATGTAGTAAATGTCCTCCGTGATCGCGTCGTGCATCGAGCCATCGGCCGCCTCCCACTGAACGCCGCCCTCGTAGATGGCGGTGTTCGGGCATTCGGGCTCGCAGGCTCCGCAGTTGATGCATTCTTCTGTGATCATCGTGGCCATACCACGTCTCTCCTGAAACGACGCAGCGGGCAGCTGGCGTCGGCGAACAAAGTGCGCGGATCGTTACACGGGCTCCGAACGTAGTAAAGCTTCGTGAGGGCCGACATGGGCGTTCTCGTTTCGCTTTCCGACGGGCATATGGTCCAAGCCCCGGCGCCGTGACCTCGCCTTCGATTGCCTCTGCTGCCGGCTCCATCAGCGGTTCCCTCTCCAGTTCTTCGGGCCCGCTGCGCCTGATCGATCAGGACCTGGTCCGAGTCGAGCAGCGTGTGGCCGAAATGATCGCGGCGCGCGAATCCCGCCTCACCGAAATCGCCGATTACCTGATCAATGCCGGAGGCAAGCGAGTGCGCCCGGCCGTGGCGCTGCTGCTCTTCCGGGCGTGCGGCGGCACCGATCCGACCGACATGATCGACCTTTCGGTCTCGCTCGAGCTCATCCATACCGCCACGCTTCTGCACGACGACATCATCGACTCGAATGACGTTCGCCGCGGGAAGGATGCGGCGCCGAAGCGCTTCGGGATCGCCGATACGCTGGTGACCGGCGACTTCCTTTTCTCGCGCGCATTCCAGGTGTGCGGGCGCTTCGAAGAGAGCGTCGTCAACTGGGCCGCGGACGCGTGCGTCGAGCTGACCGAAGGCGAGATCATGCAGGGTCGCTTCCGGCGAAACCCGTCGGTCACGTTCGAGGACTATCTCGAGATCATCGCGCGCAAGACCGCTTCGCTGTTTGCGGTGGGCACGCGCATCGCCGGACACCTCGCCGGGTTCTCGCCGGCGCGCGTCGAAGAGATGTACGGATGCGGGCGCGAGATCGGCATTGCGTTCCAGATGATCGACGACGTGCTCGACATCGAGGGAGACGAGAGCCGCATCGGCAAGCGCATCGGCACCGATCTCGTCGACGGAAACCCGTCGCTTCCGATCGTCTGGGGCCTCGGCATGCCGTCGGTCCGAAAAGCATTCCTGGAAGAGAACGTCGACGCCGGCGTGATCGCTGCTGCGATCGGCGAGATCCGGGGCTCGGGAATCCTCGAGCGCGTTCGCGAGCTCGCCGTCGAGCACGCGAAGTCGGCGGTCAAGGTCGTCGATTCACTCCCCGCTTCCGAGTGCCGCGACGGGATCCGAACGCTGATCGAGAACCTCGTCTCGCGCGACCTCTGATCTCTGTCTTCGAAGAGGATGGACCCGCCCCGGCGGAGCCGGCTTCGCAGCGATGTGCGCGCCGGCGCGAGCTCAGTTCAGTCGTGCCGGAGACGGACGGTTGGCGTCCCAGATGGCACGGATCAGGCGCTCGGCGCCGGTGAATTCGCGGTTCATCGAAACCAGCGCGTCGAGCGTGGAGACCAGCTCCCTGCGATCGTCGCCGACTGCGCAGCTCGGATCACAAAGCTTCGACAGGCGCTGCGCTGCGGTCAGCAGATCGTCCGATGCGTGGCGAAGGTGGACGGCCAGGTCGAGAAGGCTCTTTTCGTCGATGATCATTCCGTTGCCCCTTTGCGCCTTGCGGCGACGGGGCAATACGGAGCAAGGCTCAGGCCACCAGCGGCCGGCCGGCATCAACGGCACGTTCAGCCGTCGAATGCCTTGAATCCAAAGGAGTTCCTGCGCGTGAAGTCGTCCGCATCGGACGGCAGCATGGGATACGCGAACCCTGAACCGCACGCAGCCGTGCACGTTCGTTCAAAAACGCGCAGGCGCGGTTCCTCGGACGCTTTCAGAACGACGCCGTCCGAATGAACGTCGTGTACCCCGCGCGCTTGAGGGCCGCCTCGTGGGCCGTCGCCTCGTGCCGGTTCGCAAACGAGCCGCTCATCACGCGATAGAGGCCTCCTTCTTGAAGGATCCGGGTGGGCTTGCCGCGAAGCTTGGTCACCATCTCCTCGGCATTGCTGCGCGTCTTGAACGCTCCGAGCTGGACCGTAAAGACCGCGGGCGTCGCTTTCGCGGTTGCGGTCTTCGCACTGGCTACTGCAGGAAGCTGCTTCGGCGCGGAAGCAGTGGCGACGGTCTTGCCCGCGTCTTTCGCGGACGCGCCTGCCGACTTTTCCTTCGCATCAACGGCGCGACTCGCTGCGCGCGCCGGATCGAGCTGAGGTCCTGTCGCAGCCTGCGCAGTCGCGTCGCGCCCGTAGTCAGCAACGGTCGCATGCGACTCGGCCACGGGTGCCGCGGCGCTCGCGGCCTTCGCTGTGACTGCGGCCGGTGCCGGCGGCGGCTGCTGGCGCCATGCGACGACCTGGGCATCGGCGTCGGCTTCCTCGATCGTCGACGCGAGACGCAGGATCTGTTCGGGTTTCGTAGACAGCGGCTCGGCGAACAGCTTGGCGTCACGGCCATGACGCGATTCGGATGCCGGCGAAGGAAGATGGTTGGCGGCCCAGACAAGCCCGAGACACGCCGCAAGGCTCAGCACGGCCCTGCCCGCCATCTGTTTTCGTGCGGCCGGCTTCTGCTTCGCAGCCCGCGCGCCTGCAGCGGCACGCCCGGCGAAGATCGCTTCGTAGCTCGCATCGTCGTCCAGCGCGCGGTCTTGCCCGAGACGATGCGGAGCCGTATCCCACGACAGCGCGGACGCTTCGGGCAACTCGTCGTCCTCTGCTTCGGCCTCGGTCTGCCACAGCTCGTCGGCGTCTTCGTCCTGATCGCCGACTTCGCCCCACTCGACGGTCTCTTCGTCTTCGTCGTCGGTCCATTCGTCGACGGCTTCGGAAGCATCGGCACGAACATCGTCGGAAATCCGGAAATTGATCGGCTGCTGACGGTTGGCCATGGATCGATCCTCCTCGGCGATTGCTCTCGGCATCACCGCCATCACATCTTCCGCAACGATGCGCTTCGAGCCTCTTTTTGCGGCGCGGCGCAGCGCTCCGCCGGCAACTTCCTCGAGGGCCATCAGGCGACCTTCGGACCTGCGCACGATCTCATCGATCGCGTCGTCGGTGAAAAGAGCTGCGAGCTCGCCGCCACAGATCGCGATGCGGCGTTCCAGATAACGCACGCTCTCGCGCACGGTCAGCGTCTCGAGGCGGCAGATCTGCAGCAGGTGTGCGCCGAGCGCATCGTCGCCGCCGGCTTCGATGTGTTCGAGAAGTCGCGGGCGGCCGAACAGGAAAATGTGAAGTCGAAGCGGATCCTCCTCGCCAAACAGCTTGACGAGATCCGAAAGAGTCTGCGGCGACAGGCGATGCGCATCGTCGATGACGATCGCCGTGGTGCTGCCGGCGCGGCCACGACGCTCGGCATTCGCGTGCAGCGCGCGCACCCAGTCTTCGTCGATCGCGAAGTCGAAGTCCGACGGATCGATCTGCATGAGCGCATCGCGAGCGATCGCCGACACCGACGAAGTCGGCTGAACGAGAAGCGCGACACGCGCGACCGCGCCGAGCCTTCGCGCGAACGAAGCCGCAGCCAGCGATTTGCCGGCGCCGCGCTCGCCGACGAGCACGCCGACGCCGCGCGGTGCACTCAGTCCCGATTGAAGCTCGGACAGCACCGCAGCCATCGCATTCGGCAGGCAGCCGTCATCGAGCTCGGCAGAACGCTGAAAAGGATTTCGAAGCAGACCGAAAGGACCCGTCTCCACCACCACACCTCCACCACTTCTGCGACCCTCGTGGGCCGAGTCACGCGGCCCGGTCACGAGCGCGCGAAAGACAAAGGTAGCATACGAAGCCCGGCGTGCAACGAAATCGCCGCCGATTGGTCTCCGGCCTCGTTTTTCGAGAGCGCGGCCGCGTCAGCCCGCCGGATTCCGGATACAGGCGCTCTGGAGAAGTCGGGAGAACAGCAACACAGGCGAGACCGGCGAGCTTTTGAGCGCGGCATCGAGGCGCCGGACTTCCCCGTGCAGGCGTCGCAGCGCATCCTCGCCGAAGTCGGCGGCCGCACGCAGCCGGAAGTATCCTGGCCAACCGCGCATCGAGTCCGGAAGACCCGCACCAGGTCCGGCAAGGAACTCGGCTCCCGACATGCGCAGCCATCCGCGCGGAAGAGTGTCGACGAGAGGCCATGCGTCGACCAGTTTTGCGACGTGCGACGCGAGCAACGCGCTTAGCCGCAGCGGCGGCTCGCCGTCGGCAAGCAGGCGCGCGATCAGATTTTCAGCGGAGGCGAGGTCACGCTTTTCGAGCGAGCTCGTGAAGTCGAAAACCCAGCCGAGCGCAAGATCGCGCATTCCCGACTGGACGTCTCTCGCCTCGAGACGCGCAGGATCCGATTGCGAGAGCACGAGGCGATCCACTTCCTGCAGCGTCTCGCCGAGAACGTTTCCGCTTCGCTTGACGATCTCTTCGACCACGCCGGCGCCGACCTTGCGCACACCGAGATCTTCGAGCCGCGCGGCAATCGCACGCCGCAGGCCTTCTTCCTTGAGCTTGCCGCGCTGCTCGATCTGGATGCGGCGATCGACGACGTCGGCGTTCTTTGCGAACCATTTGTATAGCCGGCCGCGAGCGTCGAGCGCGCCGGCGGAGACGACCAGCAGCGTTCCGCCCGGGATTCCGGCTTCGAGGAGCGCCAGCAGCGCTGCTGCGCCGCCTGCACCTTCCCCTGCTTCCTCGAGGTCTTCGTCGTCGCCGTCTTCGGAATCCGTCGCCGCCTTTCGCTTTGCTTCGGCGAAGCCACGCAGCCAGATCGCACGTTGCGGCGAGAACATCCCGACCTGGCGAAGCGCCGCTTCGATTTCGGCGATGGGTCGTTCACCAAAACGAAAGATCTCGAAGTCGAGCGATTGCGAGGACGCGCCCATGCGCTCGCCGACGAGCGCATGCACCAGAGGATCGACGACGGTGCTCTCGCCGAGGAACAGCGCGACGTCGCGTCCCTGTGAGCTCCTGCCCAAGCTCCTACCTGCTTGCCGGCTTGCCCGGGCGCACGCGGCTCGCGCGAACAGGCACCCAGATTCCGATCGCGCTTGCGAGCAATCGTCCGCGCGCGTCGGTGACCCCGGCTTCGACGCGGAGCGCACCATCGCTCTCTTCGCCGGCAATCCGCGCCTGGATCCTGAGCGGCTTGTCGACGAAGACCGGACGGCGAAAATCGACCGTCAGCGATCGCGTGACGGCGAAGCGACCGGCGAGCTCGAGGATGGCCCAGCCCATCGCCTCGTCGAGAAGCGTCGAGACGATGCCGCCGTGCACGAGCCCGTCATAGCCCGCGAACGCATGCCCGAGCGACGTCTGCGCTTCGACCATCCCTTCGCCGCGCTCGAAGACCAGGCCGAGGCCGCGCTCGTTGTCGAGGCTGCAGCCGAAACAGCCGTTTCCGTTTCCGTTGGTGGTCCCGCGATCGTCTCCCACGACCGCGCTTCTCGGCCCGTCGCGTCGGGCAGTCAAACTTTGATTTCTGCAGATCCCGGAGCCCGCTGCGGCGGAGCGCCCGGACCGCACGGCCGACGAGCTGGATACCGGCCGAAATCTCAACGTCTGCAGGCGGCGCCGCCGGGTCCGCGGGCGGCTGGCTTGGGGTGGTGGAACCTGTTCTAATTTGGCCATGAACCCGCGTGCACGCCGCATTGTCGACACCGCCATCGAGCTCGCCGAGAAGGGCGGCTTCGAGGCCGTGCGGCTGCGCGACGTCGCGGCCGAAGCCGACGTCGCGCTCGGCACGCTCTATCGCTACTTCCGCAGCAAGGAAGACATGCTGATCGCGGCGCTGAGCTCGGAGGTCGAGTCGCTCGAAGCGCGCATCCATGCCCGGCCGATGCCCGGCGGCTCACCGCTCGAGCGCGTCGATGCATTCTTTCGCGCAGCAACCAGAGGCCTGATGCGGCGGCCGCGCCTGGCGCGCGCGATCCTGCGCGCCGCCGCCTCGGGCGACCACGAGCTTGCCGAGAAAGTCGCCGCGTTCCATTCGCGCATGAGCGCGATGATTCTTTCCGCGATGCACGGCGCGCCTCTTGCCGCTGCGCCGGTAACGAACGGCGGTGGCCAGCCGGTCATCGCGCCGTCGGCAACGCAGGACGAGCTCGATATCGCGGCGGTGCTGCAGCACGTCTGGTTCTCGTGCCTGATCGGTTGGGCCGGGGGCCTCATGGGACAGAACGAAGTGATCGAGCGCATGAGCACCGCAACGGCGCTGCTCCTGCGTGCGACGAAAAACAGTCACAACGGAAAATGATCCGTTTCATGGAGACCGAATCGATGTCGACGACGACTGACCGCTACCCGATGACACCCTTCCCGAACGGCTGGTTCCAGGTCGCCTACAGCGACGAGCTCGCGCCCGGAGTCGCCGAACCGCTGCATTACTTCGGACAGGATTACGTGCTGCTGCGCGGAACCGACGGGGTTGCGCGCGTGTTCGACGCGTTCTGTCCGCATCTCGGCGCGCACCTCGGTTACGGCGGCAAGGTCGAAGGCGACACGATCCGCTGCCCGTTCCACGGATGGAAATACGACGGCAGCGGCAAATGCGTGGAAATCCCGTACGGCAAGCGCATTCCGCCTTCCGCAAGGCTGCGCGCGCACCCGGTGGTCGAGCGCAACGGCATGGTCATGCTGTGGCACCACGCCGGCGGCAAAGCGCCGGAATGGGAAGTTCCCGAAGTTCCGCAGTACGGGCTCGAAGGCTGGACGCCGTTCGTCAAACGCCGCTGGAAGATCCGCACGCACAACCAGGACATGGCCGAGAACTCGGTCGACCAGGCGCACTTCCGCTATGTGCACGGCACGCTCTCGGTGCCGCAGAGCGAAGCGAAGACCGACGGCCCGTGCCTGCACGTGTTCTCGCAGATGAAGATGGGAACGCCGGCCGGTGAAATCGACGGCATCATCGAATCGAAGTCGTGGGGTTTCGGATTCGGCCAGGTCAGCTTTCGCGGCATCGTCGAGACGTCGCTGCTGACTTCGGTGACGCCGATCGACGGCGAGTACGTCGACGTGCGTTTCTCGTTCAGCGTCAAGAGTCTCGGCGACGAGCGGGTCACACGCGGCGTCGGCAAGGCGCTGATCGCCGACATCGAAAAGCAGATGCGCGAAGACATCCCGATCTGGGAGAACAAGGCATTCCTCGATCGTCCGGTTCTGTGCGACGGAGACGGCCCGATCGGCGTGTTCCGTTCCTGGTGCAAGCAGTTCTACGGCGAAACCGCCGCAGCCGCATAGAAATCGGGGACAGACACCGATTTCCCGAAATCGGTGTCTGTCCCCGATTTCGTAACGCGATTACACCGGCCGTGCGGTTTCGCCGGACGCCACGTCGGTGCGCATCAGGCTGGCCGCCGCACGCAGCTCGCCAAACGATCGCTCGAGGTCGGCGACGAAGACATCGAGGTCCGGCACAAGGTCCCAGTCCGCCAGGATTCCCCAGTGCAGGATTCCGGCGTAGCTGAACAGCGCGACGCCGAGGCCCTGGTTCGGCAGCAGGTTGACCATCGGATAGATCTCGCGCAGGCGCGCATCGAGCAGGAACAGGTCGACCTGCGGACCCGGCACGTTCGTGACCACGAGGTTGAACGGACGCGAGCGCATCGACAGGCGAATGGCGATCGCGAGCAGCCGCCACGTCGTCATGTCGCTGACGCTCGCGAGCACCTGGGCGCCGAGCGCCTGCTTGGATTCCTTCAGCCGATGCGTCGTGATGCGCACGCGCTCGAGACGCGCGACGGCGTCGTCTTCATCGACCGGCAGATCGGTCATCCACAGCGCGATGCGGTTGCCGAGACTGCCCTTCTCGTCGGCGCTGCGCACGCTGACCGGTACGTTCGCGCGAATGCGCAGCTCGTCGGGATCGATTCCGCGCTGGAGTAGGAAGCGGCGCACCGCTCCGGCAACGGTCGCGAGCACGACGTCGTTGACGGTCCCACCGAGCACGTTCTTGACCGACTTGATCTCGGCAAGGTCGAGGCGCAGCCAGTCGAAGCGCCGGTGCGGTCCGATTTCCGCGTTCCATGGCGTGTTCGACGCGGGGCGCGCAGTCGATGACAGCGTCTCGGCAATCCCTTCGACGCCGTCGAACACGTCGCGGATGACGCCGACCGGATCTCCGATGCGCGACGACAGCGACACCAGCGCGTCGACCGGCTGACGAACGCCGCGCCACGCTTCGGCAAGCGCCAGAGCCGGCGCCGTCGGCGGCGGCCTCGGCACGAACCTCGGCCCTTCGTCGAACGTCGGCGAGGCAAACGGACTGAGCAGCACGGCCATCAGGTCGACGCCCGACATCCCGTCGATCATGCAGTGATGGGTCTTCTGGATGACCGCGAACTGGTTGCCGTCCTCGAGGCCTTCGACGACCCAGAATTCCCATAGCGGCTTGGCGCGATCGATGCGCTGCGACTGGATGCGGCCGGCCAGCAGCTTGAGCTGCTCGATCGATCCCGGCCGCGGAAGGCTCGTGTGGCGAACATGGTACGCGAGATTGAAGTGATCGTCGTCGACCCAGACCGGAAGCCGCCCGAACGGTACGTATGCGAGGCGCTGGCGATAACGCGGGATCAGATGCAGGCGCGATTCGACGTAGGCGCGGATCTTCTCGATGTCGATGCCGCCGCTGTCGGTCCCGAGCGAGCCGGCGTCGAACACCGACGTCGCGGCGATGTGCATGTGCGCGCCGCCGTTTTCGAGCTCGAGAAACGTATTGTCCGATGCCGACAGCGGCTCGTATGCGAAGCTGCTCATGGAAGCATCCTGTTGCCTGAGGGCGTGCTCATCGTGACTTTGCAGCGGCCGAAGCCGTCGCGGAGTCTGCGGCGTCCTGCTGCGCGCGTCCGAGAAGTCCTGTGCGCCGCCCGGCCGCGAGCACTCCGATCGCTTCCACGCGCCGGAGCGCGCGCTGGATCTCCTGCGAGAATTCCTGCCGGCGCGCCGCGAGCTCCTCTCCTTCTGCACCGGCCCCACCGGCTCCGCCCGCGAGCAGGCGGCGGTTGGCCGCAAGCCGCAGCGTATTCTGGAACAGCACCTTGGAGACCGATTCGGCGCGCGTGACTCGCCGCTGCAGCTGGTACTGCTTGCCGAGCGCGAGGCACTGCGTGACGAGCTTTGCTTCGTCGACGACCTCGCCGACGGGAAGCCGCGCAAGCTGGTCGCCGACGACCCGATAGGCCTCGAGGAACGGCCGCAGCACGCGATGCGAGTTGAACGGTTTGATCGACAGCAGCAGCTTTTCGATCTCGCTGCCCCCGGCGCGAAGCTTGTCGTCCCAGCCCGGGTCGTGCAGCTCCATCTCGCGGCGCAGCTCTTCGCGGAAGTCCGCCCGGTCAGCGAAGAAGAATTCGAACTTGAGCAGGTCGCGCAGCGCGATCGCCTCCGACCAGAAAACTTCGAGGCGGTCGGCGGAGTCGGATTCCATCGCGGCGACGACGGCGACCTCGGCGATCGATCCGGTCACGAAGAAATGGATCACGGTATTGCGATAATAGGCCGCCGTAAGGAACTCCTCGGAGCGGATCGCGTAGACCGCTTCGGGTCCTTCGGTGAAGACCGAGACCACGCCGTTTTCGACGAGGTGGTCGAGCACCCGCTCGACCTCTTCCGGCCGGCGAAGGTCGACGTCCTCGGTGGTCGGAAGCCTGCGCTGCTCGACGTATGCGACGAGGTTGGTCAGCGCCGCAGCAGTCTCCTCGACCGTCAGCGAACGATCGCCGACGCCGAGCAGCGCCAGCGTGACGAGCGACGTCGGCGTGATCGGCGTCGCCCGGTTGATGCGTACCGACAGCTCGAACGCGAGCTTCTGGAGCCCGAGGCTCTTCTCGTCCGGATCGCCGGCCGAATGCTGCGGCGCGATGTTGTCGCTGTAGAACTCGCGCAGCGATACCGGATCTCCGAAGCGGATGTGAATGTCGCCGTAGCGGCGGCGAAGGCGGCGCACGACCTTCAGAAACCAGCTGAAGCTCTCGCTTTCCTTGCGCGCGCCCCGCTGCTCGGCGACGTATTCGCCGACATCCTGGATCTGGTCGTACGCGATCGAAACCGGAAGCAGCACCACATCCTCGCTCTTGCCGCGCTGCCACGCATCGACCACGTACGCGAGCATTCCGAAGCGCGGAGGCAGGAGCTTGCCCGAACGCGAGCGGCCGCCTTCGAGATACCATTCGAGCGTGAAGCGCTTCTCGACCAGGTAGTCGACGTAGTGATGCAGCACGAACTTGTAGGTCGGATTGTCCTTGAACGTGCGGCGGATGAAGAACACTCCCGCGCGCCGCATCAGCGGACCGATCGGAAAGAAGTTCATGTTGATGCCGCCGGCCGTGTGGTTGGGCGGATGACCGTTTTCGTGCAGCACGTACTGGAGCACGAGATGGTCGAGATTCGACTTGTGCGTCGGAAGGAACACCACGGGGTAGCGCTGCGCGGTCGCGTAGATCGATTCGAGCCGCTCGCGGTCGTAGTGGATGTTCTCGCCGTAGCCGCGCCGGTAAAGCATGCGGATCAGCCACGCGACCACGTCGATGACGAACGGATCGTGCGTCGCCGCAATTTCGCCCAGATACTGCGCGGCCTCCTCGGCGACTTTCTGCTCGGGTTGTCCGAGCTCACGCGCGAGCCTAGCAATCCCGCCGCGGAACGACGGCCGCATCAGGATGTCTTCGCGCACGAGGCGCGGCACCTTGTAGCGCGCGCCGCGTAGACGCCGCTCGGTGCGCTCGAGAGCGAGCGCCGCGCGATGCGCAACGAATTCGGCAAGACCGGTGGTTTCGGTTTCGTCCTGGCCGCCGCGCTCCCGCCATGCCTGGCGAAGCTCGGATAGCCGCGCAGGCTCGCCGGCCACGACTCGCGCGCGCGTCGGATGGCGGCGTGCCGTCCATCTCTGGCGAAGCGGCCCCGGATCGCGCGGGTCGGTCATCGTCAGGATGTCGAGCGTGCTCAGGTGCCGCATGCCGTCGGGATTGGCCGAGAACCACGCCACGCGAAGCGGAGCCATTACCGGATCGCCTCCGGCCGCGATTGCCGACTCGAGCCGCGCGAGACCGCTGCCGGTCTTTCGCGCTGACCGCCGGCGCGACGGCGGAATCGGCACCACTTCTGTCGAGCTCGCCGGAGCGGACGGCGGCCTGTTCCTGTCGATCCATCGCTCGAGCATCGTTCGCTCGAGCTCGGTGCACGCATCGAGCAGAAAAACGATTCGGCCGTCGCCTTTCGGCCACGGCGCGTCGGTCTCCGGTTCGATCGCGGACTGGCCCGCGGTGGAAATCGCCTGATCGCTTACCGATACGGCCGGTCCGGCTGTGGATGCGGCCTGCTGGCCTGCGGCCTCAGTTGCGCGGCCGGAGTCAGGGCCGGTTCCGGCGCTGGACGATGGAAGGCTCACCGCGGTCCTTGTAGAGCAGCGGCCGGGGACAACGCAACGCGACGGCCCGTATGCTATGGTCCGCGGCCGCCGCGATGCGGTGGCCACTTGGAATGACCAGTCACGGAATTCTGACCCGCGAGATTGACGAGGGACCCTCCGGCCCGCACGTCGGCGCATTCTTCGATCTCGACCGCACGCTGATCGCGGGCTTCTCGGCAAGCGCCTTCGTGCGCGAGTGGCTTACGAGCGGCCGCGCCGCCGTGGCCGACGTCGCGGCAGCCGCTACGGCCGCGACGGCCTTCCAGCTCGGCCAGAAAAACTTCTCGGCGTTCGTCTCCGAAAGCCTCGCGATGGTCCGCGACCTTACCGAAGAAGAGTTTGCCGAGATCGGCGAGCGGATCTTCGGCAGCACCATCGCCGGCAACATCTTTCCGGAGTCGCGCGCGCTCGTCGATGCACACCGCGCCAAGGGCCACACGCTCGCGGTCATCTCGTCGGCGACCCGGTCGCAGGTCGTGCCGGTCGCGCGCGAGCTCGGCATCGAGCACATCTTCTGTACCGAGCTCGAGGTGAAGAACGCACGCCTGACCGGCAACATCATCCGTCCCGCGTGTTACGGACAGGGCAAGGCCGATGCGGCGATCCAGTTCGCGTCCGAGCGCAACATCGATCTCGACGAAAGCTGGTTCTACACCGACAGCGACGAAGACCTGCCGCTGCTGCTGATCGTCGGCAGGCCACGGCCGATCAATCCGAGCCGCCGGCTGCAGTCGATCGCGGCAAAACGCATCTGGCCGGTGCGAAACTTCACCAGCCGCGGCATGCCGAGCGCGCTCGATCTTCTGCGCACGTCGCTGTCGATCGGCAGCCTCGTGCCGTCATTCCTGCTCGGCCTGCCGGCGGCGCTGCTCGACGGGGATTTTCGCGAAGGGATCAACCTGGCCGCGACGATGTGGGGCGAGCTCGGCACCGCCCTTGCCGGCGTTCACGTGACCGTCAACGGCGAAGAGCACCTCTGGTCGAACAGGCCCGCGGTGTTCATCTTCAATCACCAGAGCGGGATCGATCCGCTGCTGGTCTGCAAGCTCCTGCGCCGCGATTTCGTTGCGATCAGCAAACAGGAGCTGCGCGGGGTTCCCATTCTCGGCCAGCTCTTCGAGATGGCCGGGACGATCTTCGTCGACCGCTTCAACCATGCGCAGGCGGTCAAGGCGCTCGAGCCGGCCGTCGATGCGCTGCGCCGCGGGCTGTCGATCGCGATTGCGCCCGAAGGAACGCGCAGTCTCGGCCCGCGTCCGGGCGTCTTCAAGAAAGGAGCGTTCCGCATGGCGATGGCCGGCGGCGTTCCGGTCGTACCCATCGTCATTCACAACGCGGTCGATGCGCTGCCGAAGCACGCCGTCGTGATCCGCCCCGCCACCGTCGAGATCACCGTGCTGCCGCCGGTTGCGACGGCGGACTGGCTGGAAACCGATCTCGACAGGAACGTGGCGGCAATCCGCGAAGACTTCATCCGCGTGCTGGGAGTTTGAAGACATGAGCCTCAAGCCTGCCCGTCATTTCAATCACATCGCATTTCCGACTGCGGATACCGCAGCGACCTGCCGCTTCTACACGGAAGTGCTCGGCATGAAGCTGGTCGGCGCCGTGCGCCCGGACCTGGCCGAGACCACCGGCGAAGCGCATCCGCACATCCATACGTTCTTCGCGACCGACAGCGGCGAATGCATCGCGTTCTTCGAGATTCCGGGATTCCGCCCGGACCCGAACAAGGACCGTGCACCGGCGTTCACGCGCCACATCGCATTCGGCGTGGACGCCGAAGACGAGATGCTCGGCTGGCAGAAGCGCCTTCGCGAGAGCGGCGTCGACGTCAGCAAGGTCATCGACCACGGCGGCATCTGGAAGTCGATCTATTTTCCGGATCCGAACGGGCTGCTGCTCGAGATCACGTTCCAGACGCGGCCTCTCGGCGCCGGCGACGCCAGCCAGGCGGCTTCGATGGTCGAAGAGTGGAACCGCACGCACGGCGGCTGGGCAAAGCCTTAGGGGTTTCGCCCAGCCGCTCTGTCTGCGCGTCTACGCCGGCTCGTCCGCCGGCAGCGCGAACCCGGTCGTGCGCGCGAGCACGACGAACGCAGCAGTCGCCGACACCGCTCCGATCGCGAACACCGCCGAAAATCCCGCCGCTTCGGCAACCGGTCCGAGCGCGGCCGCCCCGCCCCATGCGCCGAGATTGAACGTGCCGGCGAAGACGGTCATCAGCCGCCCGCGTTCGGCGGTGACCGTGTGCTCGATCGCCAGCGCATTGAGAGCCGGGAACAGCACCCCGTGCGCGAAGCCGAAGACCGCGCCGATCGCGACCAGCGATGTCGGCCCGAAACACGCCACGTACGCGACGATCAGCACGTACGGAACGAGCGCGGCCACGGCAACGCGCCGCCTTCCGTAGCGATCCGGAACCCAGCCGGCGAACAGGCGCACCGTACACGCCGCTGCCGCGTACGCGACGAAGAACGATCCGACGTCGCGGTAGCCCGCGGCGAGCGCGGCCGGCTGCAGAAACGTGAACATCGATGCGAACGCGATCGCGGTCAGGAACGTGACGCTCGCGTAAGCCTTCGTCGTGCTGCGCCTCACGACGGCGAGCAACGAGCCGCCGGCCGAGCGCACCACGCGCCGCTTCGACGTGGTCTCGAGCACGAGCGCGGCCGAGATCAGAGCAGCCAGCGCCGCCAGCGTGAACGCCGCAGACCAGCCGGCGGCGCGCGCGAGCGGTTCGTCGATCGCCGGTGCGATCGCATTCATGATCAGCATGCTGCTGCCGGCCAGCCCCACGGCCTCGCCGAGCCTCTCCGCGGGCGCGAGCTCGCAGACCAGCGTCGAGAACGACGCCATCTGCATCGTGAATGCGACGCCCTGGAGGATGCGCAGCACATAGACCATCGGCCCGAGCGAATTCGCGAGCGCGAATCCGATCGACGTTGCGGCCAGCAGGAACGCCGACGCCGCGAACATGCGCCGCCGCGAGACGCGGTCGATGCACGCGCCGACGGCAACACTGGTGATCACCGAGGAAATCCCGAACACGCCGGCTGCCCAGCCGATCTGCGAAGGCGTCGCGCCGAACTCGACGGCGAGATATTTCGGCATCAGGTGAAAGCTCGAGAACGAGAAGCCGTACGCGGAGCCGGCGACGAGCAGGCGCACGAAAGCGGGCGTCCACAGCAGCGTGCGCGGAGCCAGCTCTGCGGCGATACCGGGGGAAATTGTCGTCAGAACCGTACTCTCTCGCATCGTCTCTCTCCGGACGAAACGCAGCTATGCGCTTCGGCATCGCCGAGGCCGGACCGGAAAGAGAAAGCGGAAAGGAGGAGGAGAAGACCGCTTCAACCTTCGGCCGGCTTCGGCGAAGGGTTGCGGTCGGTGATGCTCAGCGCGTCAGACCAACCGCGACGCTTCAGCGCCATGCCAACGCATGTGCTGCGACGTTACTGGAAGGTTTTTGGCGGCGGCGAACATGACGATCGTGTTTGTACGCGGTCATGCGTTCGAGGTCAAGGCTCGTGCGAGTGTTTTCATGCGGATTCCGGCTCGGATCTGCGCTTCTTGTCGAGCTCTTCGACCACCCACGAGTACGCCGCAACCGCGGGTGGAAGTCCGATCGTGCTGGCGGCTAGTGCGACGACGTGGCGGATTTCTGCGTCGCTGCACCCTGCCCCTTTGGCTTTTCGCACACTCGAATGCACCGAACCCTGCTTGCCCGCACCGATGGCGACGGCAAGCTTGAGCAGGCGAAGCTCGCGAGGGCCGAACGGTCCAGCCTCCTCTGCAACACGCATCGCTTCCCAGGCCTCGCCGAGTTTTGGAAATTCCTCGACGAAGCTCGCGTAGGTTTTCGGCGCCGGTCGATCCATTGCGATCTCTCCTTCGTGGCAGCACGTCGCTGTCCATTGCTCGTTGCCGGCACGGCGTCGGCAGTTCAGCGGACGACGTTCTGCGGGCGGCCCTCCGCAAATGCGCGGATGTTGCGGACGGTAACTTCCATCAGACGCTTTCTCGCCGCCAGCGCTGCCCATGCAATGTGCGGCGTCACGAACGCCTTCGGATGCGATGCCAGCGGATGCGCAGCGGGCGGCGGTTCGGTCGATAGCACGTCGAGCGCCGCGTACGAAGGACGACCGGCGTCGAGGGCGGCCGCGAGCGCGACCTCATCGATGAGCGCACCCCGGGCCGTATTCACGAGGATGCTGCCGTCCTTCATCGTCGCGAGCAGCGCCGCGTCGACGAACCGCTCGTTGTCTGGCGTCAGCGGGCAATGCAGCGTGACGATGTCCGAGCGCGCAAACAGGTCCGCGACCGTTGTCCAGGCAAAATCAGAATACGACGGCGCGTTGCTGCGCGTCGGGCTGTACGCGAGCACATGCATCCCGAATGCATGGGCGAGCTCGCCCACCCGCTTTCCGATCGCTCCATGCCCGACGATGCCGATGGTTTTTCCGGCGAGCTCGACGAGCGGCCGTTTCCAGAACGAAAAATCCTTCGCGGCAGCCCATTCGCCATCGCGGACCGCGGCGACATGCTCACCGACGGCATTGGTGACTTCGAGGATGAGCGCGAAGACGTGCTGGGGCACAGACTCCGCCGCGTAACCCGGAACGTTGCAGACCGTCACGCCATGGCTGGTCGCAGCCGCGACATCGACCACGTTGACGCCGGTGGCAAGGATACAGACCAGCCGGAGGCCGGGAAGGCCGTCGAACGCATCCGCACCGAGGACGGTCTTGTTGGTCAGTATGACATCGGCGCCACGGGCCCGGACGGCGACGAGGTCGAACGGCGTGCGATCGTAGACTTCGACCGGACCGAGCTCGGCGACCGGTTCGAATGAGTTGTCGCCGGGATCGAGCGTCGCGCCGTCGAGCACGACGATTTTTGAGAACCGCGGCGAGGCGGAGCCGTCATCCTTCGCCGGAATCACGAAACACGCTGCCATCGCGAGGATGACGCGTGGACACTGACAGAAAAGTCAACAAAGTCGCGAGTCTGGTGATGAAAGTAACAGCCGGACATTCCCTGTTGCCGTAGCGTCGACCCCCGATGTAAGACGCGGTCCACCGGTCGTGATCTCGCGGGGGATCAGGACCGATTTTCGGTTCGTCAGCAAAAAGGAGCTTCTCATGGCGCACTACTCGCGGCTCATCCTTACCTCGACCGCTTTTGGTACAATTCTCGTGTTCACTTCCGGAGTGGCCAGCGCCGCCTTCGACAGCGACACGCTCCGCTGCCGCGCGGCTGTCGCAAAGTCCGGCGTCAAACTGACCAAATCCGTCCTCAAGGGGCTCGCGAGCTGCCACAAGACCGAAAACGGCGGCACCGACGTTTCGAGCGACTGCAACGACTCCATAACCGCCGATATCGGCGGGAAAATCGAGGTGGCAAGAAACAAGTTCACTGCCTCAGTCGAAAAGAAATGCGAGAACGTCGCTCCGGCGGACGCACTCTATGCGAGCTGCCCGATTCCTTGCGACACGGACGCTCCAAGCGTTTCGACGTTTGATGACGTCGCGACCTGCCTCCTTTGCATGGACCATGCGAGGCTCAAGGCATTCGCGGAGGAGGCCTACGGTTCCCCGGCGAACGCGTCGCTTACCGACGGCGAAATCCGCTGCCACCAGTCGATCATCAAGGCCAGCGCCAAACTGCTCACCTCCGCGCTGAAGTCCGTCGCAACGTGTCAGACCACCGATGAGGAGAGCGGGATCACGACCATCGATCACTGCACGGACACACAGTATGTCTCGCTCATCAGCACGGCCCACAGCCGCGCGTATGACATGATCGCGACCGGTGCGTGCGCCGATGCGACCCTGACTCCTGCGCTCGATCCCTGCGGCGGATCCTTGAGCGCCGCCAGCCTTGCATCCTGCGTGACACTCCAGGCGGACAACTCAGCCCAGCTTCTGGTTTCGCGATACCTCGAGCTTCCCACGACGACCACCACAACGACGACGACCACCACGACCACGACGCTTCCTTCGTCCATCGCGGCATGCCCTGGCAGCGCCGAAATCGTCACCGATGCCGGATACGGTTCGACCTGCAGCTCCAACGTCGATTGCGACGCTCCGCGCACCTGCGATTCGCTGGCCGGGCGCTGCACGACTGCGACACGGTTGGCGCTCGGAACGTCCGGCATCGGTCACGGGAAAGACACGAATGACGGCGACAAGCTCGACGTCCTGCTGTCGTGCCCGGGACCGGCGGGCCCCGGTTGCGGCGAGTGCGCAGTGGCGGGTATCGACCCCGCCGCCGACAACTGTCGTTGCAGCAATTCGAACGGCGTCTGCACCGGCATGTCCGATTCCTCCGCCGATTGCCCGATGTGCGGCCCGGGCCCGAAACGCGGTCTTCCATGTACGCTCGACGCGGAGTGCTCGGTGTCCGGAGGCTGTGCCCGCCACTGCCTGTCTCCGTCCTCGCAGACATGCACGTCGAATGCCGACTGTCCGGGCAGCGCGTGCTCGTCGCTTACCAAGTGCAGCAACAATGCGATGTGCAGCACCAACGCGGATTGCACGGGAACGTGCTCTGGCCAGGCGGCATGCGATTGCTTCGTCGACACGCCGACTCCGCTGGTCTTCGGCGGAACGCCGGCATGCCTGCTCACCAAGCTCTCGCAGGACATCGCCGGCACCCTCAACGTGGATTCCGGAAGCAGTGCGCTGGCGATGCACACGCGGCTCGTCACCTACCTCGGGGACCTCGTCGTTCGGCCGTGTCCGGTATGCGGCGGCGTCTGCAGCAACAACTCCGCGCTCGCATGCACGATCGACAGCGACTGCGACGTCGGGAACTCGTGCATTCAGGATACACCGGGGGACGAGATCCGCGGGGGGCTCTGCATCGGCGGCAGAAACGCGGGAGCGAGTTGCGACGTGGACGCGACCAACTCGAGCCTGCCGGCGCATGCCGACGCCGCGGGAGGAGGCGGTTACAGCTACGACTGCCTGCCACACATCGGGAAAAACGTATCGGGTACCGGGCTGCCGCAAGACTACGTGCTCACGACCGGATCGAGCTCCATGACGGCAACCGTGCCGTGCGGGATCGATCCGGACGAGAATTGCCTGTGCCGCGTCTGCGTGGGGTCGGAGCAAGGATGCAACAGCGACTCCGACTGTTCGGGCGTCGCCAGCACGTGTGCCGGATCGAGCAGCCTGACGTGCAGCTCGGACCTCGACTGCCAGAACGTCGCGGCCGGCACCTGCTCGCCGAGCGTCCACCGATGCACGCAGGCATTGTCCGTCACGTGCACGTCCAACAGCGACTGCAGGCAAATTCCTGACCTCGGCCCTTGCACTGCATCCACGTGCTCTACCGATTCTTTCGGTCAGGATTCCGAGCCCAACTCCTGCGACGGTTTCGCATGCACGGATCTTGGAGGTGGCGAGGGCCAGTGCACGACCGGCCCGGACGACTTCTACTGCGACGCGATCGTGCATGCCGACGGCAGCGGCATGCTCGCGTGCGGCTCGAACACGGACTGTGATCCGCTCAATGTCGGTGTCGATGCCGGGGATTGCACGATCACGGAGCGGCGAGAGTGTTTCGCCGGCACGATCAGTGCGACGGGATCGCCGGATCCGCAGCACCCTGTGGCCGTCGAAACGCACTGCCTGCCGTCGACCGCGAACGCCGGAGTGAACAACGTTCTCGGACTTCCCGGAGCGGTCCGAAAGGTCGCGCAGCAGGAGCTCACTAGCTTCTGCTCCACGTCCCCGACGACTCCATACACGCCGGGAGGCGGAAGCTGCCCGTAACGACGTAACAGTTACGAAGATCCGCGGCGGGCAAACCCTCCACGCCGAGGATCGAGTCGACGCCCCGGTGCTCGCGCGCCCGGGGCGTCGTCGTTTGCGTCGGACTTACTTCGGCATCGCGACGGCGTCCGTGCACGTCAGATCCGTGAGCAGCGCGGCGTAAAGACCTTTCTTGAGCGCCTTGCACGCGTCGCGGCTCTTGCCGGCGAGCGGTCGCACCCGTTCCACAGCGCTCGAAATGACCTCGGCGTCGGCCGCTGCCTGGTCGACGATTCCCATCCGCACGCAATCGTCGGCGCCGAAGCGTCCGCCCGTCAGCACCGTTTCGCGGAACGCGCGCGGGCCGATCTTCTCCTTGATGAGCGACGTCATGCCGAGCACCAGCGGCATTCCGAGATCGAGCTCGGGCAGACAGAAGAAGCCGCGATCGCTTCGCATCACGCGCCAGTCGTGCGCGAGCGCGAGCATGCCGCCGCCGGCAAATGCGTGGCCGCCGATCGCCGCGCAGGTCGGGAATGGAAAGGCAACGATGCGCGCAAACAGCGCGAGCACGGTCGCGAGGAACCTCATCGCATCGGCGTGCTCCTGTTGCGAGAGCCAGTCGAGGTCGAGGCCGTTCGAGTAGAACTTTCCTTCCCCGGTCGTCACCAGCGCCGCGGCGCCGCGACAGGCTTCGACCTCGTCGAGCGCCGCGTTCATTGCGCCGATGAAATCCGGATTGAAACGATTCTCGCCGGTCTTCATGCGCAGCACGAAGACGTCGCCGTCACGGCTCAGGTCGAGCTCGGCCATGCTGTCCCCTCCTTCTCGCGAGTCGGCGGTTCCCACGCCCGCGACATCGTGTGGATGCCGCAGGCGCTGGAACGTTTCGCCCGATGTGTCCGTGCCGACAAATGGCAATCGACGCGGACGAAGAATCGAAGAGCCTTCAGTCGCGGCGATACATCGTCACGACGGCCGCGCCGCCGAGACCGAGGTTGTGCTGGAGCGCAACTTTCGCACCGGCGACCTGGCGCTTGTCGGCCTCGCCGCGAAGCTGCCAGTTGAGCTCCGCGCACTGCGCGAGGCCGGTGGCGCCGAGAGGATGTCCCTTCGAGATCAGCCCGCCCGACGGATTGACGACCCACTTGCCGCCGTACGTGACGGCGCCCGAGTCGATCAGCTCGCCGCCTTTTCCTTCCTCGCAAAGGCCGAGCGCCTCGTAGGTGATGAGCTCGTTGCACGAGAAGCAGTCGTGCAGCTCGATCACCTGGACGTCCTTCGCGCCGAGGCCGGCCTGCTTGTAGACCTTCTCGGCGGCCGTGCGCGTCATATCGGAACCGACCAGCTTGATGCACGAATGCTCTTCGAACGTCGACGGGAAGTCGGTGGCCATCGCCATGCCGGCGATCTCGACCGCGTTCTTCTCGAGGCCGTGTTTCTTGACGAAGTCTTCGCTGGCGAGAATCGCGGCGCCCGCGCCGTCGGACGTGGGGCAGCATTGCAGCTTGGTGAGCGGGCCGTAGACGGTCGGCGCGTTGAGGATGTCCTGAAGCGAATACTCGTCGCGGAACTGCGAGTACGGGTTGTTGACCGAGTGTTTGTGGTTCTTCTGGCCGATGCGCGCGAACGATTCGGCGGTCGTTCCGTACTTCTCCATGTGCTCGATTCCGGCGTTGCCGAAGAACTGCGGCGCGCCGGGAGCGCTCGCAAAACCGCGCAGCGACACCATCTCGCCGAAGTGCTTGTCCATCGGGTTGGTGCGGTCCTGGAACTTCATCCCGAGCGAGCCCTTCTCCATCTTCTCGAAGCCGAGCGCCATCGTGCAGTCGGCGAGGCCGCCTTCGATGAACTGCTTGGCCATGAAGAGAGCGGTCGAACCGGTCGAGCAGTTGTTGTTGACGTTGTAGATCGGCACGCCGGTGATCCCGAGCTCGTAGACGGCGCGCTGGCCGGCGGTCGAGTCGCCGTAGCAGTAGCCGACCGCGACCTGGTCGATCTTGTCGAACGAAACTCCTGCATCGGCGAGCGCCTTGGTTCCCGCTTCCCTGGCCATGTCGGGATAGTCCCAGGCTTTCGATCCGGGCTTTTCGAACTTGGTCATGCCGACGCCGACGACGAATACTTTCCTGCCCATGGAGATCTCCGTTTCTCGGTCCCGCTTCGCGAGGCCTTTGTTAGAGGCCGTGCTTCTCACGGCCGATGGTCCCTGGCCGTGCGATGGCATCGGCCGGTGATGTGGTCCGGGCCGTCGGGGCCCGTGGTGCACGATCTTGCAGTTATCCGAACACCCCGTCGAAAGCGAGCACGCGGACAGGCTGCGTGCAGATGCCCGAATCACCGGGCTTCGGGCGTCCCTGCTCCCTGCCTCCGGCCGCATGCCGGCCGACCCGTCCGTTGCGCTGCCCGGGGCGCGCTGGTTGAATCCGCCGCCTTCCGGATCCCGACCGGCGAGAGGAGAAGCCGTGGCCGAAAAAATCGAGCTGACCGACGAAATGAAGTCCCAGATCGGAAAGGAATCCCCGCCGTGGGATTTCGAGGTGACGACGACGAGCGTGCGCATGTTCGCGCGCGGCGTCGGCTACACCGATCCGGTCTACTACGACGTCGAGGCGGCGCGGAAGGCCGGCTATCCGAACCTGCCGGCGCCGCCGACCTATCTCGGCTCGGCGGTGTTTCTGCCCGGCCGCTCGAGCGATACGTTCAGCGGACCGACGGAAGGAATCCCGTCGGTCAACCATGGCCTGAAGGGCCTTCTCGACGGCGGCACCGAGACCGAATACCTCGAACCGATCTGCGCCGGTGACACGCTGGTGGCCGTGCAGAAGCTCGAGGACATGAAGGTCGCGAACAGCACGGCGCTCGGCGGAAAAATGCTCGTCGTCACTGTCGGAACCACCTACACGAACAAGGCGAGCGGCAAGCTCGCCGCCAGACAGACTTCGCAGGTCATCTACTACTGACGATCGGACGACGGACGCGGAAACGCGGCCGCACCGCGAGCGACGGAGACCACGCATGCCCCGTTTCGAAGACATCAAGGAAGGCGACGAGCTGCCCGAGCTTCGCAAGAAGCCCACCCTTCAGACTCTCGTCAAATATTCTGCCGGCAGCGGCGACTTCAATCCGTTGCATCACGACTACAACTTCCCGCAGGCCAGGCAGATCGGCTCGATCATCGTGCACGGGCGCTTCAAATACGCGTCGCTCGGCGAGCTGGTCTCGAACTGGGTCGGTCACGCCGGACGCATTCGAAAGCTCTCGTGCCAGTACCGCGGCATGGATCTTCCCGACAAGGAATTCGTCTGCCGCGGAGTCGTGAAGAAGAAGTCCGAAGACGGCGGGGAAAAAGTCGTCGATCTCGAGATTTGGGCGGAAAACGCCGAGGGAAAGAAGACGACGCCGGGCGCGGCGACCGTAGTGTTCGCGTAGCGAAAGGCGGCCGCGCGCTCAGATCTCGCGGAGCCGCGCGCGATCGGCGTCGCGTTCGATTTCGGCGAGCAGCGTTTTCTTCCACTCCTCGAACTCGGGGCCGTCCCACGCGCGCTCGTCGCCGCTCGCATAGGCCAGGGAATTTCGATGATACAGCCAGGCGTTCATCCGGTTTGCACGCGCACAGTCGCGGCTGCGAATGACCTTGCCCGGAATGCCGGCGACGATCGAGCCCTGAGGAAACTGCGAGCCTTCGCTCAGCACCGACCCGCCTGCCACAATCGAACCCGCACCGAGCACCACGCCGTCCATCAGGACCGCTCCGATGCCGATCAGGCAGTCGTCGCCTACGGTCGCGCCGTGCACGGTCGCATGATGCGTGATCGAGCAGAAGTCGCCGATCACCGTCGGATGGTCGTACCCGATGTGAAGCATCACGAAGTCCTGGATGTTGGTCAGACGTCCGATGCGGATCTCCTGGCTCTCGGCGCGCAGGACCGCGTTCGGCCACAGCGACGATCCGCGGCCGATCGCAACCTTGCCGTAGATCTGCGCCGACGCGGCGATGCGAACGCCCGGGAAGCGATCGTCGATCTTCGAGTTCATGCGCACTGCGATGCCGCAGCCGCGCCGTGTTCGCAATGGCCCGCCGGTGCGAAACGAGCGCGACCGTTGCGTGGGGCCTGCTGACGATGGCCGACTCCTCGTTCCGGCCGCCCGCGTGGCTGCCTCACGTCGCGTCGGTCGCCGTCGCGACGGTGATCTTCACGCTGATCTACGATCCGTTCCATGCCAGCGCACTGTCGTTCCTTGCGCTTACGCCGGTCGTACTGGTGTTCGCCGATCCGCGCATTCCCTGCACGCTTCGCCGCGCGGCGCTGTGCGGCTTCGCGTTCGGGCTTTGCGCGTCGATGGCGATCGTCGGTCCGTGGATGTTCGCCGCAGCCGTCGACTACTTCGACCGCAGCGGCGTGTGGTCGTTCTCGTTCACGCTCGCGATCAACGCGCTTTACGTCGCGCTGTTCTACGTTCCCGCATTCACCGCCATACGGCTGCTTTCGATCACGCCGCCTCTGGTGCGGATCTTCGGTGCGGGGTCGGTCTGGATCGCGCTCGAAGCGTTGCGCGCGGCCGATCCGGTCGGGAACGCATGGGCTCTGCTCGGGCAGGGCCTGATGGGGATTCCGCTGATTCGCGAAGCGGCGGCGTTCGGCGGCGTGTGGCTGCTCGGCTGGATTGCGGCGATCTGCGGCTCGGCCATCGGCGTGGCGCTTCAGCCCGACCTCGGAACGCGCGATGTGCTGCGCAGCACGCGCATCGTGGTCGCGGCTCCGCTGTTGCTCGCGCTGCTCGGAATCATCGCCCGCTACGGAGATCGCTCGTTTGCGCCGCTGCAGCCGCTGCGGGTTGCGATCGTGCAGGCCGAAATCCCGAGCCGCGACGTATGGGATCCCGCCAAGCGCATGGAGCACTGGGACAGCTACGTGTCGGCAACCGAATCGCTGGTTCCTGGAACCGTCGACGTGGTCGTATGGCCGGAAAGCGCCGCACCGTTTCTGCTCGACGCCGACGCTTCGGCGCGCGCGCGTCTCGTCGAGCTTTCGACGAAGCTCAACGCGGCCATCCTGCTCGGCGCCCCGCGGACGCAGCCGACATCGACCGGCCGCGCGGCGCTGCTGAACAGCGTGTACTTCTTCTCGCCGGGAATTCCCGACCCGAAGACGTACGACAAGCGGCGCCTGCTCCCGTTCGTCGAACGTGCGCCGGTCGCGGCCGCGGGCGAGCGCGAGACGGTCGAATACACGGCCGGCGCACTGCCGGTCCTGTTCGATGTGCACGGCTGGCAGCTCGCGCCGCTGCTCTGCTTCGAAGCGATCTATCCGGAGTATTCGCGCGCCGCCGTCCTTGCCGGCGCACATCTGCTCGTCAACCTGTCCAACGATGCATGGTTCGCCGGCGGCGCCGGCCCCGAGCAGCACTTTGCGATGAGCTCGCTCGCGACGGTCGAGTTCCGGCGCTCGATGGTGCGTGCCGCAAACGGCGGAGTCTCCGGCGCGATCGGCCCGGACGGAGCCGAAATCGGCTACACGATTCACCGGCAGAAAGCGGTTCGGATCTTCCAGATTCCGACTCCGCCACGAACGATCACGATGACCGCCGAGCGTGGCGACATCATCGCGTGGATTGCCGGAGCGGTCGCGCTGCTGTGCCTCGCGCTGTCACTGCGCCCGGCTCGCTCCGGATAGCCGCCGCCGCTTCAGCCTTCGCGCGGTGGGATCAGCAGGTGCGAGACCTTGTGCAGGAAAGCCATCTGCCGTGAGAGCCCTTCTTCGGAAACCGGATCGACGCCGAAGACCTGATGGACGAGCGGTGCCATCGCGAAGTACCCGACAATGAGATTCTGAAACCCGAGCAGCAGCAGCGGCAGCTCGTGCTCCGGCCACAGCTCGGCTGCACGGCTTGCGCGAAGCACATCGATGCCGCGCTGGTAGACGGGTTCGAACCACCGGCCGGCGATGCGCGCGATGCGCTCGCCGCCCGCCAGTGTTTCGTAGTGGATCAGCTTGGCGAGGTTGGGGCTCTGCGCGAAGTGCCGCACGACCTGGTCGATGGCCTGATCGTCATCGTCGCGCGTGCGCTCGCCGACCAGCAGGTCGGACAGCATCTTCAGGACCGGCGTCAGGCCTCGATCGAGAACCGCTTCGTAGAGCTCTTCCTTGCCGGCGAAGTGGTTGTAGAGGCTGGCGGGATTCAGGCCCACGCGCGCGGCGATGTCCCGCACCGGGGCGGCCCCGAGGCCCTTCTCGGCGAACACCTGCTCAGCCGCATCGAGGATGCGCTCCCGGGTCGTACGGGCATCGGCCGTGTCCAAAGCTTCGTTAATCATCCGTCGGGTGCCCTTTTCGGCCGATTGAGCCCATCGAGGCCTTGCCGCGCCGTGTAAAACCTGTTAGCCAACAAACGTTCGTTCATGGCGCGTCATTCATCCAGACCCGGTAATCCGGCTGCCGTTCCATCCAAGGCCCGAGGCGGGCGCGAGTCTAGGACGTGACGCGAACCAAGACCAAACAGGGGGACCTTCGATCATGAGTTTTGTCGATCTCGACCTTTCGAATCCGGATTGTTTCGACGGCGGCTTCCCCCACGAGTTCTTCCGCGCGCTGCGCCGCGAAGATCCGGTGCACTGGAACGACACCCGCCACGAGGTCGAACGTAACGGCCGCGGCTTCTGGAACATCACCAAGTACGAAGACGTCAAAATGATGTCGCGCAATCCCCTGCTGTTCTCGTCATGGGAGGGCGGCACCAACATCTTCGAGCTCTCCGGCGATGATCTGCACGGGTCGCGCTCGATGATGCTCAACATGGACCCGCCCCAGCACGTCAAGTACCGCCGGCTGGTGGCCCACAACTTCACGCCGCGCATGATCGACCGGCTCGAGTCCCACATCCGCGACCTCGCGCGCGAGATCATCGACAACATCGCCGAGCGCGGAAGCTGCGACTTCATCATGGACGTTGCTGCCCAGCTGCCGATGAAGACGATCATGGAAATCGTCGGCGTACCCGAAGAAGACCAGCAGCGCCTGTTCGACGTGACCAACAAGCTCGTCGGGTTCGACGATCCGGAGTACCAGGGATCCTTCGACGAAGGCCGCATGGCGGCCGCCGAAGTCGCAATGTACGGGCAGAAGCTGGCCGACCTGGTGTCGGAATGCCCGATGGACAACCTCGCGAGCGCGCTCTACCACGGCAAGGTCGACGGCCAGTCGCTCGACCCGCTGCAGTACAACTACTTCTTCCTGATGCTGATGGTTGCGGGCAACGAAACCACCCGGACGATGACCGCGCACGGCATGCGCCTGCTGATGGAGCATCCCGATCAGCGCCGCAAGCTCATCGAAGACCCGTCGCTCATCCCGAATGCCGTCGAGGAGTTCCTCCGCTACAACCCGCCGGTCATGTACTTCCGGCGCACGCTGACCGATGACTTCCAGCTGCGTGGCAAGCTGCTGCGCAAAGGCGACAAGGTCGTCATGTGGTACCCGTCGGCCAATCGCGACGAGGATATCTACGCCGATCCGGATCGCTTCGACGTGACCAGGAACATCCCGGAGCACCTCGGCCTCGGCATCGGCGAGCACTACTGCCTGGGTGCAAGCTTCGCGCGCGCCCAGCTCCGCTCGATCTTCACCGAGATCCTGACGAGGCTGCCCGACATGCAGCCGGCCGGCCCCATGCGGTTCCTGCGCTCGAACTTCGTGCAGGGGATCAAGGAAATGCCGGTCCGGTACACGCCGGCCCGTCGTACTCCGGCGCCGCACGCCAGCGGTACGGTCACCTCGGAGCTCTTTGCAATGCCCGAGACCAACGGCGCGGCAGCTGCCGACGTAGCTGCCCCGTCGGGATGCCCCTTTCACACCGGTCCTTCCGGACAGGTCCCGGCTTAACCACGCAGCGCGAAGCCGATACAGTCACGTCCCATGAAAGTCGTCGTCGACTACGACCTGTGCGAAGCCAATGCCGTGTGCATGCGCATCCTGCCCGAAGTCTTCCAGGTGGATGACAAGGACAACCTGAACATCCTGATCGAGCATCCGCCCGAGGAGATGCGCGCCAAGCTCAAGGAGTGCGTGCGGCTGTGTCCCCGGCAGGCGATTTCGATCGCCGAAGACTGATTCTTCGGCGCGCTGCCTCGACCGCTCCCTTTCTCGCAAGTCGCATCGCCAACCTGGCGATATCCCCGTTACAGTGGGAGTGGATCATCGCGCGCAGCGCGGAGAGCTCGCGATCGAGCTGCGTGGAGAGAAGACGGATGTCGAGACGGCAGAGATGGGGCAGTCCGCGGATCCGGCCTGGCCGGCACGGGCGGGTCGCCAGCGCGTTGCTGCATTGCCTTGCGGCAATTGCTGTCCTGTCGGCGGCCGCAAAGCCGGCTTCCGCTTACTCCGTGCTTACCCACGAAGCTGTCATCGACAGCGTGTGGGACGATTCGCTCCGGCCTGCCCTCCTCGCCCGCTTCCCGAAAGCCAGCCCCGACGAGCTCCGCAAGGCGCACGCGTTCGCCTACGGCGGCGTGATCGTGATCGACATCGGATACTACCCGTTCGAAGTGCCGTTTTACTCCGACCTGACCCACTACGCGCGCTCGGGCGAATTCATCGAGAATCTGATTGCCGATGCCCGTACGCTCGACGAGTACGCGTTCGCGCTCGGCGCGATCGCCCACTTCCCCGGCGATTCCAACGGGCACTCGCTCGCGACCAATCGCAGCGTTGCCCTTCTGTATCCGAAGCTGCGGAGGAAATACGGGGAAACCGTCACCTACGCCGACGACGACAAGTCCCACACGCAGACCGAGTTCGCGTTCGACGTGCTTCAGGCTGCGCGCGGCCGCTATGCTCCCCAGGCTTACCACGACTTCATCGGCTTCGAAGTGTGCGAGGATCTTCTCGAGCGCACGTTCGTCAAGACCTACGGACTGTCGCTGGATGACATCTTCGATCATCGGGATTTCGCGATCGGTTCGTTCCGCTTTGCGGTCCGCACGCTGGTGCCGAACGCGACGAAGATGGCCTGGCAGATCAAGAAGGACGAAATCGTAAAGTCGAACCCCGGAGTCGTCCGGGAAAAATTCGTCTACGAGATGTCCGTCAAGGACTACGAGAAGGAATGGGGCACGAGCTATACGCACGCCGGCGTAGGCACGAAGATCCTGAGCGCGATCATCCGCGTGCTTCCCAAGATCGGCCCGCTCAAAGCCTATGGCTTCGAGGCGCCCACGCCCGAAGCGGAACGTCTCTACGTCGAGAGCTTCGACCGCACGGTTTCCGACTATCGCCGCCTTCTTGCGGATGCCCGCCGCGGAAAGCTCGAGCTGGAAAACCGCAATTTCGACACCGGAAAGCCGCTTCGTCTCGGAGAGTACGTGCTTGCCGACCAGACCTACGAGAAATGGCTGCGAAAACTCGAGCGCGCCAACTTCCGCAACGCGACGCCAGAGATACGCCGCGACATCGAGGCGTTCTATTCGACCGAGCCTCCCGCAGTGGCTTCGACCGCGACCCGCGCGCGACGCGCCGAAGCCGAGGCCTCGCAGAAGAGCATCCGCGAAGCACGCAAACTGGTGAGCAGGCTCGAGGCCGCAACCGATCCGCCCGACCGGCTCGCGAAGCGTTAGCCGTCAGCGGCCGAGAAAATTGGGCTTGCGCTTTTCCTTGAAGGCCCTCGGACCTTCCTTGGCGTCTTCGGTCGAGAACACTTCCATTCCGAGCCGCATCTCGAGCTCACGGGCCGCTTCTTCGGTCAGCCCCTCGGCTTCGAGCACCGCGCGCTTGATGTTGCGGACCGCAACCGGGCCGTTCTCGGCAATGCGGTCCGCGATCGTGCGCGCAACCTCGAGCGCAGTACCGTCCGGAACCACGCGGCCGATGAGGCCCATGTCGAGCGCTTCGCGCGCGCTGTAGTGGTCGCCGGTCAGCAGCACTTCCATTGCGCGCGTGAACGGAATCTGGCGCGGCAGCCGCGTCGTCGAGCCGCCCTGCGGGAACAGTCCCCATCGCACTTCCGAGACGCCGAGCTTCGAGCTTTCAGCGGCCACGCGGATGTCGGTGGACTGCAGGATCTCGACGCCTCCGGCGATGCACGAGCCTTCGATGGCGGCGATCAGCGGCTTGATTGTCCGACGGCTGCGCAGCAGGCCGCGGAAGATCACCTGGTAGTCGTCGCGGATGCGCTGCTCGAAATCGTTCTCCGGCGGCAGGCCCTTGAGCGAGCGCGAGACCAGCTTGTCCAGATCCGCACCGGCGCAGAAATGACCGTGCGATCCGGTCAGGATCGCCACCCGCACGCCGTCGTCGGAATCGATCATGTCCCACGCATCCGACAACCGGCAGATCATCTCCGGGTTGAGCGCGTTGCGGGCTTCGGGACGGTTCATCGTGACGGTCACGATGTGGCCGTCGCGTTCGACGAGAAGAGCGGGTTGTTCGGACACGTGCACAGACTCCTTGAGATTCGAAGATGGAGACGCGGACGTCACGACGCCGCGCCGGACGCCTGTGCGGCCGCGTAGCTCGCCGCCCAGCGATAATCCGGCTTGCCGCTCGGCTGGCGCTCGACGCGCTCGACGAAACGCACGACGCGCGGAACCTTGTAGCCGGCGACTTTGGTGCGGCAGTGACGTTCGAGATCCTCGGCGCTCGCGCCGGCTCCGGGACGCAGCTGCACGAGCGCGGCGACTCTCTGTCCCCAGCGCTCGTCGGGAATGCCGACGACGACCGCATCGAGAACGGCATCGTGCGCCTTGAGCGCGGCTTCGACCTCTTCGGGGAAGATCTTCTCGCCGCCGCTGTTGATGCACACCGAACCGCGACCGAAGACGCGGATCGAGCCGTCGGCTTCCACGGTCGCGAGGTCGCCCGGCATCACCCAGCGCACACCGTCGATCTCGAAGAACGTCGCCGCCGTCTTCACCGGATCGTTGTAGTAACCGACCGGGATGTGCCCGCGGCGCGCGAGCTTGCCGACGACGCCCGAGCCCGGCGCGACGGGCTTTCTGTCGTCGTCGAGCACGCAGTTGGTCTCGTTCATGTAGAATAGCGGCCCCTGCCCCGCCCCGTGGCCAGTGCCGGGCGCCATCGAGCCTTGGTGACCGGTTTCGGTCGCACCGAAGCTGTCGACGATCATCGTCGACGGGATTGCCGCGCGGAGCTGTTCCTTGACGGCCTCCGACAGCACCGCGCCGGCCGAGCCGATCACGAATACCGACGACATGTCGGCCTCGTCGCCGAGCGCCGTGATGGCCTCCGCAAGCGGCCGCGCCATCGCATCGCCGACGAGCGTGACGGTATTGACCTTTTCGTCGCGGATCAGGCGCGCGACGATCTTCGGATCGAAGCTCTTGCCGCGCTGCAGGATGCATTTGCCGCCGCCGAAGAACGCGATGATCGAAGCCCATTCCGCGGCTCCGTGAATCAGCGGCGCGGCCGGCAGGAACGTAAGGCACATCCCGCTGTGCACGATCTCGGCGAGCTGCTCGCCGCGCTCGATCGGCGGTCCGCCGGGATTGCCGCCCTGCAGGCCCGCATAGAGCACGTCTTCGTGGCGCCACATCACGCCCTTCGGCATGCCCGTCGTGCCGCCGGTGTAGATGATGTAGATGTCCTTGCCCGAACGCGGCTCGAAGCCGCGCTCCGGCCTCGACGATGCCACGGCGTCGTCGTAGCGCGTGGCGCCGGCGAGAAGCTCGCGCGGCGCGCTCGTGTCGTCGACTTCGACGAGCACGCGCATCTTCGGCGCGTTCGCCCGCACGGCGGCGAGGCGGTCGGCGAGCTCCCTCTGGTAGAACAACGCGACGAGGTCGCTGTCGTTCAGCAGATACTGCAGCTCGTCCTCGACGTAACGGTAATTCACGTTGACGGGCACTGCGCGGATCTTGAACGCCGCGAGCATCGCCACGAGGTACTCGTGCCCGTTGTAGAGATACATGCCGACGTGCTCGCCGGCCTTGACGCCGCGATCGGCGAGAAAGTGCGCGAGACGATTCGCCTCGCGGTCGAGCTCCGCGTACGTGAAGCGCCTGGTCCCGCAGATCAGCGCCTCGCGGTCGGGCACGGTGTCGGCGACCAGCTCGAAAAGGTCGGCGATGTTCAGCTCCATCGGCTGTTTCTGTTCCTCGCTCAAGGCTTTTCCGCTCCGACCATCCACATCGAGAAGAACTGCGAGCCGCCGCCGTATGCGTGGCCGAGCGCGATCCTCGCGCCGTCGACCTGGTGCTCGCCGGCCGAGCCGCGCACCTGCATCGCCGCTTCGGCAAAGCGCAGCATGCCGGACGCACCGATCGGATTGGACGACAGCACGCCGCCGGACGGATTGATCGGAAGGTCACCGTCGAACGCGGTCACGCCGTCGAGCGACATCTTCCAGCCTTCGTTCAGCTCGGCGAAGCCGAGGTTCTCCATCCACATCGGCTCGTACCAGCTGAACGGCACGTAGACCTCGGCGGTGTCGATTTCCTTTCGCGGATTGGTGATGCCGGCCTGGCGATAGACGTTCTGCGCGCACTCGCGGCCCGCGCGCGGATTGATCTGGTTGCGGCCGGGAAACATCGTCGGCTCGCTTCGCATCGACGTGCCGAGCACCCAGGCCGGCGCGGCCGGCGCTTTTCGGGCTGCACTTTCGTCGGCAAGCACCATCGCGCATGCGCCGTCGGACGACGGACAGCACTCGAGGTAATGCAGCGGATCCCAGAGCAGCGGCGAGTTCGCGACGGTTTCGATGTCGATGTCGGGCAGGTGCAGATGCGCGAACGGATTGCGGATCGCGTTCTTGCGGTCCTTGACGGCGACGCGAAGCCCGACATCCGCCGGCGCTTTCGAGCGGTCGATGTACGCGCGGATGATCGGCGCGAAGTAACCGCCGGCGCCGGCGACGAGCGGCGGCTGGAAAGGGATCTTCGGAGTGATTGCCCAGGTGGCTTCGCTTTCGGACTGCTTCTCGAATGCGACGGTCAGCACACGAGAGAACTGCCCGGACTGCACGAGGTGCGCCGCGACGATCGCCGTCGAGCCGCCGACGCTGCCTGCGGTGTGCACGCGGATCATCGGTTTGCCGGCGGCTCCGAGCGCGTCTGCAAGAAACAGCTCGGGCTGCATGACGCCTTCGAACATGTCGGGCGCCTTGCCGATCACGAGCGCTTCGACGTCCTTCCAGTCGAGGCCCGAATCGGCGAGCGCCGCGAGCGCCGCTTCGCGCACGAGCCCGACCATCGACAGGTCGCCGCGTTTGGCCGCGTGGCGGGTCTGGCCGACTCCGATGACTGCGCACTGACGTGCCATTACTCTCCCTCCAGGACGCAGACGAGATTCTGCTGAAGGCACGGGCCGGACGTCGCGTGCGCGAGCGTGCGGCGCGCTTCGCCGCGATGAATCGCGGACGCGGCCTCGCCGATGCGGATCAGGCCGGCTGCCATCATCGGATTGGCGGCAAGGGCGCCGCCCGACGGGTTGATGCGTGTGTTTTCGCCGATGCCCATTTCCTTGCGAAGCAGCACCTCCTGGTGCGTGAACGGCGCGTACATTTCGGCAATGTCGATCGGACCCTTGTCGGCGCCGGCCTTCTTCGCGGCGATGCGCGCGGACGGGCATGTCGTCAGGTCGCGGAGGCCGAGCGACTGCGGGTCGACGCGATGGTCGAGACCGCGGATCCATGCCGGCGTGCGCCGAGTCTTCTCGCAGAGTGCGCGCGCGACGTCGCCGCAGGCGAGAACGACGGCCGATGCTCCGTCGGAGATCGGCGCGCAGTCGTGCCTGCGCAGCGGCGACGAGATCCACGGCTGCGCGAGCAGCTCGTCGGCCGCGAAATCGCCCTTGAGCTGTGCGTAGCGGTTCGACTTCGCGTCCTTGCGGCTGCGGATCGCGACGTCGGCCATTTCACGCTCGCTGGTCAGCCCCGCGTCGATCATCGCACGCGCCTGCAGCGCCGCGACGCTGATCGCGTCGGGCCCGAGCGGAGCGACGAGGTACGGATCGAGCTGGAACGTCATCACGTCCGGGAGCTCGCCGACCGACGACTTGCCGAAGCCGAAGACCAGCGCGGTGTCGATGTCGCCGTGCTGCAGGCGCGTCCATGCTTCGGCAAGCGCCCACGCGCCGTCCATTTCGACGTGCGATTCCTCGATCGGCGGCCATGCGCCGACGCCGTCGAGCGCCATCACGAACGAGAACGGCACGCCGGCCAGATAGTCGCAGCTTCCGGAGACGGTAAAGCCGATGCGATCTCGCGTCAGGCCCGACGAAGCGACGGCCTCGGCGACGACCGGCATCAGGATCTCGACTTCGTTGTGCACGATGTCGCGGCGCACGGACGGCGCCTGGGCAAAGGAAATCACGGCGACGTCACGCATCAGAGATGACTCCAGTTCAACCGCATCAGAGATGATGCTTGTTCCATACGCATCAGAGATGCTCCTTGAACGACTCGTAGGATGCGTCCGGTTCGCCGGTCGGGCGCATGTACTTGATGTTTTCGAGCGACGGCTTGCGCTCGGACGGCTCGCACCAGACCGCTTCGACGCGCATGCCCATGCGCACGTCTTCGACCGGACATTCGGCAAGCAGGCAGAAGAACGGAAGATCCGCGCCGTCGAGCACCACCGATGCGCAGACGTACGGAATCTCGACTGCCTGTCCGTAGAACGGCAGGTTCACAACACAGAACGTCGTCACGGTGCCCTTGCTCGACAGCTCGACCTGTTCCCTGGTCGGGATCGCGCACGTCGCGCACGATCCGCGCGGCGGCATGTAGACCTTGCCGCATTGCGGACAGCGCTCCGCAAGGATGCGCCCTTCCATCATGCCCTTGAGGAAACGCGCCGGCGCTTCGCCCGGAGTGATCGTGAAATCCAGGCGGCTCGGGATCGTCACCATCTTGATCGGAGCCGGAAGCTCGCGTTTTTCGGTCGTCGAAGCTTGTCCGCTCACGATGCGGCTCCTTCGGGCTCGAAGCATTCGATGTCGGAAATCATTCCGACGCGCTCGGGTTTCCAGCGCGCCTTGACGCGCATGCCGGTCTTCATGCGGTCTTCGCTGCCCGCGTCCACGGCGTGCAGCAGTGCGCTCGCGCACCCGTCGAGGCGCACGAGCGCCCATGCGAACGGTTTCTTCATCGGATGTTTCTCGCGCGGCTCGCGAACCCAGGACCACGTCGTCACGGTTCCGGTGTCGGCGACGTCGCAGAGATCGGTGAGCGTGGCGCAGGTGTCCGGGTCGAACTCGGGCGGCGGCACCAGGATCCCGGCGCTGCTTCGTATGCCGAGGATCCGGCCCTCCTTGAGCCCCGCGAGGAAGGTGCCGACCACGGTGCCGGTCGAACGCGTGTACGGGTACTCCAGCGTGTGCGTCGCCGAGAGCACCCCTTCGTAATGTTTGAGCTTGTCCTGACTCATCGGGATGTGGGGACCTCCAAAAGTGGAACACGTTCTACACGGACCATGATTCTCTGCCAACGCCTGTTGGTACGGCGCGCCGACCCTGCACGTGCGCGGGCCGGCCACGTCCGCGCAACGCACCGCGGGCCGGATTGCTTTGAGGAACGCCAGTCGTTAGACCCCGGGCGCCGTCGGCCCCGGGCGATTCGGCCCCCTTCTGCCGACTCAAAGGATTGGAGTGTGACCTCTCACCTGGAAGAGAAGCTCCAGAACGACATCCATCACATCCGGGATCGTGTTCGCGAAATGGCGGATCTGGCCCTGCGCGGACTCGAAGACTCGGTGCGGGCGCTGAACACGGGCGATACCAAGCTCGCGTACGCCGCGATCCTGCGGGACTCGCGCGTCGACGACCTCGAGAGCCTCATTGACGGCATGTGCGTCGAGTTCATCGTGCGGCACATTCCCGTCGCCACGCACCTTCGCTTCGTGCACTCGGTCGCCAAGATCGTCTCCGAGCTCGAGCGCGTCGGCGACTACGCCGAGAGCATCAATCGCCAGGCCATCGTCCTGAGCCGTACGGAAAAACCGAAGCAATTCGACAAATTCGAGCGTATTGCTGGAGTGGCTGTTGACATGATGCGCCAGGCCGTTCGCTCGTTTCTCGACGAGGATCTGGACCTGGCCAAGCGCACCATTGCGCTCGAATCGGAAGCCAACGTCCTGCACCACGAAATCTACCAGGGCCTGGTTTCGGAGATCCCGGTCGGATCGGACGAGCTCTCGCACCTGTTCTCGCTGCTGTCGGTCGCCAACCGCTACGAGCGCGTTGCCGACCAGGCCGTGAACATCTGCGAAGAGGTCTACTACATGCTGACCGGCGACAGCGTGAAGCATCAGTCCAAAGGCGCCGCGAGCATCCTGTTCCTGTCGTCGGGGACGTCGTCGCTGGCGTCGATCGCCGAAGCGATCGCCAGCACGGTGGCCGGCAACCAGTTCGCGTTCGCGGCCGCGACCACCGGCCCCGGAACCCCCGATGCGCCGCTGCTCGATTTCCTCGCCAAGCGCGGCATCAACCTCGGCGATCGCGAGCCCGCCAAAAGCCTGGCCGAGATCGGCTCGCTCAGCGGGTTCCGCATCATCGTGGCGGTCGATCAGGAGGCCGCCCGCGAAATCGCCTCGCATACGCTCGGATTCCGCACCGTGGTCGTCGACTGGGACATGCCCGACGCACTGGCCGATGCCGGCCCCGAAGCGCTCTCGACCCTGTTCGACGAGCTGCTCGAACGGATCACGGGGCTCGTACAGAGCCTTCACGGGACCGTTGGCAATCTCGGCACTTCCAACTAGCCCCAAATCTGGAGACATCCATGACAACCAAACTTCCTGCGGTCGCATTGGCGCTCTCCGTACTCATCGGCCTCTCCATGACAGCCGCATGCTCGCGCGGCGGGTCCGATCGAAAGCTCCTTCAGAACAAGGGCTCCGATACGATGGTGAACATCGCCCAGGCCTGGGCGGAGACCTACCGATCGGTAAAGCCGGACGTCGCAATCGCGGTGAGCGGGGGCGGCAGCGGTACCGGCATCGCGGCACTCGTCAACGGGACCGTCGACATCGCGAACTCGAGCCGAGACATGCACCCGGATGAAAAGGAACAGGTCAAAAGCCACAACAACGGCAAGGAAGCCGTCGAGCACAAGGTCGCGCGCGACGGCATCGTCGTGTTTGTGCACTCGGCCAATCCGGTCAAGCAGCTGACGATGGAAAACCTCGCGTGCATCTACGGTGAGAAAGGCACGTGTGACACGTGGACCTCTGTCGGCGTCGAAGTTCCGGGATGCGCGGACCAGAAGATCATCCGCGTGAGCCGCCAGTCCAACTCCGGAACGTACGAATATTTCCGCGAAGTCGTGCTCGGCAAGACCGGCGACTTCAAGCTCGGATCGCGCGACATGCAGGGAAGCAAGGACGTCGTCGATCTTGTTTCGAAGACTCCGTGCGCAATCGGCTACAGCGGGATCGGCTACGCGAGCCACGAGCTCAAATCGGTGTGCCTTGCGAAAGATGCGTCCACGCCATGCGTCACGCCGACTCCCGAAACGGCAAAGAGCGGCGAGTATCCGCTGTCGCGCTGGCTCTACATGTACACGCTCGGCGATGCGCAAGGCGACATCAAGGCTTACATCGACTGGATCCTGTCTCCGGCAGGACAGAAGATCGTGACCGACAACGGGTTCGTGGCGATCAACTGACAGGCACCGGCAATGACACCACCGCCCGTTCCAGGGCGTCCGCCGGTCGCGAGGGGTCGCAGTGTCGTTTCCCGCGCCGTCGAGCGCCTGATCGAAGTCCTGATCCGCGCGTGCGGTTTCAGCGCGATCTTCTTCGTGTTCGCGATCCTGGTGTTCGTCGTCGGCTCGGGCGCGGAGTTCATCGTCCACCGCCTGTCGATCCCGCAGTTCCTGTTCAGCACCGAATGGGTCCCGACGTCACTCGGTGAGAAGCGCTACGGCACGCTCGCACTGATCATCGGAACCGTAAGCGTCACGTCGCTCGCGATGGCCATTGCCGTGCCGTTCGGACTCGGCGCGGCCGTGTTCGTCTCGGAGTTCACGACCGGCCGTCGCAAGGAGATCCTGAAGGTCGTCATCGAGCTTCTCGCGGCCATTCCTTCCGTCGTCTGGGGATTCATCGGGCTGGTGCTGATCAATCCGCTGATCATTGCGGTCTTCCACGCACCGATCGGCCTCAATGTGCTCAACGGCGGAATCATCCTGGGGCTGATGAGCGTTCCGATCATCGTCTCGATCGGCGAAGATGCGCTCAAGGCTGTTCCCGACTCGTACCGCGAAGCATCCCTGGCCATGGGAGCGTCGCGCTGGCAGACGGTCACGAAGGTTCTCATCCCGGCCGCCCGCAACGGGCTCCTGGCCGCCGTGCTGCTCGGCGTCGCGCGCGCGATCGGCGAAACCATCGCCGTCCTGATGGCCACCGGCCACGCCGTGCAGATCCCGCACAGCCCGCTCGATTCGGTGCGCACGCTGACGGCCACGATCGCCGCCGAGCTCGGCGAAAGCGCGCGCGGCAGCGACCACTACCAGGCGCTGTTCGCGATCGGCGTGCTGCTGTTCCTGCTGACGTTCGCGGTCAACCTGACGGCCGACCTCATGGTTCGCGGCCGCAAAGGCAACCAGTGACGGCGCCCGACCAGACCCCGTCGCCGTTCGCGTCGACGCCCACCACGCTTGCGGGTCGGCGCCGCGAAAACGTCGCGCGCGCAGTGCTGGCAATCCTGACGGCACTGCTGGTGATCCCGCTCGTCGCGATCCTCGGGCTGCTGGTCATCAACGGCGCGCCGGCGCTGACGCTCGACTTCCTGTTCCAGTCGCCGTCGGCCGGCATGACGGCCGGCGGAATCTTTCCGGCGATCGTCGGCACGCTGTGGCTGGTCGGCGTCTCGCTGCTGATCGCCGCTCCGATCGGCATCCTCGCGGCGATCTATCTGAATGAATACGCGCGCGAGAGCTGGATGACCCGCATCATCCATCTCGCGATCGTCAACCTCGCCGGCGTGCCGAGCATCGTGCACGCGCTGTTCGGCGTAGGCGCGTTCGTGCTGTTCCTCGGCTTCGGAACGAGCATTCTCTCGGCGTCGCTCACGCTCGCGGTGATGACGCTGCCGGTGATCATCGCCAGCACCAAGGAAGCACTGGCGTCGGTACCGATGTCGTTTCGCGAAGCTTGCTGGGTGCTCGGGGCGTCGCGCTGGCAGACGATCCGCTATGTGGTGCTGCCGAACTCGATCCAGGGAATCCTGACCGGCGTGATCCTGCAGGTCTCGCGCGCCGCCGGCGAGACTGCGCCGATCATGTTCACCGGCGCGGCCTTCTATCTGCCGTTCCTGCCGCGCTCGGTCTACGACCAGTGCATGGCGCTTTCGATGCATCTGTTCACGCTGTCGACGCAGGTTCCGAACGTGCCGAAGGCCATGCCTTATGCGACCGCGCTCGTGCTGCTCGGCCTCGTGATGGCCGTCAACCTTTCGTCGATCGTGCTGCGCAGCTACCTGCGGTCGCGGAGAAAGTGGTGACCGCTCGCGCCAAGATCGAGATCCGCGACCTGCGCGTGCGCCGGGGCAACAAAGTCGTCCTCGACGGCGTTTCGCTCGATGTGCTCGAGGGCGAAATCCTGGCCGTCATCGGTCCGGCCGGCGCCGGCAAGACGACGCTGCTCCAGTGCATCAACCGCATGACAGACATGATGCCGGGCGTCCAGATCGACGGCACGATCCGCATCGACGGCCAGGATATCACCGGCATCCGCGACGTCTCGTCGCTGCGCCGGCGGATCGGCGTGGTCTTTCCACTGCCGGTCGGCCTTCCGATGTCGATCTACGACAACGTCGCGTTCGCGCCGCGCATGGCCGGCATACGAAAGAAGGCCGTGCTCGACGAGCTCGTCGAGCGGTGCCTGCGCCAGGCCGCGCTGTTCGACGAGGTCAAGGACCGGCTGAGCGACCTCGGCACGCGCCTTTCGGGCGGCCAGCAGCAGCGACTCACGATCGCGCGCGCGCTGTCGCTCGAGCCCGAGATCCTTTGCCTCGACGAGTTCTCGATCGCCGTCGATCCGGTCACGACGATGCGCATCGAGGAGGTCATCAAGGAGCTCCGTAAATCGATGACGGTGATCCTGGTGACGAACCTCGTGCTGCAGGCGCGGCGCCTCGGCGATCGCACGGCGCTGTTCCTCGGGGGCCGCCTGGTCGAGGTCGGAGCCACCGAGACGATCTTCTCGAGGAACACCAAGGATGCACGCACGTTCCAGTACGTGCAGGGGTTGTTCGGCTGATGACGACGATCGACCCGACCCGTCACGCTTCGATCGTCACGCGCGGCCTGCGGCTCTCCTACGGAAAGTTCGAGGCGCTGCGCGGGATCGACATGGAGGTCACCAATTGCCGGATCACCGCACTCATCGGTCCGTCCGGGTGCGGTAAATCCACACTGCTGCGCTGCTTCAACCGCATCAACGAGCGCTTCGACTACGTGACGACGTCCGGCGAAGTCCTGATCCACGGGCACAACATCTACGACCCGGAGGTCGATCTGGTCGAGCTGCGCAAGCAGGTCGGCATGGTCTTCCAGCGGCCCAATCCGCTGCCGATCTCGGTGCGCGACAACGTGCTGTACGGTTACCGGCTCCACACGCCGGGCCGCCAGCGCCGCCGTGATGTCGAAGACGCCGAGGTCGAATCGGCACTGAAGGCCGTCCGCCTGTGGGATGCGATGAAAGACCAGCTCGATCGCAAAGCGACGACTCTCCAGCTCGAAGCGCAGCAGAAACTCTGCATCGCGCGTCTGATGCCGCTCAAGCCTTCGGTGCTGCTGATGGACGAACCGTGCTCGACGCTCGACCCCGATGCGACCAGCGCCGTCGAAGATCTGATGCGCGCGCTGGCCGAGCAGTTCACGATCGTGGTCGTGACGCACAACATGGCCCAGGCCCGACGCGTCAGCGACGAATGCGTCTACATGCTGCTCGGAGAGATCGTCGAGCACCGCCGCACCGAGCAGCTGTTCATTGCGCCGCGCGACAAGCGCACCGCCGACTACATCGAAGGGCGCTTCGGCTGAAGCACTGAACCGCGCGGCCGATTCGGTTTACGCCGGGAACCGCCGGGTCGCGGCCTGTCGCGCTCTATTCGAGTGACAGCCACAGGCGCAGCAGATGGCGGCGCCGCTCGGGCTGCGGCCAGTCTTCGTACTCCGTGCGCGCGTGCAGCACCGTGTGGTTCGAGATCAGCTGCACGTCGCCGGGCTCGAACTTCATGTCGAGGTAGAACTCGGGAGACGACGCGATCTCCTCGTAGAGATCCATCAGCTCGCGCTCGGCATTCGTGAAGCGCGGGGCCGCTTCGTGGCGCACCACCGAGCGGAAGTAGTCGCTGTGGTAGAACGTGCGCAGCCGTCCTTCCGAATAGCAGCAGGGCTGCACGGGGACCCACGGCATTCGTCCCTCGCGCGCCTCGTCGCGCGTATCGAGCAGGAACGGCTCGTAGAGTCGCGCAACCAGATCCGGCCGACGACGCGCAAGCTCGTCGTAGACGGCCACCGAGCTTACGATGCGGCTCGCACCACCGGCTTTCGCGGGCGTGAGGCACAGCAGCCCGACGACGTCCGCAAGATCACAGTGGTATGCGATCGTCGATGCCGTCCGGTACTTGCGCACGAACGGGTTGGCCGCATCCTCGCCGTAATCCTTGACGTGCCCGAGCAGCTCTTCGTCGGGATTCTGCCCGCCCGGCACGCCGAGATGATGGCCGAGGCCCCAGAACGCAATCGACGAGAGCTTCTCGCCCCAGCGCTCGACCGGAAGACCGCGCACGAGCAGAAATCCCCTGCCCTCGCCGAGCTCGCGGGCCCACTCGCGAATGCGCAGCGCGAGCGTCGGCAATGGAAATCCGGCGCGATCGATGCGGTCGAGCGGAAGCGACTCGCACTGGCGCGCTGCGCCTTCGAGCTCCGCAACTTCGCGATCGCCCAGGCGCACCACCCAATCGTCGCGCCCTGCGACGTCCGGTCCGCGCCACGCGGCGGGGCCGCCGACCGGAGCGGCAGCCATCTGTTCGTGCGGACGGTTGAAGTAATGCAGCGCCTGGGCGCCGAAGCTGCGCGCGGTCGTCATGGCAGCAAGCTCGCTATCATTCGTCCGACGTCTTCGCGAGCAGAGCGGTTTGCGCAGTCACCCGAGCAGATCGGCGAGGCGCAGCACTTCGTCCGGGTCGGCGGTCGTCGGCGTCAGCAGCACTTCGTCTGCGCCCGCGTCGCGGCAGCGCGCGATCGCTTCGCGAGCTCCCGAGGCAGATCGCGCAATGCAGAACGGCGCGAGGTCACGCCCGGCCGTCGGACCCATGAACGCGAGATAACGCTCGAGATACGAGTCGAGCTGCGCGCCGCCGTTCGGACCGAGTGCGAACCAGAAACCGGTGACGAGCCGCGGCGACTTCTCGCGACCCGCCTGACTCCATGCGTTTCGAGCAAGCTCGAACTTTTCGGCGACGTCTTCGGCGGTCGGTCCGAAGCTGAACGACGTGATCCCGTCCGCCCAGCGCGCCGCACGCCGGATCGATTGCGCAAAGAGTGCGCCGATCATCAGCTCCGGCCCGCCCTTCTGCAGCGGAAACGGCTCGACCGGCCGCTCGATCCCCTCCGCCATGATCTCTCCTCTCCACACCCGGCGCATCGTGGCCACGCTGTCTTCGAGACGCCCGAGCAGGCGGTGATCCCAGACTGCGCCGACGGCGCGATAGTCCTCGTCCCGTCCGCCGACTCCGACGCCGACCGAAAGCCGCCCGCGTGACAGCACGTCGAGCGTCGCAAGCTGCTTGGCAAGCAGAACGGGACGGTGCATCGGCAGCACCAGCACGGCGAACGCGAGCTTTACGCGTTCGGTTGCCACTGCGGCGGCAGTCAGCGTGACCATCGCCTCGGGATTCGGAAAGTTGATGCGCTCGCCGACCGCGAGCGTCGAGAACGGCCCTGCATCGATGCGCCGCGACCATTCGAGGATTCCATCTCGATCGAGACCGGGCGCCATGACCGGCAGGTGAAGACCAACCTGCATCGACGTCAGAGCAGGCTGCACGGCCCGCCGCGCGAGGCGATTGCGACGGCACTGTGGTCGGAGGAGAAATTCATCGAGGCCGATCCGTCTGCGGCTGGCGTCGAGTACGAGAAGACGCGTTTTCGCGCAAGGAGCGCTCACGATGTCCGCACCCAACTCCCTGCGATACCGGCTCTATGCCTTCCTGCTGCTGCTCGGCTGGGTTCCGGTAAGCGTCGCGGAGGAAGCGCCGGCGCGTGCGGTTCACGAGATCGTCGCGCACCGCGGGTCGAGGGCGGACCGACCGGAGAACACACTCGCCAGCGCACGCCGGGCAATCGAAGCCGGCGCAACGGCCGTCGAGATCGACGTCCGCATGACCAAGGACGGCGCGCTGGTCCTGTCGCACGATCCGACCGTCGACCGCGTGACCAACGGCACGGGCCGGATCAAGGACAAGACGCTCGATGAGGTCGAGAAGCTCGATGCAGGTGAAAAATTCGATCCGAAATTCAAGGGCGAGCGCATCCCGACACTCGAGCAGGAGCTGACGGTCTGCCGCGGAAAAGTCGATGCGCTGCTCGACCTCAAGGAGAACGGCGACGAATACGACCGCAAGGTGATCGAGACGGTCAAGACCTCCGGTGATCCTCATCGGACAATCATCGGCGTCCGTACGGTCGAGCAGGCGAAGAAGTTTCGCAGCCAGCTGCCCGAGGCCCGCCAGCTCGGCCTGATCGAAGACCAGAAGGACGTCGATGCGTTCCGGGCGGCGGGCGTCGAGATGATTCGGCTGTGGCCGAAATGGTTGCCGGACGAAAAGCTGGTCGCGCGCGTACGGCAGGACGGCGGCAAGCTTCACCTCAACGGAAAGACCGGTGCAGCCGATGAAGTCCTCAAGCTGCTCGAGTACCGGCCGGATTCGATCTCGAGCGACGACCCGGCGCGATTGAAGGCAACGCTCGCGACGCTCGGACGCTGATGTCCATCTGACACGGAATCTCCGCATTTCGCGCCGGCAGCGACTGAAAAAGTGAGACTTCGTGGATTCGTGCTGGTCCCTGTTTCGGGGTTTTTGATCAAGCGGGCTCCGTCAGATTGGCGGCAGCGTCACGACTTCAGCCTGAGTTATTCTTCGTCGCGCATACCGCAGGTCACGGTACCGGACGATCGTGTGGCCTGGTTCGCGTCGAGCGTTGAATCATGCGGCTCGACACCAGCTCGTATCGATGCCGCCGCGGGCGATGGACTTGTTGCGATGCGCAGCACGGACTGCGCGGTAGTCCCTGATGCACGAACATTCCGCGGGGAATGTGATCCAGGTCTCGTCTGATGCGTAAGCACTCAGCGTGATCGGTGTCTTGAGCACGTGCCCGAGATGGGCGATGGCGACGGGTTCGAGGGTTTGTCGGATAGTACGCGCGCAGCGTCGTACTCGGATACGTGCGGCGTCGGGCTCGGATACGCCGCCGGCTATCGGGTCTGAAAAGTTCGTTGAAAAACACGCGCCGCGTCGGACGCGGATCACGGCCGGCTATGACACTTTTGTTATGGAAGCGTCGACGCGATGTCGGTGCGAACTGGAACATGGGTAACGAATCAGACCGAGTACATGGGTAACAGTCACTCATCGTTTTCGACGCTTTCTTCGGCGCCGGCCAGTCAGTTCTCCGTCGGATCGAATCAGCTCCCCGAAGCTGCGGCACTTGCGCCTTCGCTCCTTGCGTGGATCGACCACACCAAGAAGCTTGGGGCCGAAGTAGACTCTCCAAGTATCGGTCGAAGTCGGCTCCAAGCCGATCATCTCATTCGCCAGGCATCCACTGATGTACCACTGCGTGCCCTCGTGCGAGATGACGCCGTTGGGATATGTCTTGGTCACGACCATGTGCTCCGGGTATTCGACATCTGGGACGCGCGAGGGATACGAACGCTGCGAGGTTCGGTAGTGCTGATCCGGGACGTCCATGCCCAGTCCTTCATGCGGACGTAGCTGGTTGAAGTCCCGTACGAAGTGATCGAATGCGACTTGTTGCGCCCGAAAGCTCGAGCGAGGTGGCGACGCTGTTTCCCGCTTGAGTGTACGGTGCATCCGCTCGTGACGACCATTTTGATCAGGACGGCCCGGTAAGATCCGCTCCGGTGTGATGTTCAGTTTGATCCACCATACGGCCAGCTGCGACAGTCCCGCTGGAGCCAGCGAGGAGAACGGCGCCCCGTTGTCGGTGCGGATCACTTCAGGCAGGCCGAACTCTCGAAACGCACGTTCGAAAACCTTCATCACCGGCGCAGTGACTGAGCTCGTCATCGCTTTGCACGTCAGGATCTTGCGTGAATAGCCATCGGTGATGGTAAGCGGCAGGCACCGGTTCCCGGCGATCGGAAAGTGCCCCTTGAAGTCAGCGCACCATACCGCGTTGGGATGAGAGTACTCGACGAGCGGCACTCCGTGCGGTGCGCTGCGCCGTCGTCGTCGTGCCTTTGGCTTGATCAGGCCTTCGGACTTGAGAACGCGCCCGATTGTACTAGCGGCCGGGATATCTGCGCCAGGGTGCCGGCGCTCCAGAACCACCTTAAGCTTGCGGGGTCCCCAGTTCGGACGTCGAGCCCTAGCCTCCAGGATCAACCGTTTGATCGCCGGGCTAAGGGCGTTCGGGTGGCTGTGTGGCGTACGACTGCGCTCGACGAGTCCTGAAACACCACCCGCCTGATAACGCTCGATCCACTTGTAGCCGCTCTTCCGGCTGATACCGAAAGCACGGCACAATTCGGTCATCGTGCATTCATCACCGAGATAACGGGCAACAAACTTGATCCGTTCGTCCATCGAATTCACTTCCTTCCAAGGCATGGTCTTCCTCCATGCCCAAGATAAAGTGTTACCCATGTAATGGGTCCGATCTGTTACCCAAGTACCAGGTCCGTACCGTCGATTTCGCTTGACGCGGATTTTCGTCGCTTCACGTCGCCTGTAACGAGGCGAAACAGAGCGCACGGCTTTTTTCGCGACTTCGCGCGTTGCGCCGCTCAGATCTCGCGCTGTGTCGCGAAACCGCATGTCTGTGGGCGGTCGCGTCCTTGCGGCGAACGACGCCTGGAAAACCCGTGTTACAAGCGTCGTCATGACGACATCCTTCGACAGCATTGCAAAGCTCTCCGAACAGGAACTGCTCGATCACTTCGAGTGCCTGGTCGCACGCGACCGTCGTACGACAGCGGCGCTACTCGTCGCGATCGCCGAGATCGATGAGCGCAAGCTCTGGGCCAGGCATGCCTGCTCCTCCATGTTCAGCTTCTGCATGGAGCGCTTCCACATGTCGGAGCAGGTAACTGCCAAGCGGATCTGGGCTGCGCGCACGGCGCGCCGCTTTCCGGTCGTCCTCGACCTGGTCGCACGCGGTGAGCTGCATCTCAGCGCGATTCATCTGCTGGCCAGGCATCTGACGACCGAGAACCACCTGCGGGTGCTCGAGCGCGCCACGCACAAGAGCTCGCGCGAGGTCGAGCGGCTGGTTGCCGAGCTGGCGCCGCGACCCGATGTAGCGTCGCGTGTTCGGGCGATGCCCGGGCGTCGCGGTGCGGACGCGGCGAACGATCGGCCGTCGGTGTCGGCTGGCGGGACTTCGATGGATTGCGAACAGGCCGGCGGTGCGAGCGATCGGTGCGCTTCGACAGACCGCGAGTCCGGCGGCGGTGCGAGCGATTGGTGCGCGTCGACAGACCACGAGTCCGCCGGTTGCTCGAGTAATCGGCCGGACTCCACGGTCGTCGGCGCTGCGATCTCTCCACCGTCAGCGCAGCCGGCAAAAGTGACGAAGCCGATCGTTCCGCTCAGCCC
>Ga0134124_10000042_pt1 | contig 155599 bp, 129 predicted proteins | sample KB304_FD_96880 | JGI IMG/M metagenome (GOLD analysis project Ga0134124, IMG submission 96880) | Terrestrial soil microbial communities without Nitrogen fertilizer from Kellogg Biological Station, Michigan, USA - KB3-0-4 | ecosystem: Environmental > Terrestrial > Soil > Unclassified ...
AAACCCATGTTACAAGCGTCGTCATGACGACATCCTTCAACAGCATTGCAAAGCTCTCCGAACAGGAACTGCTCGATCACTTCGAGCACCTCGTCGCCCGCGACCGTCGTATGACAGCGTCGCTACTCGTCGCGATCGCCGAGATCGACGAGCGCAAGCTCTGGGCCAGGCATGCCTGCTCTTCCATGTTCAGCTTCTGCATGGAGCGCTTCCACATGTCGGAGCAGGTTACGGCCAAGCGGCTTTGGGCTGCGCGTACGGCGCGCCGTTTTCCGGTCGTCCTCGACCTGGTCGCACGCGGCGAACTGCATCTGAGCGCGATCCATCTGCTGGCCAGGCATTTGACGGCCGATAATCACCTGCAAGTGCTCGAGCGCGCGAGGCACAAGAGCTCGCGCGAGGTCGAGCGGCTGGTTGCCGAGCTTGCGCCGCGAGCGGATGTGGCGTCGCGTATTCGTGCGATGCCGCGGCGTCGCGGTGCGGACGCGGCGAACACTGGGCCGGCGGTGGCGGCCAGCGCGACTTCGACGGATTGCGAACAGGCCGGCGGTGCGAGAGATCGGTGCGCTTCGACAGATCGCGAGTCCGTCGGTTGCTCGAGTAATCGGCCGGCCTCCACAGACTTCGCGGTCGTCGGCCTCGCGATCGTTCCACCGTCAGCACAGCCGGCAAAAGTGCCGAAGCCAATCGTTCCGCTCAGCCCGCGTCGTTACAAAATCGAGATCACCGTAGACGAAGAAACGCATGACAAGCTTCGGTCGCTACAGGATCTGCTGGGCCGCTCGTCGACCGGTCGCGATGCCGCCGCGATCATCAGTCGTGCGATCGACGTGCTGCTCGTCCGGACACTCTCGCGCAAGGCAGGGTGCACCGATCGACCGCAGCCGACGACGTCGACGAAAGAAAAATGCCCCGATCGACCGAGGTCAACCATATCGACGAACGCGGAATGCACCGATCGACCCGCCACAACGCCCGCGGCCGATACGACGGCATTGCAGCGAGAACAGCGATCCCGGACCATCCCCGCGGCCGTGCGGCGCGAGGTATGGCGACGCGACTCGGGGCGCTGCTGCTACATAGACGGCCGAGGACTTCGCTGCCGCGAGACCAGCAACATCGAGTTCCACCACAGAGTCCCCTTCGCGACGGGCGGACGTCCTACGCCCGAGAACATCGAGCTGCGCTGCGCTGCACACAACCAGTATCAGGCGGACCTCGACTTCGGCCGCGCCTTCATGGATGCGAGGCGCAGCAATCTCGCCGGTGCGCGAACATTCCCCGGGGAATGTCGGGGAATGGCGGCCGCTCCGTGAGACGTCGTCGCAGTCCGCATCTTGTCGATGGGGACGAAACCCGCGAATGGCCTTTTGTCTGGTTGCATCGCACCGGCCGCACGCTAAACAGCGGGCATGCCTGACATTCGCGCGATCTATCACCGTACGAAGCAAACCAATATTTATCCGCTCGCAGAAGACCGCTTTCTTATCGAGGCGCTGCTTCGAGACGAAGTTCATGATGTCGTCGTCGAAGTGGAGATTCTGCATCCTTCGCTCGAGATTGCGGCGGCGCGCAGTGAGATTCGCAATGGGCCGTTTACGAACGTCTGCAACCTGACGCATGTGAACATGAATGCTCTGGTCGGGATGAAAGTGGGGCGCGGGTTCACGCTGGCGGCGCGCGCGGCGGTTGGCGGGACCGGGGGCTGTCATCGCATATCCGAGCTCGTGGTCGAGATTGCGCAGGCGGCGTACCAGCTTCACTTCGTGCAGTTCTTTCAGTCGGTGCCGAAGGAGATTCGCGAGCGCGCGGACGTGCCGATCGAGCGCTGGCGCGCGGTCAATGCGGCGATACCGGGAATGCGCAATACGTGCTTCAGCTACAACGATGAGCACGAGCAGCTGATCGAGGAGAAGGCTTCGCCGCTGCGGCTGCTCGAGCAGCAGATGCCGGTCCGCAGTTTCGCCGACTGATTACGCGCGCTGCGTGCGTCGGTCTTCGAGCTCGATTCGAACGCTCTCATAGATCCGGAAGTCGCGGTCGGAAAACAGGACCATCGCGACTTCGTCGAAATCCTGAGGCCGCTCGTCGAGCACGCGCTGAATCGAGGAAAGCGCGATGCTGGCGGCTTCCTTCAGCGGATAGGCGTAGACACCCGTGCTGATCGACGGAAATGCGACGGTGCGAAGTCCGAGCGACGCCGCCAACTCGAGGCTCGATCGATACGCACTCGCAAGCAGATCCGCCTCACCGCGGCGCCCGCCGCTCCATACCGGACCGACGGTGTGAATCACTTTCTTTGCGGCAAGGTTTCCGGCGGTCGTCGCAACGGCGCTGCCGGTCGGGCAACCGCCCTTCTCGGCCCGGATCCGGTTGCATTCGAGCATGATCGCGGGGCCGCCCGCGCGATGGATCGCTCCATCCACGCCGCCGCCGCCGACCAGGCGCGTGTTGGCGGCGTTGACGATCGCGTCGACCTTCTGCTTCGTGATGTCGCCGACGACGAGCGAGAGTACCGGCATGGCGGCCCCGATCTTACGCCGTCTGCGCCTGCGTGGCACGCGTCGGCAACGCGAACCGGAAGATCCGTGAAAGCACGCTTCCGTACTGTTCGGCGAAGCTCCCGGTGTTGTACGGAAGCCCGTTTCGCTCGCAAAGGTCGCGCACGCGTCCGGCAATTTCCGGGTACCGATGCGCAGGGAGGTCCGGAAAAAGATGGTGCTCGATCTGGTGCGACAGGTGGCCGGTCATCACATGGAACCACGAGCTGCCTTCGATGTTGGCCGAGCCCTGCATCTGGCGAACGTACCAGTCGCCGCGCGACTCGGTCGCCGTCTCTTCCTGCGTGTAGACGCGCGTGCCTTCGGGGAAATGCCCGCAGAAGATGATCACGTTGGTCCAGACGTTGCGGATGACGTTGGCGGAAAGGTTGCCGAGCAGCACGCGCGGCGCGTTCCACGGCGTCAGCAGCGGAAACAGCACGTAGTCCTTGAAAAGCTGACGTCCGGCCTTGCGCAGGAACTGCCGCCATTTGGCCGGAAACTCGGCGCGCGCGGCCCTCGATTCCTCGTCGTCTTTCGAACCGAGCATCACGCGCATCGGATCCATGTCGTGGATTCCGACGCCCCACTGGAACAGCAGCGACAGCAGCACGTTGCTGACCGGCTGCATGAGGTGCTTCGGGTGCCAGTACTGATCCTCACTGACGCGGATGATCCCGTAGCCGACGTCGCGATCCTTTCCGAGCACGTTCGTAAACGTGTGGTGCTCATAGTTGTGGTAGTGGCGCCACTGCGACGAATCGCAGACGTTGTCCCACTCGTAGGTTTTCGAATCGAGAGACGGATCGTTCATCCAGTCGTACTGACCGTGCATGACGTTGTGGCCGATCTCCATGTTCTCGAGGATCTTGCCGAGCGACAGCAGCGCAACGCCTGCACCGAAGCTTACCGGAGTGAAACCGAACGCGAGCATCGAGCGGCCGGCAATCGAGCTGGCACGCGCAAGGCGCACGACCCGGCGGATGTGCGCGGCGTCGCGCTCGCCGAGGTCGCCGAGGATTTCGTCGCGGATGCCGTCGAGCTCGATGGCGATCGCGTCGATCTGTTCGCGGGTAAGATTGCTGGCAGGAGATTTCATCGTGATTCCTCGAGGTCCGCTGGGTTTCAGATTTCGATCGAGACGTCGGAGCGTGCGGTCGAGATGCAGAGCTGGATCATCTCGCCCGGCTCATCGGAAATTCGCCCGTCGCGAAGGTCTTCGGTGACGCCGGAGATTTTGTGGCACTTGCACGTGTGGCAGACACCGATGCGGCATCCATAAAGCGGCCGCAGACCCGCGTTTTCTGCTGCAACGAGAAGTGACTGGCCGGCGAGCGCGGTAAAGCGCGTGCCGGAATGTTCGGCGCTGATGCTCTGCGCTTCGCCTCCGATGTTCTCGCGCGCGGGCGCACCGAACCATTCGAAGCGCAGATGCTCCGCGTTGCCGGCGCTGCCCCACGCCGAGCGCACGCTCGTCATGAAGGATTCCGGGCCGCAGACGAACGCCGGCGCGCCGGCGGCTTCGGCGGCAATGCTTGAGATCTGCGCGGCGTCGAGACGGCCGCTCTCTTCGGTCAGGTGCAGGCGGATCTCGATGCGGGGATGCGTTCGCGCGATCGTCTCGAGCTCGTGCGCGAAAATGACGTCGCGGCGCGAGCGCGACGTGTGCACGAACAGGACATCCGTCGGTCCCCCGGCCTCGACGATGGTTCGCAGCAGCGCCATCACCGGCGTGATGCCGCTACCGGCCGAGACGAGGACGATGCGCGGCGGCAACACCGGCGGCAGCACGAAGTCGCCGGCGGGGTTGCTGAGCGTGACGACGTCACCGGCCGCGGCGCTGTCAGCGAGCCAGCTGGAAACCTTGCCGCCGGCGCGGCGCTTGACGGTCACGTGGACGAGGCCGTCGGCACGCGGCGGCGACGAGATGCTGAACGTGCGCACGTGACGCCGCCCTCCGGTCTCGACCGTGAGCTGCACGTGCTGTCCGGCCACATGGCCAAGCCACAGCCGGTTCGGCCGCAGCACGAGCGTTGATGCATCGTCGGTCTCGCGATTCACCGAAACGACGCGCGCGCGTACGGCGGCGACCGACCAGGTCGGATCGACGAGCCCGAGCAGGTCGTCGATGGCGGCCGTATCGTTGAGCGGGCTCAGCCACGGGCTGGACAGAATGCGGGTCCAGCTGGAACGGCCGTTCGGGCTTGCGGAACGACGGGTCAGGCTTGCGGAGCGGCCGGTCGAGCTTGCGGAGCGGCCGGTCGGGCTTGCGGAGGGACCGGTCGGGCTTGCGCTCGGCCTTGGAGGCTGGCCGTCGGTCCGCGGCGGTTCGGGATTCGCTGAAGTCGTCATGGGTGAACACTTGTGTACCGAACCGATGGTTTCTGTCAACACCTGTACACTGAAAAGCACAGACACGGTTGGCTATGGCTCGGAAATGCTGCTCTTTTCGCCCCACTGACGTGACTACACTCGTACATCGAAAACGAAGGTCCCGGCACTCTCCGGACCGTTCCGCGCTCGCCGACACGACCGGAATCGGCCGGGAAGACGCGAAGAGCCGGAAGGGAGAAGCGCGCGCACACGTGCCCGTCCGCGACGCCGTGCCGGGCCGCGCACCCGACGGAACCGGCTCGCGCGCCGCACAGAAGCAGCGCACACGCGGCATGCTCATGGACGCCGCGCTTCGGCTGATGAGCAGCGGCCGCAGCTACACCAGCCTCGGGCTTCGTGAGATCACGCGCGAGGCCGGCGTGGTGCCGACGTCGTTCTACCGCCACTTCGCCGATCTCGACGAGCTCGGCCTCGCACTCGTCGAGGAAACCGGCCTGACGCTGCGACGGCTTCTTCGCGATGCGCGGCGCGCCGGCGTGCCGCCGATCCGCATCATCGATCATTCGGTGCGCATCTACCGGCAGTTCGTGCGCGAGCACCGGCTGCACATCCTGTTCATGGCGAGCGAGCGCTGGGGCGGCTCGCCGCTGATCCGGCGTTCGATCCGCTACGAGACGCAGCACTTCGCCACCGAAATGGCGCAGGATCTCCGCGAGCTCAGCCTTCTTCCCAGCCTTTCGATGCGAACGCTGCAGATGGTCTGCGGCCTCGTCGTCAACACGATGCTCAACGCCGCGAGCGATTTCATCGATCTTCCTCCCGACCAGCCGCAGGTCGAGGAAGAGCTGACGCAGAACTTCGTGCTGCAGCTGCGCGTGATCTTCCTCGGGGCGACGCAGTGGAAGGACAAGGTCTGAGCACGGCGGCGAGAATCCCGCGCCGCACGCCGGTCGAAGTTCTCTTCGGTGCGGCTTCCGGAGTCGTGCACGGGATCGAAGGCGATTTCGCGATGCTCGAACGCGCGCGACCAGGTGTGCGGGTGTGGACCTGCAACCAGAGCGCGGTCGTGCTCGGGGTCAGCCGCATCGTTTCGATCGAGGTCGAGGAGCAGGAGTGCGCGCGGCGCAGCGTCGCGATCGTGCGGCGTGCGAGCGGTGGCGGAACGGTGGTGATCGGGCCGGGCACGGTGCAGTACGCGTTCGTCGTCGCGCACGACGCTGGAAAAGAGCCGCCGTCGCTCGGCAGCGTGCGGAGCACGTGCAACGCGGCCGTCGTGCGCGCGCTCGGCGAGGCGGGAGTGCGCGAAGCGGTCGACAGCGATGCATCGGGCGATCTGCGCATCGCCGATCGCAAGGTCGGCGGGCTCGCGCTGCGCCGTCATCGCGATGCGACGCTGCTGCACGGAACGCTGCTGGTCGAGCCCGACCTCGAGATGATCTCGGCCGTGCTGCGACATCCCGTTCGCGAGCCCGACTGGCGGCGCGGGCGGCCGCATCGAGAGTTTCTCGCAGCAATCGGCGGGCTCGACCGCGAAGCGTTCGCGCGCGCGCTCGAGCAGGCCCGCAGCGAGATCACCGACCTGCGATAATGCAGCGGAATTTTAAATGTACCTGTCCCCTTTTTACGGCTTGCGGGCCAGTGCCATGATTTTGGCGCCCATGCCGAAGAGGTTTCCGGTCTGCAGCACGATCTCCATCGGGATGCGCATCCACAGCGGCAGGCGGTAGCGGCCGAGATAGACGTTGCCGGTTCGCATGTCGGTTACTTCGAAGCCGGCTTTTTCGAGGAACGCGCGCAGCGTTCGCGGGAAGAAGTAGTATTCGTGCGGCGACACGTAGAGCCGCTCGAGGAAGTAGGTGTGCATCGGGCCGCCCATCTGGATCCAGCGATCGAGGATCACCGTCAGCAGGCAGTGCTGGTTCGGCACGACGACATAAAGCGCGCCGCCGGGCTCGAGCAACTCGTACGCGCGGCGAAGCGAGCCGAGTGGATCGGTCGTGTGCTCGAGCACGTCGAGCATCGTGATCGCATCGAAGCTCGCCGCCGGCCACGGATACGTGTTGAAGTCGCCGACCTCGAGGTCGATGTCGAACTCTTCTTTCGCCTTGACCGCGCTCTCGTTGCAGATGTCGACGCCGCTCGGCTGCCAGCCGAATTCCTTGCTCGCCAGATAAAGGAAGATGCCGGTGCCAGGGCCGACGTCGAGCAGGCGGCCGGGCGTGCGGATCGAGCCGATCGACCGCAGCCCGGTGCGGAACGACTCGATGACGGGATCGTCCTGGAAGTCGCGGTGGCAGTTGCGGAAGAAGTCGGAGACTTCCGGCAGAAGTTCGCCCTCGTACGCGAGCCGCTCGATTTCGGCCTTCTGCTCGAACGTCGGCATCGGATCGACGAACACGAGACCGCAGCGGCGGCACTCGACCACGCGGCGCCAGCCCTGGTCGTGATAGGTCGCGATGTCGGCCGAGCCGCACAGATTGCAGATCGGCGAGGCTCCGGCGGACCCTGATGAGGCGGTAGATGCAGTCGTCATGGTCCGCTCACGAGCCAGGGAGCGGCCTTCTCATGAAGACGGCACGCAATCGAAGCAAATAATAAATGGGGACAGGTACATTTAATTTTCGCGTGAAAAAACGCGGCTGTTGAAATCACGACAGTTTTTTAAATGTACCTGGTCCCGTTTTCGTATTGTTGGCTGTCGTCAGGCGGGCGATATTCGCCCGGGGCAATCGGGCGCATGTCGCCTGGTCAGGGGGAAAGGAGAGCTTTCCTCGTGGCGAAGTTAACTCGTCGGCAGTTCCTCGAAGCGACCGCGGCAACGGCTGCGCTCGCAGCGCTGCGTCTTCCGAAAAACGCCGAGGCGGCAGCCAGCCGCCACGTCGCTGATGTGGTCGTCGTCGGCGCCGGTCTCGCCGGGCTTACGGCAGCGCGCCGCATCAGCGAAGCCGGTCGCTCGGTGATCGTGCTGGAAGCGCGCGATCGCGTCGGCGGCCGCGTCCTCAACCACGATCTCGCAAGCGGCGGCTACAGCGAGCTCGGCGGAATGTTCACCGGTCCCACGCAGGACCGCATCCAGGCTCTCGCTGCAGAAGTCGGCGTCGGTACGTATCCGACCTACAACACCGGCAACAACGTGTTTTATGCGAACGGACGTCGCGAAGAGTTCCCGAGCAACACGCCGCTAGGCACCGCGCCGGCCGACCCCGTTGTCGCGCCCGACATCGTCGCGTCGGTTGCGCTGCTCGACCAGCTGTCCACCGAAATTCCGGTGGACAGTCCGTGGACCGCGACCAATGCGCTCGAGTACGACCGCCAGACCCTCGACTCGTGGCTGCGTGCGCATACGAGCGGAAGCAGCGAGTACATGGCGGTGGTTTCGGCAGCGACCGAAGCGATCTTCGGCTGCGAGCCCGGCGAGCTCTCGCTGCTCTACACGCTGTTCTACCTCGCGGCATCGGGCAACGAGCAGAACGCCGGCACCTTCGAGCGCAACTTCAATACCGCCGGCGGCGCGCAGGAAAGCCGTTTCGTCGGCGGCGCGCAGCGCATTGCGCTGAACGTCGCCGACGATCTCGGTGACAGCATCCAGCTCGGGAAACCGGTCACGAAGATCGTCCAGGGCGAAGACTACGTGACGGTCTGGTCGGATCGGCGCCGCGTTCGCGCGAAGCGCGTGATCGTCGCGATCCCGCCGACGCTCGCGGGGCGCATCGAGTACGATCCGCCGCTGCCGGCGCTTCGCGACCAGCTCACGCAGCGGATGCCGCAAGGCTCGTTGATGAAGTTCGAGGCCGTCTACCCGACACCGTTCTGGCGCACGGCCGGCCTGACCGGTCAGGTCGTCAGCGAGAACGGGCCGATCAAGGTCACGTTCGATACCTCGCCGCAGGACGGCAGCCGCGGAATCCTGATGGGCTTCATCGGCGGCAGCGAAGCGCGCTACTGGGAGCGACAGCCTGCGGAGGATCTCAAAGCTGCATGCCTCGCCCAGCTCGCGATCTTCTTCGGCAGTGCAGCGTCATCGCCGATCGAAACCATCACGTTCGCATGGGCGGAGGAGACCTGGAATCGCGGATGTCCGGTGGCCGTCCTCGGCCCAGGCACGCTCGTCGATTTCGGTGAAGCCCTGCGCCAACCGGTGGACCGCATTCACTGGGCCGGAACGGAAACGTCGACGTACTGGAACGGATACATGGACGGTGCCGTCCGCTCGGGCGAGCGCGCAGCCGAAGAAGTGCTCGCAGGGCTCGACTGACGCGTAACTTAGTCGGAAACATTAATCCGGAACAGACACTGATTTCCGCTAATCCGGGACAGATACCGATTTCCGCTAATCAGTGTCTGTCCCCGATTTTTCAGCGGGCGGAGATTCCGGTCAGCGCGCGGCGGCGCCCGGCGGTGCGTGCGCGCAGCACCGCTGCGTATCCCGCCGGTGTCTCATGCACCTGATCGTCGGTAAGAGGATTGAACGTCGCGAGCTCGGGAAAGCGCGCGAAGTCACGGTCTGCCGTCCAGAGCTCCCGCACACCATGCTCGAGGCAGATTGCTGCGATTCGTGCGTCATGAATGCGCCCGCCAGTCGCTCGGGAGCTGCGAACCAGATTCAAAAGAATCGACCAGTGTCGCACGGTCTCTTCAAGCAGCACGAGACCAGGCGATTCGAGCCAGACATCAACCTGCCGAAGCGCTTCTGCAGGGGAGCTCGCCCGCGCGAACGCCCATGTGTTGGTAGCGATGGAAAGAAACTCGTGAATGCACGGCCAGGGAATCGCCCAGGCTTCAGTGTTCTCGCAAAGGTTCGCAAGACAGGAGTACGCGGCCCGGTAGTGTCTGGATTCTCCGCGATGCGCATGAACGAGGACGTTCGTATCGACCGCGATCACGACTGCCCCTCGTCGACTTCATCGTCGAAGAATCCGGGATAGGCTGCTTCGTGCAGCTTCGCCCAGCCGCCTTTCGCCTCCATCTCCGGCGTAAGACCGCCGCCGCCCTTGAAGCTCGCGTCCTTGAGCTTGAACGGCTTCGGACGGCCCTTGCGGAGCAGGATTTCCCGCAGGCCTTCCTCGATCAGCGCCCGCAAGGTGGTCTTCTCGCGTGCAGCCAGCGCCTTGGCTTTCGCCAGCAATGGCTCGGAGATCTCGATGGTCGTCTTCATATGGGAACCCATATCAAGACAAACAGCGGAGAAAAAGCGGGAACTCGCCTACTGCGCGGTCGCCGTACCCGGTGCCGCAAAGCGCAGGCCGGTGGGATCCTTGATGACGATGTCGAGAATCTCCATCGACGTGCACGGCGGCAACGCCGCGTCTCCGGTCCCGAGGATGTCCGCGAGAGCTTCCGCGCTTGTGCTGTCGAGCGAGATCTTCCCGTCATCCGGCGTCGAGAATTCGAACGTCATCGGCACGTCGATCAACGTCATGTCGCCGCCTACGGGATCGTCGATCGACGCGCGACTGAGCACGGCGAGCGTCCAGCCGGCATCCGTCGAATCGATCGGAGTATTGCCGGAAGCTTTCATGATCCCCTTGCACGAGCTCCGGACCGACGTCACGTGACACGCGCCCGCCGGCAGATTGAGCGAGGGCCCCTCCGAGCTATTGAGCTGCGAGCAATCGGAGACGACCTTGACCTTGGTCTGGACCGAACATCCGCCCTTGGCGGAAAACGAGTACGGGGTCCCAGCAGAGTGTTCCACGTACGGTATCACCGGCGAGCATGCATCCACGCCGGACACGGTCTGGTTATTGGCAAACGGCGAATCGCGGAAGGTGGCTGGGCACGGAAGGTAGGCCCGCACCATCGACGTGCGAAAGCCCCTCGCCGGCCCGGTGTCGAACGCGCATTGCGAGTGCGCGGATCCCGCCGATAAAGCGAGCGACGCAATCGAAATACCGGCGAGTGATCGCAGTCTCATTTCCCCTCCATCTGTCGATCGGCTTTTGCGGAATGACGCGTACGGTCCCGACACCGTTTGCGACAGGCCGGAACATAGCGGCCGCGCCGGAGTCAATGCCAGAGTAAAAATCGCATCGCGCGGATTTGTTCAGCCCGCCAGCGAAGCCAGGTCGGCCTGCGCCTGTTCCCAGCGCAGCATCAGCTCTTCGAGCTTCTTCTGATCCTCGGTGTACGACGACAGAAGCGTGCCGTAACGGTTCTTGTCTGCATAGACGTCGGGCTGGGAAAGCTCGGTGCTGCGGCCGCCCTGCAGCGTTTCGAGCTCGGAGATGCGCTTTTCGTATTCCTGGATGCGTTTCTCGAGGTCGCGCCGTTTCTTCTGCGATTCGCGATCGGTCGCGCGGTCGCGCGCCTTTTCTTCTTTTGACCGAGCAGCAGGCGGTTGCCGGACCGCGCGGTCGGCCGGCGCCGCTACACCAGCGCCCGCCTGCGACGGCGCGGCAACCGGCATCTCCGGTTCTTTCAATTTCGCCTGGCGCTTCTCTGCTTTGGCGGCCGCCTCGGCACCCGCGCGCTGCGCGGCCAGATGGTACATGAACTCGTCCATCGTGCCGGGGAATTCCTCGACGCAGTTGTCGTGCACGTACCAGATTCGCGTCGCGAGATGGCGCACGAAGCTGCGGTTGTGGCTGACGAAGATGAGTGTGCCGTCGTACGTACCGAGCGCATCGGCGAGCGCTTCGGACGACTCGAGGTCGAGATGGTTGGTCGGCTCGTCCATCAGCAGGAGGTTGCCGGGGTCGACCATCAGGCGCGCGAGCGCAACGCGTGCTTTCTCGCCTCCGGACAGCACCGCGATCTTCTTGTCGACGTCGTCGTCCGAGAACAGGAACGTGCCGAGGACTTTGCGGACCTGGGTCAGGTCGTCGTACGCGCTGTTCTGCCAGACTTCGTCGAAGATCGAACTCCGCAGATCGAGCTTCTCGGTGACGTGCTGCGCGTAGTAGCCGACCTTGACGTTGTGCCCGAGCCGGAAGTCGCCTTTTGCAGGCGCGATCTCGCCGGCCAGGATGCGAAGCAGCGTCGTCTTGCCGGCGCCGTTCGGGCCGATGATCGCGACCTTGTCGCCGCGGCGCACCACACCTTCGGCATGCTCGAACACCTGGACGTCGCCGTAGCGGTGTCCGAGATCGTTGAGGATCACCGTGTCGGTCCCGGCGCGCTCGCACGGCGGAAACCGAAAGCGCAGCGTCCGTTCGGTGCCGAGCAGCGTGACGTCCTCGAGCTTCTCGAGCTTCTTGACGCGGCTCTGCACCGCCGCAGCCTTGTTCGCCTGCGCGCGGAAGCGCGTGATGAACTTCTCGGTCTGCTCGCGGATCCTCTGCTGGTTGACGGCGCGACGTTCGAGGATCTCGGCTTCCTCGGCGCGCTGGCGCCGGTAATCCTCGTAGTTGCCGTTGTACTGCCGCACGCCTTCGACTTCGTACGAGACGATCCGCGAGACCTGCTCGTTCAGGAAATCGCGGTCGTGGCAGATCAGGATCATCGCGTTGCGGTAGCGCTTGAGGAAGTCCGCAAGCCAGCCGACGGTCACGACGTCGAGGTGGTTGGTGGGCTCGTCCATCAAGAGCAGGTCCGGCTTCTGGAACAGCAGGGAGGCCATGACCCCGCGCATCTTCCATCCGCCGCTGAACTCGGACAGGTCGCGGGTCGCGTCGCCCGTGCGGAATCCGAGCCCGTCGAGGATGCTGTAGGCTTCGTGCGGCGAGTAGTTGGTGTCGAAGTGCGACAGGTCGTCGTGCAGCGTCGCGAGTTTCTCGGAAAGCTCCATCTGCTCGGATTCGGTCGTGGCTTCGGCGAGCTCGTGCTCGACGACCTCGAGCGTCTGCTCGAGTCGCGCGCGGCCCGGCACACTCGACAGCACGCTGTCGATCAGCGTTTTTCCGCCCTCGACGTCGAGCTCCTGCGGCAGGTACCCGATGCGGATCGTGCCGGCGCGGCGGATCGAGCCGCGATCGGGCTCCTGCTGGCCGACGAGCACGCGCAGCAGCGACGATTTGCCGGAGCCGTTGCGACCGACGAGACCGATACGGTCTTCCTCGCCGATGCGGAGATTCAGATCGGTGAAGATCGTGCGGCCACCGAAGGCGAGCTCACTGTTTTCGATGACGACGAGCGACATGGAACCGGACTTTCTATGGAGACGAAGGTCCGCGGGCAAGTCGCGCCCAGCGCGTCGCGCGGATCCCGCCAGCGCATCGCGCGGATCCCGCCAGCGCATCGCGCGGATCCCGTCGGCGTGTCGCGCGGACTCTCCGCCCCATCTCGCGGATCACAGGAGACGACCCCGCGCGCACGATCGCGACCGGCATGCTACGCTGCCGCCGGCGTGGCCGATTTCCGTTTCAGCAGTCTGCTTTCCCGCAAGGACGCGGCCACGAACCTGCCGGAGAGCAATCGATTCGTCGGCGCTGCGAAGGATCCGCGCAGGAAGCAGCGCGTCGCGCTCGTGCTGTCGGGCGGCGGCTCGCGCGGAGCGTACGAAGCCGGCGTACTGTCGTGGCTGTTCGAGCACGTCTACCCGAAGCTCGGCGACCAGTTCGAGTTCGACATCGTAAGCGGCACGTCGGTGGGTGCGATCCATGCTGCGTATGTCGCAGCATCTTCCGGCGTCGACCCGGCCGACCGATCGAAGAACCTCGTCGAGACGTGGAAGAACATGCGTTTCGACAACGTGATGCGGCTTTCGTGGCGCGACATGGTCGGCATTCCGCTGCGCGGACTGGGTTTCGGACGGCCGAAGTCGCACGGCGGTGCGAGCGGCGACGAGTCGCGCGGCGGTCTCGTCGATATCGCGCCGCTCGAAGACCTGGTCCGCACGCGGATTCCGTGGCAGCGGCTGCGCGAGAACCTCAAGCAGGGACGCCCATCGGTGCTTTGCTGCGCCGTGACCGAGGTCAACACCGGACTGGTCCGGGTGTTCCTCGACGGACCCGGCGCCGACACCACGGCTTGGCTGTACGATCCGCACGTCGATGCGGTATGCGTCTCGATCACCGACCTGCACGTGCGCGCATCGGCCGCGATTCCGTTCCTGTTTCCCGCCGTGCTGATCGACCGCCGTTACTACGTCGACGGCGGGCTTCGCCTGAACACGCCGCTGTCGCCGGCCGTGCGGCTGCAGGCCGACAAGGTGCTCGTGATCGGGCTGAAGAAAGCCCGCACCAAGGACGACCACGTCGAGTACTTCAAGGCCGATGCGCTGACGCAGCCTGCATTCCTGCTCGGCAAGCTCCTCGACGTGATGCTGCTCGATCCGATCGAGAACGAGCTGCGCCAGCTCGAGATCATCAACTCGCTGCTGGCCGGCGGCAAGGCCACGTTCGGCAAGGATTTCGTCGAGCGCATCGAGCCGACGCTTCGCGCCGTGCGCGGAGTGGGATATCACCCGATCGACTTCTTCATGCAGCGCCCGTCGGACGACATCGGACGGATTGCGGCGGAGTGCTATCACCGCCGCGATGCCAGTGACGGCGCACGGAGCCTGGTCTCGGAGCTGATCAAGAGAACCGCAACGATGGGCGTGCCGCGAAACGAAGCCGATTTCCTGTCGTACATCTACTTCGATCGCGTCTACACCGACCGCCTCGTCGAGCTCGGGCGCGAGGATGCAAGGGCATCCTCGGACCGGATCCTCACGCTGCTCGCCGAGCCATGAACCGGATGATTTCGTTCGACCCGTCCGATCTCGAGGCAATCGCCGACCCGTATCCGGTGTTCTCGCGCATCCGCTCGGGCGGACGCGTGCAGCGGCTGGAGAGCGGCTTCTGGATGATCACGGGCCACGCGGCGGCGCTCGAAGCGCTGCATCATCCCGACTGCGGATCGAGCCCGATCGCAATGCGTTACCTCGACGGCCTGCCGCCCGGCGCGGCGCGCGACGAGATGAGCCATCGCATCAACTTCCTCGATCCGCCGGATCATCCGCGCGTGCGCGGCATCGTCTCGAAAGCGTTCACACCGAGGCGCATTGCAACGCTGCGTCCGTGGATCGAGCAGACGGCTGCGGAGCTGCTCGACGGACTCGACGGCGAACGCGAGGTCGATCTGCTCGCCCGCTTCGCGCACCAGCTTCCGTCGCTCGTCATCTCCGAGCTTCTCGGCGTGCCGCCCGAGGACCGCGACAAGCTGACGTCGTGGAGCGACGCGGTCGCTCCACTGCTCGGCGTGCGTGTTCCGGGAGAAAAGAAAGAAGCGGCGTTTGCAGCGGCCGAGGAGTTTCACGCGTATCTCGGTCATCTGCTCGACGAGCGCACCGCAAAGCCGGGCAACGATCTGCTGTCTGCGCTTCTTGCGGCAGAGGCCGAGGGCGAGAGGCTCGAGCGCGTCGAGCTGCTGTCGCTCGCTGCGACCTTGTATTCGGCAGGTCACCGCACCACGCGCGATCTGTTCACCAACGGAATGTCCGTGCTTCTGTCCGACGCGGCGCGCTACCGGGCGGTTACGAGCGGCGAATGGGCGATTGTCGACGTCGTCAGCGAGTTCCTGCGATTCGAGACACCGACGTTGTTCGTCGCGCGCATCCCGATGCGGTCCGTAACGATCGGCGGAACCGAAATCGGTGCGTTCGAGCCGATTCTGGTGTTCCTCGCGGCGGCCAACCGCGACCCTGACGTCTACGACGATCCGGATTCGTTTCGTCCCGGCCGAAGCGGCGCCGCGCCGATCTCTTTCGCGTTCGGTGCGCACTTCTGTCTGGGTGCATCGCTCGCGCGTTCGGAAGCCGAAGTGATGCTGGCCGCCGTCTCGTCGCGATGGCCGGATCTGCGGCTTCATCCCGACCACGCACTCGTCTGGCTTCAGCGCGGGCCGTTTCGCGGCCTCGACGAGCTGATCGTCACGCGCGAACCGGCAGAAGCATGAACCTCGGGCTCGACCGAAAGCGTGTGCTCGTGACGGGCAGCTACCGCGGAACCGGCCATGCGACGGCGTGCGCATTCGCCGCCGAAGGTGCGTCGGTGTTCGTGCACGGGTTCGAGCCCGGGCAGGCCGAGATGGTTGTCGCGGAGATCACGGCAAGCGGCGGCGACGCGCATGCCGTGACGGCGGATCTGATGACCGACGCGGGCGCCGACGCGTTCGCGGACCTGCTCGTCGCGGCCGGCGGCATCGACGTGCTCGTCAACAACTACGGCGTCGCAGCCGGCGGCAGCTGGGACGCGATGGCGTCGACGTCGTGGATCGAGATGTACGAGCGCAATGTCCTGTCCGGCGTCCGCATGGCGCAAAGGCTTGTCCCCGCAATGCGAGAGCAAGGCTGGGGCCGCGTGATTTTCCTCGGCACAGTGGGCGGCGTTCGCCCGCGAGCAGTCATGCCCGGGTACTACGCAGCCAAGGCCGCGCTTCCGGCGGTCGTGCTCAGCCTTGCCAAGGAGCTCGCCGGCACCGGCATTACCGTCAATTGCGTGAGCCCGGGCATCCTGCGGACGGTCGAGGTCGAAGCGCACTTCCGTTCGCGGGCCGCGCGCAAGGGCTGGGGCGAAGACTGGAGCGAGATCGAAAAACGCGCGATCGCGGAAACGATCGGCGCGGGATCGCCGGCGACCCGGCTCGGGCTCACGTCCGAGGTTGCGGCGGCCGTCGTGTTTCTTGCCAGCGAACAGGCCGCGTACATCAACGCGGTTGATCTTCGCGTGGACGGCGGCGCGGCCGACTGCGTGCGCTAGCCGGCAAACGCCAGCCGCGCGGCTGTCGCACCTCTGCCGCTTCGATGGCCAGCATCTTCAATTTTTCGTACGCTGCGGCGACGCCGGAACGGCCGCCGTCGTGGGGAGGGTGAGTCGAGAATCGATCCCGGTGATCACGGGATCACGAAAAGGAGGTCTCGCCCATGAACCGTTGTTTACGCACTGTCGCAGCGTCGCTCTTCGCATGCGCGTGCCTGGCGCCCGGACTCGTCCGCGCAGAGCCCATTCCGTACCCGATCAGGGACGGCAACTTCCTCGACAGCGACTGGCAGGTCACCGCGCTGACGCCGGATACGGAGCAATCCGCCGAGCGCGTGGAGGACGGCGGAAATCCCGGCGCGTATCGTCACATGGTTCAGCAACTGCCGGCCGGGAAGTTCGTGTCCATCCTGCACGTTCGCCTCGGCGACGAGGCGATCTACCGGCCGGCCGAGCGCGGCGCGATCGCCGGCATCACCTACTCCGAGGATCGAAAAGAGTTCGATCCGCCCGTCCCCGGTGCGGCGGTCGGCGCGCTGTTCGCGATCCAGCAGGGAGAGCACACGTTTTTCTCGGTCACCGACATGACGTTCTCGAACACCGATTGGGCCAATCGCAAGCTCGTCTGTCTCAAGCCCGAGGACTTCCTGATGTCGGATAACCAGCTTCCCGATTTCTCGGCGACGGCCGAGCCGATCCGCTTCGGCATCCTGCGAACCAACACCAACAGCGGCGGCACCCCGCTCGAGATCGAGCACGGCCTCGATAACTTCCGCGTGTCGGTATTCCCGGCGCCCAATCCGGACTGCGTGACGTGCGAAGGCTTCGAGGACGCGATGTTCTGCGGCGAAATGAACGGCGACTGCAAGATCACCGCGGCCGATGCGCTGATCATCCTGCAGATCGCCGTCGCGATACGCCCTCGGCATCCGGCAGGCGATCTCGATTTCAGCGGCAAGGTGACGTCGAGCGACGCACTCAAGGACCTGCGGGTCGCCGTCCAGATCGATGTGCAGAGCCAGGCATGCAACGGCTGACCGGCGAAGGGTGCCGCGTCAGGCCGCGTCGCTCAGCATATCCTCTGCCGTCAGCTCGGAAGCGTTGCGGCCGCCGGCATATTCGGCGAGCCCGGCCCGCTCGTAGTGCGCCCGGATACGCGGCGAGTACAGGCCGATGTATTCGAGGTTCGGGATCAGTCGCTTGAACATCAGCGACCGGAATCTCTTCATCAGCGGCAGATCGGTCATGATCCGGTCCCACTCCCGGCGCCGGAGGCGGCCGCCGAACCACTCGTCGTAGACTTCGTGCGCGAGGAAGCGGTTGCGCATCAGCAGCGCGACCTCGAATGCCCAGTCCTCGCGCTCGCGCAGCTCGGACTCGCCGAGCGTTGCGTAGTGCGACTTCAGCGCGAGCACACCGTAGTGCACGTGCCGGGCTTCGTCCTGGATCACGTAGCGCAGCATCTCTTTCATCAGCGGCTCTCGGGTCGACTGGTACATCGTGTTGAAGGCGCCGAGCGCGAGGCCTTCGATCATGATCTGCATGCCGAGGAACTTCATATCCCAGCGCGAATCGTGCATCAGGGCGTCGATGATCGTGAACAGGTTGTCGTTGATCGGATAGAGCTTGCAGAGCTTGGTGTCGATGTAGCGCAGGAACACTTCCACGTGCCGCGCCTCGTCCATCACCTGCGTGGCGCCGTAGAACTTTCCGTCGAACCAGCGCACCGATTCGGTCACCTGCGCCGACGCGTACAGCGCACCCTGCTCGCCGTGCAGGAACTGGCTCAGGATGAACGCGGTGAAATCGTGAAGGAACCGCTTCTGCTCGCGGTCGTCGAGGCGGATTCCGTGCTCGGCAAGCCCGGCCACGGGCACGAACTCCATCGGCATCAGCAGGCGCTCGGGCCGGTCGGGATCGACGTCGATCGACCAGTCGAGTTTCTCATCGGCGTTCCACTGGTTGGCGACCGCGCGGCGGTAGAGATCGTACATCTCCGGATAATCCCCGCCGTAGCCGAAATCGAAATGCGCATCGTAGCTCGCCGGCATCAGTACGCCGGTTCCCTGCTTGCCGCGCTTGAGCAGCACGCCGCGAGCGACCGACGGCAGCATGCCGGCGAGAACCGTTTTGTTTTCCACCGCACCGGCGATCGCGACCGCATCGAGCACGTCGTCGACGACGCGGCGGGCACCCTGAGGCAGAAGGTCGAGAGCGAGGTCTTTCATGATCGTTTCTCCGAAAATGGTCTGATGTTGTGAAATTCGTGATCGGGGAGGTGTCGTCAGAAGTCGGCCAGCTCGACGCGGCCGTCGGCGTACGAACAGCATGCGAGCGCGTAGCCGTCGGCTTTTTCGCGGTCGGTCAGGCAGTTCGGCTCAGCGTGGACGACGCGACCGTCGACCTTGACCTTGCAGGCTCCGCAGCCGCCCATGCGGCAGCTCCACGGAAGAGCGATCCCGGCCCTTTCTGCGGCCTCGAGAATCGTCGTACCGGCGAGTGGCGGCGACGCGACGCCGCTTTTTGCGAACAGGACGGTGCCTCTGGCGGAAGCCGCCTGCCCTTTTCCGGCCTCGGCGTACTGGAATCGCTCGAGATGAACGCGCGCGGCATCGATGCCGGCCGTGCGAAGCGCGCCGGTCACGCTCTCCATCATCGGCTCCGGTCCGCACACGTACCACGCGTCGGGTGCACGAAGGTCGATCGCGCGCGAAACGGCTTCTCCATCGAGCGCGCCGGCCAGTCCGTTCCAGACCGGAGGCAACTCGTCGAGTGCAATCCTCACCTGAAGCCTTCCGGCGAAAAGATGCGCGAGCGCGTCGAGCCGGTTGCGGAAAATGATCTCGCTCTCGCTGCGGCTTCCGTACAGCAGCGTCACGCGCGACAGCGGCTCGGTGCGAAGCACGGTCTCGGCCATGCTGATGAGCGGAGTGATTCCGACGCCGCCGGCCACCAATGCGATGTGTCGCGAGACATCCGGATCGGCGTCCACGACGAACCCGCCCGACGGCGGCAGCGCTGAGAGCACGTCACCTGCGCTCACATGGTCGTGAAGCCAGCTCGAGAGCACGCCGCCATCGACACGCTTTACGGTAATCGACGGTTTCGCGCCCGTGGCCGGCGAGCTCGAGAACGAATAGCAGCGGCGCTGCGTCTGTCCGCCAATGTCGGCAACGATCGTCACGTGCTGACCCGGGCGGTACGCAAGAGAGTGTTCGGCGAAGACGAAAGTCTTCGTGCTGGCGGTCTCGTCGATGACGCGCTCGACGGTAAGGCGGAGCAGATCCGGACGCACCGCAGAACGCGGCCATCGCGTGACGTTGTGCCGCAACGTGGGACCGGCGGCGGGCGGATGGAAAAGACTGCGCGGAAAAGAGGAGAGCTGGAGTTGCACGGAGAAACCTCGCGGGATCGACAATGTTAAGTGCGTAGTAGCACTATACACTATCTACGGTCAAGGCTTTTCGTCGTCGCGACGCGCGAAACGAAAAACACCTCCGCCCCGATCGCGCACGGTGCGCACCATTTGGTCACCCGGGAATCGCGCGGCCCACTCCCAACGACTCGAAAATGCTGGAGTTCTAGCCTTTGCGGACGGGGGCAGCGGGTGCGCCCGCGATGATCTGCTTGATGCGCCGCGAGCGAAGCACGGCCATCAGGCGCGAAATCGGCGGCTCGGACCCGTCGATCAGCTCGAGCAGCCTTCGGGCAGGCAGGCCCGAGAAACGCTCGGTGAGCTGGCGCGTCTCGCGTTCGACGAGCGAATCCATCGCTTCCACGTACGCCACGAGCAGCTCCGGTATAACTTTCGGTTCGCCGGGCCGCGTCAGTGCGGTCAGCTCCGCCCAGCACTCGAGAACCGCCGCATCGTGGGCGGTGACTGTCGCACCCGCGCCCTTTCCATGGACCGTCACGACACCGAGACGGCGGATTGCCTCGAGATCGCTGCGCGTGACCCGAGACGGAACGATGCTCGAGAGCGCGACGTCACGCACCGCACTCGCCGGCGCCGGCTCGATCGATGATCGAAGCCGCGCCAGCAGTGACTGCTGTTCCTCGGTGAAACCCTCGGCGGCTCCGTCCTGGAGCACCGCCTTGATCGCCTTCAGCGGCAGGAAATGTCTGTCCTGCAGATCCTTGATCCGCTGCAGGCGCTCGAGATGCTCCTCGCCGTACACCGCGGTGTTACGGCCGGTCTTGAGCGGCTTCGGCAGCAGACCCTGCGTCAGGTAGAAATGAATCGTCTCGCGCGGAAGGCCGGTGATGCGCGTCAGATCGCGCATCCGCAGGTGGCCTTCGGAGTCCGCGGAAGTCGCCGCGTTTCGAGAATTGCCGCGTTCCTCAGCGCGCGCATCGGCGCGTGCCGAAGGGCTGCGCGTGGCCGAGGCCTTCGATCGGCGGGTGCGCTCTTTCGCGGGCATCAGGCGGGCAACGCTACACGACTACCGCACGGCGACAAAGCTTGGCTATGGGACCGCCGGCTCGCACGCCGGCTATGCGACCGCCGGCTCGCACGCACTGACGCGCACCGGAACTCCGGTCAGCACGCCGTTTCCGACCATTCCTTCGACGATGCTCTCGTCGGTCAGGTCGTTCATCGAAGCGCCGGCGTGCGCGGCCGCGTTGCGCGCGCGGATTCCTTCACGCGTGTGGCCGAAGCCGTGCGGCATGCTGACTACGCCGGGCATCATCTCGTCGGTGACGGCAAGCGGCAGCGACACTCGGCCAACGCGGCTCTCGACCGCGACGAGGCGGCCGTGCTTGAGGCCGAGCCGGTCGGCATCGATCGGGCTCATCAGCAGCGTGCAGCGCTCGGGCCCTTTGATCAGCGTCGGACAGTTGTGCATCCACGAATTGTTCGAACGCAGCTGGCGGCGGCCGATCATCAGGAAACCGTTGGTGGCCTGCGGGGCCGGCGCAACTTTTCCGGCATCGAGCGCACCGGCGAGGCGCGCGATCTCTTCGGTAATTTCCGGATGCGCGAGATGAAGCCTCATGTCGCTGTGGCGGACGGCGCGGTCGATGCCGCCTTCCTTCAGCGAGCCGAGATCGATTCCTGCCGGCACCGCTTTCACGTCGTCGATCGTCAGCCCGTACGGTCCGCTTGCGAGCAGCAAGGAGATGAACTGCTCGGGCGTCGTCGAGTACAGCGCATCGGTCGTGTTCTCGACCGGCTGGCCGCCGGCTGCGACTGCGTCTTCGCTGCGCAGCCGCGTGAGCTCGGCACACAGGCGCCCGCAGATCTCGAGCTCGTCCATGCTGTCTTCGGCGCGATCGAAGACCGGGCTGCAGTACTTGACCGTGTCGCGCACGGCGAGCTTGTGGAAGACGAGGCTGAAGTGGTCGTTCTCGAGCGCATGTCGCGGCGGAAGGATCACGTTGGCAAAGCGCGTCGTCTCGTTGAGCGCGGGATCGATGCTGACCATGAACTCGAGATGTTCGAGCGAACGCTCGAGCCGCGCGCCGTTCGGACTGGACAGCGCAGGATTGCCCGCGAGCGTGAGCAGCCCGCGAATCTGTCCTTCGCCGGGCGTGTCCATCTCCTCGGACAGGCACGCGACCGGCAACTCGCCGCCGAATTCGGGTAGTCCGCGTACGCGCGAGCGCCACCGTTTCCACGTTCCTTTGGAGGAGTAGGTCGCGGCCGGATTGGTGAACATCATGCCGCCGGGACGATCGAGGTTGCCGGTGACGATGTTGAGGACCGTTCCGAGCCAGCTCGCGAGCGTTCCGTACTCCTGCACGCAGACGCCGATGCGCGTGTAGCATGCCGCCGCGGGAGCCGATGCGAACTCGCGGGCGAGACGTCGAAGCGTGTCCGCATCGATTCCGGTGGCCTCGGCGACGCGCTCGGGCGGAAACATCCGTGCGGCCTTCTCGACGTCCTCGAGCCCGTCAACGCGGCCTTCGGCAGCTCCGAGACGGGCGAGATTTTCCTCGATCACCACCGAAATCATCGCGAGCAGGAACAGAGCGTCGCTTCCCGGGCGAAGGAACACGTGCTCGGTTGCCGCTTCGGCCGTCTCGCTGCGGCGCGGATCGAGCACGACCACTTTGCCGCCGCGCTCGCGAATCGCGCGCAGCCGCTTCTTCATGCCCGGCGCCGTCATCAGGCTGCCGTTGGAGACCAGAGGGTTCGCGCCGAGAATCATCAGGTAGCCGGTGCGCTCGAGATCGGGAATCGGGATCGAAAGCTGCGCGCCGAAAACGAGATGCGCGGCCAGCATCTGCGGGTACTGGTCGACGGTCGACGCGCTGTAGCGGTTCTTCGTGTCGAGGAGCCGCAGCAGCGGCGGCAGCGCGAGCATTGCCGTGAGGTTGTGTGCGCTCGGATTGCCGACGTAGCTCGCGAACGCATCGTTGCCGTGGCGCTTCTGCACGCCGTGGATGCCGCGTGCGGCGGTCGTGATCGCCTCGTCCCACGAAGTCTCGCGCCACGAGCTGCCGTCTCGGATCATCGGCCGCCGGATGCGGTCGGGATCCTCGTATGCATCCTTGAGCGCGTTGCCCTTCGGACACATGTAGCCGAGCGAAAGCGGATCGTCGTCGTCGCCGCGGATCGACAGGATCTGGCGGCCTTCGGTTTCGATGATCAGTCCGCAGTGGGCTTCGCAGAGATTGCAGGTGCGATGATGTCGGGTCATGCGCCGATCCTTCCACGGAAGACCCTGCCGGAAAAGGGGAACCTCAAGTCTTCTGCCCCTCTTCTGGCTTGCGGACCCCGTGCCCTTTGGGTTTATTGAGCCGCGTGACGAGCAAATGCGGAAAGGATCGACGGGCGAGCCGGCAGCTGGCACGCCGCCCGAGGAAGGAAACGGTGACCGGGTGACCAAGGAGACGACGCAGGGGATATCGATCGAGGTCGAATCCTACTTCGTTCCCGAGCAGTCGGACGCGGTCCTCGACCGCTACGTGTTCGCGTACCGCATCCGGATCGCGAACGAATCGAACGTGACGGTCCAGCTTACCCGGCGGCACTGGTTCATCGCCGAAGGCGACGGGTCGGTGCGCGAGGTCGAAGGCGAAGGCGTCGTCGGCGAGCAGCCGATCATGGCGCCGGGCGAGACCCACGAATACATGAGCGGCGCGATCCTGCAGGGTCCGGTCGGAAGCATGCACGGCACCTATGAGATGCGCCGCGAAGACGGCACCGGCTTCCAGGCCGTGATCCCGAAGTTCACGCTCCAGATGCCGCGCACCCTCCACTGAAATAATCGGGGACAGACACTGGTTTCCCGTAATCGGGGACAGACACTGATTTCCCGAAATCAGTGTCTGTCCCCGATTTCCCGAAATCGGTGTCTGTCCCCGATTTTTATCGCAGCGTGACGAGCTCTTCGGCGGTGGTGGGGTGGATTCCGACGGTGGCGTCGAAGTCGCGCTTGGTTGCTCCCATCTTCACGGCGACCGCGAATCCCTGGATGATTTCGGGCGCATCCTTGCCGATCAGGTGACATCCGAGAACGCGATCGTCGTCCTTGCGCACGACGAGCTTGACGGTCGTAAACGACGCGCGGCCGGACAGGTTGTGCAGCATCGGCCGAAAGCGCGCGCGGTAGATCGTCACGGCTTCGTCGCCGTAGACGAGACGCGCTTCTTCCTCGCCCATGCCGACGGTACCGATCGGCGGATCGGTGAAAACCGCGCTCGGAATCTTCTCGTAGCTCATCGCGACGGTCTTGCCGCCGTAGACGCGGTCCGCCCAGAGCCGGCCGGCATGGATCGCGACCGGAGTCAGCGGGCTGCGGCCGGTCACGTCGCCGATCGCAACGATGCTCGGCACGGCAGTCGAACCGTCTTCCGCGCAAACCACGTTGGCTTCCTCGTCGAGCCCGACGCCGACCGCTTCGAGGCCGAGGCCTTCGGTGTTCGCGCGCCGGCCGGTCGCGTAAAGCATGCATCGCTCGACACCGAGCAGGCATTCGCCGTCCGGTCCGGTCAGCTCGAGCGCGAATCCGGTTTCGACCTTCCGGATCCGGCGGACGACGGTCTTCTCATGAACCTGCATTCCGGAGGCGCGCATCGCCGAGTCGAGCTCGCGCCGAAGATCGCAGTCGAAGCCGCGAAGCGGAAGGTCCCCGCGGTAGATCAAGTGCACCTGCGTGCCCATGTTCTGAAGCACGCCGGCCAGCTCGCACGCGATGTAGCCCGCGCCGATGACGGCGACCTCGCGCGGCTGCTGCTTGAGCTCGAAGAATCCGTCGCTCGTGATCACGTGCTCGATCCCTTCGATCTCGGGTACGACCGGGCGCGACCCGGTCGCCACCAGGATCGTCTTCGCGGAGATCGTGCGGCCGTCGAGGTCGACCGTGTTCGGACCGGTGATGCGGCCGCGGCCGCGCAGAAGCTCGACGCCGGCTTCGCGCAGAAGCCGCTCGTGGGTCGCTTCGAGGCTCGCGACGTTCGCGTCGCGACGTGCGACCAGCTCGGCCCAGTCGACGCTGACGCCCTCGGAGCTCCAGCCGTAGCCGCGCGCGTCTTCGAACGCGTGGGCAAATTCCGCCGCGTAAACCATGAACTTTTTCGGCACGCAGCCGCGGATCACGCAGGTGCCGCCGACGCGGTCGTTCTCGATGATGGCGACGCGCGCACCGTACGAGGCGGCGCGCTTGGATGTGGCCAGGCCACCGCTGCCGGCACCGAGGACGAGGAGGTCATAGGCGAAATCGGTCATTGGCCGGACCTACTCAATGCCGGACGGAGGCTCAACAGGCGTGGCCAGGCGAGGCCGGATGCCATCTCGAGAGTCATGGTGCCGGCAAAGCCGGAAGGACCCGTGGCCAGAGGTGAGAGCAGGTACGAACAGAGAGGAGGAAGTTTTCACCTGGCTCGGCAGGGCGGGAGCCAGGTGCGAAAAAGCTTTTCAGTTCCGGCGTCTTGGCCGTTGCCAAGACGCCTTCCGGGTGGGGCCCTGCCGGGCCCCACCCGTTAAGGCGCCCGGTTGCGCCGAAGGAGGCAAGAGGCGCGAAGGCAAGATTGCCGTCGACGGAACCCGCAGCCAACAGCCATTTCAAAGTTTCTCGGAGACTCCTGCGAAAGCCCGGAATTCTCGGGCCTTCGCTCCTGCGCGGAGGCCTCGGAAACGGCCCCGGGCGCAGGCGGGCTTTGCATGGCTTCCTGCAAGGTCTTGAGTTCAAAGGGGAATCGAAGAGGGCCCGCGAACTCCATGAAAGCCTCGGGCAACCTTGGGGGTGGCGTGCGGAAACCAAGTAAATTCCAGCATTTACGGCCGCATTTCGGATTCGCGGCCGGTCGAGGGCCGGATGCGGCACGCCCCGGCCCGGCCGCGACGCGGCGTTGCCTTTGTGCCGGTGGCGGGCGACTAAGGACGATGCAGGCGATGAACGATCCGCGCGTCGAAGCCGCGGTCGAGCAATACTTCCGCGCACTGAGCACGCGCAACAAGAGCGAGTGGATGGCGCTGTTCGACAAGAGCGCAGTTCTTCACGAACCCGTCGGCACCACGCCGGCCGAAGGTCGCGAAGGTCTCGAACAGGTCTGGCAGATTTTCACCGGCCCTTTCGCGACGCTCACGCTCGCAAGCGATGAGGTTTTCTATTCGGGTTCCGGTGCGGCGGCGCGATGGTCGGCGAAAGCGAGCTCGGCCGACGGACATACGACGGAATTCTCCGGCATCACGGTGTTCGAGATCGACGCGGACGGCCTCATCCAGACCGTGATGTCGTACTGGGATCCTGCCGCGGTCCTGATCCGCCTCGCAGGCGTCGACGAAGATGACGGCGATGAAATCTACCTCGATGACGATGAGGACGATTCGCCGAAGCTTCACTGACCGGCGAAGTCGCCCGTTACCCGAGAGCTTACGGCCGATACTTCATGCGACGCGCACTCTCGCGCGCTGTCCGTAGGCTTCGCAGAGATCGTTGAATCCGCACCAGTCGCACAGCGTGCCCGGCGACGGCGGGAACACGCTCGCCTCGGCCGCAACCCGGATCCGCGCCGCCAGACGCCGCTCGGCTTCGGGCGTCTCGTCGCGCCGGATGCGCCGTGTCTGCGTGCTGCCGTTGCGCAGGTACTCGAGCATCAGCACGAGCTCGTCGACGGCGGTTTCGGCGAACATCGCGATCGCATACGCCTCGAGCTGGTCGCCGTCTTTTCCGCCGAAGCGGATCGGCGGCCGTCCGCCGGTCTTGTAGTCGATGATGTGGATGGTGCCCGAGCGATCGCGCGCCAGGCGGTCGATGTATCCCTGGAACTGGCCGCCCGAAGCCATCTCGAGCAGGAAATGACGCTCGAGGCCGATGGTTTCGAGCGCATCGGCGGCAAAGCGCGTGCGGTGGAAATCGGCCACCATCTCCGCACCGGAGCGGCGGTACTGCTCGATGTTGCCGCCCTGCTTGATCACCTTGAGCGCGCCGCGGATCTGCGCGCGCGCGCTGTCGAAACATGCGCTGTAGAACTGGACTGCCTGTTCGACTCGAGGAGTCCGGCCGGCGTCGCGCTCGCGGAACATCCATTCCACGGCAGCGTGCACCTGCTGGCCCATGAACGCCTCGATCGACTGGAACGCTTCGCGAACGCCGTCGACGTAGCGATAACGATAGCGCCGCGGACATTGCTCGAACGTCGTCACGCGCGAAAAGCTGAACGTCTCGAGGTCGGCCATCGCCGGAGCATGGGCCGGTTCGTCCGGCCGCTGCAATGCAAACGTGTGCATGGATTCGGCGACGCTCCGGATGTGCTTCGAACCGATCGCGGACTGCGGAACGGCCAGCGTGGTCAGCTGCGGTCGCGGGCTGCGACGAAGCGGTACGCCACGCACGCCGTCATTGCCGGCCGGCCGGCGATTTTTTCGGCGGCGTCCAGGTTGCCTGCACCGACTTCGACGAGCGCGGACTTGAGCTCGCCGGATTCGGCAACAGGTCTGCCCACGGCGATTGCCGGTGCGAGCAGCGGTTCGCCGAAAATCGCCGACAGCGACAGCGTTGCGCTGCCGAGCATGCGCTCGTCGATCGACGGAAGGCATGCGAGCGCGGCGCAGGTATCGGCCATCGCTGCGAGAGCTCCCCAGTCGACCGCACCAGTCGGTCCCGAGTTGATGTCACGGCGCATCGCGAGCACGGCGGAATTCGAATCGTAGCTGTGCACGATCATGCCCATCGCCTGGGAGAACGGAGAGATGAGCGGCCGCGAGCGTTCGGCAGCGTCGCCAAAGCCGGCAATTTCCTCGGGGAACGGCGTTTCCTCGCCCATCGACGGCGCGGTGGCGGCCGCCGGCGGGCGCGTGGTTCGTAGGACCACGAGCGCGGTCGCCACGGCATTTGCGTCCTTGCCGGCAACGTCGATGCGAACGTGCGCGATCTCGCGCCCGCGCGAAACCACCGCCGCCGAAGCCCGCAGCAGCTCCGCGCGCGCCGGAGCCAGATAGCTGATGCTCAGCGAAACCGGCGAGGCCGCCGGAATGGCCTGCGGTCCGTCGAGATCACCGGCCGGCCCGCGATCGCTCGCGACGGCGGCGACCAGCGCCGACCAGATCGACAGCGACGCAGCGACGCCGCCGTGGATGAAGCCCTGCGCGTTGGCGAGCACGCCCGCATACGGCACCGAGCCGTTCGCTGCGGCATCCGAAATCCCGCCCGCGCGAAATCCGAGCCGCGCAGCATACGGAGCGGCTTCGATCGCCGCCGCCAGCCGCTTCGCCGCTTCGATCACGCCGGTTCCAGAATCGGCAATGCGACACGGCCGGTAATGATCGCGGCGCCTTCTGTGATCTCCGCGACGACGGCCGCCAGTGCCATTCGAGCCTGGCGAGCTTGCTGCTTTGGGTTCACGGGTAAGTGCAGCCGCTTTTAGAATGGATCGTCACTCGCGGCGACGGTCGCGATGCGATCCGGCCATGTTACGCAGGGATCCGTAACCGAGGATCAGGATCGTCGCCGAACATTCGCTGGTCCTTCGCCGCTCAGCGCGGCGGACGTCCGCGGGTCGCGCGAAGCGATCACCGCACGCCGCGCCGACAGTCAAAAACAAATGACATCCACAGCGACGTGAACCGGCCGCCGGCAAAGTTTCGCACCGTTCCTCTTGCTGAGGCCATGCCAAGCGGCAACATTCGGGACCGTGAACGATTCCGGAGGGAACGGCCGCGGCGGCATGATGCCGCTCGACGAGGTTCGCCGACTCCTTGCCAGCCCGTACTGCGACGAGTCTCTCCTGGAGGCGCTGCGGTCGGATCCGCGCGCGGCCGTCGCCGTTCTGCTTGCCGCCGCCGACCGCCGGTTCCAGCGCATGGAAGACGATCGCGAGCGGCACGAAGAAATGATGGCGATCGAGCGCGAGCTGCAGCAGGGCGGACACTCGCTGATCGCAGGCGTCGACGAAGCCGGAGTCGGCCCGCTCGCCGGACCGCTGGTTGCCGCAGCCGTCATTCTCGGCGACGCGGCGGCGATCCGCGGCATCGACGATTCGAAACGTCTCGACAGTGCGACGCGGACGAAGCTTGCCATCGAAATCCGTGATCGCGCTGTCTGCGTGTCGATCGGCATTGCCGACGTCCGCGAGATCGACGAGCTCAACGTCTACCACGCCGGGCTGCTGGCGATGCGTCGCGCGGTCGAAGGCCTGACGCGGCGTCCGGACCACGTGCTGGTCGATGCGCGCCGCATTCCCGACATCGGCATCGAGCAGAGCTCGTACATCCGCGGCGACTCGCGATGTCTTTCGATCGCTGCGGCGTCGATCATCGCGAAGACCTACCGTGACGCGCTGATGGACGACCTCGACGTCGATCACCCCGGGTACGGTTTCTCCCGCCACAAGGGCTACGGCACTCCCGAGCATCAGGCCGCGCTGCGGCGGCTCGGACCGAGCGTCGTGCACCGGGTTTCGTACGAGTTCGTTCGCGAGCTGGTCGCCGGCGGCCGCCAGCTCGACGACTGATTCGCCCCCGTTTCACTCGACAGCCCGATCCCGGAGCTCGCAGGCTTTACCGCTCGCGGACCGCGGCGTAGGTTGCCGGCCTCTGGAGAACGAGCATGAGTGAAACCGCAGACAAAGGTCTCGTACTGGTCACCGGCGCGTCGGGTTACATCGGCGGACACGTCGCGCGCGAGTTTCTCGAACATGGCTACCGCGTGCGCGGCACCGTACGCAGCCTCGCAAATCCGAAAAAGGTCGCGCACCTGCGCGAGCTTGCCAGTCGCTTCGACGGGCGGCTCGAGCTCGTCGAAGCCGATCTCGAGCGCGATGCCGGGTGGAAGGAGGCCGTGGCCGGATGCACGTACGTCGAGCACGTCGCGTCGCCGTTTCCGGCTGCCGCGCCCGCCGACGAGAACGAGCTGATCCGGCCGGCCGTCGACGGCACGCTGCGCGTGCTTCGAGCCGCAGCGGAATCCGGGACGGTCCGCCGCGTGGTTGTCACGTCGTCGGTTGCGGCCGTTGCGTACGGCCACGGCGACATCGGTGATCGCGTGCTCAGCGAGGAAGACTGGTCGAATGCCGAGCGCTGCGAGGCCTACCAGAAGAGCAAGACGCTCGCGGAGAAGGCGGCGTGGGACTACGTCGCCTCGCTTCCGGAGGGAAAGCGGTTCGAGCTGGCCGTGGTCAATCCGGGCTTCGTCGCCGGGCCGCTGCTCGGGCCCGAGATCGGTACGTCCGGAGAAGTCGTCGGGCGGCTGATGCGGCGCGAGCTGCCGGCCTGCCCGGAAATCGGCTGGGCCGTGGTCGACGTTCGCGACGTTGCCATCGCGCACCGGCTGGCAACCGAGAATCCGGCCGCCGCGGGGCACCGGTTCATCGCGGCCGGCGATCACATGTGGATGCAGCAGATCGGCCGGCTGCTGGCGGCCGAGTTCTCGCCGCGAGGCTATCGCCCGCCGACCGGCAAGCTGCCGTATCCGCTGCTGTGGCTTGCAGCACGCTTCGACAAGAGCATCCGCCTGGTGCTGCAGTACGTAGGAAAGCGAGAGAAAGTCTCGCACGACAAGGCCTCGAGCATGCTCGGCTGGAAGCCTCGCGAGGCGCGCGAGACGTTCGTCGACATGGCCAACAGCATGATCGACAAGGGCCTGATCCCCGCACCGAAGTAACGGGCGACGTCGAAGCCTGCACGGCCAGACTTTCCCGAGCGTGCACGCGCGGCTTTTCGGAACGTGCACGGGTGGCTTTTCGGAACGTGCACGGATGCACGATCCTTGCGACGAAATTCCAGCGAATAACGGCGAATCGCGACCGCTGCTCCGCCAAAGCCAGTTGCAGCACTGTTGTAAACCGGGGCATAACTCGGTGGTCGTCCGTCCGCCGATCGGCGGATGCGGCCACAACGCATTGCGGAGGAGGACGTCGCGATGCGCGGAGCACGACCGGGATCCGGATCTTCGGAACCAACCGGCCAGGCTCCGAAAACGAGGGGACAATCATGAATGCGAATCGGTTTGCCGGGTTGGTTGGGGCGTCAATGCTGTTCGTCTGCGCGACAAGCGCTGCGGCAGCGCTTTCCGCCAACGTTTCGATCATCACGACCAAAGACGACATCTTCCCGGTCTCGCCGGGCGACAGCGTCGCCTACACGATCACGGTGACCAACAACGGGCCGGATCCGGCAATCGCCGTCAGCGTGGCGGACAACACGCTCGATCTCGACTTCGTCTCGAACACCGGCGACTGCACGGGCCCGTATCCGTGTTCGCTCGGCACGCTTGCCGCGAGCGACAGCAAGGTCATCCACTCGACGTACACCCTGCCGTCGGACTGGACGCCGCCGAATCCGGCGCTCCAGACCGTGACGGTCTCGTCCTCCACGCCGGATCCTTTCACCTCGGACAACACCGCGTTCGTCTATGCGGACGTCGCCGGACAGAACTGCGGAAACTTCGCGGTCAGCGGCGGCAACGTGCACACGTGCGCAATCGTCGCCGGAAACGGCAAGGTCGGCGAGGAACACCTCGACGACGACATCGTCGAGTGCTGGGGTGACGACAGCTACGGTCAGAGCACGCCGCCGGCTGGTACGTTCTCCCAGATCAGCGCTGGTGCGCTGCATACCTGCGGTGTGCGTCCATCTGGCGTCGTGCAGTGCTGGGGATACGACGCAGACCAGGAGGTCACCAACACGCCGGCAGGGACCAACTTCACTCAGGTCGACGCCGGTGCGTTTCACACCTGCGCAGTCCGCTCGGACAATACCGTCGCGTGCTGGGGACAGAATCTCTACGGACAGACGACGACGCCTGCGGATACGCTGTTCGTCCAGGTTGCAGGCGGATTTTCGTTCAGCTGCGGCGTCACTACCGGCGGAACCGTCAAATGCTGGGGCTACAACGATCCCACGCCTGGCCTGGGAGTGGTGACCGACGCACCGACCGACAATGATTTCGTGCAGGTCGTCGCAGGCGGCGACTTTGCGTGCGCCAGGCATACGGACAACACGGTCGCTTGCTGGGGCGTCGATCTCAACGATACGGGCGTAACGGTTCCTCTCGGCGGCACCTTCACGACCATCAGCGCCGGAGCGGAGCACGTCTGCGGACTGCGCTCCGACGGCACCGCCGAATGCTGGGGTGACAACGGCGCCGAACAGTCGACTCCAGAGCCCGAGACTTACACCGACATCGACTCCGGTGACTACCATACATGCGGCCTGCTGAGCGACGGCACCGTCATCTGCTGGGGCGTCGACACCGGAGCGTTCGAAACCACGCCGCCGCAGCGCTCGAACCTGTGCCCGACCTGCGGCGACGGCCTGCGCGAAGGCCGTGAAAGCGCCAACTGCGAGTTCGAAGTCGGCGAGCCCGGCTACGGCGATCCATTCCCGCAATGCTGCAGCCCGGTGCTGTGTGCACCGTTCCGCGTCGTCGAGCAGCACATCTGCCGCGATGCGAGCGGCGCGTGCGACGCTCCGGAGATCTGCGACGGCATCAACGTCGTCTGTCCTGCTCCCGGCCCGCTGCGCGCGAACGGCTTCGTCTGCCGGCTCGCGCTCGGAAGCTGCGACCCGGCCGAAACATGCGACGGAACTTCGGCCGCCTGCCCCACGGACGTTCCGTACCAACCGTCGACGTTCGTCTGCCGCTCATCGGCCGGAAGCTGTGACGTCGAAGAGCGCTGCACGGGCAGCGACGTGACGTGTCCGACCGACACGCTGGTGGCCTCGATGACGATTTGCCGCTCGTCGGCCGGAGCGTGCGACATCGCAGAGACCTGCACCGGAACTTCGGCGATCTGCCCGACGGATGCATTCGTGTCGGCTGCGACCACGTGCCGGGAAGCTTCGGGTATCTGCGACGCGGTCGAGAGCTGCACCGGCTCGACCGCCAGCTGCCCGTCCGACGGCGTGCTCAACGGCTCGACGACCTGCCGCCCCGCGGCCGGCGTCTGCGACATCATCGAAACCTGCGACAGCACGAACAAGAACTGCCCGGCCGACGTGCTGCAGCCGAACATCGTCACGTGCCGCTCGGCCGTCAGCATCTGCGATCAGGCCGAGAGCTGCACCGGAGCGGCGGCGACCTGCCCGAACGACGGATACAAGACGACGGCGACCACGTGCCGCAGCGCCGCCGGCGTCTGCGACGTCGCCGAGAGCTGCACCGGCGCTTCGAGCGTCTGTCCGGCCGACTCGGTGCGCACCACGGCGAGCGTCTGCCGCTCGGCCGCCGGAAGCTGCGACGTCGTCGAGAGCTGCGACGGCAGCTCCGTGAGCTGTCCTGGCGATACGTTCGTCGTCGCAGCCGTTCCATGCCGCGAGACCAGCGGCGTCTGCGACGCCGCCGAGGCCTGCACCGGAGCGAGCGCGCTCTGTCCGAACGACGCCGTCCTCGACGGATCGACGACGTGCCGGCCCGCCGCCGGCGTCTGCGACATCGCCGAGACCTGCGACAGCACCGGCAAGACCTGCCCGGCCGACACGCTGAAGGCCAGCGACGTGACGTGCCGCAACACGGTCAGCATCTGCGATATGGCCGAGAGCTGCACGGGAGCTTCGGCAGCGTGCCCGACCGACGCATTCCAGACGACCGCGACCACGTGCCGGTCCGCCGCCGGCATCTGCGATGTGGCCGAGAGCTGCACCGGAGCGTCGTCGGTGTGTCCCGCCGATACGCTCAAGACGACAGCCAGCACGTGCCGTCCGGTCGCCGGCATCTGCGACGTGGCCGAGAGCTGCACCGGAGCATCGACGGCGTGCCCCGCCGATACGCTCAAGACCACAGCCAGTGCGTGCCGTACAGCCACCGGCGTGTGCGACGTGACCGAGAACTGCAACGGGACGTCGGCCGCCTGTCCCGGCAATGCGATCCGTGGATCCTCTACGGTCTGCCGTGCAGCGGCGGGCATCTGTGATCTCGCCGAGAACTGCACCGGCGCTTCGGTCAACTGTCCGGCAAATTCGTTCAAGACGACTGCGACGGTCTGCCGTTCGAACGGCGGCGTCTGCGACGTTGCCGAAAGCTGCAATGGAACTGCGGCGGCCTGCCCCGCCGACACCGTTCTCACGACGGCCACGACGTGCCGCGGATCCGCGGGGGTCTGTGACGTGGCCGAGCAGTGCGACGGAGCCGCGAAGAGCTGTCCGGCCGATACGTTCGTATCGACCAGCACGATCTGCCGCATTGCCGTCGACGGCTGCGACGTCTCCGAGAGCTGCACCGGAGCAGGCAGCGCGTGCCCAGCAAACTCGTTTGCCGCGACCACGACGTCCTGCAACGACGGCAGCTTCTGCAACGGTGCCGACAACTGCAACGGCACCGGTGGATGCAGCATCCACGCCGGCGATCCGTGCCCCGGACCGAACGGCGACGGCGACTGCTCCGAGTCGTGCAACGAAGCGGCCGACGATTGCAGCGCCAACGACACCGACGCCACGCCGTGCGACGACGCCGACCAGTGCACGATCGGTGAAGCGTGCACGTCCGGCACGTGCAGCGGCGGCACCCAGCCCGATTGCGACGACGACGACCTCTGCACCGCCGATACCTGCGAGCCGCTGACCGGCTGCCAGCACGACGGCGAGGTCCTCGACGCCGGCGCGTGTTACGCGGCCACAAAATTCTCGTTCGCGATCAAGGACTCGGGTGATCCGGCCACCAGCCAGATTCAGTGGAAGTGGAAGAACGGCGCGGCCGTGCCCGCCGAAGATCTCGGCACGCCGGCAACCGGCGACACGGTCTATGCGCTCTGCGTATTCGATGAGGTCGCAGGCGTGCCCGAGCTCGTCGGTTCCTACTCGGTTCCGGCCGGCCCGCCGTGGGCAGCGAAGACCGATGCGATCAAGTACGTGGACAAGTCCGGCGCGGCCGACGGCATTACGGTCCTCAAGGCCAAGAGCAGCCTGACCGACGGCAAGCCGTCGATCGGCCTCAAGGCCAAAGGCGGCAGCATCCAGCTGCCGAGGCATTTCTCGCCGACCCGCTTCCTGGCCGTCGACTCGCTGCTTACGGTCCAGCTCCGCAACAGCGAAGGGGCCTGCTGGTCCTCCGAGTTCACGTCGGAACAGGCCGGAAAGAACAACGAGAATCAGGTCCAGGCCGTCGGACCGTAGCACTCGGATCCGTGGGCGACCGGCGCTGTCTGGCTCTGGTCGCCCGGATTCGACTCCCTTCACTTCCAAGCTCGAAGCTTCCCTCTCTTCCGGGTTGCACCGGCTGGGGCATCCGGGTCATAAATCCGGTCGGCAGCGCCTGGGGTTGAGGCGGTGCCGGGAACGCCGGGGCGGAGGGACGCCGCGGTGTGCCGAGTGGCGTGGAATACCGACGCCGCCTTTCCGGAACCTGGGGACACCATGAACGCGAATACGTTCGGCCGTTGGATCGTGGCCGCGCTGATTTTGATCTCGGCACCTGCCGGCGCTGCTCCGGGAGATCCTGGAATCAACTGCGGCAACTTTTCGGTCTCCGGCGGAACGTCGCACACCTGCGCGGTCGTAGCCGGAAACGGAAGCACGGTGCAGGACGATCTGATCGAATGCTGGGGCAACAACGCGTTCGGCCAGTCGACGCCGCCCACCGGAACCTTCAAGCAGGTCAGCGCCGGCGCGATCTTCACGTGCGGGCTTCGCGCGATTCCCGGCAAGATCGAGTGCTGGGGCTACAACGGGCAGAACCAGGTCTCGAACACGCCGACCGCAACCGACTTCATCCAGGTCGATTCGGGATTCGGTCACGCATGCGGCCTGCACCAGAACCACACCGTGACGTGCTGGGGCGACAACACGTACGGCGAATCCACGCCTCCCGGCGACCAGTTCATCCAGATCGGAGCGGGCTCGGTGCTGACCTGCGGACTGCGCTCCGACGGACGAATCATCTGCTGGGGACTGATCGCCGACACGCCGACGCTGTCCGACTTCGTGCAGGTCGTGGCCGGCGGCGAGCATGCGTGCGGACGTCGCAGCAACGGACGCGTCGAGTGCTGGGGAGCAGACTACTCCGGAGAGACCGCCGACAAGGTCGGACCGTTCGTCAACATCACGGCCGGTGACGAGCACAACTGCGCGCTCGCCGCTTCCGGCCTCGCGACATGCTGGGGCGACAACACGTCCGGCCAGTCGTCGCCGCCCGCCGATGCGTTCCTCGATATCAACGCCGGCTCGTACCACACGTGCGCGCTGCTCGGCGACGGCACGACGCTTTGCTTCGGCGACAACAGCGAGAACGAATCGATTCCGCCTGCGCGCTCGCTGCAGTGCCCGATCTGCGGCAACGCCGTGCTCGAAGGCCGCGAAACCTGCGAAGCGCCGTTCGCGACCTGCTGCAGCCCTGTCACCTGCACGCCGTATCGAATCAGCGAATCACACACTTGTCGCAACGCGACGGGCGCGTGCGACGGCGTCGAGATCTGCGACGGCCTGAACCTCGCCTGTCCGGCTCCGGGCCCGCTGCTGGCATCCGGCACCGTCTGCCGCGGCGCGATCGGAAGCTGCGATCCGGAGGAAAAATGCACCGGCTCGTCCGATCAGTGTCCGCCAAGCCTGCCGATGCTTCCGTCGACGACGCTGTGCCGCGCGGTCGCGGGAAGCTGCGACATCTCGGAGAACTGCAACGGAACCAGCGGCGTATGTCCGACCGACGCGTTCGTCTCGTCGACGACGACGTGTCGGCCGTCGACCGGCGTCTGCGATCTCGTCGAGAAATGCACCGGCTCGGCCGCGGCATGCCCGGCCGATTCGTTCCGGCCCGCGGCGACGCAGTGTCGTCCTGCCACCGATATCTGTGATGCGGCCGAGAACTGCTCGGGCTCGACGAGCGGGTGCCCGACCGACGCCGTTCTCAACGGCGCGACGATCTGCCGGCCTGCCGCCGGCGTCTGCGATCTGCTCGAGTCGTGCGACTCGACGAACAAGGCGTGTCCGCCCGACACGCTGCAGCCGAACATCGTCACGTGCCGCGTAAAGGCCACCGGGTGCGATGCACCGGAGTCGTGCACGGGAACATCGATCCAGTGTCCGCCCGATGGCATCGCCGGTCCCGGCACGACGTGCCGCAGCGCGGTCAGTGCCTGCGATGTCGTCGAGGTCTGCACCGGCGCCTCGAACCAGTGTCCGAACGACCTGTTCGCACCGAGCGTCGTTACCTGCCGGGCAGCGGCCGACGCCTGCGACGTCGCGGAGCGCTGCACAGGCAGCGCCGGCACCTGTCCGGCCAACGCATTCGCGGGCTCGGGCACGTCCTGCAACGACGGCCTGTTCTGCAACGGAGCCGACACCTGCAACGGCAGCGGCTCGTGCGCAGTGCACGTCGGTGTCCCGTGCCCGGGCCCCGATGGCGACGCGAACTGCGCGGAGACCTGCAACGAAGCTTCCGACAACTGCACGACGAACGATCCCAACGGCAGCGCGTGCAGCGACGGCAACCCGTGCACGAACGGAGACACATGCTCGGCAGGAGCGTGCACGCCGGGCACATCGACCGCATGCGACGACGGCGACATCTGCACGTTCGATACGTGCGACGCCACCGACGGATGCGTCCATCTGCCGGGCGTGCTCGATACCGGCTGCCTGCAGGCCGCCAAAGGCCAGCTCTACATCAAGACCGGCGAGTTCCCGTTCGATGCCGTGTTCAAGTGGAAATGGGTCCAGGGCGAGCAGTTCGCACCGAGCAAGCTCGGTACGCCGACCACGGATACCGACTACGCGCTGTGCGTCTTCGACAATGACGGCGGCGAACCGAGGCTCGCTGCTTCGTATGACATTCCCGCCGGGCTGCCGGGCTGGAGTGCGCATTCGAGCCGCGTCACGTTCTCGGACAAGGACAATCCTTCCGAAGGCATCGCCAAGATGATTGCCAAGGCCGGCTCGGAAGACGGCAAGTCGGTGGCCGGCATCAAGGGCGCCGGCTCGCTGCTGAATCTTCCGAACGCCGTGTCGAGCGACCTGTTCTTCTTCGGCGACCCGTCGGTCATCGTGCAGCTTCGCAACAGCAAGGGCTCGTGCTGGTCGTCGACGTTCGTGCGACGCGAGGCCGGCTCGGACTTCAAGCTGAACGATCCGCGCGGGGTAAAGGCGGGTTACCAGCACTGACGACGCGGCGGCGGCCCGCTTCCGCGGACGACGCCCGTTCGACAATCGGGGACAGACACCAATTCCGCGTTCCTGCGAAATCGGTGTCTGTCCCCGATTTTTTTCTGGCGATGCGGCGGGCAATCGCATAAGCACGGCGCGATGAGCGAGCGCGGCGAAACGTTCACGGTTCATTTCGACGAAAGCGAGCTCACCGAGCTTCGCCGGCGACTTGCATCGACGCGGCTTCCGGCCGCCGTCGAAGGAGCCGGCTGGGATTACGGCATCGATACCGCGTGGCTCGCGGATCTTCTCGAATACTGGCGCACGGGCTTCGGCTGGCGAATTGTCGAGCGCGAGCTCAACCGCTACCGGCATGCGTATCTGGCCGTCGATGGCCTTCGCGTGCATTTCCTCGAAGCGCGCTCGCCGCATCCGGGCGCGCTGCCGCTGTTGCTCACGCACGGCTGGCCGGGCTCGGTGCTCGAATTTCTGAAGGTACTCGGCCCGCTGACCGATCCGGTCGCGCATGGCGGCAGCGCATCGGATGCGTTTCACGTCATTGCACCGTCGATTCCCGGATATGGGCTTTCGGAAGCGCCGCACGTTCGCGGCTTCGACGTCAAAGCCGTCGCCGCGACGCTCGCCGGCCTCATGCGTTCGCTCGGCTTCGACCGCTACGGTGCGCAGGGCGGCGACTGGGGCGCGATGACGAACGCATACGTTGCGCTCGCGGCGCCGGAGAACTGCATCGGGCTTCACCTGAATCTCGTGCTGGCCGGCATGCCGCCGGACGGGCCGGGCGATCTGTCCGAAACAGAGATCGCAGCGCTCGTCGATGCACGCGCGTACATGAAAGACCGCACCGCGTACCAGCGCGTGCAGGGACTCGAGCCGGATCTGATCGGCATCGCGCTCGAGGATTCGCCGGCTGCGCTGTGCGCGTGGATCGTTTCGAAGTTCCAGGCGTGGGGCGATTGCAACGGCGACGTCGAGAAGCGGTTCTCGCGCGACGAGCTGCTCGCCAACGTGACCTGGTACTGGCTGACGCGCAGCGCGACGTCGGCCGCGCGGCTCTACTACGAGACGAAGAAGTCCGGACGCTTCGGCCCGGTCGAATCCCGCGTCGAGACACCGACTGGTTGCGCAATCTTTCCGCGCGAGCTGTTCCGGCCGCCGCGCGCGTGGGCGGAACGGTTGTTCAACGTGACGCGCTGGACGGAAATGAAGGCTGGCGGGCACTTCGCGGCGATGGAGGAACCCGAGGCGCTGGTGGAGGATGTGCGGGGGTTTTTTCGGACGGTGCGCTAGACCAGGCACGTCGGGACGACTCCGCGTTCCAGCAGGCGGAGCTCTTTCGTTTTTCAGTAGTTGCCGCGGCCCCAGTGGACGCGCAGACGGCCGAAACTGCCCTCCCCTTGACGCCAAGTCCCATTTGGTTGTACCTACAACCAAATGCCCGACCCCGACATCCTGGGCCCCTGCGCCTGTTTCCGTTCCCGCAGCGTCGCGCGCGCGATCACTGCGCTTTACGACGCCACGCTCGATGACAGCGGCATCCGCACGTCGCAGCTCGCGATCCTCACGGCAATACGCACGCACGGCGCCGTCAGTATGCAGATGCTTGCGGCCGAGCTCGGTGTCGATCCGAGCACGATGACGCGCACGCTTCTGCCGATGGAACGCGATGGTTTCGTTGCATCCGAACCTGGCGAGGACCGCCGGGTCCGCGAGCTCGTGCTGACGGCGAAGGGCCATCGCAAGCTTGCCGAAGCGGGACGCCTGTGGGCTCAGGCGCAGGACAAGCTACGCGACAAGATCGGCAGCGAACGTTTCGAGCGCCTGCTCGCCGACATGGCCGAGGTGCTGACGGCTCTTCGCGAGGAACCCGCGCCGGCGTCCGAATAGTTGTACGCACAAGCGAGCGGCGCACGACCCTGAAAGCGTGCAGCCGCCGCGAGCCCGCGCCGGCAAGCGACCGGCGCGAGAACAGGAGGCTCCGATGTCCATGACTGAAGTCCATCCCTCCGTGTCCGCCACCCCGATCCCGACCGACGCAACGGACCTCGTGACGGTCTGCGTGCTGTGCAGCCACAACTGCGGCATTCGCGTCGACGTCGCCGACAACCACATCGTTGCGGTGCGGCCCGACAAGACGAGCCCGATCACGGCCGGCTACATCTGCAACAAGGCGGTTACGGTCGTGAACTACGCGCATCACGACCAGCGCATCACGCATCCGATGCGCCGGAAGAGCGACGGCACGTTCGAGCGCATCGACTGGGACACGGCGATCGACGAGATCAGCGCCAGGCTCTCCGGCATTCAGCGCGAACACGGCGGCCGTTCGATCGGCCTCGTCGGCGTCGGCGGACAGGCCAACCATCTCGACGGGCCGTGGGCGCTGTCGTTCCTCAAATCGGTCGGCTCGCGGCGCTGGTTCAATGCGTACGGCCAGGAGAAGACCCAGCACAACCTCGTCGACTTCTGGATGATGGATGCGCCGCCGGCGGCGTTCATGCACGCCGACATGGAGCACACGAAGTACCTGCTCGTGCTCGGCACCAATCCGAAGATCAGCAACCGCGGGCACAACGCGAACGAGTACTTCAAGAAGAACGCTTCGGGCGATCGCAAGACTGTCGTGCTCGATCCGCGCGTCACGGAGACGACCAAGACGGCCGACCGCCATCTTCGCGTGCGGCCCGGCGGCGACGTGTATTTCCTTGCGGCGATGGCCGCCGCGATCGTGCAGAAAGAGCTCTACGACTCGGCGTTCGTCGAGAACGGAACCACGGGGTTCCATGAGCTTCGCGACGCGCTCTCGACGATCGACATCGACGAAATGGCTACGCGTGCGGGGCTCGATGCGGCATCGATCCTGACGGTCGCCGAGGAATTCGCGCGGGCGGAATCGGCCGCGGTGTTCTGGGATCTCGGCGTCGAGCTGACGCCGTTCTCGACATTGATCTCGTACCTGATGCGCGTCGTCTCGACGCTGACCGGAAATCTCGGGCGCGAAGGCGGCAACGTGTTCTACGGCACGTTCACTCCGAGCGAATGGAGCAAGAACCGTTTCGAGGAACCCGAGCGTGCGCTCGCGTCCGGCATTCCGGCGATTCGCGCGCTCGGCAACGCCGGGATGTTCTCGCCGACGCTGGTGCCGGAAGAAATCCTGCTCGACCATCCCGAGCGGCTGCGCGCGCTGTTCGTCGAGTCGTCCAACCCGTTCCTTTCGTATTCGGATACCGGCGCGTGGCGCGAGTCGAGGAAGAAACTCGACCTTCTCGTCGTCATCGATACGTCGTTTACCGAAACGGCGCGCGTCGCCGACTACGTGCTTCCCGCACCGTGCGGATACGAGAAGTGGGAGATGGCGCTGTTCCCGAAAGGCTATCCGGAAATTCCCGTGCAGGTTCGTCCGCCGGTGATCGCCGGTCCCGCCGAAGCGCTGCCGGAAGCAGAGATCTATCTGCGCATCCTCGACAAGATGGGCCTGCTGCTGCCGGTGCCCGAGGAGCTCGCGAGCCTTGCCCCGGTTGCAGGCACTCCCGAAGGACGCGGTTTCTTCCTGATGACGGCGATGGGCCAGGCCGCCGCGATCGCCGAAGCCGGCCTCGATGCGGAAACGCAGGTGCTCGCGTGGGCCTACAAAATCCTCGGTCCGGCGATGCCGGCGCCCGGTCTCGTCGCGATCTATTTGATGTGCCAGAAGAACGCGATGGGCCGCACGGACGACGTTCTTCGCGCGCTCGGCAGCGACTGGCAGGGAAAAAGTCCGTTCGACATCGGCGAAGAGCTCTTCCGACTCGCGCTCGCGCATCCGGAAGGCTTCGTGATGGCGACGCTCGACCCGGCGCGCAACTACGAGCAGCACGTCGGCTGGGACGACAAGCGCGTGCGCCTTGCGATTCCGCAGATGCTCACGGAGCTGGAGCGCGCGATGACGACGTCGCGCAAGAACGAAGAGTATCCGTTCGTGCTGTCGAACGGGCTTCGCACGCGGTGGACGGCGAACACGATCCAGCGCGATCCGTCGTGGCGCAAGGGAAGCGGACCGCACTGTCCGTTGAGCGTGCATCCGGAGGACGCCGCCGCGCTTGGTCTCCATGACGGCGACCAGGCGACGCTCGAGACCAATCGCGCGAGCATCGTGCTGCCGGTCGTGATCGACGACAAGCTGCTTCCCGGACAGGTCTCGATGCCGAACGGCTTCGGAATGATCATCCGGATCGACAGTGACGGCCGCCCGCTGACGGACGGCATCAACGGCAACGAGCTGACCGACATCGCCGACCGCGATCCGTTCACCGGCATTCCGCACCACCGCTACGTGCGCTGCCGCGTCGCAAAGTTTGCAGGCGCGGTAGCAGCCTGACGATTAAATCGGGGACAGACACCGATTTCCGGAAATCGGTGTCTGTCCCCGATTTAGCGAAATCAGTGTCTGTCCCCGATTTTCCGTTCGCTCGGATTGCTCTTCCCCGCTAGCTTCCCGCCGCACGCCAACGCATTTCCGGAGGACCGCTGATGATCGACCTCTACACCTCGCAGACGCCGAACGGCTGGAAAGCCTCGATCATGCTCGAGGAGACCGGGCTTCCGTACGAAGTGCACCCGATCAATCTCGGCAGCGGTGACCAGAAGGCGCCCGAGTACCTTCGCATCAATCCGAACGGCCGCATTCCGACGATCGTCGATCGCGACGAGGACAACTTTGCGGTCTTCGAATCGGGCGCGATTCTCGTCTACCTGGCGGAGAAGACCGGGAAGCTCATGCCGGTCGACCGAAAGGGCCGGTCGACGGTTCTGCAGTGGGTCATGTTCCAGATGGGCGGCATCGGTCCGATGCAGGGACAGGCCAACGTGTTCTTCCGCTACTTTCCCGAAAAGCTTCCGGCCGTGATCTCGCGCTATCACAACGAGACCAAGCGGCTGTACGAAGTCCTCGAGAAGCGCCTCGACGGCCGCGAGTTCCTGTGCGACGACTACACCATCGCCGACATCGCCACGTGGCCGTGGGTGCGCATCCACCCGTGGGCCGGCATCGAGATCGACGATCTTCCGAACGTGCAGGCGTGGATCGAGCGCGTTGCCGCGCGTCCCGCCGTGCAGCGCGGCGTCGAGATTCCGAGGCCGCAGCAGCAGGTCACCGACGACGACATCGTCAAATCCGCCCAGAGCATCCTGCAGCGCTGAGATCGAAGGCGTACGTTGCGAAAACTTCTCCTGCTCGCCGCGATCCTTGCGCTGCCGTTCGTTCTGCTCGAGATCTCGCTGCTGCCGGCGCCGCTTCCCGCGCCGGCTCCGCTCGATGCCGAACTGCCGCCGGCGTCTCCGCCCGATGGCATGGCGATCTTCCAGCTTCCGACCGGCGTCACGCATCGCAGCACCGGCTTTGCGTACCGCGGAGGCTCGTTTTTCGACAAGCGCGACTTCGCGATGACGGCCGTGCTGATCAAGCACCCCAAAGGCGATCTGCTGATCGACACGGGCTTCGGCTGCGACATCGACCGGCAGTTCGAAATGCTGCCGTTCTTCGTCCGCTACGTGACGACGTACGAGCACGGGAAATGCGCAGCCGATCAGCTGCGCGACGCCGGATACGACATGACGCAGCTCAAGTGGATCCTGCTGACGCATGCGCACTGGGATCACGTGAGCGGGCTTCCGGACTTTCCGGGAGCGACGGTGCTCGTTCCGGAGGCCGAGCGCGAAGCCATCGACAAAGGCGGCGCGGTGATGGAGCTCGCGCGCAGCTTCCGCGACGTGCGCTACGCTGCGTACAAGTTCGGCGGCGGGCCGTATCTCGGATTTCCGACGAGCAGCGACGTCTACAAGGACGGCAGCATCGTCCTCGTGCCGGCGCCGGGACACACGCCGGGTTCGGTCATCGTCTTCGTCACGCTGCCGGGCGAGAAGCGCTACGCGCTCGTCGGCGACCTCGTCTGGCAGCTCGAAGGAATACTCCAGCGCGAGGAGCGTCCGTGGCTCCAGCGCCGCGTCGCCGACGCCGATCCCGAAGGCGTGCGCGCAAACCTGCTTCGCGTCGCCGCCATCGCCGCAAAATTCCCGGAGATCACGATCGTTCCCGCCCACGACCTGCGAGGCTTCGCCGACATGCCGAAATTCTAAAGGGAATTGAAAAGGGACCAGGTACCTTTATTTTTTCCCTTTGTTTTCAGCGGTTCACGAACTGCATCATCGTTTCGGGGTAGCGGCCACCGGCGGCGGCACCGGCGGGCGCGACTTCGTCGATGCGCGCAAGGTCGCTCGCCGTGAGCTCGATCGCCACCGCACCGGCATTCTCCTCGAGATACTTGCGCCGCTTGGTCCCGGGAATCGGCACGATGTCGTCGCCCTGCGCGAGCACCCACGCCAGCGCGAGCTGCGAAGCCGTGCAGTCTTTGTCGCGCGCGATCTCTTCGATGCGTGCGACGAGGTCGAGGTTCTTCTGGAAGTTCTCCGCCTGGAAGCGCGGCGAGAAGCGCCGGTAGTCGTCGGTGGCGAGATCCTCGAAACGCTTGATCTGTCCGGTCAGGAAGCCGCGCCCGAGCGGGCTGTACGCGATGAAACCGATCCCGAGCTCACGGCAAGTCGCGAGCACGCCGTCCTCCGGATCGCGGCTCCACAGCGAAAACTCGCTCTGCACGGACGCGATCGGATGCACTTTCTGCGCGCGCCTCAGCGTGTCGCTGCCGGCTTCGGACAGTCCGATGAAACGCGTCTTGCCGGCGCGGACGAGCTCGGCCATCGCGCCGACGCTGTCTTCGATCGGCGTCTGCGGATCGACGCGATGAAGCTGGTAGAGATCCACGTGGTCCACGCAGAGACGCTTGAGGCTCGCGTCGCAGGCCTCGCGAATGTACGCGGGACTGCCGTCGATGCCGCGGATTCCCTTGTGCACGGGATCGCGCGTGATGCCGCATTTGGTGGCCAGAACGACCTTGTCGCGGCGATCGCGGATCGCGCGCCCGACCAGCTCTTCGTTGATGTACGGCCCGTACATGTCGGCCGTGTCGAGGAAGTTGACGCCGATCTCGATCGCGCGATGAATCGTCGCGATCGATTCCGCATCGTCGCACGGCCCGTAGAACTCGGACATGCCCATGCATCCGAGACCAATTGCCGAAACGTCGAGACCGTTCTTTCCGAGGATACGTCGTTGCATAGTGCTCTCCTTGAAGGCTACCCGCCGCTGAGCGCGCCGACGATCTGAACCACCGATCGCCCCGCGAGCGCTACGCCAAGATCGCCGGCGACCTCGCCGTCGACGAAGATGCGCACGTGCTGGCGCACCCTGTCCTGTTCGTCGATCACGCGAAAACGAATTCCGGGAAATCTGCGGTCGAGATCTGCGAGAAGGTCGCCGAGCGTCGTGCCGGCCGCATCGACTTCCGCGGCTCCCGCGCTGTACGAGCGCAGCATCGTCGGCAAGAGCACGCGCATCAGGCTGCGCCGGCGGGGACGACCGAATAGATCTCGGGCAGGTGGCGGACGATCTCGTGCCACGATTCGCCTTCGTCACTGCTCGCCCACAGCTCGCCGCCGGTGGTGCCGAGATAAATCCCGACCGGATCGAGACTGTCGATCGCAAAAGCCTGCCGCTTGACGGTGAACCAGCCCTGCTCGGCCGGAAAACCGCGGTCCTGTCGCTCCCAGGACGCGCCGGCATCACGCGTGCGGTAGACGGCCGGCTTTCCGCCAGGGCTCGTGCGCGGCCACACTTCGGTGCCGTCCATCGGAAACACCCACGCGACGTCCGCGTTGCGCGGATGCGCAACGATCGAGAATCCGATGTCGCCGATGTCCGCCGGCATGTTGCGGCCGATCCGTTCCCAGACATCGGCCGGCCGGTCGATGCGATAGATGCCGCAATGGTTCTGCTGGTAGATGCGATCGGGCCGCACGCGGCTCTGCGCAAGGTAATGCGCGTCCTGGCCATACTCGGGATACGGGTCCGGCATGAAGTTGGCTTCGACGCCTTTATTGAGCGGCGCCCACGACGCCGCGCGATCGCTCGATTCGAACACGCCGCCGGTCGACGTCGCGACGTACATGTGGCGCGCATCGCGCGGATCGATGACGATCTGATTGAGCAGCGGACCATCGGGCGTTCCCGAATCGGCCGGAACCCACTTCGAATACATCGGATGGTCGTTCCAGCCGCTTACGCTCTCCCACGTCGCGCCGCCGTCTTCACTGCAGAACAGTCCCGGCGGCGACGTGCCGGCCCACCACACTCCCGGCTCGGACGCAGGCCCGGCTTCGAGCCAGAACGTGTGACTGACGGCGCGGCCGTTTGTGCCGTCGTCCACTTTCGGAAACGCGGGCGGACGCGCGGCTTCTTTCCACGTGCGGCCGAGATCGTCCGAGCGAAAGATCGTCGGCCCGAGGTGGCCGGTCTTCGCGGCCATCAGCAGCGTGCGGCCGTCGCGCGGATCCATGACGAGATGATTGACGACCTGGCCGAGAAGATGCGGGCCGTCGACGCGCCACGTGCGACGTGCCGAATCGCCATGAAGGATCCATGCGCCTTTGCGCGTAGCAACGAGAAGCATCACGACAACGAACTCCCGCAAGCACGGAACTCAGGTGCGACTTTCACGCGGGGAAAAATACGCGAGTGGCGGGAGAACAAAAATGGGGAGCCGGACCGACCGCGCACCCGGCGAATCCGGACAGATTCGCAGGGTGCGCCTCGAAGAGCGTAGCTGCCTGGCTACGGCAGCGACGGAGTCGGCGGTATCGGCAGCGGCACGCACTGGCACACGAGGCCGACCGTCTGGCACAGCGAGCCTACCGCGCAGGTGCCTCCGCACAGCGGCGTGGTAGCCGACGCACAGGTCGGCAGCGGCGTCGCGAGGCATCCGCACCCGCTCCCGCTGGTATTGGCCGTGCAGACCGATCCCACGTCGCAGAGTCCCGCGCATGTCGGATACAGCGCAGAGCCGCACGGCGGAACGCCCGGTGCGCCGCACTCGCATGTTCCGCCGACGTCGGTGCAGAGCTCGCCGGTCGGACAGACGCCGCCGCAGACCGGCGACGACGCATTCGAACATTGCGGAAGCGTGGGAATCTGGCACGCGCACGTTCCGCCGTTGTCCATGCAGATCTTGTTGGCATCCGCGCAGACACCACCGCAGACCGGAGATGTCGCGTCCTCGCACGCTGGCAGCGGCAGGCCCGTGCACGTGCAGACGCTGCCGCTCGCGCCGCACGTCTGACCGACCGGACACACGCCGCCGCAAATCGGTGCTTCGGCGTCACCGCAGTCGGGCAGCGGAAGAAGCGTAGTCGTCGTGGTCGAGCCGGCCGCGACGCAGTTCGCGCCGGACGGGAATTCATACGGGACTTCCGGGTTGTTGCGGCAGCGCACGTCGGCCTCGAACGTGAGCTCGAGCTTGCCCGGGCCAGGCAGCCCGGCGGCGACGTTGATCGCAGGGTTCGACGTCGGCGCGATGCAGAACAGCGATCCGCTCGTCGGAACGGCCGGATCGGGCGCACCGCTTGCCGTGATCGGATCCGGGAAGCAGCGGCGCACGTCGAGAATGCTGCACGTACCCGACGAGCAGTCGGCGTTGCTGGCGCACGGCAGGAACCCGCGTCCATCCGGCTGCGTGTTGGAATCGCAGTAACGGTCGATCGGGCCGGACGCGCAGGTGCCGTCTGCACCGCACGCGAATGCGGTGCACATGTTGAGACGCACGCCGGCTCCGCCGCCGACCGTGCACGTTCCGGAACTGGTCGCGGCACATTCCGCGTCCGAGTTGCAGCCCTGGTTGCCGTTGCCGCTGCACGTGCGGCACGGGCAGTTGCTTCCCGCCGGCGTGTCGCACGGCAGGGTGGCGTTCATCGAGACGGTGTCCGGAGTGGAGTTGAGATTGATGAGCAGGCCGGCTCCGCTCACGTTCGAGGCCGTCTCGGGCAGGCAGTCCCAGCTGGTCGGGCCGAACGTGGCGTGCGTACCGTTCACGTCGCACGCGCCGCTCGAAACTCCTCCGCTGCACGTGCCGCCGCGAACGCCGTCGTTCGCGACCGGATCGCCGACGCAGGTCGGACACGGATGCAGCTTGTCGAGACCGAGGTAGACGACCGCCGCGAGCTTGATCCGATCGGACCATTCGCCGGTCCTTAAGTTCATCGTGCCCGAATAGTCTTCGCGGATCCGGTTGACGACGCAGGCCGGCGTTCCCGCCGACTCGAGCGGGAGCGGCGAACCGAAGTAGCACCGGCACGTCGGATCGAGCGAGCCGCAGGCTTCCGGATCCGAACCATTGATGACCGTGCAGGTCGTCTGCGGGTTCTGCGTGCAGCGGCAGTTCGACGTCGGGTCTCCCCTCTGCACGTTCATCGAGATCTCGCAGTTCTCGCAATTGGCGTCGCACTCGACGTCGACGACGTCGCCGGTGCGGTCGGGAACCTCGACGTCGTGCGCAGAGCCGGACCAGCCGGTGCTGAGCGACGTCTGCGACGGAGCCGAACCGTACTTGCCGCGGATCGTGCGGATGATCGTTGCCGGCGCGCACTCGCCGCTTCCGGTTGCGACGCACGCACACGACGAGCCGGTGTTCATGCAGGTCGAGTTGGCCGGGCAGATTCCGCCGCACGTCGGGAACGTCGAGCCGCAGCCGGTGCCAGGCAGCGTGGTAGTCGTGGTGGTCGTCGTGGTCGTCGTCGTTTCAGTTTCTTCGCTGAGCTCGTACGCGTTGCGGATGATCGCGTTTCCGCGATTGACGGCGCTCGCTTCCGCGCAGGCGATCAGGCCGTCGGTCGTGTCCGCGCACGCATCGAGCTTGGAAAGAACGCTCGAAGAGAATGCGCACGATGACGCCGTCTTGGATTCGAACTTGGTGACGGCCTTGGCGATGAGTCCGCGCGCATCGACGTCTTCACACGCGTAAGCGGACGAGCCGCCGGCTTCGTCCTTCTGCTTCTGGCATCGGCGGCCTTCGCTCAGGATCGTCTTGACGATACGCGCGACGCCTTTGCCGAGGCGGCCCTGACATTTGCGCAGCGGATCGAGAAGCCGCTCGTCGGGAAGTCCCTGGGCGTCGCGGTTGAGCCGCGAGACCTGCACGTCGGTGAGCGCCGTCAGGCAGTCGCTGAGATCCTCGAAGTCATCGATTCCTGTGGTCGTACCGCCGTCGTCGGCCGTGGCGGCCGGGGCCGGGCACGTCGGATACGACGCCAGCAGCGAACTTGCGCCCGAGCATCCCCCCACGATGGCCTCGCGTGCTTCGTCACGCGCGGCCGACGCGGACGCGGCGTTGGCCTGATCGACGTCGTTGCAGTCGTCGTCGAGGGAACGGACACCGCCGCTGCGCCGGGAGTGGCAACTCGTGACCAGCTTCTGAACGGTACCATCGTAGCGGGCGATCGACCGGGCGATGGTGTCGCGGCAACTGGTTTCGGCCGACGTGAGCGCCAGAGATGACGAAGGGATCAGAAGGGCAAGGCAGGCAAGGCGAACAGCAAGGCTGCGCATCGGTAGGGTCCTCCCGTGGGGGCGGCAGCACTCCCGGTGTTCCGGTCGGAACACCTGCATGCCGTCCAACGGTGTCCGCGATACATTACTTACACGAGCCTCAACAAGGGTGTGCTCCCGACCACAGGCCCAAAATTCCGGAAAAAATGAATAGCGTTTTATTTCCTGCCGTTGGGATTGAAATCGGCCCCCGCACGCGTGGGCGTAGTGCCACTCCAACAGTCACATTCCGGCCGATTCGGCGAGCAGGCGCAGAACCGTGTCACGCAAGCCCTGGAAATCTGTGGGGACCCCCATGTCCAGCGATGTGACCACTCCGAGGGCGAGGATGGTCAGAAGGGAGCCGAGAGTCGCCGCATCGACATCGCTGCGGACGGACCCGGCCTGCTGCCCGCGCCGGGCGGCCGCCGCGACCCTCTCCGCTCCTCCGGAGAACATCGTGACGAATCGCTTTTTAAGGACGGGAGACCTCGCGCATGCGTCGAGCACCCGATGAAGGTCGATCGAAAGCGCGAGCGGCCTTGCGTGCCGGCGTCCAACCATCGACGCCGCGTCAGCGAAGCGGGATACGGTCTGCTCGAGGTCGTGCGCGTTGTCGCCGGTTGCGATGACCGCATCGAGAAATGCGCCGAATACGCGCTCCATCACGCATTCGAGGAACTCGTCGCGATCGTGGAAGTGAACGTAGAACGCGCCGCGCGTGAAGCCGGCGCGCGCACAGATCGCATCGAGGCTGGGCGCATCGAGGCCGCGCTCGGCAAATTCGGCAAGACCGGCGGCCACCAGCGCCTCGCGGGTCTCCTGCTTGGTCGTCTCGCGGTCCCTCGCGACGGCGGAGGAAGGTACTGCCCGGCGGCCACGGCCCGAAGATTGTCCTTCGCCCGGCGGAGCGCCCGAGCCGGACCTGCCCTTGTGGGTCGCCTTCGTCATTCGTCCCTATTGACATACGGCACCGTATGTATGAAATGGGCGACATACGGAGTCGTATGTGAAAACTGCCGAGTCAGCTGCCCTTTCTTCTTCGCCTGTCGGCGCTTCGCCTGCCGAGACGATGCGCGTCTGGCTGCTTCATCTTCTTTGCTTTGTCCTGCCGACGGCGTGTCTCGCATTCGGACTGACGGCGCCGCATCCGTGGTGGGCTTCGCTTCCGTTCCTTATGGTGGTCGCCGGCTCGATCTGGATCGACATGCGCTCACCAGGCGAGCACCGCCAGCCGGTTGCGCTGATGCCGGCGTGGCCGTTCGACGGCGTGCTCTACGTGCTGGTCGCGACCCAGCTCGCAAGCGTCGCGCTGCTCGTGCGAACGGTGGCCGAAAACGGATTCTGGCGCATCGATACGCTCGTCGGCGTGCTGCTGATCGGCATCAACTCCGGGTACTCGGCGATCGTCGTCGCGCACGAGCTGGTCCACAGGAGCAGGCCGCACATGCAGTGGCTCGGCCGGCTGCTGCTGTGGACGGTCCTGTACGACCATTTCGCAATCGAGCACGTACGCGGCCATCACGCCCGTGTCGGAACGGCGGACGATCCCGCCACCGCCCGTTTTGGCGAGACGGCGGTGTCGTTCCTGCGCCGCACGATTCCCGCGCAGTTCGCCAGCGCATGGCGCCTCGAAAAAAAGCGCCTCGGTGACGAATCGATGTCGTGGCGCGATGCACGGATGCTCAGGAACCGCATGCTCCACGGTCTCGTCATCGAGTGGACGGTTCCGCTCGCGCTCCTTGTTGTACTCGGCGCCGGCGCAGCGGTCGTCTACGTCCTGCAGGCCGTGGTCGCCGTGCGACTGCTCGAGGCCGTCAACTACTTCGAGCATTACGGGCTTTCGCGCACGTCGCGGCGCGTGCGACCGATCGATTCGTGGGACACCGATTCGTGGTTCACGCTCTACACGCTGGTCGGGCTCTCCCGGCATGCGGATCATCACGCGAACGCTGCCCGGCCGTACCAGCAGCTGCGATACTTCGATGAGAGCCCGAAGCTTCGGTATGGGTATTTCGGCACCGTGACCTGGCTGATCTTCGCCAATCGCAGCTTCCGCGCGGCAATGGCCGCCGAGCTCGAGCGGCGAAAGCTCGGACCGTTCGCTCCGCGAGAAGAGAGCGGCGGAGTTGCGGTCGAATCCGCGATGCGCGCTGCCGTCTAGGCGATCGTTCTCGCTTCGGCGCCCTCGGCACGGTCTGCGCGGCCTCGCGCACAACCCCCGCATGCACGCTCAGCCGGCGTGAACTCGATCGCCCGGTCGGCTAGTGTGCGGGCGTGCAAGCCCGGCGAACTCCTGCGCGTGATTTTCGGGCAACGGTGCCGGCAATCGCCGTGCTGCTCGTGATCTGTGCCGCCGGCATGTCGCAAGCGGAGTCTCCCGAGTCGGTTTTCCACGTCGACCGCAACAAAAACCGCAACCAGGTTCACTACGGCGTTCACGTCGACGAGCACTGCCGCCCGATCGGCACCGAGCCGGTCTACAACTACTGGCTGAAGCGGGAAAAGGACCCGCCCGAAGTCGAGTCGCTGCATTTCTACCAGCAGGCCGGCTATGGCTTCGAGAAACAGGAGGTCAAGAAAGACCAGCGCATAGAAATCCGGGTTCGTGCCCTTCCCGACCGTGAGCTCGTGATAAGGGTCACGCCGGTCGGACAGCACTGCAAGGCGGAGACATTCACGACGATCGCCGGCAAGCAGGCCTATCTCGAGAAGGTCTTCGTGTTCGCCGAAGAGGGCCTGGTGCTGCCGACGGTTCGCTACATCGAGCTGTTCGGCCACAGCAACGACGGCCAGTCGGTGTACGAGAAGATCACCGTGAACGACTGAGTGAACGACCGAGTGAACGCCCAAGTGAACGACTGAGTGAACGTCCAAGTGAACGACCGAGTGAACGTCCAAGTGAACGACAACCGATGACCAGCACTCTCGACCGTTACCTGCTGCGCGAAGTAGGCCGGGCCTTCGTCGCCGCGGTGGGCCTGGCGGTCTCCGTGCTGTTCGTGCTCCGGCTCGTCGAATTCGTCGACCTCGTATTCGCACGCGGCGTCCCGGCCCGGCTCGTCGGCCTGCTCGCCGGATTCATCGTCCCGTCCTACCTCGAGATGGCGCTTCCGATGGGAGCGCTGCTGGCGGTCGTGGTCGTGTTCGCGCGGCTCGGAAGCGATGGCGAGCTGCTCGCGATGCGCGCCGCCGGGCTCGAGCTGCGCCAGCTGGCACAGCCGCTGATCGCATTCAGCGTCGTCGTGGCGATCGTCAGTCTCGTGCTCGGCGTGTGGGCTCGTCCCTGGGCCAATCGCGGCATCGAGCAGACCACGTACGACATGGCGCGCACGCGGCTTACGGCTTCCTTGCGCCCGGGTGTCTTCAATACGTGGTTCGGCGGCGTCATTCTGTTCGTCGACGAGCTCGAGCCGGACACCGGCACCATGCGCAACGTGATGCTCGCCGAGGAGCGCGAGGAGTTCGGGCGCAAGACGATCTTCGCGAGCGACGGTCATGTCGAGTCGAACGAGGATGCGCGTACGGCCTATCTCAGGCTGCGAAACGGCAGCCTGCTCACGTACCACCCGACGGGCAAATACCACGACAAGACCGATTTCGATTCGCTCGAGCTCCATCTCGACCTGACCGAAGAACGCGGCATCGACCTGATGGACAACGGCGGACCGGCGGCGATGAACCTGACGCGGCTTCTCGAAGAACGGCGCGAGCACCTGGCGCGCGGCGAAAGCGCAATCGAGGAAACCATCGAGCTGCACCGCAAGCTCGTCCTGCCGGTGGCCGCGCTTCTGCTGCCGTTCGTCGGCGTGCCGCTCGGTGCGGTCGGACGGCGCGGCGTCAAGTCGCGAGGGCTGCTGCTGAGCACGATCGTCGTGCTCCTCTACTACCTCGCGTTGACCGGATCGGTGACCGTCGCGCGCGAGCAGATCATTCCGACATGGGTTGCGATGTGGCTTCCCAACGCGCTGCTCGCGCTTCTTGCCTCGATGCTGTTCCGGCGTGCGTCCGATCAGCATTCGAGCCGCAGCTGGTCGCCGCGCTTTGCGCGCAGGAGCCGCGCATGAGCCTGCTCTCGCGCCACGTGGTCGGGATCTACCTGCGGGCGTTCGCGATGTGCCTCGTGGGCGCGATCAGCCTGCTGCTCGTCGTCGAGTTTTTCAGCCGCATCGGGGATTTCGCGGCGTACAACTCCAATCCGGGGCTGGTTGCGGCGTACTTCGCGCTGCGCACTCCGAAATGGCTGGTCGAGGTCTATCCCGCGGCGTCTCTTCTGGCGGTGCTTCTCGGCATCGGTTCGCTGGTTCGCAGCAACGAGGTGCTCGCGATGCTTTCGTGCGGCGTCAGCGTCGGCCAGATCGGGCGGCCGCTCGTCGGCATGAGCATTCTGCTCAGTGTTTCCGCGCTCGCGTGGAACGAATACGTGGTGCCGCCGGCGGCCGGACGCGCACGCGCGATCAAGGACATCGACATCAAGAGCATGGACAGCCGCGGCAAGCTCGACGCGACGTCGCTCTGGCTTCAGGTGCCGGAGGGTTTCCTGAACATCGACTATTTCGATGCGACCAATAACAAGCTCGAAGGCATCACCCTGCACGGCGTCGACGAGCACTTCCGTTTGAACAAGCTGATCGAAATTCCCGAAGCGATCTGGCGCCAGGACCACTGGGCTTACGAAGGAGGGACCGTCCGCGAGTTCACGAGCGACGGAGGCTTGACCTATGCGCCGCTCAGTGACCCCCACGTCGATCTCGGCGGCACGCCGGCCGAGTTCCGTCGCAAGGCTCCACGCTCGGACGAGTTCAGCATCCGGCAGCTGCGACAGCGCATCCGAACGCTCGAGGCCAAGGGGCTCGATCCGGCCGGCTTCCAGACCGACCTCCAGTTCAAGTTCGCTCTGCCGCTGTCGGGCATCATCACGGTGCTGATCGGGCTTCCGCTCGCGCTGCGCGGTTCGTCACGGACCGGAAACGCGCAGCACATCGGAACCGGCATGGGAGTGTGCTTTCTCTACTGGCTGACGCAGGCGCTGACGGTTTCCGCCGGGCACGCGGGGTCCTTGCCTCCGGTGATGGCCGCATGGGCGGCAAACGGAATCTTTCTGCTGGTGGGCGGGATGCTGGCGCTCAGGAACTAGCCGCTGGCTGCTGCTCAAAGGCGGTGTCAGCGCCGCGCGACGACGCCCGAGCTCCGCACCGGAAGAAAGTGCGCGAGCGCACGTCCACCGAACAGGCTGCGCACCGCGTGAACGAGCGTGCGGTGCTCGGCGACATGGTACGGCGTCTGCGCCGGAAGCTCGCTCAGCATCAGCCGGTGGATCGCACCGAGCGAATGATACGGCACCGTCGGCAGCAGATGGTGAAGCGCGTGGTAACGAAGCCCGACCGGAGCGAGCATCGCATCGATCAGCGATCCACCCGACAGATTGACCGAGTCGCGATACTGTTCGAGCAGATCCATCGGTGTGCCGTCGTTGTGGTAGCGGTGCGCGACCAGCGTGCGGACGTGGTTGAGCACCAGGATCGAACACGAGATCACGTACCACTCGAACATCCACGAAAAGCCGATCGTCCCGGTCGCAACGGCGGCTATCACGGTCCAGCAGACCAATGCGACGCCGGCTTCCTCGATCATCCAGCGTCGCGCCATGCGGCCTTCGGGCATGCGCCTTTTATAAGTTGGATTGATGACGAGCGTGGAAGCGTAGCCGACGAGGAAGCGCCTGAGCGGCGGCACGAGGTATGAGATCGGTCCGAAGATTCCCCAGCGCAGCACCAGCAGGAACGGAACGAACAGGAGCGGGAGCGTCGATCCGACGACCTTTGCCTTGCTCCACTGTCCGATCGGCTGGTACTCGGGATCGCGGTCGGTTCCGAAAATGGCGCGGCGGTGATGCTCGCCGTGCGAGCCGACGTACATCAGGCTCGGCACCAGCAGCGGAAAGCCGACGAAGATCGACCAGAGGATTTCGAAGCGCGGAACCGATGTCCGCTTGAGATGAGCGAGCTCGTGAATGAACAGCACGGCCCGGTACAGCGCGAATGTGGCCGTCACGACCGCCACGGCCCACAGCAGCGAGAACCTCGGCGCCATCAGCGCGACGGCAAATGCACCCCAGCCCAGCGCGGCCGAGACGAGCGTGTCGCAGTAATAGAGCCAGGCCTTGGGTCGAAACAGCGAGGTGTATCGTCGCCGCAGTGCGGCAGGACTGTGATCCACCTGTGCCGTCTCGCCCGGCGAGACGAGCGTCCCTCCGTCCGTGGTGGCCATAAGAAGACCATCGTTTTGCCAGTGGTGGCGGCAGATGACAACCGGCCCGTGCGGAGCCCGAGCCACAGATCCGGCGCCCGGCTTCAGCCGTCAGCGCAGCGTCTGACCCCGGATCAGCCGCAGGATGACCGGCCAGCCCCAGATCAGAGGATGCCTCCGCTGGCGCTCGGTGAGCTCGATCGTCACGCCGCTGTGCCTGGTCAGTTTCCACAGCGCGTAAGGCAGCCAGTCGCCGAACGTGAGCGCCGACTTGACCAGGCGGACAACGTAAAGTCCCTTGGCAATCGGCAACTTGCGGTTCCACGAGCTGAGGATCGCCTGGCGTGCAGGCTCCGCCATGCGGACCCTGAGCCGTCCGTCCTCGACGCGACCCTGCACGAGGCCCCGGCGTGCGAGGACCTCGACGGCGAGCGCCGTGACACGGGCATAACGCTCCGGCGCGGCGTCATAGACCTGCCGGATTGTCTCCGCGGTCTCGACACGCATTTCGGTCGTATAGGTGGTCGCGAATCCGGCCTGCCAGAGCTCCTCGGTCGTCGCCGCCGACGGATGAAGCGCGAGCATCCGGCTGACCATCGTGACGGCCGCCTCTGCGGTATCGCCGGCAAGGGCCGCGCGGGTCTGGTCGTCTCGAACCCACGACAGAGCAGCCGGCTGGCAGAACCTGGCCCAGACGATCGCGTGCAGGCTTTCGGGCCGGCACGCCCTGGCGAAGTCGTCACGCGAGACGACGTTGTACTTCATGCGCAGCGCCTCGCCCCCGGCCTGCGGAAGCTCCACGTAATAGACGTTGGGCGGCAGCAGCGTGTTGGACAGCCGCAGCATCCGCGAGCGGTACGCGCCGCGATACGAATCGACGATCGCGTAGAAGTCGACGACGCCGCCGTCGACGTACGCGCGCCGCAGGCATGATCCGTAGAAGAAGACCGCGCTTACCGCGTCGCCGTGGCGCCGCCGGATCTCGTCGGTGAGCGTGCGGATCTCGTCGGGCACGCTTCGGCGATGCTCGTCCTCGAAGAGCGCGGCGAGCTCGGTGCGCGGATCATTCTCGACAGGCGCCGCAGGCGCGGCAGGTTCGGCAGGTTCGGCAACCTTGCTGCGCTCCGCAGACTCGGGCTGGCTTCGCGAGCTCACGGGCGAAGCGTATCTCAGCGCGTCGACAGGAAGCGAATGCGATGGTCCGCCTTGAGAATCGCCTGGCGGCCGGCATGCGGCGCGTACATTTCCCCGTCGAGCGAGATTCCGCAGTCGAGCGTCAGCGCTACCGTTTCCACGTTGCGGCTTTCGTAGATCGAACCGCTGCCTTCGTCGCTCTTGGGCGCGTGTCCGCGAAGGATGCGAGCGATGTCCTGCGGACGGCGGAAGCAGCCCGGCCGCAACGCCGTAAAGCGGATGCCGCCAGGCCCTTTGCCCCAGAACGGACGGATGCCGGCAAAAAGACGATGAAGCGTCGTGGCCAGCAGCAGCTGGAACTCGCAGGCCTCGAGACGCTCGTTGTCGAGCGTGACCGTGATCGGATCGACCTTCAGAGGATCGTCCGCGCTCGGGACCACCGGTGCGCGCCCGGTCAGCGCACGCGCAATCAGACCCGCCGTGACCATCGTGCTGCCGAACGCGCCCTGGGCCTTGCCCTTCGGGAAAATACGGTGCGTCAGCAGCGTGCCGCGGTAAATCACACCGACGCCGAAGAACGTTCCCCAGCAGTCGACGCCGTCGGGGTCGAGACGCATGCGCAGCGCCGCGCGGTGAACGAGGCTGTCGTGCAGGCGGCCGGTGCGGCTCCGCCAGATCAGGCGGTCGATCGCGGCGCGGCCGTCTCTCGGACTGCCGATGTCGTAGGCAGTCATGCTCGTTCTGCCCGTGCGAAGCGGAGCAATCAGCGGAAGATCGCGCGCATCGGGAAGCTCGCCTCCGTTCTTTCGAAACGGCGAGCTCGCCGAGAGAACTTCGGTGATCGTTCGCTGCAGCGTTCCATCGCCGCCGTTGACGACGAGGATCTGAACGCCGGCTTCGGCGAGCTCGCGAACGGCGGCCGTCGCACCGTGGCCCGTATCGGTCTCGACGTGGACGATGTCGGGATAACGGCTGAGGTGCTCGAGCACCTTGCCGGAACGCGCGCCGCTTCCGCCGGCGCGCAGATTGGTCAGAACTCCGATCCGCACGGAATCGATCAGTCCCCTAATTGCGCGTGCGGGTAAAGCGCAGGCTCGCCGGCGCTCCCGTTTGCGAAGCGCTCGGCGAACACCGCTTCGACGCAGAGCCGGTCAGCCTCCTTGTCGACGTCGAGCGCAGCCTCCGCATACGGGAGCTCGACGGCTGCGACGTTCGCTCCGATCACCGACGATGCCCGCGCGAGTGCCGCTGCAAGATCGAGCCGCCCGAGCAGAAAGAGCCCGAGGTTTGCGAGACCGAACTCCCGCACCAGCTTCCACGGCGACTTGCGATGCGCTTCAGCTCGCCTCCAGAACAGCGGCACGCGGACCGCGTCGGCAGTACGCATCAGGAACAGATTGGCGCCCGAATATTTCTCGCCTCGCAGCGCAATGAACGTGCGCGGCTGGTCCGGGAATCGCCGGCGATAGACCGTGGCCGGCACCATTCCGACGATGAGATCGGCATCGGACGCGAGCGCGTGCTCGACGAAATAGCGGATGATTTCCGGGGTCAGCAGCGGATGGTCTCCCGTCGTGACGAAAAGCGGTGCGCCTGCTTCCGTAAGGAAATCGGCGACGCTCGCAGCCGGCGACGAAGCCGAGCGATGAAACTTCAGCAGTCCGCGCGTCGACAAGCCGTCGAGCACCGGCGTCGATGCAATCAGGCCGGGATCGTCCGAGCTTACGGTGATGGAGTCGGCGACGCCGCTTTGCTCGATCGAAACCACGACGCGTTCGAGCATCGGCACACCGGCAATCGGAAGCAGCGCGCGATGACGTATTCCCTGCGAGTCGGCAACCGCATCGCCGGAAGGCCGGCGACCGGCAAGGACGAGCGCCCGCATCGGCATCGCGACATAGTAGGGATCGGCGTCATCGTAGCAATCCCGGCGAGGCGCCTGACGGGCTGCGCATCCCGTGCGCTTGCGCCGGTGCGCTGGCCGTCTTGACCCCCCGACTCTGAAGCTGTACCCAGAACCGAGCCCCTTGCGGGCGCGCTGTCGAACCGGATGCATCTGCTCATCGTCTTTGCGCGACGTTACCCGTCTCGCACCATCATCATGCTGGTGTGCCTGACTCTGGCTGCGATGGCCGAGGGAGTCGGCCTGTCGACCATGATGCCGCTGCTCAGCATGGTGACGGGCTCCAAAGGCGAAGAGTCCGCGCTCGAACACGGAATCCGCACGGCGCTTGCCGCGGTCGGCGTCACGCCGACGCTCGGCGTGCTGCTCGTGCTGATCGTTGCCGGCAGCGTCGTCAAGGCCAGCCTGATGCTGCTCGCGCAGCGCCAGGTCGGCTACACGGTCGCACACGTCGCGACCGACCTCCGGCTCGCGCTGCTGCGGGCGCTGCTTCAGGCGCGCTGGCTGTACTACATCCGCCAGCCCGTCGGCCTGCTCGCCAATGCATTTGCGACCGAAGCCCTGCGCGCGTCGGAAGCCTATCTCTACGGCACCACGCTGATGGCGCAGCTGATCCAGACGATTCTTTACGTCGCGATCGCGGCATTCGTCTCGTGGCAGACGACGCTGGCCGCGTCTTTCGTCGGCCTGTTCTCGATCGGCATGCTTTCCGGCCTAGTGCGCAAGACGAAGCGTGCCGGCGTCCAGCAGACCGACCTGATGCGTGCACTGCTCGCACGCATGACCGACGTGCTCTATTCGGTAAAACCACTGAAGGCGATGGGACGCGAGCCGCTCGTGGCGCCGCTTCTCGAGCACGAAACCCAGAGCCTGAATCGCTCGCTTCAGAAGCAGGTGCTGTCGAAGGAAGCCGTACGGGCGCTGCAGGAGCCGCTGCTGATCGGAACGATCGCCGCCGGCCTGTACATCGCGACGTCGTACTGGGACATCGCGGTCAACGGCGTGATCATGCTGTCTCTGATTTTTGCGCGCGCGCTGTTCAGCCTGCAGAAAGCCCAGAAACAGTACCAGGCGATGGCGGCGTGCGAGAGCGCTTTCTGGTCGTTGCAGAAGACCATCGACGAGTCCGCGCGCGAATCCGAAGTGACCACCGGTACCCGCGAGCCGATCTTCGAACATTCGCTGTCGGTGGTCGCAGTCGACTTTGCGTACGAAGAGCGGCCGATCCTGGCGGGCGCGACGCTCGAGATCGTGGCCGGAGAGGTCACGGCGATCGTGGGCCCTTCCGGCGCCGGCAAAACGACGATCGCCGATCTCGCGCTCGGCCTGGTCAAGCCTCAGGGCGGCGAAGTGCTGCTCGACGGTGTGCCGCTGTCGGAGATCGACGTCGCGAAGTGGCGCCATTGCGTCGGTTACGTGCCGCAGGAGATGCTGCTTCTGCACGAAGACGTGATGCTCAACGTGACGCTCGGCGATCCCGCTCTGACTCGTGCCGACGTCGAGGAAGCTCTTCAGGCGGCCGGCGCGACCGAGTTCGTCCGCGAGCTCCCGCAGGGGTTGGAGACGCCGCTCGGCGAACGCGGAGCGCGCCTTTCCGGCGGTCAGCGCCAGCGCATCGCGATCGCCCGTGCTCTGGTTCACCGGCCGAGTCTTCTGATCCTCGACGAGGCCACAGCCTCTCTCGATCCCGCGAGCGAAGCGGGCATTTACGAAACCGTGCGCGCGCTTCGCGGTCGCACGACGATTCTCGCGATCTCGCATCAGCCTGGCCTGCTCAAGGTTGCCGACCGGGTCTACCGCCTGAGTGCGGGCCGCATCGCCCTGCTCGAGGGCGACGCGCGCTACGGCGATCACGATGCGGCGGCATTCGCGGTGCGCGAGCAGGCGGTCGGCGCAGCACGTTGACTTGCTCCAGCGCGTCCGCTTTGTCTTGGCCGGACGCGTCACCGGCTTCTCGGAGATCGTTATGCCTTTTCTGACGACGAGACGGGTTCTCTCCCGCATCTTCCCCGACCCGAACCGGCTTCCCTCTGCCGGCGTGCGCGACCTGCCGCTGAAGGTCGTGCTGCCCGCGCGCCGCAGCGTCGCTCCTTCGACCAAGCCTCCGGTGCGGATCTACGTCGGCACCGAGGCCGGACAGTACCGCGCCGAGCGCGTCTTCATCTTTTCCATCGAGAAGGTCCGCGATCCGTCGCGCGTCTACGAAATCCATCTGATGAAGGACGTGCGCGGCTACGACCGCCGCCGTTGGCTGACGGGCTTTACGAACTACCGCTTCGCGATCGCGCGCTGGGCCGGCGCCACCGGCCGCGCGATCTACAACGACGTCGACCAGATCTGGCTGTCCGACCCGGCCGAGCTTTTCGACTCGGACATGGGTGGAAAGGGCTATCTGGCGATCTCGCCCGACGACACCGCGGTCATGCTCATCGACTGCGAGCGCATGGCCGACATCTGGACGATCGACGTCATCAACCACAAGGGACGCAAGGCGATCGAGCGCCTGTCCAAACACGAATGGGGAACGCTCGAGGCATGCTGGCACGCCCGCGACTTCGACTACGTGCCCGGTTACTCGAAGTGCCTGCACTTCACGACGATCCACGAGCAGCCGTGGCATCCGTTCCCGGAACAGTTCGTCTACATGCCGAGCCCGGTCCACGACATCTGGCACGACATGGAGCGCGAAGCCGACAGCCAGAACTACCGCGCGTTCGACTTCCGCAGCACCAACACGCTCTACACCGAGTTCGTCGCACAGATGCGCAGCGCGCGGCGCGGCGGGCAGTCGCCGGCACTCGAGAGCCGGTTCTCGTCTCCGCCGCTGTCCGGACTCGGTGAGCTGCTCGCCCAGGCCGACGCCAGGAGCATCCTCGAGTTCACGCTCGCCGATGCACGCAACGAGGCGATCGAAAGCCGCGTCGGCAAGTATCCCGGCGCAACCGTGACGGCATTCGATCCGACCGCCACCACGGCGGAAGGAATGGACGTGCCGTTCGGGCCGTTCGACGCCGTAATCTCGACGACCGGTCTCGACCTGCTGTCGAACGAAGACCTGCCGTGGGTGCTCGACCAGCTGTTCGATCGCGCGACCGCTGCGGTGTTCATCACCGTCGACGACACCGCGCGCACCGTACATGTTGCCGACGGCACGACGATCCTCATCCGGCCGCGCGGCTTTGCGTGGTGGCGTGCGCAGATGGAAGCCGCGTCGCGCAACAGCCCCGACATCCGCTGGCGGATCGGCGTCAGGCGCCGCACACTTGCCGGAACCGAAGTCGTCCAGTGGCGCGAAGGCGGAAAGCGCCTGCTCGACGAGACGCCGCGGGTGTGGATCCTCGCCGATCCGAAGCCTGGACATACGACCCAGTCGATCGGCCTCGCCGATACGCTCGGATGGCCGTACGAGATCAAGGACGGCGGTTTTCCGGCGTGGACAAAATTGACGGACCGGCTTTTCGGCCCGATGTCGTTCGATCGCTCGCGCAGGCGTCACCAGACGTTTCAACCGCCGTGGCCGGACCTGGTCATATCCACCGGCTGGTCGACCGGGCCGATCGCGCGCTGGATCGCACGCCAGGGAGAAGGCCGCACGTCGGTCATCGCGATGGGCCGCAAAGGCGGCGACGTCGCAACCAATTTCGATCTGGTCGCGACCTGCTCGTTCGTGCGCTACCCGCCGCACGAGCGCCGCATCCAGCTGGCCGCGCCGCTGAGCCAGGTGACTCCCGCGCGTCTGCGTGCGGCGGCCGACGCGTTTCCCGCATTGTTCGAAGGCCGCGTGTCGCCACGCATCGTGCTGCTGGTCGGCGGAAGCTGCCCTCAGTACGACCTCGACGCGGCCATGGCGCACCGGCTCGGCGACGACGTCGCAACGCTCGCGCGCAAGACCGGCGCAAGCGTCACCGTGGTCACGAGCCGCCGCACGCCGGAAGCTGCCGTCAAGGCGCTCGAAGCCGCGCTGCCTTCCCCGCTCGGCCAGGTGCATCGCTGGAGCGCCGACCGCAGGGAAAATCCTTATCTCGCCTATCTTGCGGGCGCCGATGCGCTGATCGTGACGGGCGAGAGCGAATCGATGATCGCCGAAGCGGCCGCAACCGGAAAACCGGTCTACATCTACCCCGTTCGCAAAAAGTCGCCGGGGCTCGCGCAGCGCTTCGTCAACGCGATCACCAGCCGCGCGTTCTCGCGTCCGAAGAAAGGAAAGGGAACGTTCCGGCCGCAGCAGGGTACCGAGTATTTCTGTTCGCGCCTGATCGAGCGCGGCATCGTCCATCCCACGCGCGACCTCGAAGCGTTCCACCGCGGCCTCGTCGAGCGCGGTCATGCGAAGATGTTCGACGGCACTCTCGATCTTTCGCCGCAGCCGGTCCTGTTCGAAGCGGTCGCGGTCGCCGAGCGCGTGCGTGCCCTTCTCGGTTGCGAACGGCTCGCGCCGGAAGAGCCGAGCCGCGCGCGCGCCTGACATTGCCGACCAAGGCCACCGGCCCGCGATGACCGATTCCCCCTCGCTCCCGCGCGGCGACACATTCCGACCTCCGCACGTCTGGGTCCTTTTCGGCAAGGGAACCGGCGGAAACGGCCAGATGCAGAGCCTCGCCGACGCGCTCGGCTGGCCGTACGAGATCAAGCAGCTGCGCCACAACAAGCTGAACGTGCTGCCGAACATTCTTCTCGGTGCGACGCGCGCGACCGTCGACCGTGACAGATCGGCGCCGCTCGAGCCGCCGTGGCCCGACCTCGTGATCGCCGCATCGCGCCGCGCGGCGCCCGTAGCGAAGTGGATACGCAAGCAGTCCGGCGGGCGCACCAGGCTCGTGCACCTGCTGCACGTGCAGGCCCCGCTCGGAGGCTTCGATCTGATCGTGACGATGCCGCAGTTCTGCCTTCCCGAGCGAAAAAACATTCTTCACGTGACCGGCGTGCTCAACCGCATCGAGCCGGCTGCGATGGCCGAGGCTGCTGCAGCATGGAAGCCGCGCCTCGAGCACCTGCCGCGGCCGTGGACGGCGCTGCTCGTCGGCGGCAACAGCTCGTCGTACCTTCTGGATGCGCAGACGGCCTCACGGCTCGGTCGCGAAGCATCGCAGATGGCAGCGGCACGCGGCGGCTCGCTGCTGATCACGACGAGCCCGCGCACGCCCGCCGATGCGGCGGCAGCGCTGGCAGCAGCAGTCGATGCGCCGTCGCACGTCTACCTGTGGAAGAAGGACGACGCCGCGAACAATCCGTACAAGGGCTTCCTCGCGCTGGCCGACGATTTCGTCGTGACGATCGACAGCGCATCGCTGCTCGTCGAAGCGAGCGCAACCGGACGGCCGGTTGCGGTGTTCGAATGGCCTCGCCGCGGCAACACCGAACAATCGAGGTGGCCGCAGTGGATGCGGCGCATCGCGATCGATCTCGGCCTGTTCAAACCGGCGCGCGATTTCGACGCGTATTTCGCTGCGATGCGCGAGCGCGGTCTCGCGCACCGCTTCGGCGAACAGCCGCCTGCCGTTCGCCGGCCACTCGACGATCTCGAGCGGACCGTCGAGCGCGTGCGCGCGCTATTTGACCTCCGGGGCGAGAACCGCCAATAGCCTCTGCCCGGCGTGCGGCGACTCGCGCCTGAGCAACTCCTGCCGCGAAGACAGCCTTCGCACGGATGCAACCGATGAGCACCAACGCCCCTGCGAAAAAGCCCTGGGTCATGGCAACAATTCTCGGCGTCGGCCGAAGCGGCACGAGCGCGATCGCGCGCGCGATGCAGGCGGTCGGCGTCGACCTCGGCGACAACCTGCGTGCCGGCAGCGGCAAGAATCCGACCGGTTTTTTCGAAGACAACGACCTGCTGCGGATCAGCAAGCGGCTGAAGCGCGCGCTGGGTGTCCGCGGCGACAGCGTTCGCCTGATCGAGGACGCCGAGTTCGATCTGCCGATCGTGCGCGCGATCGAGGACGACTGCGTCGCGCTGCTGCACCGGCGCTTCGGCAACTCGCCGGTGTGGGGTTACAAGTACGCGCGTACGTCGCGCTTCCTGCCGTTCTTCCAGCGCGTGTTCGATCGCTGCGGCCTCGACGCGCGTTTCGTCTATGCGGTGCGCAATCCGATCAGCGTCGCACGCTCGCGCCAGCGCCTCGAGCCCCAGCGCGGCACGCAGGAAAAGAGCGATCTCGAATGGCTCGTCAACGCCGTGCCGTACTTCGAGAGAACCCGCGGGAGCCGCTGCGTGTTCATCGACTACGACAACGTCATGGCCGACCCTGCCGTCGAGCTCGAGCGCATGGCGCGCGGCCTCGGCCTGCCGGTCGACGAGAAGTGCCGCAAGGAGATCGCGATCTACCGCGACGAGTACCTGAAGCCCGGCATCCGCCACAGCCGCTTCTCGATCGACGACCTCGACCGCGACCCGAACCTGAACGTGCTCGCGCGCGACGCATTCCACTGGCTGTGGAAGCTCGCGACCGACCAGATCACGTTCGACGACGAAGCGATGTGGGCCGACTGGAGCCGCATCCGCTCGCGCATCGAAGACATGCGCCCGGTGCTGCGCCACTGCGACCGCATCGAAGCCGAGCTGCGCGCATCGCAGATGAGCCCGCTCGGGCCGCTGCAGGCGATCGCGCCGCTTTGGTACAAGTGGCGGTCGAAGTAGCGACTCGCACGCGGCGGATGTCGTAGCGGGCCATCGCGAGCTGCAGGAAAACATTCGACGCCTTGCCTCGGCTCTGCACCGGCAGGTACATTCGCCGACTTCCGATGAAACGGCTCAATCTCACCGGCACGGCGATTCTCGTCGCGACGCTGGTCGGCCACGGCGCCGCGCTCGCCGCGGCGCCGGCCGCGATCGGCGAGCCGCGGGTCGCGACCGAATTCCGGTTGAGTCAACCGGCCTGCGGCACCTCCGAATTTCCTTTCGGGCTGACCGACTCGTGGTGGGACGAGCAGGGACAAAAATACCATTGGGCGATCGAGACGAAGTTTCCCGATGGCGAGATCAAGGCCTCCGCAGTTCTGGAGGAATTCGATTCCAGCTCCTCAGTGACGCTCATCTGCCGGAACGACGGGTCGGGCGTCGTCGTCGGCATGAGCAGATCGGATCAGCTCTACACCTCGACGTACCGGATCCAGTCGCTCGATTCGGCGGGCCGCGTTGCCGCTGCGCTCCGTACGCTCACGCCGGAATCGCACTGCACCCTGTCTCCGGAACGATGGCTGCTCGTCGGAGACAAGCTCGTTCTCGTCGCGACCTGTGGCAAGTATCCGCGCAATGGACAGATCCTGCTGCGGAGCTTCCCTGCCGATGGCGATCCCGTTCCGCTGCCGATCGAGGTGAAGTCGTCGATATCGTACCCGATTGATGCTGCCGATGCGGCGGCCGATGCCCTCGGAAATATCGTCGTCGCGTGGTCGGAGGAGCACTCGTGCAACGAGTACTACGAATGCGATTCACGGGTCCATGCCCGCGTCGTGAATGACGGAATGAAGCTCGTCGGCAGCGCTTTCGATCTCGACACGTTCGTCCCGCGTCGCGCGCGGCTCCTCGGTGTCGGTTCCGAAGCGGACGGCATTTTCTCGGTGTATTGGGAAAGCCGGTTCGAAGGAGAACTGGTCCGACTGCTCAGCGTCGATCCGGACCTCTATTCGTTCACGTCGACTACCACGACGACGTTGCCGCCGTCGGACGATGCGCCCGAATTTTCCATTGTCCGCACGGTCGGCCAGACGGCCCTGCCGCCGAAAGGCCCGTCCATCGCCGAGCAGGGTGTCTCGGACATGAAAGGCGATGGTCACGGGGGCCTCGTGCTTCGCCGGGGCATCCAACGCACGATGACATTCGACCCCGCGTACGACGCCGACTTGCCGCGCGCCTCGACGTACGTTTCGTCAACAGCCGGAGCGCGCTGGAATTCACCGCCCGCGCCGCCGCTTCACAACAGCTTCCGTCACGATTCGATGGGATGGGATGGGGTGTCGCGCGGCGGGACCACGCTGTTTGCGCAGTTCGTCAGGAAAGGCGTCGAGGCCGAGGAGTACTACGGTGAGGTTGGGAGCATCGTTGTCCAGCGTTCGACGGATCAGGGCGTATCGTGGCCGACGACGGCCGTCATCGACACGCTTTCGTGTTCCGGCTGCGAAGTGCTCCGGGTCGACAGCGTGACGCTGGTGAGCAGTAACAGCGGCGCATGGATGGCGGTCGTCGAGACCACCAAGAAACAGGACAGCTCGTGCTCGGTCTCACTCGATGCCGCTTACAGCGCGGACGATGGAAAGTCGTGGTCCGCATCCGGGCACATCTATGACCATACCCGTACCGGCGCAGGATGCTCGGCCGATGACGAGCAAGAGTTCGTGACGGCGGCGTCCGATCCCGCAGGTGGCTGGAACGTCGTGTGGCAAAGAGAGTTCGGAAGCGAGCTGTGGTTTTCACGCAGCGCTGCTTCTGGAGCGGCGTGGAACAGCCGTGTGCTTCCGCAGTTCGCGTCGCCTGGATACGGACCGCTCTACCGTACGCTATACGGAGGATACCGCGCGCCATCCCTGGTGGTCGCGCCTTCGGGAACCACGATGGTCGGGTGGGAATCCCTGCCGTTCGTCGTCGTGACGCGTTCCGAAGATCACGGCCAATCCTGGAGCGCGCCCGAGTCGATTGGCTACCGCGGAGGCGTCGAGTTTCAGTCTCCGTCGCTCGCCGCGGATGACGGGGGACGCATTCTCGCCGCATGGTCAGCCCATCTCGGTGCTGCAGCTGGAACCGACTCGGACATCGTCGCGTCGATCTCCACGGACGACGGTCGCACGTTCAGCCCGCCATCGCCCGTGGATCCGGCGGCGCTCGGCGATGCGCGCCAGGACCTCGATCCGATCGTCGCCGCCGACGGCGACAATCGCTGGACCATCGCGTGGAATGCGCTGCCTTTCACCGACCGCTACGACCCGGTCGATACCATCGTCAAGGTCGCCGTATCGGGCTTCCCATGCGACAACGGCACGGTCGACGCCGGCGAGGAGTGCGACGACGGCAACGACATCGACCTCGACGGATGCAACGCGAACTGCACGCTGCCCGGTTGCGGCAACGAAGTGCTCGAGCCTGGCGAGCAATGCGAGTACGGCGGCAGCGATCCGTCCTGCGCGGCGACGTGCGAGCAGGAACGATGCGGCGACGGGGTGATCAACGTCTTCACCGAGCAGTGCGACGATGCGAACCCGGATGATTCCGACGAGTGTCCGTCGCTCTGCTTCCGCAGCTATTGCGGCGACGGCTTCGTCCGATTCGGAACGGAGGAATGCGACGACGCGAACTCGGCGGACAACGACGCTTGCCGCAACAGCTGCAAGCTTGCGTACTGCGGCGACGGGATTCTCGAGAAGGGCGTCGAGCTTTGCGACGATGGAGACCGTTGGTCAGGCAACGCGTGCACCGAGGAGTGCAGGACCGCCGTATGCGGCGACGGATATGTGCGGGTCGGAGTCGAGCAGTGCGATGATCCGACCGGGGAGAACCTGCATGGCGCATGCTCCGTGGACTGCAAGCTTGCGGAAAGGTGCGGCGATGCCGACGACAGCGGAACCACCACCGCGACCGATGCATTGAAGATTCTTCGCTTCGCAGTCGATCTCGAGCCGCAGTGCACGCGGGATCGCTGCGACATCGACGGCAATGGTCTAACTACCGCGAGCGATGCGTCGGCCGCGCTGCACGACGCGGCCGGTCTGGGTGTGACATTGCGCTGCCCGATCAAAGGCTCGGTCCGGTTCGTGCTGATGGATTCGCCGGTGCTCGGTTCTCTCGAGGTCGCGGTCGATCCCACCGATGCAGGCTTCGAGTTCGGACACGTCGGCCGGAATGCAGAGTGCGAATCGTTGCTGCCAAACGTACTCTTCGGAGCGGGCTACCCCTACTCGCCTCTCCGCATGGGCTTCGTCACGTTCCAAGGCTTCCGGGGTCCGTCGCAGCTTGCTCGCTGCACGACCTACGCGCCGCGAGGAGCGACTGGTCCGACCGGTCCGGTGGACATTGATGTGGAGGCGACAGATCTCAACCTGCAGAAAGTCGAGCCGGCGCCATCCGTCGCGATGCTCTCGGATTGAAGCTACCGGCGGCGAGCTTCATCTCTGCCGCTCTCCTTGCTATTCGTCGATCGTGCGGACCTTCTCCACTGCCTTCGTCGTGACATTGGTGCTTGCCGCCGGATGCACTCGCGAGAAGGCCGAGACGTCGCCGCCAGTTCCGGCGCAGGCACCGCCACCGGCTCCCGCAACGCCGCCGGCCGCAAAGCCCGCCGCATCGACGACGAAAAACAACGCGGCTCCCGTAGCGGAAACACCGGCTCCGAAACCGCAAGCGCCCGCGCGGCAGCCACCTGACGCGCCCGCCGCTGCCGCGCGTGAGCCGGCGGCGAGCGCACCGCTCGATCTCGACGCGCTCAAGACCCAGCTCAAGGAAACCAAAGCGATCGGCGTGTTCACGAAGCTCGCGCTCAAGAATCAGGTCGACGACCTGATGGAGAAATTCCGCGAGCACCACGCGGGAAAGACAACGCCCAGCATCACGGAGCTGCGGCGCTCCTACGACCTGTTGATGATGAAGGTGCTGTCCCTTCTGCAGGATCACGACCAGAAGCTCGCGTCGGAGATCGTCTCCTCACGCGAACGAATCTGGGGACTGCTCGCAGATCCGAAGAAGTTCGCATCCCTGCAGACCTGAACGAAGGGAGATTCCATGAAGAACGTCATTCCATTCTCGTTGTTCCTCGTTGCGTGCCTCGCGGCGCCGGCGTTTGCCGCCGAGTCCGACGAGGCGCTCAGGAAGGACCTGACATCCGTGATCGCTCTCCAGGGCATGCCGTGCGGAGAAGTCACAGCCGTAACGGTCAAGGCCGACAAGGATTTCGCCGCGACCTGCAAGGACGGCAACAAGTATCGAGTGTACGAGACTGCCGAGGGCCGAGTCGTCGTCGAGAAGCAAAAGTAGCGACCGCAGTTGTCGGACTCGCCGCAGTCGCATATGCACGTGCGGCGATGAGCGGTACTGCATCTGTCTCCAAGTCGCCGGTTCCGGCCGCGGTCAAATGGCTGCTCGTCCTCGGACTCGTTGCGGGCCTGTGGATTCTCGGCCGCAGGGCGGGAGCCGAGGTCCCGCGGTTTGCCGAGTGGGTGGAAAGCCTCGGCGCGCTCGGTCCGCTCGTGTTCATCGCAGGATACGCAGTGGCGGTGGTCGCATTCGTTCCCGGCTCGGCGCTGACGCTGGCGGCCGGTGCGATTTTCGGGATCGGCCGGGGCGTACTCTATGCATTCACCGCGGCGACGATCGGGGCGGCCATGTCGTTTCTCGTATCCCGGTACGCCGCGCGTGCGGCGATCGAACGCAGGATCGCCGGCAACGAGCGATTCGCAGCCATCGATCGCACGGTTGCCGCCGACGGCCGGCGGATCGTGTTCCTGCTGCGCCTGTCGCCGGCATTTCCGTTCACGTTGCTGAACTACGCGCTCGGGCTTACGCGCGTGCGCTTTGTCGACTTCGTCGTGGCTTCGATCGGGATGCTGCCCGGCACGTTGCTGTTCGTGTACTACGGAAAACTTGCCGGTGACGTCGCGGCCCTGGCCGGCGGTGCTGCCGACGCTCCGAAAGGAACGGGCTACTATGCAGTGCTTGCGCTCGGCCTGGCTGCAACGATCGCGGTGACGGCCGTCGTGACCCGCATTGCGCGAAAGGCGCTCGCCGAAGCGACCGGAGACGCGAACGCTGCTTCGAGTCACGTCGGCGGCAAAGGCGACGCAGCATGACGCACACTTCGGGTCACACGCCGGTCACGCCGCCCGACGAACACAACCAGAGACTGCTCGCCAACGTACGGCCCGAGAGCTGGACCAATCCCGCGCCGGCATCCCGATACGATCTCGTCGTGGTCGGCGCCGGAACCGGCGGGCTCATCTGCGCGGCGGTCGGCTCCGGTCTCGGCGCGAAAGTCGCGCTGGTCGAGCGCAACCTGATGGGCGGCGACTGCCTGAACGTCGGCTGCGTGCCATCGAAGACCGTCATTCGCCACAGCCGCCGGCTCGTCGAAGCGCGCGAAGCCATCGGCGGCGCCGCGTTCGACGACGCCGCGCTCGACGCGCAGTTCGCCGCGGCGATGGAACGCATGCGCAAGGTGCGCGCCGACATCAGCAGCGACGACTCGGCCAGGCGCTATCGCGACGAGCTCGGCGTCGACGTGTTTCTCGGCAGCGCATCATTCACGGGACCGCAGACGCTCGAAGTCGACGGCGTGAGGCTCGACTTCAAGAAAGCCGTCGTCGCAAGCGGCGCGCGCGCCGGCGTCCCTCCGATCGCGGGCCTGGAAGCGGCCGGATATCTCACCAACGAGACGGTGTTCAACCTGACCGAGCGCCCGCGCCGCATCGTCGTTCTCGGCGGCGGCCCGATCGGATGCGAGCTCGCGCAGGCGATGCGCCGCTTCGGATGCGACGTGACCCTCATCGACCGGGAAACTCGGCTGCTGCCACGCGAAGACCTCGACGCTGCTGAGATCCTACAGACACGGCTCACAGCGGAAGGCGTACGGCTCGTCCTCGGAGCCGAGGTGCTTTCAGTATCTTCGGGTGGCAGCGCGAAAGTCGTGCGCCATCGAAACGCGGACGGCGAGCTCGAGACCGTCTGCGACCAGATCCTGGTGGCCACCGGACGGCAGCCGAACGTCGACGGCATGGGCCTCGAGACGGCCGGCATCGAGTTCGATCGCAGCGGCATCCACGTCGACGACAACCTGCGCACGACCAACGCGCGAATCTTCGCGGTCGGCGACTGCGCGATGAAGTGGCAGTTCACGCACGCGGCCGACGCGGCGGCCAAGATCGCCGTGCAGAACGCGCTGTTCTTCGGGCGAAAAAAACTGAGCGCGCTCGTGATGCCGTGGTGCACGTACACGGATCCGGAGATCGCGCATGTCGGCCTCTACGAATCCGACGCACGCGAACGCGGCATCGAGATCGACACGTTCACGGTCGCGCTCGAGAAAGTGAACCGTGCGGCCTGCGACGGTGAAACCGACGGCTTCGTGCGGGTTCATGCAAAGAAAGGCACCGATACGATCCTCGGTGCGACGGTCGTCGCGACCCACGCCGGCGAGATGATCAGCGAGATCACGCTCGCAATGACCGGCGGCCTCGGCCTGTCGAAAATCGCCGGCGTCATTCACCCCTACCCGACCCAGGCCGAAGGCATCAAGGCTGCGGCCAACGCGTACATGCGCACGAAGCTGACGCCCACCGCGAAGAAAGTGCTCGGCCTCGTGCTTCGCCTGCAGCGCTGAAAACAGGAACGCGGAGCAACCGAAGGAGTACCCCATGGAACGTCGACTGGTCGGCAAACGCGCGCTCGTGACGGGTGGCAGCCGCGGAATCGGAGCGGCGATCGTGCGCCGCCTTGCAGCGGAAGGCGCCGACGTGGCTTTCACATACGTCAGCAATCCCGACCAGGCCGACGTGACTGTAAAGGCGGCGCGATCGCTCGGCTCCCACGCGATCGAGATTCATGCCGACAGTTCCGACGCCGAAGCGCTCGTCAGCGCCGTCGAACGCACCGAAGAAGAGCTCGGCGCAATCGACATCCTGGTCCACAACGCCGGCATCGCGTCCATGGCCCCGGTCGACGCGTTCGATCTCGGCGACTTCGACCGGACCGTCGCCATCAACCTGCGCGCGGTATTCGTGGCCACTCAGGCCGCCGTCAAGCACATGAAGACCGGCGGGCGCATCGTGACCATCGGAAGCTGCAATGCCGATCGGATGCCGTTCGTCGGCGGCGCGGTCTATGCGATGAGCAAGGCGGGGCTCGTCGGGCTCGTCAAAGGTCTCGCACGCGATCTCGGCGCGCGCGGAATCACCGTCAACAACATCCAGCCGGGTCCGATCGACACCGACATGAATCCTGCCGACGGCGCGTTCGCCGAGCTGATGCGCGGCTTCATGGCCGTGCCCCGCTACGGCACGGCCGATGAAGTCGCGGCGATGGTCGCGTGGCTCTGCAGCCCGGAATCGGGCTTCGTCACCGGCGCAAGCCTTACGATCGACGGAGGATTCACGGCCTGATGGCGGGCCCGGAGACACGCTTTGCACGCGGACCGGGCGGCAGCGTCGCGTACCAGACGCTCGGCGAGGGTCCGATCGACGTCGTGTTCATCCCGTGGTGGGCGACCAACGTCGACGTGATGTGGGAGGAACCGTCGATCGCGCGCTTTCTGCGTCGCCTCGCGAGTTTCTGCCGGCTGATCGTCTTCGACAAAAGAGGCACAGGCGTGTCCGACGCACTGCCATCGTCGTCGCTGCCGTCGCTCGAGGAGTGGAGCGACGACGTGCGCACTGTCATGCAGGCGGCGCAGTGCGAGCGCGCCGCGCTGTTCGGTCATGCGCAGGGCGGCCAGATGGCGATGCTGTGTGCGGCCACGTATCCGGCCAATGTCTCGGCGCTCGTGCTGGCCGACACGTGCGCGCGCCAGTTCGACGACGGCAGTCTTCCGCCACCCGAAGAACGCCAGATCTTTCTGTCGGAGCTCGAGCGGAACTGGGGCACCGCGACGACGCTCGACCTGCTCGCGCCGAGCGTGGCCGCCGATCCCGGGTTTCGTGCGTGGTATGCGCGGTATGAGCGTCTCTCGTTCGGCCCGCGCATGGTTCGCGCGGTGGTGGAATCCGACTACGAGCGCGACGTCGTCGGCATCCTTCCGGTGATCCGCGTTCCGACGCTCGTCCTGCACCGCAGCGGCAATCGTTTCATCGCAGTCGAGCGCGGGCGCAAGCTCGCCGAGGCAATCGCCGGCGCACGCTTTGTCGAGATTCCAGGCGAAGACCACCTTTTTCATGCCGGCGACACCGATGCGATGCTCGGCGAAGTCGAGGAGTTCCTCACCGGCGTACGCTCCGTGCCCGATACCGATCGCGTGCTCGCCACCGTCCTGTTCACCGACATCGTCGATTCGACCAGGCGTGCCGTCTCGCTCGGCGACAGGCGCTGGCACGAGCTGCTCGATCAGCATCACGACATGGTACGCGGGCATCTCGAGCGATTCCGCGGGCGCGAGATCAAGTTCATCGGCGACGGCCTGCTGGCGACGTTCGACGGACCCGCGCGCGCGATCGGCTGTGCATGTGCAATCCGAAGTGCGATCCGCCGCCTCGGGCTCGAGATCCGCGCCGGTCTGCACACCGGTGAGATCGAGCTGGCAGGCAACGACATCCGGGGCATCGCCGTGCATGTTGCTGCACGCGTGACCGGAGAGGCCGGCGCAGGAGAAGTGCTGGTCTCGGCGATGGTCAAGGATCTCGTTGCGGGCTCCGGCATCCGCTTCGAGGAACGTGGCATGCGCGCGCTGAAGGGCGTGCCCGGCGAATGGAAGCTGTTCGCCGCCGAAGACCCTTCGACAAGTTGAACTGCGTCACCTCGCGCGTCAGACACGGGCGCGCCGATGTTCGCGTTGTCCACGTGCGGCTCGTCCAGATTCGTGGTCGCAACCCACTGAACAGATATTCAAATCAGCATTTTGCACGCAAAGGACCATTGCGTGTGAATGTTTCTGCATCTCTCACGGCGAATCCTCTCGCTGTTGCGGAGACCGAGCGCAACAATGACGCTTCTTGCCACGGGGTCGATGGCAGTCCGTTTGCCATCAAAAAAAGCAGGGGGCCATTTTCATGCGCGTTCATTCGATGCTCCGCAGCGCTGCCGGACTGTCCGGCGGTCGCGATTTTCTCGTACGCCCGATCGTTGCGAGCATTTTCACAGTGCTCGCTTTCACAGCATCCACTGCCGGTGCACAGGTCGTCACCGCCAATCCGATTCTCTTCGTCACGCAGACACCGGCCGCCGGATTCGGTTCGGTCGCGGCGGTGTTCGGCAATCATCAGCCTTCGATCGACGCCGCTCCGCGCGGCGGCGACCTGATGCTGAGATATCCGGATGGCACGCTGCGCTCGCTGACCGCCGAGGCCGGCTACGGCAACTCCGGCATGCAGGGCGCGAGCTCGATCGCGGTGCGCGAACCGTGCGTGCACTGGAACGGGCAGAAAGCGTTGTTCTCGATGATCGTCGGCGCAGCGACGCAGCAGTACCAGTCGCCGACCGCGCGCTGGCAGATCTACGAAGTGACCGGGCTCGGTGTCGGGCAGGTGGCCTCGATCCGCAAGATTTCCGGACAGCCGGGCTACAACAATGTCTCGCCGATCTATGCGACCGACGGCCGCATCCTGTTCACGTCCGACCGCCCGCGCGGAGGCGAAGCGCACCTTTACCCGCAGCGCGACGAGTACGAATCGTCACCGATCGTCTCCGGCATCTATGCGCTGGACGAGCAGGCCGGCACGTACGAGCTGCTCGAGCACTCGCCGAGCGGATCGACGTCGCTGTCGCTCGACACCTTCGGCCGCGTGATCTTCACCAAATGGGATCACCTGCAGCGTGACCAGCAGGGCGACGCTCCGGGCGTCGTCGCGTCCTACCAGTCGTTCACGTATGCGAGCGAAGCCGCCAACGCGGCCAAGACGCAGGTGCTGGCCGGTGCGGAAGTCTATCCGGAGCCGCGCTCGACGCAGGATCCCGCGTACTCGTCGAGCACCTCGCTTCACACGTTCAACCAGTTCTTTCCGTGGGAGATCAACCAGGACGGAACTGCCGAGGAGACGCTCAACCATGTCGGGCGCCAGGAGTTCGGCGGCGCGTACACCGAAGGCAGCTTTCCGGCCGATCCGAACCTGACGTACTACACATCCGACAGCCTGCACGCGAACACGCTGAAGATCGGCGGGGATGGCGGCCTGTTCCATCTTCGCGAGGATCCGAACGTGCCCGGCGATTTCCTCGCAACCAACGCTCCCGAATTCAGCACGGCGTCCGGCGGCAAGCTGATGCGCATCACCGGCGCACCGTCGATCAATCCGGAATCGATGCTGCTGATCGCGGTCACCCCGACCGCGAACGTGCCGCAAGCGACCGGATATTTCCGCAATCCGCTGCCGATGACCGACGGGAAGATCATCGCGGTGCACACCGACGCGACCGGTGCTGCAGCCAACCTCGGCAGCACCACGGCGCCGAACTGGAACTACGCCTACCGGCTCAAACTGCTGCAGACGTCCGGCGCGACGATGGTTGCCGGCCCCACGCTGACCAACGGCATCACCAAGACATTGAGCTGGTGGACGCCCGACCAGATGGCTTCGTGGACCGGCACGATGTGGGAGCTCGATCCGGTCGAAGTGGTCGCGCGGCCGGTTCCAACCGCGCGCGTCTCGGTGCTGCCGGCCATCGAAGCCGGCGTGTTCGCCGCCGAAGGCGTCAACGTCGCCGAGTTCCGCCAGTACCTGCGCGACAATTCACTTGCTCTGGTCGTCAGCCGCAACGTCACGCAGCGCGACCGCGCCGACGTGCAGCAGCCGTTCAACCTCTCGGTGCCGGGCGGCGTCCAGTCGATCGGAAAATCCGGAACCGTCTATGACATTTCCTACATGCAGTTCTTCCAGGCCGATGCGCTGCGCGGGTACGGGCCGATTGCCACTCCGAACGCGGGCCGGCGCCTTCTCGCAAGACCGATGCATGAGCCTGGGGTTTCTCAGGCTCCGGGCGCACCGAGCGGCGGTGTCGTGATCGCAGCCGACGGCTCGATGGCCGCGCTCGTTCCGGCCAAACGCGCGCTGTCGTGGCAGCTCACCGACGACCTCGGCACTCCGGTCGTCCGCGAGCGCAACTGGCTCAGCTTTCAGTCGGGCGAGATCCGCGTGTGCGCGAACTGTCACGGCATCAACACCAAGAGCCAGACCGGCGCGCCGGCGCCCGTCAACGAACCACAGGCGCTGCACGACCTGCTCGCGGCGTGGTCCGGTGGAGGCGGCGGCGGCACCACGACGACGACGCTTCCAGGAGGAGGCGGCGGCAGTACGACGACGACCCTTCCGGACGGAGGCGGAGACGGTTCGTGCACCAGCGGAATCGCGCTCGAGAACGCGAGCCTCAAGGCCGCTGCCGCACCGATGTCGGTCAAGTTCCACGCGGACGCGCTGCTCGACACGCCATGGACCGTCGATCCGGCGACGAGCGGAGCTCACATCGTGATCGACGGCCTGCTTGATGCGACCATTCCGGGCGGCGCCGGCTGGACGACCAAGGCTTCGGGGTGGATCTATCGCAACAGTCTCGGTGCGGTCTCGGGCGTGACGTCGGTCAAGATCCGCAATCGCTCGATGGTCGAAGACGGTCGCATTGCCATCAAGGTTCGCGCGTCGGGCCCGCCGTCGACGCTGCCGTCGGCGTCGGGCCTCGGCGCGATGGTCGTGTTCGGCGCAGCCGACGAGTGCGCGAGCATCGCGTGGAACGGGCCCGGCGGCGCCGCACCGCACTGCGAAGGCGACACCGATCGCCTCGCTTGCCGCTGATCCAACCGACGCATAGCCTCCGGATCCGCACGCCAGGTGCGGCGGATCCGGAGGCGCGTTGGCCGACATCTCTTCCCTGCAGCTTCTTTCGATCGCATGCCTCGGCATCTACACCGGGGCGATGCTGACGGAAGGGTTCCTCAACGTTCCGTACTGGCGATCGCTTCCACCGTCCGAGTTCTTTTCATGGTACGCCGCCAACGACCGGCGGCTCATCGGCTATTTCCGGCCGCTGACGTCGATCACCGCCCTCGTCGCAATTGCCGCGGCGATCACGCTCTGGTGGACGAATCATCCCGCGCGCGTCGGCGCCACGATCTCGGCCGTGCTGATGGCCCTGATGATCGTGATGTTCTTCGCGATCTTCCGCGCCATCAACGAAAGCTTCGCCCACGCGTCGATCTCGCCTGCCGAGTTGCCGGACGCCCTCGAGCGCTGGGGCCGGTGGCATGAGGTGCGAATCGTGCTGAGCGTCGTCGCGCTTGGAGCTTCGCTGTGGCCGCTCGCGCCGTGACCGCGGATCGGGCGTTGCGCGACCCGGACCGATCCGCAGGACAAAGCCGCCCATGAACATCCGCGATGCGACGCCGGGCGATCTCGCGCGCATCGTCGAGATCTACAACGCGGCGATTCCGGGCCGCCGCGCGACAGCCGACACCGAGCCGATCACCGCCATGAGCCGCGCCGCGTGGTTTCGCGAGCACGACCCGCAGTGCCATCCGCTGTGGGTCGCCGAAGCCGCAGGAAGCGCTGCGCGGAGCGGCGCTTCGATTGCCGGCTGGCTCAGTTTCCAGCCGTTCTACGGCCGGCCCGCCTATCGCGCGACGGCCGAGCTCAGCGTGTACGTCGCACCCGATCACCAGCGCCGCGGAGTCGGAAGGGCACTCATCGGCCGCGCGATCGACCGGGCGCCCTCCCTCGGCCTGAAAACGCTGCTCGGCTTCATCTTCGGTCACAACGATCCGAGCCTCACGCTGTTCGAAGCCTTCGGATTCCGCCGCTGGGGAGAGCTGGCGCGCGTCGCCGAGCTCGACGGCATCGAGCGCGATCTCGTCATCGTCGGCCTTCGTCTCGACGAACGAGAGTAGGCGCGGCCTGCCAGCCTTGACCGATGCACCGGGCCACATCGCATCGGCGGGCCTGCTCATCGGCACGGATCGCGCTCGCTTCCTCGTCGAATGGCGGAACGCGCGCCGGAACTGTGATCTTCGGCCGTGCCAGGTCGTATGATCGTCTGCCTGTGCCGAATCGCTCATTCGTCCGGCTCCGTGCGACTCCGGGGGTCGTCAGGCGTGACTCCCGGGCGGTCATCCGGTAAAAGCGATGGAGCCGTGCTTGCGCCGGCGGCGCAGGCAGGCCGCGGAATCCCGGGACTTTCCCGGCAAAACCTTGCGGGCAGGTGGCGGATCGCCGGAGTGGAGGCGGTCGGCCGGATTGGGACCAGATCGAAGAACCGCGAAGCTCACGTTGGGAAAAAGGTACAAAGGAGGAGCCGAATGAAATTCGGACGCATGCTTGTCTTGTCGTTCGCCGCGATGATCGTCGCGGCGCCGGCCGTTTACGCCCAGGACGACGATCTGGGCGAGCTGACCACAAAGAAGCCGGCCAGGCGGCAGACGGTCGAAGAGGAAAACAACGACCCGGCGCGCTCGGGCCCGATGCTCGGATTCGGCGCGACCTATGCGCACGCCAATTTCGATGGCGTCGGCAAGTCGGCCCCGACTACTCCCGCCGGCCAGGGACAGAACGAGATCGATGCCCGTGACAGCGGCGGCTACAACGCGCACCTTGGATACCGGTTCAATCGCTGGACCGCGAGCGACCTCGACATCGAGCGCTACCAGAAGTTCAACGCCAGCGGCGGTCATGGGCACAACGATGACGTCGGACAGGTCAACGGATGGGCGCTCGGAATCGATCAGAAAGTGTACTTTCTGCCCGGCCGCATCCAGCCGCTCGCGCTGATCGGGCTCAACTATCTGAGCATGGAAACCAACGTCAACAACGCGGAGAACAAGAACAAGACCGATGACGGCGCCGCGTTGCGCTTCGGCATCGGACTCGACGGGTACGTGACCAACAAGCTCGTGCTGACGACCGGCGTCAGCTACATGCTCGGCGTCGGCCAGGTCGACGGCTACGACATGGTGCTGGTCGGTCTCGGGTTCCTCTACCGGCCCTGATCATCGCGAACTGCGAATCAAAAAAGCCGGCCAGCCGTTCGCGCTGGCCGGCTTTTTTTTCGTCGCGCGCCCGTCCGTGCCAAGGAGGCCGTGGGGCCGACGTTCACGCAGGAGGCCGCGAGGCCGACGCTCACGCAGGAAGCCGTGGGCCCGACATTCCCGGAAGGAGGCCGTGAATCCATGCCGATCTATCACGGAGCCTGTCACTGCGGCCGCGTCACCTTCGAAGTGGACGCGAGCCCGACGCGTCTTTCCGTCTGCAACTGCTCGATGTGCTCGGCGAAAGGCGCGGTCTACGTACCGGTCGCCGAGATCGCCGCGGTAACGATCCTGTCGGGCGAGGACGAGATCACGGCGTACCGCTTCAACACCGGCACTGCGACGCACATGTTCTGTCGGCATTGCGGAATTCACCCATTCCATCGCCCGCGCATGGACCCGTCGCGCTGGAGCGTCAACGCCCGCTGCCTTCGCGATCTCGACATCGCGTCGCTGCCGATCGTGACATTCGACGGACAGAACTGGGACGAAGCCGCGCGCCAGCACGGCTGGAGGAAGTAAGTCATGACGGTCGAAGTCCTCGGCATCGATCATGTGTATCTCGCCGTCCGCGACCTCGAGGTGTCGCGTCGCTACTACGACGTCGTGATGCGGATCCTCGGATTTCGCAGCGGCAGATTCGAGATCGGCGGAGAGCCGCACGCGTCGTACTACAACCGCCATTTCGGCTTCGTGCTGAGACCTGCCCGCAGCGCGCAGCCGCACGATCCGTATGCGTCCGGCCTTCACCATTTCTGTTTCCGCGTGGAGACGGCCGACGACGTCAGGGCGGTGGCCGATGCGCTTCGCCGCGAAGGCCTCGAGGTGACCGAGCCGAAGCTCTATCCGCAGTATGCCGACGATTACTTCGCCGCGTTCTTCGACGATCCCGACGGTATCCGCCTCGAGGTCACGAACTATCGCAGCGAACGCCGCGAACGCCACGACCACTGGACACCGCCCGAGGCTTGAGATGACGACCGCCGCCACCTCCAGCAACATCGACCCGTTCGTGCGCACGCTGCTGCGCGCAAGCGGCCCGATCAACGCGTTCGGCGCGCTGATCTTCGCGCCGCCGTTCCCATACGTGCGCCGCCTGTTCGGCCTGCCCGACGGATCGCCGGTCTATCTTTGGGTACTGTCGATCTGGATCTTCGTGTTCGGCATCGCGTACTGGCAGATCGGCGTGTCAGGTCGCGCCGACCGCACATTCCTCGCCGTCGGCGCCGCCGGCAAAGCCGCCTTCGCACTCGTCCTGATCCTCGCCGCCGCAACCGGCACGCTTCCCGGCACAGCCGTTCTGATAGGCCTCCCCGACCTCGCCATCGCCGCAGTCTTCGCAGCATGGCTGCTGCGAACGCGCGACTGACTATCCAAGGAATCACTCAAGCGACGGGAGTGTTCGTTCCACCAGCCGGGCGTCGAGAAGGGTCCAGATGCGAGGCGGATTCCGGCGTAGAGAGGGAGTCGTACTTCCCGTACGTCGACCGAACGAAGCCGGAATCCAACGAAGCAGATGGGCCCTTATCGACGTCCGGCCCACCAATCGAGCGCTGACGTTAGATGCACGGCGGACAGGTCAACGTGATGTCCTGCCCGACCGCCTTCTTCAGCACGCGCAGCGCATCCGTAGCCGTGATCTTGGTGCTGTTGTCGACGTCGCAGGTGCAAAGCTGACAACTCAAGCTTCCCACCGCCGCCTTGAGCACGAACAGCGCGTCGCTCGCGACCACCGCGCGCACACCACCGGCGATGACCCGGTTGGCCCGCCTTGTATTCGCGACGAGCGCGATCGGATCGCCGCACGGCCGGTCGACGGGGATTGTCGTCGATGTCGACGTCGAGGTCGAGGTCGAGGACGTGGTGGTCGTCGTCGTGGTCGTCGTCAGCACCGCGTAGTCGAACGTGACGGTGATCGGCGTGTGATCCGAGAGCTCGCCGTCGTCGTCCGAGAACATTTCCTTGAGCGCGTCATAGCTCTGCGGCGCGAGCGCGAGCACCGTTCCGTCGCGATAGAAGATCTTGTCGACCAGCTCGCAGTTGGCGCCGCCCGGGTCGGTCGGGCAATCGGTATCGATCGGCGCACCGGCGGTCGGCACGATGCCGCTGCGGCGAAGCTCGACCCACACATCCTTGACGCCGGTGCCGTTGAGCAGCTCCTGGATGTTGTCGTTGCCGAGCCGCGTGTAGAGGCTGTTGGTGTCGCCGAGCACGATCAGCGGCCGCGTTGGCGCCGAGTTCGCATTGATGGCGTCGACGAGCTGCAGGATGTTCTTGCGGCGCGCCTCACGGCTTCCGCTGTCCTGGCCTGCGTCCGCATGGAGCGTGTACACGTCGACCGAGACGTTCTCTTCGAGAAAGACCTTCGAGTACGTAAAGCCCTTGTTGGTTCCGCAATCGCTGCCGTTGTCGAATGTGCCGAAGCAGTCGTCCCACTGCGTCCTGGTGAAGCCGGTGATCGGGAAATCCGAAAGATTGGTAAGGCCGTCGCCGATGTTGGTCGGGCCGCCGTTGTCCTTGGCGGTGATGTATGCGTAGCTGACCGTCTGCGGATTGGTCAGCGTGTCGTAGTAGTCCTGGTAGAAGACTTCCTGCAGCCCGACAAACGCATCCATGCCGACGTACGGCGGCGCCGGCGTGTGGTAATCCTCGAGCAGCGGCGCGATCTCGCCGATTTCCGTGTGGCGGTCCTCGATCACCTGGGGCGGCAGGCCGCGGACGTTGTAGCTCATGACCGAGAACGTTCCCGCGAACGACGCCGCCGGCAGCAGCGCGAACGAAATCCCCGCCATCACTGCGGAAACGCGAATTGCCGCCATACTGGTGTGGTTCGCAAAGCCTCGTCGCATCGTCCGGACCTCCGTCGTCATGGATCTCTTCGAATCGGAATCGCGATCATACCGGATTTGTCCCTGCAGGCCAGACCCGCCCGGCTGACAGCGGCGACCGATCATGACAAGGGTCGAATGAAGGGCACAAGGAGCCGGTCGGGATGGATTTCTGGTTCGAGTTCGGAAGCACCTATTCGTATCCGTCGGCCATGCGCGTCGAAGACGAAGCCCGCGCGCGAGGTGTCGCGCTGCGCTGGCGACCGTTCCTTCTCGGTCCGATCTTCCGGACTCAGGGGTGGCTGGATTCGCCGTTCAATATCTACCCGGTCAAGGGGAAATACATGTGGCGCGACCTCGCGCGCATCTGCGCCGCGCAGAACATTCCGCTGCGGCATCCGACGAGCTTTCCGCGTAACGGGCTCGTCGCCGCGCGCATCGCCGCACGTTTCGACGACGCGCCGTGGGTGCCTGCGTTCGTACGCGGAATCTACGAGGCCAACTTCGCCAGGGACGAAGAGATCTCGGATCCCGCCGTGGTTGCCTCCGTGCTCGCCGCCGTCGGCCAGCCGGCCGAGCTCGTCCGCGAAGCCTCGAGCGAAGAGGCCAAGTCGAAGCTGCGCACGAATACCGACGAAGCGATCGCGCTCGGCATCTTCGGCGCGCCGAGTTTCGTCGTCGGCGGCGAGCTGTTCTGGGGCAACGACCGCCTCGAAACCGCGCTCGCATGGAAGGCGTGAAAGCGTTCGCGATCCGGCGCAATCGGCGATCGCCGGATTCGCTTCGCGCCGACCGAAATGCGGCTGCCTTGGCCGATCGCGCGCGATCGGGTACGGTCTGCGCAGCATGATCGGCCCTACCGTACGCACGATCGTTCCGCCGCCTGCACGCCTGCTGCTCGGCGAGCTTCGCGGCGCCGTCGAGCCTGCGCGACTGCTGCTGCGCGCGCCGCTTCTGGCAACGCTTCCGCGCGGACGCGGCGCACACGTCGTCGTGCTTCCCGGTTACGGTGCGAGCGAATCCTCGACGGCGGTCCTGCAGGGCTTTCTTCGCCTGCTCGGCTATCGCAGCTTTCACTGGGGTCTCGGCCGCAACACCGGCAACGTCGCGCGCCTGATGCCGCGCGTGCTTGCGCGAATCTCCGAGATCGCTCCCGAAGCCGACGCCGAAGTGCATCTGCTTGGCTGGAGCCTCGGCGGATATATCGCCCGCGAGGCCGCGCGCGAGCGGCCCGACCTCATCCGCAGCGTGATCACGCTCGGAAGCCCGGTCGTCGGCGGCCCCAAGTACACGACCGTAGCCGGCCGTTATCGCCGCCGCGGTTTCGATCTCGACGAGCTCGAGCGGCTCGTCGACGCGCGCTACGACCGGCCGCTAAGCGTGCCGGTTACCGCCATCTTCTCGAAGGCCGACGGCATCGTGGCATGGGAAGCCTGCATCGACCGCAGAAGCCCCGGCATCGAGCACGTCGAGGTGCGCACCACTCACATCGGCCTCGGATTCTGTCCCGAGGTCTACCGGATCATCGCCGATCGCCTCGCCCGTCACTCGCGCCGCAATTCCTGAGCCGGCTTTGCTTGCTGCCGCGCACGCCTTCGGGCCACTCGAGCTGCTGGCGGTTGCAGCGGCGGCCGTTGCCGCCGGAGCCGTCAATGCGCTTGCAGGCGGCGGCACGCTGATCACGTTCCCCGTGCTGATGGCCGCGGGCATGCCCGCGCTGGCCGCAAACATCACGAACACGGTCGCGCTGTGTCCCGGTCACATCGGCGCCACGCTTGCGCAAGCCGCGGCGCTGCGCGGACAGCGTCCGCTTCTCGCGATGCTCGTTCCCGCAGGAATCATCGGCGGCCTCATCGGAGGCCTGCTGCTGCTTCACACCGGTGAAAAAACGTTTCGCGACGTCGTTCCGGTTCTTCTGCTGGCGTCGTCGATCCTGCTCGCGATGCAGGATCGCGTGAGGGCGATGCTTGCGGCGCGCGAGCTGCGTCGCGGCACGAATCACGGGCATGCGCACTGGGCACCGCTCGTGGTGGGCACGGCTGCGATCTATGGCGGCTACTTCGGCGCAGGTCTCGGAGTGGTGCTGCTCGCGGCGCTCGGCACCGTGCTCGACGAGCCGCTGCCGCGGCTGAACGCGCTCAAGCAGGTCGTCGCGCTCGTCGTCAATGTTGCCGCCGCCGTGTTCTTCGTGTTCTCGGGCAGCATCGACTGGATCGTCACGGCCGCGATGGCGGTCGGCGCGCTGATCGGCGGCGCGCTCGGCGGCTATCTTGCGGGCAGGGTAAACGCCGGCGCGCTGCGCGGCGTGATGGTCGCCATCGGTGCCGTTCTCGCAGTCTTCTACTGGATGCATTAGGCATCGGGCTCCCGGGCTTATCGGAGGTTCCAATGGCCAGTTCCGGAAACACGGCAAAGTCAGTTTTTCTTACGGGTGCATCGGGCGGTCTCGGTGAAGGCATGGCGCGCGGCTTCGCGCGCCGCGGTTACGCGCTCGCGCTGACGGCTCGACGCACCGACAAGCTGGAAGCGCTGGCCGCCGAGCTCCGTACCGGCGGCGCAGCGAACGTGATCGTGCGGGGCCTCGACGTCACCGACTTCGCATCGGTGCCGCGCGTGCTGAACGAGGCGGCCGACGCGCTCGGCGGCCTCGACATCGTGATCGCGAATTCCGGAATCGGCGGTTCGACCCCGATCGGCAAAGGCGCGTTCGATGCCGCGCGCCAGGTGGTCGAGACCAACCTGCTCGGCGCGATGGCCACGATCGACGCCGCCGTCGAGCTCTTCTACCGGCAGCGTCGCGGCCACGTCGTCGGCGTCACGTCGGTTGCCGCGGTGCGCGGGTTGCCGAACCAGGGCGCCTATTCGGCCAGCAAGTCGGGGCTTTCGCGCTATCTCGAAGCCGTGCGCGCCGAAGTCGCCGGCAGCGGCATCCGCGTCAGCGATCTCGCGCCCGGGTTCATCGATACCGAGATCAACCGGCACATGCCGAGCCGCCCGTTCGTGGTCTCGGCCGAGACCGGAACCGAGGCGATGGTTTCGATGATCGAAGGCGGCACCGGCTTCGCGTACGTACCAAGGATGCCGTGGACGGTGCTCGCGCAGCTCCTCAAAGTGCTGCCGGCGCGGCTGCTGACGGTGACGCGCTAGCAAAATGCCGTGGCCGGAAATCGCTCGGCTAGCTGCCCGGTTGCGTGCTAGAACGGGCACGGCCGCGTACCGGACCGCGGCGAACGGCAATTGGAAGAGGGGAATGACCGGACTCTGTCGAATGAAATGCCGGCCGATTCGTTGGCCTGGCGAATGGTTTCGCGAATGGCCTCGCGGATGGCCTGGCCGCGCGTTGCTCGTTGCGCTTTCGCTGGGCGGCTTCGGCGCCACCGGCGCGCTCGGCGCGGCGGCTTTCGGCTGCGCGTCGCCGCCGCATCAACCGGTGCACATCCGCCGCACGACGCCGCGGCTTACACCTGCCGACCTCGAACCGGACGCCGCTTCGGCCGAACCGCGTTACATCGGATGGGGTGAGCACACCGTCGCCACCCGTCTTGCCGAAATCGGAGACCGCGCGCGCAGCCGCTGGAAACCGTACTTCGACCGCGCCGGCGTTTCGTACCCGCCGGCGAGCGCCGAGATCGTCGTGCTCAAGCGCGAGCGGCGCGTCGAAGTCTACGCCGGCCAGTCGCCGTATGCCCTGTCGTTCGTGCGTACGATCGCGATCGAAGCCGCAAGCGGCGGACCGGGACCCAAGCTGCGCGAAGGCGACCGCCAGGTGCCCGAAGGCATCTACGAAATCGAAAAGCTCAATCCGAACAGCGCGTACCACGTCTCGATGCGGCTCTCGTATCCGAACGCGTTCGACCAGCGCATGGGAGAGCGCGACCGCCGCCCGCGCCTCGGCGGCGACATCATGATTCACGGCGGCTCCAAATCGATCGGCTGCGTGGCCGTCGGTGACATTGCTGCCGAGGATCTGTTCGTGCTGAGCGCCGATGCCGGACTCGAGCACGTCTCGGTGCTGATCGCGCCGCGCGATTTTCGCCGGACCGGCGAGTCCGAACCCGCTGCAGGCCAGCCGTCGTGGGTTCACGAGCTTTACGTGGACCTCAGCCGCAGCCTGCGAATCCTGCCCGCGCCGGTGCCCATTGCGGCCGGCCGCTCGCCCGAGGACACGCTGGCCTCCGGCACCTCGGTTCACTGAAGCGCCGAGCATCGCGGCGTCCCGGCGGTTGCCGGCCTTTCGCGCCATCGCCAGGGTCTGCGTATTTCTCCGGCCCGCACCGGCCTCGACTCCGGGGAGCACCCTGCTAAGGAAGCGCGATGTCCGACATCATCTCCGGCCCGGAAGCGCTTCGCCGTCTGCGCGACGGCAACGAACGGTACGTCTCCAACGTGCGCAGCCTCGATTCGCTGCTGAGCTACATGCACCGCGCCGAGCTCGCGGCCGGGCAGTCGCCGATTGCGATCATTCTCGGCTGCTCGGATTCGCGCGTGCCGGCCGAAGTCGTCTTCGACCAGGGGCTGGGAGATCTCTTCGTGATTCGCGTGGCGGGCAACATCGTCGCGCCGTCACAGGTCGGCAGCGTCGAGTTTGCCGCCTCGCTGTTCGGCTCACGGCTGGTCGTCGTGCTCGGACACACCGAGTGCGGTGCGATCAAGGCGACCGTCGACGAGCTCGAAGGTCATCCGAGTCCCGAATCGTCCAATCTACGCTTCATCGTCGATTCGGTGCGCCCGGCCGTCGAGCCGCTGATGAAAACCCGGATTGCGGGCGAACATGACGCGCTGATGAAGGCGGCTGGTCGCGCCAACGTGGAGGCCACGGCCAATCATCTTCGCCGCGGCTCGCCGCTGCTCGAGAAGCTGATCTCCGAAAAGGGCCTGCTCGTGGTCGGCGCAGAATACGATCTGGCAAGCGGTCGAGTCGATTTCTTCGACGGGGTGCCGGACTGAACGCTGGCCGCGCGGCGCGGCATCCGGCGCGAGTGCCTGCGGGCGTGACTTTACGTTCGCCGCCCACAGTGCCTCCGCGTGAAGGCGTATCGCCGGCATCAGATTGCGCCACCCCCGTCCGCCGCAGCGCACTTCAGAAGGCTTTCCGCTCCGCGGCGCCCGGTCCGGTCAATGTTCGCCCGCAACAAACCGAACGTCTCTGGAAAGGAATTCTGAAGAAGCGTAACGTTCGTTCGTCCTAAAATCGCTCGGGAAGCGTGACGGCGGAGGTGCCGGCCGCAAGCCCCGGCAGACATGGTCCGGCAGGCCATGAGGAGAGGAAAAGAGATGATGAAAACTGGCATGAGAATCCTGGCAGCGGCAATTCTCGCCACGGCGCTTGGGGCTTCGACGGCTCATGCCGGCGGACACTACGGCGGTGGCGGCGGCCATTACGGCGGCGGCGGTCATTACAGCGGTGGACACTACGGTGGTGGACACTACGGCGGCGGCCATTACGGCGGTCACTATGGTGGGCACTACGGCGGTCACTACGGTCACTACGGCTACTATCCGGGTTGGGCGATCGGCCTCGGCATTACGAGCGCGTTCCTCGGAGCAGCGGCAGTAGCGGCAGATCCGTACTACTACGCTCCGCGCGTGTACTACCCGCCGGTCTATTACGGCTACGGTCCGTACTACGCGCCGGGCCCGTACTACAGGTACTAGATTCCGGAAGCCGGCTGGTCCGGCAGGACGGTTGCGAAGGGCGAAGCTGCGAAAGCAGCTTCGCCCTTCTTTTTTTCAGCGCGCGATGAACGCAGCCGCTGCGTCGCCGACGTAGCGCATGACATCCGCGCGGCTGACCGCACGGGGCAGAAGGATCAGCCGGTCGACTCCGAGATCCTCATAGCGCCGTACCGCGTCCGCGTCCGGAAGGCCGGCCGGCGGCGTCACGCTGATCTCGAGCGGCCCGAGCGACTGCGGACGTTCCCGGCGTTCGGCGGCGCTGCGAAGACCTTCCAGGCATCGCGCGGTCTGCTCGACGTCCTGAGAGAACCCGTACCAGCCTGCCGCGATCTCGACGGCTCGCCCGAATGCCGCCGCAGTGTGACCGCCGAAGACGATCGGCGGATGCGGCTTCTGCACCGGCCGCGGCTGCGCGTCGACGCCCGAAAAACTTGCGAAGCGACCTTCGTAAGTGGGTGAGGGCTGCGTCCAGATCGCCTGCATCGCACGAAGGTAGTCCATCGTGCGAGCGCCTTTGTTCTCGAACGGAATGCCGAGCGCGCGGAACTCGGCCTCGAGATAACCGACGCCCACGCCGAACAGCAGCCGGCCTCCGGAGACGATGTCGAGCGTCGCGAGCTCCTTGGCAAGCACCAGCGGATTTCGCTGCGGCAGAATGATGATGCCTGTGCCGAGCAGGATCCGTTTCGTGTGCTGCGCGATGGCGGCGAGCGCGACGACCGGATCGAGCATCGGCGTCTGCGGCGGTACCGGAGACGGCGGCACCTGCGGATCCGGCAGCACGACGTGCTCCCCGGTCCACAGCGAATCGAACCCTGCCTGCTCGGCCGCGCGTGCGATCTCGATCGCCACGGCCGGCTCGGCGCATGCGCCGAAATTGATGCCGAACAGTCCGAATTTCATGCGTGACCTCCGAAGAACCCGGGCACGGGTAGACCGCGCCCGGCAGGATCGCAACGCGAGCGGCACGCTGCAGTTTTCACATGTGTCCGCCGAGCCAGCGCTGGAGCGGCCGGTTCATGGCCCACATCGTCGCACCGGTTGCGATCGCGAGCACGGCCAGCATCGCGAAGAACTGGTTGCCCGGAAGCACCGAATAGAAGGTGCCGAGCAGGCCGCTCATGTAGTTGCCGAAAAAGCTCGACAGGAACCACATGCCCATCAGCATCGATACGTAGCGACGCGGCGCCACCTTGGTAACCAGCGAGAGGCCGATCGGCGACAGGTAGAGCTCGCCGATCGTGAAGATGAACGTCGCGCCGACCAGCCACGAAATCGATCCACGACCCGGCGACGGCACGACTGTCGCTGCGGCAATCATCACGATGTATCCGACGCCGAGCAGCGCGCAGCCGATGGCCATCTTGACGACGCTCGACGGCTCGCCGCCCGCGCGCCTGGCCTGCCACGCCCAGACTGCGCTCAGCACCGGCGCAAACACGAAAATCATCAGAGGATTGAATGCCTGATACCACGTCGACGGCAGCTCGCGGCCGAACACGTGCCAGTCGGTGCGTGCGTCGGCCCACAGCTGCATCGTGTTGCCCTGCTGCTCGTAGACGCCCCAGAAGACGATATTCAGCACGCACAGCACGCACAGCGACAGGATTGCATACTTTTCGGCGGCCGTGAGCGGCGGACGGACGCCTGCGCGTTCGTCCTCTGCGTTCAGCGTGTCGGGCGCGAGCGTGCTCTGACCCAGAAAATAGACGACGAGCCCGAGCGCCATGCCGACGCCGGCCGACGCGAAGCCCCAGTGCCAGCCGAAGCGCTCGCTCTGCCCGAGCGTGCCGCAAACGAGCGGCGCGAAGAACGCGCCGAGGTTGATGCCCATGTAGAAGATCGTGAACGCAGCGTCGCGGCGCGGGTCGCCCTCGCCGTAGAGGCGTCCGACCTGCGTCGAGATGTTGGGCTTGAAGCAGCCGTTGCCGCAGATCAGGAAGAACAGCGCAACGAAGAACAGCGACTCGACCGCCATCAGGAAGTGGCCGATCATCATCAGCACTCCGCCGATGTAGACGCTCTTTCGCTGACCGAGCACGCGGTCGGCGAGCATCCCGCCGAAGAACGGCGTCAGGTAGACCAGGCCCGTGTAAAGGCCGTAGAGCTGCGACGCGAGCTGCTGCGTGTTCTGGCCTCCGAACACGCCTTCGATCGTGCTCCGGATTGCGTCGTACCCGAGGACGTTGTGCGCGCGCGCGTCGTCCGCGAACAGATAGCTCGTCATGTACAGCACGAGCAGCGCGCGCATCCCGTAGTAGCTCATCCGTTCCCACATCTCGGTGAAGAACAGGACGAACAGGCCCGCGGGATGGCCGAGAAACGTCCGCGCCGCGGCCGGCGGGACATGATCGAGGGAGGCTTCCAGAGCGCTGCGACGATAGCATCCCGCGCCGCGCCGGCGAACCGCCCGGGCTTGAGTCGGCGCCGTGAAACGGATCTGAACGCGACGGCGCAGCCGCGTCCGTCCCGTTCGATGAAGGAGGCTCACCGATGGTTGTCGTGCATCACCTGAACAATTCCCGCTCCCAGCGTGTGCTCTGGCTGCTCGAGGAGCTCGGTGTTCCGTACGAGGTCAAGCGCTACGAGCGCAACACCGAGACGATGCTGGCTCCCGATTCGCTGCGCGCCGTGCATCCGCTCGGCAAGTCTCCGGTGATCACCGACGGCGACCACACGGTCGCCGAGTCCGGCGCGATCGTCGAGTACCTCGTCGACAAGTACGGCAACGGGCGCCTGATCCCGCCGGCCGGAACGCCCGAGCGCCTTCGCTACACGTACTGGCTGCACTACGCCGAAGGCTCGGCGATGCCGCCGCTACTTCTCAAGCTCGTCTTCACGCGCCTCGAAACCGCGCCGGCTCCGTTCTTCGTCAAACCGATCATCCGGCGGATCGCCGATACTGCGATGAACACGTTCATCAATCCGCAGCTCGCCCGCCACCTCGACTACATGGAAGGCGAGCTTGGCCGCAGCCCGTGGTTCGCGGGCAGCGAGATGACGGCCGCCGACATCCAGATGAGCTTTCCTCTCGAAGCGGCAGCATCGCGCGCCGGCCTCGACAAATCCCGGCCGCGGCTGATGGACTTCCTCGCGCGCATCCATTCGCGTCCCGCCTACCGCAAGGCGCTCGAGCGCGGCGGCGAGTATGCGTACGCGAGCTGATTACGTCGAAGGGAATGACTGAGGTCGTATTGACGCCGTCCGCAGGTCGAGCGTAGGCTTGCCGCCAGCCTCCCGGAGAAAAACATCATGTTTCGAGTCACGCGCCTTCGTCCGGTGATTTCCGCGATCAGCATCGCCGCGTTCCTGCTCGCGGCTTCGCCCGCACGGGCCGTGTACGATCCTGCCGATTCCGACGTCACGCTGGATCAGGAAGCGTCCGAAGGGCCTGCGATCATTCTCGACGTCGTTATCGTGCGTCCGCTTGGCCTGGTGGCCACCGTGGTCGGCACCGCGTTATTCGTCGTCGCATTGCCGTTCGCAGCGGCGACGCGCGACTACGCGACGCCGGCGCACTTTCTGGTCGTCCAGCCGGCCCGCTTCACGTTCGAGCGGCCGCTCGGAGACTGGAGCGAGCAGTACTGATCCCGATCAGCGCGCGCGGCCTGCGTAACGCTCGCGAAGCACGTTCTTCTGCACTTTTCCGATCGCGTTTCGCGGAAGCGCGTCGACGAATTCGATGCGCCGCGGATGCTTGAATCGCGCCAGGCTCGTGCGCGCAGCCGTCTCCAGACTTTCCGCCGTTACGGCATCTCCATCCTCGCGAACGACGACCGCCACGATCGCCTCGCCGAAGTCCGCATCCGGGACGCCGATTACCGCGCTTTCGACGACGCCATCGACGGCGTCGAGGACTTCCTCGACTTCCTTCGGATACACGTTGAGCCCGCCGGTGATGATCAGATCCTTCGCGCGGCCGACCAGCGTGATGCGACCGCCGGCTGCGGCAACGCCGATATCACCGGTTATGAAGTAGCCGTCGGGGCGGAAGTCTTCGGGGCTTCGTTCGGGCCTTCGCCAGTAGCCGGCGAATACGTTGGGCCCGGCCACTTCCAGCACTCCGGCGTCGCCGGCCGGCACAGGAGCGCCGGTCGCGTCCGCAACGCGAATGCGTACGTCGGGCAGCGCGAAGCCGACCGTGCCGGCAATGCGCTCGCCGCGAAGCGGATTCGACGTCAGCATCCCGGTCTCGGTCATCCCGTAACGCTCGAGAATGCGATGGCCCGTGCGTTCCTCGAACTCGCGGTGCGTGTCGGCGAGCAGCGGCGCCGAGCCTGAGATGAAAAGACGCATTCCGCCGCAATCGTCGCGGCCGAAGCCGTCGAGCGCGAGCAGGCGCGTATAGAACGTCGGCACGCCCATCATCATGGTCGCGCCGGCAAGCGCGCGGCGAACGACTTCCGCGTCGAACTTCGCAAGGAACAGCGTCGTCGCGCCGGCGAGCATCGCCGTGTGCAGCGCAACGAAAAGACCGTGCACGTGATAGATCGGCAACGCGTGCAGCAGCACGTCGCTTGCGGTCATTTCCCAAAGCTTGACCAGAGTGGCCGCATTCGATGCCAGGTTGCCGTGCGAAAGCATCGCACCCTTGGAACGGCCCGTGGTGCCGGAGGTGTAGACGATGGCGGCGAGATCGTCCTTCGTTCGCGGCGCGACGGCGCGCGCAGGCTTCACCGACAGGGCTTCGGACCACAGCGGACTTGTGATCGTCGTGCCGAGCAGCTCCGGCATGACGCCGGACGGCGATTCGCGCTTCGTCGACGCGACAAACACGCGCGGCTCCGCGTCGGCGAGGAAGGAGGCAACTTCCGCATCCGTGTACGCGGTGTTGAGCGGAACGAAGACGGCGCCGATGCGGATCGTCGCCAGATAGAGCGCGACGGCGCCGAGCGATTTTTCGACCTGCGCGACGACCCGATCTCCCGGCTCGACGCCGCGAGACATCAGCACCGACGCGAAGCCCGCGACGAGGTCATCGAGCTCGCGCCAGGAGACCGACGGCTCGCCGGGCGATACGAATGCGGCGCGGTCGATGACTTCGGAAAACCCGGCGCGAAGGATGCTGTAGAGATTCTCGTCCACCCGTAAAACCGGATTCCCAAGCGCCGCGCCGGCCGTGCAGCGTTCGATGGCGCGCGAGTCTAACCGGAAAATCCGGGACAAAAATCGGGGACAGACACCGGTTTCCGCCTCCCGGGCATTTCTCTTGCCCGGCGCGCGCCGGCGCGCTACAAGCGTTCAGCCATGAAGAACGCTGTTCCACTATCCGGAACGCAGACGGGGACCGTCGAGAAGGCCGTCGACCTGCTGTTCTTCCTGCATTCGAGCGGAAGCGCGCGCGGAGTCAGCGATGTCGGCCGTGCGCTCGGCGTTCCGAAATCGAGCGCGCATCGGCTGCTCGCGTCGCTCGGCCGCCGCGGCCTCGTCGAGCAGGACGAGCACGGCCGTTACCGGCCGGGCATCGCGCTGGTCGCGCTCGGGCTCGGCGTGCTCGAGCGCGAGCCGCTCGCGGCCGCCGCGCACGCGGTGCTCGAACGCGAATCCGAGGCCACCGGCGAGACGGCGTTCCTTACGATTGCGCGGCGCGGCCGCATCGTCGTCCTCGACAAGAGCGAGGGCCGCTCGGTTCTTCGCGTCGCGCCCGCAATCGGCTCCGAGGTCCCGGTGCACGCGAGCGCTGTCGGCAAGCTGCATCTGGCGTTCGCGCCCGACAGCGTCACCCTTCCCCCCGAACCGTGGCCGGCATTCACCGGCCAGACGACCAGCGCACGCAAGGACCTCGAGCGCGAAGTCGCGCGCGCGCGCAAACGCGGCTGGGCCACCAACCGCGACGAATGGATTCCGGGCATGACGGTCGTGGCCGCTCCGGTGCTGCTGCGCGGGAACATGCTCGGCTCGATGGTGATCGCCGCGCCGAGCACGCGCGCAGGCGGCGAACGCCTGGCCGCGCTTGCGGAGCGCGTCGTCCAGGCGGCGGCCGATATTGCCGGCCGGCTCGAGCTCGAAAGTCCGCAGAGGAGCATCGCATGAAAGTCTGGATCGACGGCAGTATCGTGGACGGCAAGGACGCCAAACTGTCCGTCACCGACCACGGATTTCTTTACGGCGACGGGATCTTCGAAGGCATGCGCGCGTACAGCGGGCGCCTGTTCCGCCTCGACGATCACATGCGCCGCCTGCAGGTTTCGGCGCGCGCGATCGCGATCGAAATTCCCGGCGGCGTCCGGCAGGCACGCGACGTCGTCCTCGAAACGGTGGCCGCGACCGGCTCGCTCGACGCTTACGTGCGCCTGCTGATCACGCGCGGCGAAGGCCCGCTCGGCGTCGATCCGACGACCTGCGCCGAGCCGAAGATGATCTGCATCGTCGATACCGTCGAGCTGTTCCCGCCGGCGCGGGCGGCACTCGGCGTGGACCTGGTGACGGCCAGCCTGCGCCGTCCGAGCGCCGACGTGCTCGATCCTCGCGTCAAGAGCCTCAACTACCTCAACAATGCGCTCTGCAAAGGCGAAGCGAAGCGGCGCGGCGCCGACGATGCGCTGCTTCTCAACCAGCAGGGCGCGGTCGCCGAAGCGACCAGCGCGAACGTGTTCGCGGTGTGCGCCGGCGTCGTGATGACACCGCCGACCACCGACGGCGCGCTCGACGGGATCACGCGCCGCACGATCCTCGAGCTGTGCGAGAAGCTCGGCATCGCGTCGAAGGAACGCACGATGGGCCGCATCGATTTCTTCGCGGCCGACGAAGCGTTCCTGTCCGGATCCGGCGCGCGCATCGTCCCGATCCGCTCGCTCGACGGCCAGAAGATCGGCGATACGGTTCCGGGCGCGGTCACGCAGCGCCTGACCGACGCGTTCTTCGAGCTCGCGCGCAGCACCGGAACTCCGATCCCGTATCCGGCGCTGCGAGCGGCGAAGTAGCTGACGGAGGCGAGCGGACCGGTGCGCTGCGCACCTGCCCGCTCGTCTCTCCCGCTGCGAATCCGTACACTCTCGCGATGCCGGCATCCGGCCACCGTCCGTGGTGGTTTCCCATCGTCGTGGTTCTCGCAGCGACAGCCGTTCCCCTTCTCGTCGCCGAGGGGATCCATTCGCTCGCGTCCGGCTACCTTGGTGGAACCAGCCTCGTGTTCTCGCTGCTTGAGTCCATGCGCACGCCGCCGCCGGCACCGGCGGCAGACCCTCACGACCCGGCATCGCAGATGATCGTGCGCGCAAGCGACATCAAGGCGCTGCTTCCGGCGATGAAGGCGTCAGGCGTCGGCCTCGGCAACTCGCCGTTTTCCGAGCTCAAGACCGAGGAAGCGTCGGTCAATTCGGAAAAAGGCCCGTGCCTCGAGCAGAAGCCGAACCTTCGCAAGAAGGTCACGTATCTTCGCACCAACCTGTACAACCCGTTCGACCAGATGAGCTTTTTCGTCGACGAGGACCGCACGCTTCCGGCCGAGCTCCAGGCGTTCCTCGACCGCTATGCGTTCCGCATCGTTCGTCATTCGACCAATGAGGCCGGCGAACGCACGACGCTGCCGAAAAGCGATGCACCGCGCGTCGTGCTGGTGGCCGGCGACAGCGTGGCCAACGGGCTCGCGATCGACGATTCGGAGACGCTGTCGTCGCAGCTGCAGGCAAGGGATCCGACGCGCCGTTACGTCAACATCGGCATCGCGCGGGCAGCGGCCGCCGATATCACCTGTGCGCTCGATCGCGCCGCGGCGCGCTACCACGGCGCGATCGACGAAGTGATCTACGTGCTGTGCGAGAACGACTTCGACCAGGGCGGAAAGTACTCGTCGCCGGAAGAGCTCATCGACTGGCTTACCGCGTACCGCAGCCGCGAAAGCGTCAAGCGGACGACGCTGATCGTTACCCCGCTCATCTACAACACGATCCCCGAAGTCACACGCATTCGCGGCCACTCGCACTACAACTGGCCGACGTTCCTGGCCGAGCGTACGCGGGTGATGGAGCTGGCCCGGAAGCAGGGCATGTCGGTCATCGACTTCGTCGACATCACCGCCGCCGAACGCGTCAGCGGACGGTCGCAGTTCGCGCCGCTCGCGCTCTACGTCGATCACGCGCACTGGTCGCCGACCGGCGTCAGCCGCGTCGTTGCGGCGCTCGAACAGCAGGCGGCGGCGCAGTGAGCAGTGCCGAGGGCGAACGCCTCGCGCTTCACTGGCGGATCCTCGCCGGCCTGGTTGTCGGCGCGACGCTCGGAGTCGCTGCCAATCTCGGCCTTGGAGCAGCACACCCCGCTCTTCTGTGGATCGTCGACAACATCGCGCAGCCGGCAGGGCAGATCTTCCTGCGGCTGATTTTCATGGTGGTCGTGCCGCTGGTGTTCTCGGCGCTGGTGCTCGGCGTCGTCGAGATCGGTGATCTTTCGCGTCTGCGCAGGATGGGACTGGTCACGCTCGCGCTGACGCTCGTCCTGTCGGGTTTCTCGGTGGCGATCGGCCTCGGGGTCGCGAACACGCTGCGTCCCGGCGATCGGCTGAGCGAGACGACCCGCGTCGAGCTTCGCGAACGTTTCGCATCGAAAGACCGCACTGCATCGGCCATCGAGCAGAGCCGCCAGGCCAAGTCGATGCGCACCGTGCTGCTCGACCTGATCCCGAAGAATCCGCTTCAGGAAATGGTCGGCGCGCTCGACGGCAGCTCGCCGGGCGGCGGCATGCTCGCGGTGATGGTGTTCGCGCTCGTGTTCGGTGCAGCAATCACGGCTGCGCCCGCCCGCACCGCGCCGCTGGTCGCGATGCTCGAGGGTCTCTACGACGTTTCGATGACGATCATCGGATGGGCGATGGTGATCGCACCGGTCGGCGTCGCGGGCCTGGTCTTCTCGCTGACGGCAACACTCGGCTTCGAGATCCTGACGACGCTGGCCGGTTTCGTCGCGTGCGTGCTGCTCGCGCTCGCGCTGCAGGCCGTGGTGGTCTACGGCGCCGTGATTCGCGTCGTCGCCGGCATGAGCCCGCTGCGCTTCTTCTCGGGCATTTCCGACGCGATCGTCACGGCATTCGGAACCTCGTCGTCGAACGCAACGCTGCCGACGTCGCTTCGCGTCGCCGAGGAAAATCTCGGGCTCCACCGCGAGGTCAGCCGTTTCGTGCTGACCGTCGGCGCGACCGCGAACCAGAACGGGACCGCGCTCTACGAAGGCATCACCGTGCTTTTCCTCGCGCAGGTCTTCGGCGTGGACCTCACGTGGGCGCAGCAGGCCACGGTCGTGCTGATGGCGGTGCTCGCCGGAGTCGGCACGGCCGGCGTACCGGGAGGATCGCTGCCGCTGATCGCGATCGTGCTGACGACGGTCGGAGTGCCGGCCGAGGGAATCGGCATCATCCTCGGCGTCGATCGCATCCTCGACATGTGTCGCACGACGCTCAACGTCGGCGGCGATCTCGTGATCGCGACTTGCGTCAGCCGCATTGCGCCGCCGCCGGCCGGCGACCTTCCCCTCTAGAATCTCGCCGCCGGGCATCAGCGAGCCATCGTTCCCGGATCAGCCGGTGACCATCCTCCCATGGATCTGCTCGGTCAGATCCGCGATGCGGCGACTGAGCTCGGCCGTGGTCTCGGTAAGACGCGTGTTCTGCTCGAGAAGCTGCCGCAGCTGTTCGTTCTGCTCGGCCGCCTGCCGCTGAAGCGCAATTCCGGACTGGGCCAGCTCTTCGCGATGCTGCGCGTCCGCATCGGCATACGCCTTGTCACGATCGGCCTGCCGGGTCTGCGCGAGCAGGATGAGCGGAGCTGCGTACGCCGACTGAAGACTGAACGCGAGGTTGAGCAGGATGAACGGGTAGAGGTCGAACTCCGTCACGCGCGTCGTGTTGAGCCCTACCCAGATCAGGACGACGACCGTCTGCCCGATGAGAAACTTCGGCGTCCCGAACAGCCTCGCAAAGGCCTCCGCCTTGTTGGCGAACCAGCCTTCGCCGAACACCGTGGCGAGATGCGCGTGGGGAGCATGGAAACGAAAATGGTGATTCGCCGATTTAGGGAACGAAATGCTCATGCAGGATCCTCGCTCGTCGTGAAGTCGCCGGCGGCCGCCGGCTTCGTGCGGCTTACCGTAAGCAGGCTGACCGGCTCGTCGAAGCCCTTGAGCATTCTTCGCCCGGCCGGCTCGAATACGAGATCGCCCGCCTCGACGTTACGGGCGACTTCGGCGGTCACGAGCAGCTCGCTCGGCACCGCGATCTGCGCGATGCGCGACGAGAGGTTCACGATCGGTCCGTAGTAGTCGCCGCCGCGCACGAGCATCTCGCCGTAGGCGAGCGCTCCACGTGGCGTAACCGTGCGATCCTCGGCAAAGCGTTCGAACAACGTGAGCGCGATCCGGCATGCATGGCCGCAGTCGCGCGTCACGAACATGACCTCGTCGCCGATCAGCTTGACGACCCGGCCGTCGAATGCCGCAACGACGTCGTACGCGGTCTCCTCGAATTGCTCGACCAGAAGGGCGAGCTCGCGTACCGGCATCCGCTGCGTCACTGTCGTAAAGCCTACGAGATCGACGAAACCGACCGCGAACTGCACGGTGTCGGGCGACCTCGTCGGCCTCGCTTCGCGGAGTCGCCGGATCGCGGTCTCTACGTGAGACCCGAAAAGGTTGTCGATCACCGTGCGCAGGCCCTCGAGTGTTTCAACGGCACGCAGGTTTTCCTGCGCGATGGCAAGCTCGCCGCCGCCCGACTCGAGGATTGGCTGCTCGACGTTGACCTGGAAAAGAGTGACGGCCGCTTCCGCGACGCGCGACAGCGATGAGCCGAGCACGCGCGTGAAACGCCGCGTCGCGGCATCTCCGAAAAGGCTCGCGCCGCCGCGAAACACAGAGAACACGTGTGCATCGCCTTCCGTGAACGACGGAGCGTCGGGCGCCTCAGGGGGAAAGCCGGCGGCCAGTGCGAGCGACATCACTTCGTCGACGGTCATCCCGGTCTCTTCGGCAATGTCGCGCGCGGTGATGCGGCGCCCCGGCCGAATGGCCAGATCACCCGCAAGACCGGAAAGGGACCGGCCGCCGCGCTCGATCATCTGCTCGAGCGTGACGCCGCGTCCGGCAAGCCACTCGATGAGCGCGAGGCGATCGGCGGCGTGCGGTGACGCCGGATCGTAGATTCCGGCTGCGATGAGCTGGGCCTCTTCGATGCCATGGTGCATGACGTGCGCTTACGCTGCCGACCGGTCCGACGCAACATTATGCGACGGCTCAGCGCGCGCGCTTCTTAACCCGTCTTCCACCCGAGCTCGCAACGTTTGCCGCCATGCGTTTCCCGAGACGTTCGAGAGCATTCGACCGATCCATCTTGTCGAGATGGATGTTGAGGATCGAGAACGTGCCGCGATTGCGCCTGGCCTCGGCAAGCGCAGCCTCGAGCTCGTCCTCCGTCCGCACTTCGGTGCCCCATCCGCTGCAGAGCAGCTCGGGCATGCGGTGATAGGCCCAGTCGTGAATGTCGTTGTAGGGACCTTCGTGAATGAACCGTTCGGTCGTGTAGCCCTTGTTGTTCAGCACAAACACGATCGGGTCGAGCCCGAACCGTACGGCGGTCGACAGCTCGTGGCCGGTCATCTGGAACGCACCGTCGCCGACGATCACGATCGGACGCGAGCTGCGATCGTGCATCTGCGCGCCGATTGCAGCCGGGACGGCAAAGCCCATCGACGTGTAATACGCCGGGCTCAGGAAATCGGTGCGCTCGCGAATCACGAGGTCGGCGGCGCCGAACAGCGAATCGCCGATATCGGCAATGACGACATCACCCGCTTCGAGGAAGCGGTTCAGCCGCTGGAAGAACCGGCGCACGGTCATCGGCGCGGTGGGTTCGGGCTCGAAATCGCTCGTCCACAACATCGATGCCGCGCTCCGGTACGAAGGATCGGCCGCACCACGAAGCTCGGCCCGCAAGAGCCCGGTCATGAAATCGCGCAGCGTCACGTCGTCGAAGTGGTGCCGTTTGATCGATGCCCGCTCGGAGTTCACGTTGATCGTGCGCTCGATCTCCAGATTGGCGGTATAGACGCCCAGGTTGATGTCGGTCATGAACGCACCGAGGATCAGCACGCAGTCGGCGTCCTCGACCGCGGCGCGCACTTCTTCACGCCCCATCGCGCCTTCGTACACGCCGAGATACTGCGGATGGATCTCGGTGATGACCGACTTGCCGAGGATCGTCGCGGCGACCGGATAACCGGTGCGCTCCACCAGGCGCACGAGCTCGTCCTGGAGGCCGAAGCGGTGAATCTCGACGCCGGCAAGGATCACCGGGCGCCGCGCATTGCGCAGCATCGAGAGCGCCTCGTCCAGACACTCGTCGAGCACGCCCGGATCGCTCGCGGCCGAGGCAAGCTCGAACGGACCCGGCGCCGCGCATTCGGCGTCCACCATGTCGCGCGGAAGCTCGAGGAACACCGGCCGTTTGTGAAGAAGGCACGTGCGCAGGCACTCGTCGATCTTTCGCGGCGCGGACTCGGCGCTCTCGAGCGCGGCGGCGGCGGCGGTGACTTTCTCGTAGATCTCGAGCTGCGTCTGGAAATCGCGGACCTTGTGGTGCAGCAGCGGTGTCTTTTCGCGCTCGCCGAGACCAGGCGCGCCGCTGATCACGACAAGGGGTGACTTCTCCGCGTACGCACCCGCCACCGCATTGAGCGCATTGAGGCCGCCCACGCAGTAGGTCACGCACAGCACACCGAGGCCGTTCACCCTCGCATAGGCGTCGGCTGCGAAGCCGGCGCCGGACTCGGTGCAGGTGCCGACGACCTCGAGCCGGCTGTCGACGAGCAGATCGTAGAAACGCAGCACGTAGTCGCCCGGAATCCCGAAGACGTGGCGCGTTCCGGCCTGCTCGAGGCGCTCGACGAGGTAGCGGCCGATCGTCGTCGTACTGCTCATGAGGGGTTTGCCTGCGCAGTCATTTCGCCCGCCCGCAGTCTGCGAGTCGACGCAACCGATCGCTCGGCTGCTCATTCTTTCGCGCGCTCGCTGCGATCGGCTTCTTGAAAAGAATCACGGATGGCATCGTCTTTCCGTTACCAGCCCCGGTCGCAGTCGCCGCGCCATCCGGGGCATTGCGGAAACACGAGCCGGAGCAGACTCATGAAAGCACTTTGCTGGTATGGCACCAAGGATGTACGCGTAGAGAACGTTCCCGACCCGCAGATCCAGGATCCGCGCGACTGTATCATCCGGATCACTTCGACGGCCATCTGCGGATCGGATCTTCATCTCTATGACGGGCTGATGCCGACCATGGAAAAAGGCGACGTCATCGGCCACGAGCCGATGGGGGAAGTCGTCGAGGTCGGGGCCGGCGTCACAAAACTCAAGGTCGGCGACCGGGTCGTCGTGCCGTTCACGATCTCGTGCGGGGAATGCTTCTTCTGCCGCAAGAAACTGTTCTCGCTGTGCGACACGACCAACCCGAACGCGAAGCTCGCGCGCGAGGCCATGGGCCAGTCGCCCGCCGGGTTGTTCGGCTATTCGCATCTGCTCGGTGGATTCCCGGGCGGGCAGGCCGAGTATCTGCGCGTTCCCCACGCCGACGTCGGGCCGATCAAGGTTCCGGCCGGGCTCAGGGACGAACAGGTGCTGTTCCTGTCCGACATCTTTCCGACCGGCTACATGGCCGCGGAAAACTGCAACATCGAAGCCGGCGACACGGTCGCCGTCTGGGGCTGCGGACCGGTCGGGCAGTTCACGATCCAGAGCGCATGGATGTTCGGTGCCGGCCGCGTGATCGCGATCGATCGCGTGCCCGAGCGGCTCGCGATGGCCGCCGAGCACGGTCATGCCGAAACCATCAACTTCGACCAGGTCGACGTCTATGACCGCCTGATGAGCATGACCGAAGGCCGCGGTCCCGACAGCTGCGTCGATGCCGTCGGATGCGAGGCGCATGCGACCGGATCGTTCGATGCGATGCTCGACCAGGTGAAGATGAGCACGTACCTCGCGACCGACCGCCCGCATGTCCTGCGCGAGATCATCATGTGCTGCCGCAAGGGCGGAACGCTTTCGATCCCCGGCGTGTATCTCGGCTTCCTCGACAAGATTCCGTTCGGCGCGGCGATGAACAAAGGGCTCACGCTGAAGACCGGCCAGACCAACGTCCAGCGCTATGCCGACACGCTGATGAAGAAGATCGAGGCCGGCGAGATCGACCCGTCATTCGTCATCACGCACGAGATGAGCCTCGACGAAGCACCGGGCGGCTATGAAATGTTCAAGCACAAGGAGAACTGCATCAAGGTCGTGCTGAAGCCGTGACTTCGCACGCAGTATCCGGCGGATCCCGCATTCGGAAACCGCCGTGTTCATTCAGGAGGTAGCGACCATGAAAGCCCAGAGCATTGCCACCATTGTCTTTCTCGCCGCGATCGGCGCGGCGAGCGGCTATGCGACCGCCCAGAGCGTGAACCAGCAGAAAGCGGATTCGGTCGCCTCCGGCGACAAGCAGTTCATGCTCAAGGCTGCGGGTGGCGGAATCGCCGAGGTCGAGCTCGGCAAGCTTGCGCTCGAGAAGGCATCGTCGCCGGAGGTCAAGCATCATGCCCAGCACATGATCGACGACCACACCAAGGCCAACGACGAGCTGAAGGGCATCGCTTCGAACAAGGGCATTACGCTTCCGGCGGCGCCGGATCCCAAGCACCAGGCGCTCATCGACAAGCTCAAAGGGCTGTCGGGCACCGACTTCGACAAGACGTACATCCGCGAAGCCGGCGTGAACGCGCACAAGGAGATGCAGACGCTGTTCAAGGACGAGAGCAAGAGCGGCCAGGATGCCGAGGTCAAGGCTTTCGCGCAGAAGACGCTGAAAGTCGTCGAGGAACACCTGAGCGATTCGCAGAAACTCGCGGCCGCCGCCGGTGCATCGGCGAGCAACCACCGTACCGGCAAGAAGGCCAGCGTCTCGTCAGTGCATCACCACTCGAAGCAGGGCGCGTAACGGATCGCCATTTTGTAATGCGGTGCTTCGCGGCGCATCGCGCGCCGCGAAGCTGGTCCATGAAGAGTCTGCGACGAAGACGAATCGCCGATGAACAATCGCTTTGACTGAGCGCCTCGCGCCGGTCAGGGATGGAACGTGGCGATCATCGGGCTTCGAAAACCCCGCCAGCAACGCATCGGCGCCGAGCCGCGCATCGGCCAACAACTCCCGATCGCATCCATCGTCCCAGGCGAGCAGCCGCTGCGCTGCATAGTCTTCCTGCGACACACTGGCTGCCCGTTCGCCGAAAAAACCGTGCGGTCGCTGCGCGATCTGGCCGCACGCGATGAGCGGGTCGACGTGATCTTCGTCGGTCACGGCGATGCACGGGTGACGCGGGAGTGGCTGGCGGAGATCGGCGGCGCTGGACGCGCGCGCTGGATCGATGATCCGGAGCGGACGCTGTACGGCCAGTGCGGCCTCGGCTATTCGGGAATTTCGCATTTTCTCGGCCGTGCGTCGCTTGGCGGCGCGATGGCGCTGCGACGCGACGGAATCCGGAACCGGACGGCATCCGGAACCCGCTGGCAGAAGGCCGGAGCGTTCCTCATCGATCGAAGTGGAACCGTCGTGTGGAAACACGTGCCCGCAAGCGCCAACGAGCTGCCGGAAGCAGACGAGATCCTGCGCATCGTCCGCAGCACGGAGACCCGCTGAGCGAATCCGTCAGCTCCAGAAATCGTCGACGGCGAACAGATCCCAGACGAACTCGCGCAGCTCGACGATCTGGCCGTTCTCGATGCGCATGCGAAGGCATGTCGGGTTGTCGAGCACCTTGTCCCCGCGCCGGCCGTGGCCGCGAAAAAGCGCCACTGCATGGCGATCGCCGGCTACGACGTCCTCGAGGTCGAGATGGAAGGTTCCGTCGGTCAGCGACATCACGTTCATCAGGAATCCGAGGATGCCGGCGCGGCCTTCGTGCCGGCCCGCGATCTTTCCGCGCCGTCCCGGGAACTCCCAGACGGCGTGCTCCGGGACCGCGCGCTCGATCGCCGCGAGGTCGCTCTCGCGAAACGCACGGAACAGATCGCGGACCAGCGCGGCGTTGGGATGTTCGGCATTCGGATGTTCAGAAAGCTCACTCATCGATTCCTCCTGTGCGTGACGGCAGTACCGCGGCCGCGGCGGCAATCGCGACGACCAGCAGCGAAAATCCGACGCGTCCTCCGCGTACGAAAAGCGAGTCGTGCGCGGGCGGCACTACGTCGAGCAGCGCGACCGACGTGGTTCGCGTCGGCAGCCGCCACGAAACCAGGCCGTCCTCGCGAACGAGCGCAGAAACGCCGGTGGTCGCAACGCGAACCAGCGGACGCCGCGTCTCGGCCGCGCGCAGCGTCGCATGCTGGAAGTGCTGCTCGGGCCCGGCGCCGTCGTCGAACCACGAATCGTTCGACAGATTGACGAGCAGGTCGGCTCCGTCCTCGACGCGCGCTGCCGCTTCGCCGGGATAGAGCGCTTCCAGGCACAGAAGCGGAGCCACGCGCCATCCCTTCACGTTGAAGAGGCCGGGACTCAGACCTACGGCAAACGCGCCCTGCCACGGCGACGCCCGCAGCATCGCGGCCCATCCCGGGACGTGCTCGACCAGCGGCAGCAGGATGCGCTTGTCGTAGACCATCGGCTCGCCGCCGTCGGCGGGGAAAAGAAACGCCGAGTTGAACACGCTCGTGGTGCCGCGCGGGCCTTTCTCCGACCGCGAGCCCCCGACCAGAAGCGATGTTTCGCGCTCGCGAGCGAGCGCACGCAGCTCGGCCTGCTTGTCGGGGTTGGCATCGAGCAGAAACGGAAGCGCATTCTCGGACCAGACGACCAGATCTGCGCCGCGTGTCTCGAACGACCGCGTGATCTCGACGTGTCGGGCGAGAGATTCGGCCGCGCCGCCGCTTTCCCACAGCTGGTTCTTGCCGATGCCGGCCTGCACCAGCGCGACGCGCAGCGGCTGCTGCGGCATCGACGTGCTGTCGCGAAGCGGTGCCAGCGTCGCGCCGAAGTGACCCGCCGCAACGAGCGTCGCCGCGACCAATGCGCCCGCCGCAATCGCCTGCCCTCGCCGAACCGCATTCCGCCGCTCGATCCAGGCCAGGCCGAGCGATGCGCCGATTGCGCTCGCCGCGAGCGCAACGGCCGGCGCGCCGCCCACGGACAAAATGTCCGCGACCGGCGTCTGCGGACGAAAGCCCGACAGTGCGCTGTCGGCAGCGATCATGGCCGACGCGAACGAACCCCACGGGTTGCCGTAGCCGAGCGACGAGCGCGCGAGCTCGGCCGCCGCCCACAGCGCGGCGCTGCCGATTACTCCAGCGGCCGCGCCGCGGCGCGCGAGCCGAGCGATCAGCACGAACGCGAGCGCGTAGTACAGCGCAACCGCCGACGCGACGATCGGCATCGCCGCCGTAAGCGCAATTGCGACCAGCGGCGCGTCCGGGAAAAACCGCGACGCGGCCTGCCACGTCCAGTGACCGACGATCAGATACGTCGCGAGGCCTCCGAAAAGCAGGCCGGCCGCAGCCGCCCGCGCCGAAGATACGCGCGACCTTCCGTCGAGCAGCACGGCGGAAACCGGCGAGACGGCAACCAGCGCGAGCGGCCAGAGCGACCACGGCGGATGCGCAGCCGCATACAGCAGCGCGCTCATGACCACCGCTGCCCACAGGCGAACGGGCTTGCCTTGGTGCGAACCTTGCACGACCGTCGCAGGGTGCGAAAGCTCCGGGAGGCCCACGTGGCCCCGACTATTCGCAGGAACGAGGGATGACAACACCCGACCATGGCGCAACGACGACCGTCCGATGGACGAGCGCAGCGCTTGCGGGCGTGGCGGCGGTCATCGTCGCGACCTGCGGCTACTCCGCGTTCGCGCGCATCGGTGCGCCGTTTCCCGGCTTCTTCGTCTGGCAGAACGGTTTCGTTCCGGCCGTGGGAACGCCTGCCTGGTCGGGCGCGGCTTCGGGGCTCCCGTATTATTCGTGGATCGAAGGCGTCGAAGGCGCGCCGCTCACGTCGGTCGGCCAGATCGACGATGCAGCCGGATCACAACCGCTCGGGCGGCCCGTCCGCTACTCGATCCGCCACGAAGGCACATTGCGCGACATCGAGGTACCGAGCGAGCGCTTCAGCACCCGGCATTTCGCTGTCAGCACCGGCATCTACCTGTTCGATGCGGTCGTGCTGCTGCTGCTCGCGATCGTGATGTTCTACGTCGGCTCCGGCGATCCGGGCGCGCGAGCAGTCGGCCTCTTTGCGCTCGTGCAATCGCTTTTCCTGGCGACGTCGATCGATCTGTTCGGGCCCTACCGTTTCCGCGAGCTGTACTTCTTCTTTGCCGGGCTCACGCCGACGGCGACGATGTTCATGGTCAGCCGCTTCCCGGTCGAGCGCCGCATCGGACGGCTCGAGAACGCCCTTCTCGGCGCGGCGCTGGCCGCGTCGCTGTCGTTCGGGCTGCTGTCGAACGCGTTCTTCTACACCAACAGGGATGCGCTGCTCGCGCTCGATCGCGCGCTGCACCTGGCCATGGCCGCGGGTGCGCTGGCCGCGTTCGCATTCTTCGCGCGCCACTACGTGCGTGGTCGCAGCGAAGCAGTGCGGCGGCGCTGCCAGGTCGTCCTGCTCGCAAGCATCGGCGGATTTCTCCCGACCATGGTCTTTTTGTTCGCGGCCTACGCGGGCGGCTTTTCCGTGCCGCTCAACTTCCTTGCACTGCCGTTCGTGCTGTTCCCGATCGGCATCGGATATGCGGTCGCGCGCTACGACCTGTTCGACATCGACACGGTGGTCAAGCGCACCATCGTCTATGCGACGCTGAGCACCGCGGTCTTCGGCGTCTATTCGATCGCCATCAACCTGTTCGATGCGATGTTCGAGAACGCGTCGCCGGTGGCCTCGCGTCTTGCCGAAGGCACGGTGATCGTCACGCTGCTCGTGCTGTTCGATCCGAGCCGGCGCCGCCTGCAGGAAACCGTCAACCGGCTCTACGACCGCAGGCGCTGGGTCTACCGCGACGTGGTGCGCTCGGCGGTCCGCGCGTTCTCGACGATCCTCGACCTCGACCAGCTCGTCACCAGCGTGCTCGGCCTCGTCGACGATTCGGTGCAGCCGACGTTCGCGTGCATCTACACGATCGCAGGCAGCGACGCCCCGAGGCTGCGAGGCGGGCTGCTGCATGCACCGGGTGCCAATGCGACCATCGACGTCCATCGCGACGGCCCCGAGGCTCCGGAGCTTGCCGCGCTTGCGCGCGTGGCCGCGGCTCGCGAGGCGATCACCGACCATGACCCCGATGCCGCGGCGCTCGATGCATGCGGAGCGGCGGTCGCGTTCGGCCTTGCGCTCGAAGGAAAGGCGACCGGTCTGCTGGCGATCGGACCGCGCCGCTCGGGTGCAGCCTACACGCGCGAAGACATCGATCTGCTGCGCACGATCGCGGGCCAGCTCGCGGTCGCGATGCGCAACGCCGAGTCGTACCAGGTCATCGACACGCTCAACCGCGATCTCGAGGGCAAGAACGTGGAGCTCGGCCATGCGCTGACCGAGCTTCGCGAAGCCCAGGACGAGCTCATCGTCAAGGAGCGGCTTGCGGCGATCGGCGAGATCGCCGGCGCCGTCGCGCACACGATCCGCAATCCGCTCGCGGGGATGCGCGCGACGGCCCAGCAGGCATCGATCGAGCTTGCCGACCATCCGGTCACCGAGCTGGTCGACGCGTTCGTGCGCGAGACCGATCGCCTGAGCTCGCGCATCGATTCGCTGCTCGACTTCGCCAGGCCGTTCCACGTCAATCCGAGCGTGACGGCGCTCGGGGAGATTGCCCGGCGCGCGGCCGAACAGGTGCGCGGACGTGCGCAGCAGCGCCGCATCACGATCGACGACAGTCGGGTTTCCACCGATTCGCGCGCGTTCGTCGATCCGGAGCTGTTCGAGCAGCTCACCGTCGAGCTCATTGCCAACGCCGTCGATGCGAGCCCGGACGGCGCGACGGTCACCGTATCGGCTTCGCGCAACGGGCATGCGTCGTATCTCGAAGTCCGCGACCAAGGCCCGGGCATTCCGCCCGACCGCCGCGAGCGCATGTTCCGGATGTTCTTCACGACCAAGGCGAAAGGCACCGGCATAGGGCTCGCCACCGTCAAGCGCATCGCCGACGCGCATCACGCGACCATCGAAGTGGTCGACTCGGATCACCCCGGGGCGTGCTTCCGCGTCACGGTACCCGACCGCGATCAGCCTTCGTATTTGGACAGGCGGTAGCGGAACATGTCGCGCGACATGCCGAGCAGGCGGCCGGCTTCGGTCTTGCTGCCGCCGGCTTTTTCGAGCGCGGCAAACAGCATCTCGCGCTCGACGGTTTCCATCGAAACCGGTCCGGCCGTGAAATCGACCGACACCGCCGATCCCGTGGCGACCTGAACCATCGCGGACGATTTTTCGGCGGCCGGCTGCGCAGAGGCAGCGGCGGATGTCGCGGCAGTGGCTGTGGACGCTGCGGGATGAATCTGCGCGCGGAGCCCAAGATCGCCGGCGTCGATGGTGTTTCCCGTCGCGAGCACGACCGCGCGCTCGAGCGTATGGCTGAGCTCGCGGATGTTGCCCGGCCATGCATGCGCGCGAAGCGCGCGCAGCGCGGCGTCCGTCAGCCGCGGCGCAGGAATGCCGTAATCGCGCGCATGGCGCGCAAGGAAGTGCGACGCCAGCATCAGCACGTCGCCGTCGCGCTCGCGCAGCGGCGGCATCGTCACCTCGACCACATGGATGCGGTGGTACAGATCTTCGCGAAAACGGCCGTCCGCGACGAGCTTTTCGAGGTCCATGTGCGTCGCGGTGATGAACGAGCATCGCACCGGGCGTTCGCGCGTGCTGCCGAGACGGCGAACCGTGCGGTCTTCGATGACCTTGAGCAGCTTGGCCTGCAGCGCGAGGCTCATGTGGCCGATCTCGTCGAAGAACAACGTCCCGGACTCTGCCGCTTCGAGCAGGCCGGGTTTGGCGGCGACCGCACCGGTGAACGCGCCGCGCTCATAACCGAACAGCTCGGCCTCCAGCAGATCCTCGGGAATCGCCGTGCAGTTGACCTCGATCAGCGGTGCGCTCGCGCGCAGCGATGCGCGGTGAATCGCACGGGCGACGAGACCCTTGCCGGTACCGGTCTCACCCGTCAGCAGCACGGTCGGTCCGACGCCGCCTTCTTTCTGCAGCCCCGCCACGCGCTGGATGACGCCGCGCAGGCGGTCGACCGCTTCGGACTTTCCGAGAATGCTTTCGCTGACCGAGTCGCCGACGTCGCGCGCACGATAGTAGTCGAGCTCGAGGCGCAGGCTCTTGCCGCGAAGGCAGCGCTCGATGACGAGCTGCAGCTCCGCGAGATCGACCGGCTTGCGCAGGTAATCGGCCGCGCCGTCGCGCATGGCGTAGACCGCGTCCTCGATCGTTGCATGTGCGGTCAGGATCACGATCGGAATGTCCGGATGCTCGGCTCGCACGGCCAGCAGCAGCTCGTGCCCGGACTTTCCCGGCAGCCGCTGGTCGGTCAGCACCAGGTCGGGCGGTCCCTCTGCGATCATGGCCAGGCCGTCCTCGGCGCTCTCGGCAACGCGCGTCGAATGGCCGGCGCCACGAAGATTGCGCGCGATCGTCAGGCGCAGGACCTCTTCGTCCTCCACGATCAGGATATCGGCCACGCCGCGTGCTTAGCCGAGACAGCGCTCCGGGCGAAGTCGCCCGCACCGCTGCGGCCGGGCGAACTGCCCCGCGCGAATCCACCCGGCAGCCGGCGAATTCCGCTGGTTTTCTGCGGAAACGGGTCCGGCACAGGCCTTGCTCAATCCGGGTCATCTCCGGAGCGAGCGAACTGCCTCCGGGAAAGGAGACCGCAATGAAAAACCCTGCCGCAACTCTTTCCTTCGCGCTGCTCGCCACGCTGGCCGGCACTGCCATCGTCCCCGCCGATGCGGTTGCGCATCAGCACGGAGGCGGCGCCGACGTCACCCTCGTTTCGACCGGCGTGGCCGCGGACGCCGCGGGACGCGTGAAGCTTCGCATCCGCAGCGCCGACGACGGCCGCTTCGACCTGCGCGCGAGCGGACTCGACGCCGGTGCGACCTACCAGGCGGTCGTGAGTGACGTGCTGATCGCCGAGCTCGTCGCCGACGACAACGGCCGCATCCGTACGAGGCTCCGCAGCCAGCCGCGCTCCTCGAGCGACCTTCTGCTCGGCTTCGATCCGCGCGGCTCGATCCTGATCATCCGCAACGCGGCGGGAGAGGATGTCCTCGCCGGCGACATTCCCGCCGGCGGCAATGCGTCGGACGACTCGAAGATCGTCTGCTGCGTTGCGGACGACGACGGCCCCGAATGCGAAGATCGCACGGCCGACGAATGTCTCGCCGAAGGCGGAACGGTTTCGACCGCTGAGACCTGCATGCCGAATCCGTGCGACACGACGACGCCCGCACCCGACGACGACGTGATCTGCTGCGTGCCCGACGACAGCGGCCCCGAATGCGAAGACCGCTCGGTCGAGGAATGCAGCGCTCAGGGCGGCATCGTCGTGGCGGCCACGTCGTGCACCGACAATCCGTGCGCGGCGATCCCTCCGGTCGACGACGACACGCGCTGCTGCGAGCCGGACGACAGCGGCAGTGAGTGCGAAGATCGCCTGCCGTCGGAGTGCGCGGCTCGCGGCGGCGTCGACATCGGCGCCGGCATCTGCAGCATCGATGCATGCACGGGCGTGGTGATTCCGACCGGCAGCGAGGAGCTCCGGCTCGAATGCGAAAAGCGATCGGACCGCTCGCGCGCTTCGGTCGATGGTCGTGGCCTGCGCACCGGTTCGTACACGGCTCGTGTAGTCTCCGGAGCAAATGAGGTCGTGACTGCAGCAGCGGCCACGTCGGGCGGAGAAGTCGAATTCGATTTCGACAGCGACGCCGGCGACATCGCGGCCGGCGACGTCGCGATCGCGGACGATTTCCTTACCGGAGCCCCTCCGTCGATCAGCGCGCAGATCCTCGACGCGGACGGCAACGTAATTATTGAAGGATCCGTCGCCTGCGCCGTCAGGTAACGCTCCGCTCAAACGGCAAGCGCCGCGCGCCGCAACCGATGCGACGCGCGGCGCTCCCTGAGCCACGCGCCGCGCGGCGCTCCTTACCCGCGCGCCGCACGGCGCTTTTGCGTAACCTACCGCGCCGAACGGGCGCGCAAATTGCTTGGTTACGGAAGTCTGTGGATGGCCTTTGGGCAAACGATGCTGATACCACAAGTTCTGGGGGCGAACGTCGTGATCGAAACCCGTAGATTCCTGTCGATGACAAAATCCGTCGCGATTGTGGGGAGCGCACTGGCTCTTCTGACGATCGCGACGTTCGTGCGTGCGGGGTCCACCGATCCGGTGCTGGTCATAGGCCAGGCTTCGGCATCCGGCGGATCGCCGTCCCGCGTCGTCGACCTCCTCGGGAGCTGGGGCTTCGACGACGCGCTGCAGATCGACTATCCGCTCAGCATCGTCGTCAGCCAGGGCTCGTCGTTCGTGCGCTATCGCTTCGGCGAGCAGGCGGTCTCCGGAACGTTCGCAGGCCTTGCCGACGGGCTCAGCCTCGGCGAGATCGCGGCGCTCGAATCGGCCGGATCGCCCGATGCCGGCGCGTCGATCACGCGTCTTGCGCTGCATGAGATGACGCTGTCGCTTCCGGCGATCTTTGCCCCCGGGGACCTGAGCGTCGTCGCCTACGTGACGCTGCCGGGCGAAGGCACCTTTCTCAGCAACACCGCGCAGTCGTCTTCGGAGGGCGGGGCATGAGACGTAGCGGCGCTCTCGCGTTCCTCGCTCTTCTCGCGCTCTCCGCCGCGGTTCCGCCGGCCGCGTCGTTCGCGCAGCAGGTGCTGAGCGGTGATCCGGTCGATCCTTCGACCGGCAAGGCGTACCCGATCTTTCCCGGAATGCCGCTGCTTCTGCCCGGCGGCGACAAGCGCTTCGGAACATCCGACGACGTGATCAACACCGGCATCACGGGCGACGTCGATCTCGTCGTGCGCGCCGCCGCTGTGCTGTCGTCATCGATTCCTCCGCCTTCGCGCGCCGCCGGCGGTCCGGCCATCACGACCGTCGTCGCAGGCGGCGGCACCATCGGCGACGGCGGCGAAGCTTCGTTCACGGTGATGGCGAGTGACGGCACCGGATCGCCGCCGTACGGCAACGTCGTCACGGCGAGTGATCTCGACCTGAGGCCTGCGACCGTCTATGCGTTCGCCGACCTGGACGGCGACGGCATCATCGGCCCGACCAATGCCGACGGAAGCGCCGACAACGCGCTCGAGTTGCAGGAAGCCACCGCGTACGCCGGCCGCCAGATGGGCTCGCTCGACAACGGACGCTTCTTCGACAGCGTCGGCGTCGAGATCGCCGCTCCGGCTTCGATCGGCGGGCTCGACGTCGCACTGGTTGCCGGCGCGTGGACCGGAACCGATGCGAACAAGCTCTTCACCGATGGCCCTTTCATCCTGACCCGCTGGCCTCTGTTTCCGCCGCTCGATCCGAAGGATCTTCTCGGCGGCGGTGCTGCACCGGCGCCGGATCCGGCGACCCCGAGCCAGCTCGAATGGGACATCGAGCGCAACTACCTGCCTGCACCTGGAGATCCGGTGCTCGGCACGCCGTTCGCGCTTTCGGTCAGCGGAAGCGAGCCGACCACCGACCAGGTCCGCGTCGTCAGTGGAAGCGCCGTTTCCGCGCGCGCGTTCACCGAAGCTTCTGCGTCAACGTTTGTCGCGCGCGCGCGGCCGCGGCTTCGCGTTGCACCGGCCGCGGGCGCCGGGCGCACGCTCGTGCTGCCGGCCGAGCGCATCGTGATCCCCGCCGACGGCGCCACCTCACAGACTTCGCTGCGGATCCTTCCGGTCGACCTGTTCTCGAACGTGGCGGATCCGCCGTCCGCGCTTTCCGTCACGCTCGCGCTCGGCGGCGCGGCCACGATCGTCTCGCCGAACACCGACGGAAACGGAAAGACCGAGTCGTTGTCGCTCACGAGTGCGGCAGGCGCTGTGGTTGTGATCGACGATGCCGGAAGCGGAAGCGCGCGTCTGGTGGTTTCCGTCGGCGGCTCGGTGGCGCAGACCGTCGCCATTGCCATAGGCGCGGACGCCGACTCCGACGGCGACAGCATTGCCGACGACGGCAATGCAAGCGGTGTGTCCGGGGATCGGTCGTGTGACGGCGCCGTCGCGGGGTGCGACGACAACTGCCCGCGCGTGATCAACCCGAGCCAGGTCGACAGCGACCACGACGGCATCGGCGACTGCTGCGACGGCACCTGCATCCTCGATCCGCTTTCGGCCGGATGCGACGAGTGCGCGCTTCCGGCCACGCCTGGGCCGTCGTCGAGCGCCCTCGCACGCGCGAGCATCCGCGTGAAGGCCGGCTCCGGCGACGAGGACGACAAGGTCGGCATCAAGCTCGCGTTCGATCTTCCGGCGGGCGCTGCGATCGCACCCGACGTCGAAACGGTCACGCTTGCGATCACGCAGGCCGGGAGCGGCGGTTACACCGCGTCGCTGGCATCGAGGATGACCGATCTGCTGCGCGCGACGCCGTCGTTCCGCTACGTCGACCGGAGCGCGGCGGTCGACGGCATAACCAAGGCGCAGCTCAAGGGCAGCGCGGACGACGCATTCAAGATGGGCCTGAAAGCCCGCGGTGCGGCGCTCGCGGATGTGGCAGCCGGCGCCGCAACGGTCACGCTGACGATCGGCGACGACGTCTTCGCGGGATCGCTCGAGTGCACCGGCGCGGACTCGCGGATGTCGTGCGAGCTCGTTCCGTGAGGTCGCCGGAGGCGCATCGACTGCCCGCTCAAAACCCGGCTCAAAAAATTCGAGGGACCATATTGCGCCGAAAGTGGCGGTGATTATTTCGAAAGGGCCAACGGCAAAACTTCTTTTACGGAGGTATCTTTCGAAATGAGAGCGATTACCCTGAGACCCCCGGCCCGTGACCTGTCGCCGCTGCATCGCGAGTTCGACAGCCTGCTGGGCCGTTTTTTCGGTAACGACAACGAGTGGCTTCCGGGCGTGTCTACCGGACGGTGGGTTCCCCCTCTGGAGTCTTTCCTGCGCGAAGGAGAGCTCGTCGTACGGCTCGATGTTCCGGGCATCGCTCGCGAAGCCCTGGATATTTCGGTCGAGGGCGACCGCCTCACCGTTCGGGGTGAACGGCGCGACTCCAGCGAGAACGCAGAGAACGGACGCACCTACCGCGAAGTCGTCTACGGCGCGTTCGAACGCTCGATCTCGCTGCCGTGGGACGTCGATCCATCGACCGTCAAGGCCCAGTGCAAGGATGGAGTGCTCGAAATCACGATGAAGGCGCCGGAGAAGATGGGCGCCAAGAAGATCGAGATCCAGCACTGACCGTCAGCGCCCGCTGTACGGATTGAAAGCCCGTTCGCCCGGTCGGGCATTTTCGAAGGCGGCGGTCCCGAAAGGAATCGCCGCCTTCCTCGTTTTGTGTCTAGGGTTGTAGTTGTGAGCGAGGATCTTCACATCGGTCTGGCACTCGGAGGTGGAGGCGCAGCCGCGCTTTCGGCCATCGGCGTGATCCAGGAGCTGGCGGCTGCCGGGATCCCTGTCCATTGCGTGGCCGGCACCAGTGCCGGCGCGATCGTCGGCGCGGCGTTCGCATCGGGCCACCTCAACGAGCTGAGCGAGGCGATGTCGTCGCTGACGCGCAGCCGTTTCTACAAGCTGTTCGATCCGACGTGGAAGCGCGGCGGTCTCATGGACGGCCGCCGCGGAATGGACCTCGTCACGCCGTTTTTCGGCGAGACGATCGAAGCGCTGCCGATGCGTTTCGCTGCGGTCGCCACCGATCTCGATACCGGCGAAGAGGTCGTGCTCGACAATGGGCCGACGGCTGACGCCGTACGCGCCAGCATCGCGATCCCAGGCGTGTTCCGTCCGCAGACCACGCACGGCCGCGTGCTCGTCGACGGCGGTCTCGTCAACCCGATTCCGGTCAGTGTCGCGCGCGCGATGGGCGCCGACTACGTGATTGCAGCGAGCATCCTGCGCATCGGAAGTTTCATCGAAGAATTCACCAACGACCTTTTCGACGCCGGCACCGACGTGGCCGAAGCCGCGGACGCGGCCTGCGCCCCGCCGACGGATGCCGCAAACCCGTCCGTCCAGCTCGGAGTGCTCGACGTGCTGGCGAAGGGCAGCGCCGTCGTGCAGTCCCATATTGCCGAAGCACGGCTGCGCGTCGATCCGCCCGACGCATTCATCGCGCCGCGCTCCGAGCACATCGGCGTGTTCGAGCTGCTGCGCGGAGCCGAGGCGATCGAGTGCGGCCGCGAAGCGGCACGCAGGGCCGTCCCGGCCATCCTCGAGTCGATCGCGGCCGCGCGCCAGCGCCGCGAAGCCGGCCCGCTGCGTCGCCTGATTTCGTCCACGCTGGCGCGGCGTCGCGCGATCTGACGTACAGCGCTGCGTCGTCGCAGAACCGCGACAACGACCCGGTCCATTCCGGGTAAACCACAGCCCTCACCTGGCGCGGATTCGGATCCGTTTCTCTCGTCGGAAATTTTTCGCGCAGCTAGAATCCGGGCACTTCCATCAGGAGGGTTCGTCATGGTGACTACGCGGGTGTCGCTTTTCACGTTGTCCGTCGTCGCCCCGGCCGTGTTGGCTTCGACGTCTTACGCATTCACCAACTCTTACTTCGATCAGGACCTGCGAGGATGGGATTTGTCACCTGCCGCAAGCTGGTCGCCGGAGGACTCCGACGGATCGGAAATCTCCGGCTCTGTCCAGTTCGAGCTCGACAGCGTCACGACGGCGGCAATCAGCCAGTGCATTGCGGTCGACGGCGGCGACACGTACGAATACGGCGTCGATGTGCTGCTCGACATTCCGAACAATGCCGGGGGCCGGGCCGGCCTCGTCGTCGTGTGGACGAGCGATGCCGGATGCGAGAACGAGCTCCCGGGAATTCCGCCGAGCACGTCCGCAACAAGCGCAACGCAGTGGAAACTGACGGGTGGTTCCGCGACGTCGCCGCTCGACGCAGTTGCAGCGCGCATCGAGCTGCGTGCAACCAAGACCGGCGGCGGCCCCAGTGCGAAAATCACCGCCAACCTGGATGACCCGTTCTTCTATCCGATCGGAATCTCGCCGGCCGGACAATGTGCGGATCCGGCCGAGCCGTTTCATCTGGTCACGGTAGCCGATGCGCTGTTCGTGCTGCGCACCGCGGTCGCCATCCAGAGCTGCGATCCGTGCCGGTGCGACGCTGACGGCGTCAATGGAGCGACCACGAACGACGCGCTGTCGGTGCTGCGTTACGCGGTGGGTAACGAGGTGACTTTGAACTGCCCCGCTTGTTCCTGATCGACGTGAAGAGCCGGTATTGAAATAGCGCTCTTTCGCCCCATCCGCCGGATCACTTCGACGGCGCACCGGCAGCGTCTAGCAGCAGGGCTGACACACAAGCTGCACGTTGAGTCCGACCGCGTGCCGCAGCACGGCCAGCGCGTCGCTCGCGACGATGCCGCCCGACGCATCGACGTCGCACGTGCAAACCAGGCAGCTTCCGGTTCCAACCGCAGTACGCAGCGCGACCAGTGCGTCGCTTGCGGTTATTCCCGCGGGTTTCGCAGGATCGCCGCACTCGTCGAACGGCTTGTCCGAGATCGAAACGTCGACGGAGAAACTTCCCGAATTGTTGTACCAGCCCTCGCCGTCGACCGTGCCGAGAAAGAGCCGCGTGGCGCCGGCGGGAACGATGAACGACTGCTGCTCGCCGTTGAACAGGCCCGCGTTGCTGTCGGATGTGAGGCCGTCACCGACGAAGAACATCTGGCCGATCCCGGGAGCCAACCATGCAAAGCCCAGTCCGGACTGAAAGCTGATCGGCGTGGGTGTCGGCGATCCGGTCGGCGAATCCGGACCGAGAAAGACTCCGACCAGGGCATCCACACGGACGTTCAGGGCCGGCGCAATCCCATCGTTGTAGTTCAACAGGCTGAATGCGCCCTCGCCGTCCGGATTGTTGCCGGTCACCGGGACTCCGGCGAAGTTTACCTTTCCCGTGGCGGAGAAGTTGAGCACGTCGCATGGCGAGAAGTCGGTTTCGGTGACCGCGGCCGGAGAGGACTGTGGCACCGAGTCGCCGCCGCAGCATGCGTAGCCGTCGGCGCGACCTGCGAGGTTTGGATTGGAGGACCCGGGAACAGTCGTCACCGCAGCAGCGATGCTCGCCTGCAGCAGCAGCGACAACGAAACGGCGTGGACGGCGATTGTGTTTTGCATATGCATCCCCATCGCCTGCCGGCGATTGCGCGAGGCGACGACGATGCGTCGCGCTTCAGGGCGTAAAGTGGCAGCCGGCTTTTTCGTCGGTCCGGCGCATCCCGCGTGGCGAGCGTCATCTCTACCAGTTTCGGGAGGGATGGGCAGGAGCGGCCGCGTCACGCTGGCGTGTCATCGCGCAATCTGAAACGCTCCCCGCCGGATGAGCAAGGACCACGCGAAGGGCGCGCGCCGCAAGCGGCCGCGCCACAAGAAACCCGATCCGGCTGCCTCCGGTGAGTTGACGATGCTGTCGGGTCTGGCGGCAATGACCGGAGATGCGGCCGGCAGCGCAATCGACTTCTTCCTCAAAGTGACCGGCGATCCGCTCAAGCTTCGGCCGCTTCTGCAGGGGCCGGCGCATCCGGGGAAGCTCGCTCGCGAAGCCGGCAACTACGTTCGCGAGCTTCGTGAGCTGGCGGGTCTTACGATCTCCGATCTCGCGCGCGCTCTCGAGCTGCGCGATTCGTCCTATCTCGAAGCCGTCGAAGCGGGAGCGCAGACGCTTTCGTTTGATCTGGTGCTTCGCATCTCGGCCATCGTCGCACGCAACGATCCTCTGCCGACGATCCTCAAGCTTACCCGGACAAGCAACCCCGCGGTCGCGAAGTTTCTCGAAGACTGGGGGGCCGGGCGCCTGCCGCTGCAGATCGAGCGCGAGCGCCTGTTCGTGAACCTACTGCGCGGCAACGACGAAGCGCGCGAGCTGACCGATGAAAGCTTCGAGCAGGTGCTGGTCTTCACGAAGGGCGCGCTCGACAGCGCCGTCGCGCTCGCGGCCGAGTTCGAACACAAGAAGTAGTCCGCCGCGGCCCTCGTCGTATCGGACAGCGTCAGGCCTGCGCTTCCCCGATCGCAGTCTGCACCGACTCGGCGTGCCCCTTGGCCTGCACCTTCTTCCAGTGACGCACGACCTTGCCGGCCGGATCGATCAGCACGGTCGATCGGATCACGCCGATCGTCTTCTTCCCGTACATGTTCTTCTCGCCCCACGCGCCGTACTTCTCCATCGTCTGGTGCGCAGGATCCGACAGCAGCGTGATCTTGAGCTTGTGCTTCGCGATGAACTTGCGATGGCTTTCCTCACTGTCGCCGCTGCAGCCGAGCACGACCGCATCGAGCTTGCCGAACTGGCGAATGCCGGCCGTGAACTCGCACGCCTGGATCGTGCAGCCGGGCGTGTCGTCCTTCGGATAGAAATAAAGAACGACCCATTGCCCGGCGTAATCCGACAGGCGGCGGGTCTGGCCATCCTGGTCTTTCAGTGCGAACGCGGGGGCTTTCTTTCCGACTTCGATCACGGGGCGACTCCTTCAGGGTGAAATATGGCAGCACCCGACAGCGCCGAAGCAATGGTTGCTGCTGGCAGGCGCGACGTCTGTCATCGTCGTGCCATGGCGGACTACCGGGCAATCGTTCCCAACACCAAGGCGCGCCGTGCGCGGAACGCGCGACCGGCATCTTTCGTTTCTGCAGGCGCTCTTTTGTGTCTGGCGATCGCGGGCTCGACGAATGCCGCGGGACTTCCGCGCAACTGGCCGATGGCGCCGGCCGAGCTCGAAAAACGCCTCGGCGAGCAGGACATCGAAATCCGCGAGGCCAAGCCTGCCGGCAGCGGCGTGACCGGCGCCTGGAAGCTCGCGATCGCTTTTTCCGACGGCAAGACGCTGCAGGCGAAGTGGAAGTCTGCCCCGCCGGAAACCGCCGACGGCTGGAACAATTCGCCGCGCAGAGAGCTCGCCACTTACGAAATCCAGCGATGGCTCTTCGATGAAAACGACTATGTGGTTCCGACGATCGAGCCCCGCTGCTTTGCGCTGGAGAAGATCCGTTCCTTTCAAGCCGATTCGAAGCCGACGCTTGCGGGCTCGTCTTGCGTGCTCGGCACCGTCGCCGTCTGGCTCGAGGACGTGACGGCGCCGAAAGACGCGTACGACAAGAAGCGCTTCCGCAGTGATCCGCTTTACGCCCGCTACCTGGCCGATCTGAACGTACTGACCTATGTGATCGGTCATCGCGACGGTCATCAGGGAAACATCCTGGTGTCCACCGACGCGAGCGACCCGCGCTCGTATGCGGTCGACAACGGCATGGCGTTCGACCTGCTTCCGTGGAACCTGAACGTGAACAACTGGTTCCGGATCCGTGTGCCATGGCTTCGCCGCGAGACAGTCGATCGCCTGCGCAAGGTGGACAAGAAGACGATCCGCGCGCTGGCCGTCGTCGCCGAGCTCGAGGTCGACAACGCCGGCATGCTGCACGTCGTTGCGCCCGAAGCACCTTTCGAGCCGGAGATCGAGGACGGCTTCGCACGGCGCGGCAACCGCATTCAGCTCGGCCTCGGCAGTCATGAAATTCACGAAGTGGAAGAGCGCGTCGAGAAGCTGATCCGAAAGGTGGATTCCGGCAGGCAACCGGTGCGGTGACGGCACCGCAGATGCAAACCGACCGCCGGCCCCGATGCGAACGCTCAGCCGAGCTGTTCGAGCATGGCCGCCATCTTCTGGTGCATCAGGTTGATCGCCTTCAGCGGACGCAGCATCACCTTGAACTCGACGATCCTGCCGTCGTCGTTCCAGCGGATCATGTCGACGCCGTTTACGCGGATGCCGTCGACGGTCACCTCGAATTCGAGAACGGCGTCGCGGTTGCCGACGATTTCGCGAACGTAGCGGAACGTATCGTTGCCGAACGCATGGACAGCGGCGGTCAGGTACAGGAGCGTCAACGCCTGGCCTGCCTGCGGCGTGTGTACGATCGGAGAGAAGAATACGACGTCGTCGGCAAGCAGCGGAAGGATCCCGTCGCTGTTCTTCGTTTTTACGAGCTCGTGCCAGGCGGCCAATGGGGAGTTGCTCATGGCGCGGATCATTTCCCGGACGCGGCGGCGAAGGAAGAACCCGTCGTCCGGTCGAAATAACGCTGCAGCCGCCGCGGCAGATCCTCGGGCGCAGCGCCGGCGGGCAGAGAATCGGCAGGGGCTGCGCTGACGGTGTTCCAGAACAACACCGGATCGTCGCCGATCCGCCCTGCGCGCGCGTCGGCAATCAGGCAGGCGAGGGCTTTGGCCGTATACGTGATGTCGAGATCGAGGCCTTCGTGCGCGCTCGCAAGCGCGCGGGCTTCCTCGCCGGCTTCGGTGACACGCGCATACAGCCCGCCGAAGAACTCGCTGCGCAGCTCGACATGGTCGGCAAAGCTGCCGACCTCGGGAAACGAAGCGTCGCTGGAGCGCAGAAGCCGCACGGTTTTCTGCCACAGCGACTGCGCGCGCGCCGGATTGACGAACCGCTCGTCGACGACCCGTACGCCGATGATGCGAACCGGCAGAGCGAGCGCAGCAAATCCGATGCCGAGCCCGACGACCGTACCGAGGCTTCCGGCCGCCGCGTAGATGCGGCGGGGCAGCGGCAGCAGCCCTTCGCCCGCCTGTGCGGCAAGCTCGAACGCCGCGTTGACGAATCCGATCGTGCCGAGCTCGGACGATCCGCCAGGCGCAATCACGAACGGCATCGAGCCGTCGCGAACACGGCGCCGCACGAGCGTCAGCGCCGCTGCCGCCGCCAGAGCGACCTGCGACGGATACTCGTGGATCTCGGCGCCGACGGACGCACTGACGAGAAGGTTCTTTCGCAGGTACGCCGCGTTCTCCTGCGGAAGCAGCATCGAGATGCTGCCGAGGCCGATCCGCGCCGCGTGCACGGCAGTTGCGGTTGCGTGATTGGAACCCGCGTAACCGAACGTCATCACGGTTCGGGCGCCGCGCGCTGTTGCGGCGGCGAGCAGCAGCTCGAGCTTGCGAACCTTGTTTCCGCCGTAGTGCGCGCTGCTGAGACCGTCGTCTTTCAGCCACAGCTGGCGGACATCGATGGCATTGCCGAGATGCGCGAGCAGCCGCACGGGCGTCGGCAGATCGGCGAGCTCCACGAGCGGGATCCGTTCGCCGAGACGCGCAAAGCGCTCGAACAGCGGCCGCCATCGACCGTTGAAAACATGTTCAGTGCTCACGGCGTAAGGCTATCCGCCCGTGCGCGACGCGGGAAACCGCGACTTGTCCGGTTTTCGCGCCGGCGTGCCGGAACTTCCCCGACTTGCCCTTGCGCGAAGACCGCCCGCCGAGCCACACTCGGTCCTCGCGGAGGGGGATCTCATGCCAGTCATCTCGAAACGGATCGCGGTCGCCGCGATCCTTGCTGCTGTACTGTCTCCACCGGCGCATGCCGCCGATCGCTACGTTGCGCCAGGCGGAAACGACGCCGCCGACGGCATGACGCCCGCCGCCGCATGGGCGACGCTGCAGAAAGCCGCCGACACGGTCGTGCCCGGCGATACCGTGCACGTAGCCGACGGCAACTATGCGGGCTTCGACGTCCGCATAGTTGCGACAGCCGGCTCGCCGATCGAATTCGCTGCATCCGGGCCGAACGTGCACATCACCAGCGACAATCCGGAGACGCCCGACGGCATCAACATCGAGAACGCCGCGTACATCACGATCGACGGGTTCACGTCGAGCAACCGCACGCGCGCCGGCATCCGCGCCGCCGTCTCGCACCACATCACGGTGCGCAACTGCACGTGCGGCACCAATGGCCGCTGGGGAATCTTCACCGGTTTCGTCGACGACCTGCTGATCGAGAACAACGAGACGTTCGGCTCGATCGACGAACACGGAATCTACGTGTCCAACAGCGGCGACCGGCCGGTGATCCGCGGCAACCATTCGCACGACAACAACGCCAACGGCATCCACATGAACGGCGACGAATCGCAGGGAGGCGACGGAACCATCTCCGACGCGCTCGTCGAGAACAACGTGATTCACGGCAACGGCGTCGCGGGCGGCTCTGGAATCAACATGGACGGCGTCGTCACCAGCGTCGTGCGCAACAATCTGCTGTATGACAATCACGCAAGCGGCATCAGCCTGTACAGGATCGACGGTGCGACCGGAGCGACGGGCAATCTCGTCATCAACAACACGATCATCAACGCGTCCAACGGACGCTGGTGCATCAACATCAGCGGCGGATCGACGGGCAATACGATTCGTAACAACATCCTGTACAACTATCACTCGTTCCGCGGCGTGATCACGATCGATTCGTCGAGCCTCAGCGGCTTCACGTCCGACTACAATTCGCTGATGAACCGTTTCAGCACCGACGGCGGCGACACGGTGATCTCGCTGGCGACGTGGCAGGCGGCCGGGCGCGACGCGCATTCGTTCCTGGCAACGCCCACCGACCATTTCTTCAATCCGGCGAGCGATTTTCACCTGCTGCCGTCGTCGCCGGCGATCGACGCGGGTACCGCGACCGGCGCGCCGGGAACCGACATCGACGGCGGCGGCCGTCCGGTCGGCGGCGGATACGACATGGGTGCATACGAAGCCCAGCTCCCGAACTGCAACGACGGCAACATCGACGCCGGAGAGGTCTGCGGCGAGCCCGGTCTGCCGTCGTGCTCCGATCCGTGTACGGCGTGCCTCGGATGCATCTGCGCAGCGGCCGATCCGGTCTGCGGCGATCAGGCCATCTGCGGCAGCGAGCAGTGCGAGTCAGACGGCGACTGCACGGGCGGCCAGGTCTGCACGGGCTGTCAGTGCAGCAATGCGCCGCTCTGCGAAAGCGGAATCGAGCTCGAGCGCGCACGCGTCAAGGCGCGCGCGACTCCGCTGTACGTCAAGTTCTCCGCGGAAGTCGTCATCCCGAAACCGTGGGCCGGCATCGATCCGCCGGCGAGCGGAATCCATTTCCTGCTCGATTCGACATCCGGTGCGGGCGCATTCGATGCGCTGCTCCCCGGCGGCGCCGCATGGACCGTGAACGGGGCCGGCACCACATGGAAGTACAGCGACCGCGACGGAACGGTCGCGGGCGTCACCAAGGCCATCGTCAAGGATCGCAGCAGCTCGGAAGACGGACGCCTGCGCGTCACGATCAAGGCGAGGAGCGACTCCAGCGCGACGCTGCCCTCCGCGACGGCGGTTCGCACGTCGCTCGTACTCGGGAACACGGACGAATGCGGGGCCCTCGAATGGAACACCCCGGGAAGCTCGTCGCCCGTTTGCGAAGGATCGGCGGCAGCGCTCGACTGCCGCTGAGTGACCGCGCGGATCCTTCACGCGAGCGAAGCCGACTTCCCGGCCCGGACCCTCGTGTCGCCCGACAGGCGGCTCGATGCGACGTTCCTGCCGACGCTCAACATGCTGTGCACGTCGCTGGTGCACGACGGCGAGCAGCTTCTGCACCTTCGCGCCGGGATCGCGGCGTACGCCGAGCGCGCAAAGACCTGCGGCATCCCGTTCCTGCATCCGTGGGCCAACCGGTTGTCGGGCGACACGTACGAAGCCTGCGGTGCGCGAGTCGATCTCTCCACGGACGGCGAGGCCGGCGCGCGCGTCGCAAGGGATGCCAACGGTCTTCCCAATCACGGACTGCTCGGCGGCCGCACGCCCTGGGAGATCACGAGCGAGACATCGTCCGCGACCGCCGCGCTGCTTACCGCCCGCTTCCGTTTCGAATCGCCGGCGCTCCTCGCGAGCTTCCCGTTTCCACACGACGTGACGATGCGGATCTCGCTCTCGTCGGCCGAGCTTGCCGTCACGACCACGATCGAAGCGACCAGCGAGCGGCCGGTTCCGGTTTCGTTCGGGTATCATCCGTACTTCCAGCTGCCGGGAATCCGGCGCGAAAGCTGGATCGTCGAGCTGCCGGTGCGCCGGCGCCTGGTACTCGATGCGCGCTCGATTCCAACCGGTGAGATGGAGGACGTGACGATCCCGCGCGCGCCGCTCGCAGGTCGCACCTACGATGACGGATTCACCGGAATCATCCCTCCCGGTGTGTTCGCGATCGAAGGCGGCGGCAGGCGGATCGAGGTCGAGCTGGCCGAGGGCTATCCGTACGTGCAGATCTTCGCGCCGGCCGGCGCGGAATTTTTCTGCATCGAGCCGATGACGGCACCGGCCAACGCGCTTGGCGCAGGCAGGGGTTTTCCTGTTGCGGAGCGCGGCCGGCCGTTCGAAGCGACGTTCCGCGTGCGCGTTCTCGGCTGAACGGGCGACCCTGGCCCGTCAATTCCCGGCGTCGGGTCCCGCGCTCGCCGCGCTCACCGCCGGATTTGCACCGCAGGCCGCGGAGCACGAAACCGCGGCGTCGCCCGCGCGCACAAGGCCCGGGAACAGCATCATTTCCGTTGCCAGCATCGCCGCCGCGCCGGCAAGTCCGATCAACGCGGCCTGCCCCGCCGCCTTCCAGAGATTTTCCGCTTCGCTCACGTTCGTTGTTTTGCGCATCGCGCTCGTCCGCCCCCATTTCCTGTTTCGTTCGCCGCGCTCGCGAGTATCGCGCACGCGTCGAACCAATGCCGTTCGTTTTTTTCCAGTAAGAATCGGGCGATGGGCAAACAGCAAGACGCCATGCAGCAGAAAGCGCACGCAATCGGAAGATGCGCACACGTTTCGGTCGCAACGCAGCGGTCGAACTTTGCTGCGTTGCACTCCGCAAACGAGCGCAGGCCCGGTTTTCACGAAACCGGGCCTGCGCCGTCCAGGAAAATCTGATGAAGATCTCAGTCCGCGCGATCTTCGAATGAACCGGCTTCGGATACTGAAGCGGGCTCGCTGAACGTCGCCTGCCAGCACGCTCCGTCCTTGGCTCGGAGCTCGACGACGACCGGCTGCTCGGGCGGAAGTCCGCCGACCGACAGGAGCCCGCCGGTCGCGCTGGCGGTGATCTTCGCCTTGCCCTGCGCTCCGGCCCGGAGCGTCAGCTTGGCCGTGCTCTTGGTGCCGTCTTCGTCCTCGACGCGCCGGCTGAAGCCGTAACCCGAGCTGGTGCTGCGCCAGCAGGGTTTGCCGCCGCAGTCTTCGGCCGCGTCGTACTGGACGTACGCGACCGCCGTGCCCGACGCATCGAACACGCACAGCTCGTAGTCGGTTGTCGCCGCGGGGTCTCCGAAGTCGGCGACGTCGGTCTGCTCGCCCGCGAGCCATTTCCACGACAGCGAATCGTCCTCGGTGTCGTCTGCGTCGCTCAGCCGGACCTGGCCTTTGCCGGACTTCGTCGAGACGCGGCAGCCGGTTCGCGGCCCGCCCGAACACGGCGGCGGCGGCGGAGTAACCGTGATCGAGACGGTGGCCGGCTGCGATTCGCTCGTGCTGTCACCGACCACGTACGTGAACGAATCACTGCCGATGAATCCGGCGTTCGGCGTGTAAGTGACGGTCGCGGTGTCGGTGTTCGGCGTAGCCGCCGAGCATGCGAGGCCGGAGATCGCTCCGACCTGTCCGGATGCCGGCGGATCGACGATGCGGAACGTGAGCTCGCAGGTGTCGAGGTCCGCCCCGGCGAGCACGACATCGGCCGGCTTGTTCTGCTGCGTGGTCGCGCTGGCGTCCGATGCCTGCGGCGGCACGCTGACGGGCGCGCTCGCCAGATCGATCGCAACGGTCTGCAGCGGAATGCGCACGTTGTCGCCATATGCCTGGCCGATATTGGTAGGCTCGGAGGTCGGCACGGCGAACTGCCACTGCATCGCGTCGATTTCGGTGACGGTCTCCGGCGTGAAGACGTTGTCGGTATCGCCGGTGACGAAATAGTGAATGCCGTGCGCGCCCCACGCGCCCTGCTTCTGCGAGCACGCGAGCTGATCGTACGGCGTGCCGCCGGCAAGGGCCGAGTATCCGTCCTTCACGCGCTGGTCGGTGCTGGCTTCGCCGGGCCACGGCCGCGGAACCGGATCATCGCCGGTGCCGTCGTCGAGGCACGCGTCGTCGCGGTAGTACGGCACCACCGCCGAGTTCACCAGCGTCGTCGCGCCCTTCATCTCGATGATGTAGACGAGCGAGCCCGCATCGCCGGCGCCGGAGACCTCTTCCCAGTTCAGCAGGGCGGACGGAATGTTGAACGACGGATCCGGAAGGTCGAAGAACGCCGGCTGGCCGTTCACCGCGTCGATGTTGCCGGTGTCGTCGTTGACGCCGTCGATGTCGACCCCGTCGGTCTTCAGCGTGTTGTAGTACTTTACCGCGACGCCGTGGTTGTAATCCCACGACGTGTACAGGCCGTCGGGAGGTATCGGATGCACGCGCACGTGGTATCGGTACGTGACGGCGTCGCGGTAAAAGGTTTCGGTGTTGGTCACGTTGGTGCCGGAGTCGGCGCCCCAGATCTCGCGGATCGCGCGCACCGGACCCATCCGTTCACCGAGCAGCGCGGAGTTGGCTTCCCAGTTGACCTGCTCGTCTTCGAAACCGACGACGGAGATCGTCGAGTCGGGCGATTGCTGGAATGCGCGGCCCTTCCAGCGGTCGATCAGGTCGGGACCGTAGTCTCCCGGTGCGTCGGGCTTGGCGATCCGCATGCCGCGGATCATCCAGCGGCCGCTCGCGCGGAACTGATACTTGTCTGTGCTGACGGTTACGCCGTCGCGCGGGAAGCGGTCGGTCGACGCGCGCGGCACCAGGCCGCCGTCGCAGACCGTGCCGGAAAGGTTCGGGCCATAACCGGTGTTGCTCGAGCCGATTTTTTCCGGATCGTCGTCGGCGAAGTCGTACCGGTCGATCCACTCGTCCGCGTTGGCGTCTCTGGCGTAGTCGACGAGCCCGTTGTCGCTCGTGAACGTCGAGCCGCCGGGACGAACGGCGAGATATACGAAGTGCGGCGAGCTCGGCGCGAGCGGATCGATGACGGCAACCGCGTGCACCGAGGAGACGTCGGGAGGAAACGAAGCTCCGACCGGCGCGACGTCGCCTGCGTCGGACGCCATGAAGACGATCTCGTCGTCGTCGTCGAGCATGCCGGCGGGATCCGGCGTTGCCGTCTCACCTTCCGGATACTCCGCAGAGCAGACGCCGGAGACTTTCTTCCAGCTCTCGACATCCCACGCGTAGCTGAATTCCTTGTCGGTACCGGAGTAGAGGCCGAAGTCCGAATTGATGTTCGACAGGCAGTACGGCATCACCTCGTCGACCTGTACCGGGATTTCTTCGAACGAGGAGCCATTCCAGCGAAACGCCGCGATGTCCTGCGGCACAACGCCCGCGCGAACGTCGGGAGGAACGACCGCCGTGCCGCTATGCGCGTTGCGGTCGCCGATCAGTGCGCCGTACGGCCAGGGCATGCAGACGATGGTGGCGGCGAGGTGAGACCATGAAGGAAGGTCGGCGCCAGTCAGTATGACCGGCGCCGACCCTCTTTCGGCCGAGGTTGGGGGAGGGGGCACCTGGGCCGAAACTTTTGGGACCGTTACCAGACCGAGAATCGCCATCGCCACTAGCGGCGGAGAAAACTTCGTCATCGAACGGCCCTCCCGGAAACGCGGACGTTTTGTCTGGGACAGAACCTATACTTACCCCGGTGTCAGCATCAATACGGTTCCAGAAAAAAGTTTACTTTCATGTCAGTAGTACGCAGCCGGGTGTGGCAAGCGTTGACCTTTCGAGTAAACACTCTAAGAGTCTGGACTCATGCAGTACGATGTTTCGGACCTTGCGGCGGCGGCCGGGATCTCGGTCGATACGCTGCGTTTCTATCAGTCTGGCGGGCTCTTACAGCCTCCGGCACGGTCCGGGCGAAAGGCCGTTTACACTCCGGAGCATCTCGACCGGCTGCGCCTGATCCGATCGATGGCGTCGAAAGGCCTGTCACTCAAGGCCATCCGGCTGCTGCTCGATCGCGAGTCCGGACCGGCCGCCAGCGACACTGCGCTGCTGGCCGCGCTCGAAGAAGAGACCGATGGACCCGCTTACTCAGGAGACGAGCTCGCCCGCCAGCTCGGCGTGCCCCCGGCCCTCATCCGTTCGGTCGAGGAGGCCGGCCTGGCCGAGGGCCAGGAGACCGACGACGGCAAGCGCCGCTACACCGAAGGTGACCTGGCCGCGGCCCGCGGCGCGATCCGGCTGCTGAGCTACGGATTCCCGCTGACGAAGCTGCTCGCGCTGGCCGTCCGGCACGACCGCGCGATCCGCAAGACCTGCGACAGCGCCATCGACCTGTTCGACGATTACGTCCGCAAGAAGCGCGGCGCGGACGCGTCCGCCGACGGCGGGGAAAACGGCGAGCAGGTGGCCGCAGCGTTCCGCGAGCTGCTCCCGCTGGTCACCGCGGTCGTCGCCCATCATTTCCAGCGCGTGCTCGTCAACCAGGCGCTTCGCCGCCTCAAGAAAAAGGGCGACGCGACGACGCTGTCGTATGCGCTCAAAGTCGCCGCGCGCACCAAGCTCAAGGTCAGTTGGCAGTGACGCTTCCCTCGCCCGCCGAAAAAGCCGCCGTCGTCGAAGCGATGTTCGACCGCATCGCGCCGCATTACGACCGCATGAACCGCTTGCTGACGTTCGGCCTCGACCAGAAATGGCGTCGCCGCGCGCTCGACAGGATCGGCGTCGGCGCCGATGACCTCGTGCTCGACGTCGCCTGCGGCACGGGAGACTTCGCCGAGATGTGCCTGGCCCGCGGCGCCGGCGTGGTCGCAACCGACTACGCGGCGCGCATGCTCGATCACGCGTCGCTTCGCGGCCTTGCCGGCCTGCTCGTGCGCGGCGATGCGATGCGGCTTCCGATTCGCAGCGGCGCATTCGATGCCGTCGTCTGCGGATTCGCGCTTCGCAACTTCGCGTCGCTCGCGCCGGCGTTTGGCGAAATGGCGCGCGTGCTGCGGCCGGGCGGCCGGCTCGCGATCGTCGAAGTGGACCGCCCGGAGAACGCCGCGATCCGTCTCGGGCATTCCGTGTATTTCGATCGCGTCGTGCCGCTCGTCGGCAGCCTGCTCGCCGATCGCAAGGCGTACTCGTACCTTCCGGAATCGGCCGTCTACCTTCCGCCGTGGCCGACGATGCGGACGATGCTCGCCGATGCCGGCTTCGCCGCCGTCGACCGAGAGAGCGCAATGCTCGGCGCCGTGCAGATCGTGACCGCCGTGCGCGTCGAGCAGGTTCAATGAGCCATCAGGCGAACACCAGAGTGGTCCGCCAGGCGAACATCAGGGTGATCCGTCAGGCGAACCTCAGAGTGAGCCGTCAGGCGAACTTAAAATGATCAGCCGTCCCCTGCGCATCCGCCGCGAGCTGCTCGCCGAGACCGCGACCCGCGATCCGCTCGACGCCATCGAGCTCGCGCCCGGCGAACCGGCGTTCTACTGGCGATCGGACGAGCGCGATGTCGAGATTGCTGCGCTCGGCGCAGTTGCCGTCGTCGAGTCGTCCGGACGCACGCGCTTCCGGGACGCCATTGCACAGCTCGAGTCGCTGCGCGCGACCATCGACGACGTCGACGGCGACTGGCCGCTTGCCGTCGGCGGGTTTGCGTTCGACGATGCCGCGCCCGGTCCGACATGGACGGGATTCCCGCCGCTGCGGCTGTTCGTGCCGCGCATGCTGTGGGTGCGGCGCGGCGCAGTCACCAGGATGATCGTCGCTTATGCGGCCGGCCGTGCGCAGACGCCGGCGTCGCTGCTCGCCTGCAACGGCGTCTCTCCTTGCGATGGCCGTTCCACGAGCTTCGCCGCCGCAGACGAGCCGGCAAGCGACTGGCATCGTCGCGTGAGCTCGGCAGTGGATGCGATTCGCGCCGGCGAGATCGAGAAGGTCGTGCTTGCACGTCGTCATACCGCCCGCTGCCGCGCGCCGATCGCGCTCCTCGTGCGTGCGCTCGCCGAGGCAAGACCGTCCTGCTTTACGTTCCTCGTGCGCTGGAACGGCCGCGCGTTTGCCGGTTCGAGCCCGGAGCGCCTGCTGCGTCTCGACCAGGGCCGCATCGACGCCGATGCTCTGGCGGGAAGCGCCGGTCGCGGCCACAGTGCCGCGCACGACGAAGCCCTCGCACGCGAGCTTCTCGCGTCACCGAAAGACCAGCGCGAGCATCGCATCGTCTCCGATGCGATCCGCGATGCGCTCGCGCCGTTCGCGTGCGAGATCGATGTCCCGGAGCAGCCGGTCGTTCAGCGGCTGCCGGAAGCGCATCACCTTCACACGCCGATCCGGGCGCGACTCGCACCCGGAAAAACGTCGCACCTGCTTTCGATTGCCGAGCGGCTGCATCCGACGCCCGCGGTCTGCGGCGCTCCGCGCGAGGATGCATGCCGGCGGCTCGCAGCCGAGGAGCCGGATCGCGGCTGGTACGGCGGCGGCATCGGCTGGATTGGCGCATCCGGAGACGGAGAGCTGGCCGTTGCGCTTCGCGCCGCGCTCATCGACGCCGACGCCGCACACGTCTGGGCCGGAGCCGGCATCGTCGAAGGCTCCTCACCCGAACGCGAGTTCGACGAAACCGAACGCAAGATGGCCAGCATCCTCCCGTACTTCGAACGCGGGACCAATGAATGCGCAGCATGAACATCAAGTGCCCAATGCGCAGCACGAACGTCCGAGGGCAATGCGCGGCATGAGCGTCTCGCTTTTTACCGCGCGCGTTCTCGTCGACGAGCTCCTCCGCGGCGGCGTCCGCGACGTGTGCATCGCACCGGGCTCGCGCTCGACATCGCTCGCTCTTGCCATGTCCGAGCAGTCGGAGCTCCGCTCGCACGTGCTGACCGACGAACGCAGCATGGGATTCTTCGCGCTCGGCATCGCGCGCGCGACGGCTGCACCGGTCGCCGTCGTGACGACGTCCGGAACCGCCGCTGCCAATCTGCTGCCGGCGGTCTGCGAATCGTCGCTCGGCGGCGGCGCGCTCGTTTTGCTGACCGCTGACCGGCCGCCCGAGCTTCGCGATTGCGCAGCGCCGCAGACCATCGACCAGTGCGGTCTGTTCGGCAGCCACGCGCGCTGGAGCTCGGACGTTCCGACGCTCGGCGAGACCGTGGAAGCCGCGCGCGTGCTGCGTTCGATCGCGTCGCGCGCGATCTGGTCAGCGAGGTCCGGAGCCGGGGGCCCTGTGCATCTGAACGTGCCGCTGCGCGAGCCGTTCACGGATCTCAGCTTCCCGTCGCGCGAACGCTATCCGGTCGCCGCACGCGACGGAGGCCGGCCGTTCACGAGCGTCTGCGGTCGCGTGTGTCCGGATACCGGCGAGCTCGATGCGATCGCGAGAGTGATGTCGACTGCGCGGCGCGGCGTCATCGTGTGCGCCGGCCCGGAGCTTCCGGCCGCCGAGATTGCGGCGCTTGCCGTCCGGCTCGGCTGGCCAATCGTTGCCGATCCGATGAGCGGGCTGCGCTTCGGCGCGCACGATCGCTCGCACGTGGTCGATGGCTGCGAGCCGCTGTTGCGCGACGAATCGCTGCGCGCGATGCTGCTACCCGACTGCATCCTTCGCTTCGGGCTGACGCCGGCGCCGCGGAGCCTTCAGCGCTGGCTCGAAGATGCGTGGCCTGCCGAGCATTTCGTCGTCACTCCGGATGCCGATGCGTGGCCGGATCCGTTTCGCGCGGCCAGCACGGTCGTGCGCTCCGGCCCGCGCGAATTTGCGGCCGGCCTTTCGAGCAGCCTTGCGGCACTCGCACCAGTCGCCGGCGGCGTCGCAATCGACGATGGCGGCCGCAGCGAATGGCTCGAACGCTGGAGGTCGCTCTCGCGCATTGCATCCGCTGCTCTCGATCACGCGTTCGTCCGCGAATCGGTACTGTTCGACGGCGTCGTGCTGCGTTCGGTCGTTTCCGTCCTGTCGGAGGCGGCCGCCAAAACCGGCGGCGCGAACCTCGTGATCGGCAACAGCATGCCGGTCCGCGATGCAGACGCGTTTGTCGTCTCGTCCGGCGTGCGCCTGCGCGTCCATGCCAGCCGCGGAGCAAGCGGGATCGACGGTGTGCTGTCGACCGCCTTGGGAATCGCCGCGGCTTCCAGCGACCCGACCGTGCTCGTGATCGGCGACGTCAGCCTGCTGCACGACGCGGCCGCTCTCGCGTTCGGCGCGCGCGAACGAATTCCGCTGCTGGTCGTCGTCGTCAACAACGACGGTGGCGGGATCTTCTCCTTCCTCCCGCTGCGCGAGCAACTCGAGGCGAGCTCCGACCGGACGGGCGTGTTCGAGCGCATGTTCACGACTCCGCACGGCACCGACTTCGAGCGCGTGAGCGGGCTCGGCGCGCAGTTCTTCGAGCGCGTCACCACACGCGATGCACTCGACGCGTCGCTCGCTCGCGGCGTTGCCGCAGCCGCCTGCGGTCCCGCCCTCGTCGAGGTCCGGACGGACGGCGATGCAGGCCGAACCGCTCATCTCGCCATCGTATCGTCCGTGCAGCGCGCGGCTCTCGAAGAGCTCGAACGCGCCGCGCGGACGTGCACATCCGACAGACAGCCGGGCCCGTCCCGCTGCAATGACGCGAATACCGGGACCGTCCCGTTTCCCGCAGGAGAATGATGGCAGAGACCGATCCTCAAAAATCCCAAGATGCCGGCGCCGACATTCCCGTGCTGATGCTGCATGGATTTCTCGGCTGCAAGGATGACTGGCACGCGATCGCGTCGAAGCTCCAGAGCGGTCGGCGCGTGGCGGTGTTCGATCTTCCCGGGCACGGCCCGGCGGCCGAAGCACGCGAAGACGCCGACTGCAGCATGGATTCGGCGTGCCACCGCATCGAAGCGGTCCTCGAAGCGCTCGAATCGACGTCCGGCCACATCATCGGCTACTCGATGGGCGCGCGCATCGCGCTGTACTTCGCCGTCACGCGCCCGGGCTGCGTCGCATCGCTGATCCTCGAAAGCGGATCACTCGGAATCGAAGATGAGGCCGCGCGCGCCGCGCGTCGCCTCGAAGACGAAACCCGCGCGGCCAGCCTCACGCGCGGCGGTCTCGAGGCGTTCGTTGCCGCGTGGGAACAGCACCCGCTGTTCGCATCGCAGGCAGCGCTCCCAGACAAGGTTCGCGCCGACCAGCGCGCGCGCCGCCTGGCCGGCGATGCCGAAGCGCTTGCGCGAAGCATCCGCCATGCCGGAACCGGTGCGCAGCACTGGCTCGGAGATCACGTCCGCAAGATCACGGCGCCGGTGCTGCTGATCGCCGGCGCGCTCGACGATGCCTATGTCGCCATCGCGCGTGCGATGCAGCCGCTTTTCGCGCACGCCCACCTCGTGATCGTCGAGGGCGCCGGCCACAACGTCCACCTCGAAAAGCCCGACGAGTACCTCGCGATCGTCGACGAATTCCTCGCGCATCACGGTGCGGATGCGCACCACCACGCCCATGGAGAATGAATCGGACATGACCATCGCATGGCAGACCATCCGCCCGTACGAAGACATCACGTTCGCGAAAGCCGAAGGCATCGGCCGCGTCGCGATCAACCGGCCGGAAGTCCACAACGCGTTTCGCCCGCAGACGGTCATGGAGCTGCTGGATGCGTTCGCACGCGCGCGCGAGGACGAAGAGATCGGCGTCATCATCCTGACCGGCGAAGGCGGTAACGCGTTCTGCAGCGGCGGCGACCAGCGCGTGCGCGGCGACCAGGGCTATGTCGGCAAGGACGGCGTGCCGCGGCTGAACGTGCTCGACCTGCAGCGGCTGATCCGCAGCATTCCGAAGCCCGTGGTCGCGATGGTCGCAGGCTGGGCGATCGGCGGCGGTCACGTGCTGCACGTCGTCTGCGACCTGACGATCGCCGCCGACAACGCGCGCTTCGGTCAGACCGGTCCGCGCGTCGGCAGCTTCGACGGCGGCCTCGGCGCGTCTTATCTCGCGCGCATCGTCGGTCAGAAGAAAGCGCGCGAGATCTGGTACCTCTGCCGGCAGTACGATGCCGCCGAAGCGCTCGCGATGGGTCTCGTCAACACCGTCGTTCCGCTCGCCGAGCTCGAGTCGACGACCGTCCAGTGGTGCCGCGAGATGCTCGAGCTGAGCCCGCTCGCGCTTCGCTGCCTCAAGTCGTCGTTCAACGCCGAGCTCGACGGCCAGATGGGAATCCAGGAGCTCGCCGGAAACGCCACGCTGATGTTCTACATGAGCGAGGAAGGCCAGGAGGGTCGCAACGCGTACGTCGAGAAGCGGCCGCCGGATTTCTCGAAGTTCCGGCGCCTGCCGTAGGTCGCGGGCCGCCCCGTACCGATGAACGCGACACGCGCACTCGCCGGCGGCCGCGCACGCTGGAAGCACTGGTGGCTCGCCGCGCGGCCGCGCACGCTCACGGCGAGCATCGTGCCGATCGTCGTGGGCCTCGCGCTCGCTCCGCCACGCAGCGCCGGAGATGCATGGATCGCAGCCGCGACCGTGCTGTCGGCGCTTGCGATCCAGGTCGGCGTCAATTTCGCGAACGACTGCTTCGATGCCGAAGCCGGCATCGATACCGACGCGCGGCTCGGGCCGACGCGCGCCGTGCAGGCAGGGCTGATCTCGGCGGCGGAGATGCGACGCGCGTTCGTCGTCGTGCTCGCGATCGCGGCGCTTCTCGGGATTCCACTCGTCGTGCGCGGCGGCATGCCCATTCTCGTGACCGGCGTCGCGTCGCTCGTCTGCGCGTGGGCGTACGCCGGCGGTCCGAGACCGCTCGCATCGCTCGGGCTCGGCGACGCGTTCGTGTTCCTGTTCTTCGGCGTCGTGCCGGTAGCCGGAACGGTCTGGCTGCAGCGGCTTGCCGTCGACGCGGGCGCGCTCGTCGCGTCCGTTCCGATTGCGCTGCTCGCGGCCGCGATCCTTGCGGTCAATAACCTGCGCGACATTCCGACCGATGCTGCGGCCGGCAAGCGGACGCTCGCGGTTCGCATCGGCGACCGCCGGACGCGCATCGAGTACCTGCTGCTGGTCGCGGCATCGATGGCGTGGCCGTTGCTGCTCCTTGCGCGCTTCGGACCGCCGATGCTCCTGCCGCTTGCTGCGGTGCCACTCGCGTGGCGCGCTGTGAACGGCGTTCGCACGCGGCACGGAGCAGCGCTCAACGCATCGCTCGCAGAGACCGCCCGGCTCCAGCTCGTTTTCGGCGCGCTGCTGGCTGCGGCGATCGCAGTGTCCGCGTGATCGCGATGCCGGATGCCACCGCGGAAACGCCGATGCGGTTTCGCGGCCGCATCGTCGATGCCGAGGTCCTGCGCAGCGAAGTGCCGCTTCGAAAGCCTCTGCAAGGTCGCGACCGCGTCGTGCGGGCACGGTCCGTCCGTGTGCTGCGGCTGCGCAGCGACGACGGCACCTGCGGGCTCGGCGAGGCCAGCGCCGTGACGTGGCTGTCGGCCGAACGCACCGACCGGACCGATTCGCAGCTCGACACACTGGTCCGCAGCATCTGCACCGGCAAGCCGCTCGCCGAAGACCTCGCGGCGAGCAGTTTCGTGCAGGCGAGCGCGTCGGCGGTGCGGTCGTCGCTCGCGACGGCACTCGTCGATATCGAAGCGCGGCGCTCGGGCCTGAGCGTGGCGCGTCTGCTCGGCGCTTGCGCGGATCGATGCCGGCTGCCGGTCAGCGCGCTGCTCGCTGCGGCCGCGCCGGTTGCGATGGCGAGCGAAGCTTCGCGCCTTGCTGCGCGCGGTTTCGATTGTTTCAAGATCAAGATCGGAGCGGACGATCTCGAGCTCGACGTGCGCCGTGTCAGCGCTGTGCGCGCTGCAATCGGCCCGCTCGCGTCGATCCGCCTCGATGCCAACGGCGCGTGGGGCGTGGGCGAAGCCGCGCATGCGCTCGATCGACTTGCCGGAAGCAGGCCCGAGCTCGTCGAGGAGCCGCTGCGGGATGCCGCCTGCGTCGCGGAGCTCGAGCGCTCATCGCTCGTCGCGCTCGACGAATCGATCGTGAAGATCCGTGACCTCGAGCGCGCGATCGGGCGGGGTGGTTTCCGCGTGCTCGTTCTCAAGCTCGAGCGCGTCGGAGGGCCGCTCGCCGCAATCGCGATGGCCGCCGTCGCCGAGCGCGCCGGCATCGACGTCGTCGTGACCGATTCGATCGAAGGGCCGGTCGGCCGCGCGGCGGCGCTTCACGTGGCAGCGGCGGTCGCCGACCGCAGCGGCAAGGCGGCCTCTGCGATCGGTCTCGGCGGTTTGTTCTTTCTCGACGACGGCGACGCGGCAACCGCAGCTGCCGACGTCCGCGGGCCCGGACTCGGCGTCGACGTCGCATGACGGCCGCTCTCAAGACGCCGTGGCTCGCGGATCGTGCGCGCGAGCGTCCGGACGACGTTGCGCTCTGCTGCGATGGCGAACGTATCTCGTGGTCATCGCTGGCGGCGCGCGCGGAATCGCTTGCAGAGGGCTTTTCGCGCCTCGGTGTCGGTCGCGGGGACATCGTGGCCGTGCGCAGCGCGCCGTCGCCCGAGATGGTCGCCGCGCTCCATGCCGTGCAGCGGCTCGGCGCCGCGATGCTGCCCGTCAATACCCGGCTCGCGCGGCCGGAAGCCGAACGGATCCTTTCGCATGCGCTGCCGCGACTGCTCGTCGATACGATTTCCGGCGAGAGAGCGGATCCCGGCGACGTCCGCGTTGTCGATTCTTTCGCCGACGTCGCGCGCGCCGGAGCGAGATCGTCCTGCGTACCGGCGCGCATCGACGGGGACGCCGCTCTTGCCGTCGTGTTTACGTCCGGAACGACCGGCGCGCCGAAGGGAGTCGTGCTGACAAACGCCAATTTCGCGGCGAGCGCCGACGGATCGCGCCGGCGGCTCGGTCATGGCGCCGGCGATACGTGGCTTGCCACGATGCCGCTCTTCCACGTCGGTGGGCTTTCGATCCTCGCGCGCTCCGCGCTCGAAGGAAGCACCGTGGTCCTGGAAGACGGATTCGATGCCGCACGCTGCGCCGCTGTCCTTACGCGCGGCGACGCGACGATGATTTCGCTCGTGCCGACGATGCTCCACCGCGTTCTCGAGCACACGTTCGACGTGTCGGCGCGCGTTCGCGCGGTGCTCGTCGGCGGTGCAGCACTGCCGGCCGTGCTCGCAAGGCGCGCACTCGACCGCGGCCTGCCGGTCGCCGCCACGTACGGCATGACCGAGGCATGCTCGCAGATCGCAACAGGCGAACCGGGCAGCATCTACGCGGCGCAGGGTAGGACCGGCAAGGCGCTCGACGGCGTGGATATCCGCATCGAGCCGATCGAGAACGGCGAGCACGCCGGCGGCTGGGGACAGATCCTCGTTCGCGGACCCGGCGTGGCACGCGGCTATCTGCGCAATCCGGCTGCGGACCGCGCGGCGTTCCGACGCGGCTGGCTCGCAACCGGCGACATCGGACGGCTCGGTGAAGATCGTGCGCTCGAGGTCTCCGGGCGGCTCGACGACCTGATCGTAAGCGGCGGAGAAAACGTCTCGCCGAACGAGGTCGAACGCGTGCTCGAAGAGCATCGCGACGTTGCCGAAAGCATGGTCATCGGAGAACCGGACGACGAGTGGGGTCAAAAAATCGTTGCGCTGGTCGTGCTCCGGCGTACGGGCGTACCGCCGCCTGAGGATGAAATCCGCGGCTGGTGCCGCGGCCGCCTCGCGGCCTACAAGATTCCGCGCGAAGTGCGCGTGGTCGGCGATCTTCCGCGCAACGCAACCGGCAAGCTGCTGCGAAAGCGCGCCTGATCGCTGCAGCGAGCCCGAACGTCAGAGCGCCGCAGCGCGCGTGAAGATCCAGTACGCGGACGCGGTCCCCATCGCGTAGACGGGAATTCGCGCGGTCCACGCCGGCAACGACCGCATCGCCGATGCCAGCGCAGCGAGCACGGCAAGCACAACGGCCACGAACGCGAGCTGCCCGATCTCGATTCCGACGTTGAACGAGACGAGCGCCAGCGGCACGTCGTTCGGCGGCAGGCCCGCTTCGCGCAGCGCACCGGCAAAGCCGAGACCGTGCAGGAGCCCGAACGTGAACGCCATTGCCCACGGACGACGCCGCAGCATCGTGCCTCCGGGCCGCGCAGGGCGCGCGAGCTCGACGGCAAGGATGTAGATCGTCAGCGCGATCAGGACCTCCACCGGCGCCTGCGGCACGGTGACGATCTGCAGGGCCGCAAGCGCAAGCGTGACCGAGTGCCCGAGCGTGAACGCCGTGATCGTCGCGAGCAGCAGCCGCGTGCCGCCGGCCAGCAGCAGCAGGCCGAACACGAACAGCAGGTGATCGATGCCGGTGGCGATATGCTCGATGCCGAGCCGCGCATAGTCGCGGAATACCGCCATGCGCGTCGGCTGCGCCGCGATGACGATGGTCGGATGATCCGCGCCCAGCACGCGGCGGTCGACCGCGCCCGAGCGAAGGCTCACGCGCAGCAGCGCGTCGGTGCTCTCGAGCCCCGCGATCCCGACGGTTCGTCCGACGATGCCGCCTTCGCAGTCGAGCACCCAGTGCGAGATCGTCGCGTCCTCTTCGTTGACGTCGGCGGCGGCGCTTTCCCGTTTGCACTCGGGCGGCAGGATCGGGACCAGGTCGAGGCCCGGAACTTTGGCGTTCGGCGCCTTCCACGTGACGTCGATCTTGCCGTCGGCGCGCTCGTCGAGCTCGAACAGCACCGGATCGAGCGCGTGCGCCGACGCGATGCGCGGACCGGCCGGGAGCGACATCACGGCGACGACGAGTGCCGCAACGACGCATCGCCATCCACGCTCGCCTGCGCGAGTCGGGAGCGCGCCAGTGCGGCGACGAGACGCCAGACGCTCAGCCATTTTTCTCTCCGCGCATCGCTGCCTCGTCGACCTCGATCGTATAAGCCGGCCGCACGCGCGCCAGGTACTCGGCGACGCGATGATCGCGGCGCGATGCCTCGAGGCTTTTCAGGACGCGGGATCGCACTTCGGCAAGCGCCGGAATGCGCGGGTCGAAGCGCTTCTCGATCCACACCAGATGCCAGCCGTATGCCGAGGCCACCGGCCCGCTCCACGTACCCTGGGGCAGCGAGAGCACCTGGTCGGCGAACGCCGCGCCGAAGAGCTTTTCGAGATCCTTGCGAGCCTGCGACGGAAGATCGGTGCCCATCACGAACGGATCGCCATGAAGTGACTTCGCGATCTCGACGCCATGCCCTGCAGCTTCGGCAGCTGCGGCTTGCGCGGCCTGCTCCGCAGCAGCGGCGCCGCGCCTGCCCTTGTCGAAGAACACGTGACGGAACGTCACGCGCGCGGCCTGTCCGTACTCGCTCTGATGCGCGGCGAACCAGTCGGCAATCTCCGCATCGGTGGGCTTCGGACCGGAGTGCCCGATGATCAGCCGCATCTTCTCGACGAGGATGCGGCGGACGACCGGATCCGACTTGTGAAGGCCCATCGCGAGCGCGCGCCGGTAGAGCGTCGTCACGTCCTCGCCGGCGTCTTCGCCGAGGTAGCGCATTTTCTGGACGAGCCGCCAGCCGATCGAGCGGTCGGCTTTGTCGAACCCCATCGCGATCGCCTCGCGAAACAGGATCTCCTCGTCGATGAGGTCCGCGACGAGCGCTCTGGTCTCGGATTCGGTCGGAGACGCGTGGTTGGCGAGGCGGTAGTCGCGCTGCAATCCGCGGATGCGGGTCGCGTCGATGACGAGCCGCCGCGATGCGGGCGATGCGACCGACGCATCGGACGCGACCGTCTCGAACCGGGTCGACGCGAAAAAACACAGCGCTCCGGCCACTGCAAAATGCAGGGCCGGAGCGCGGAGCAATCTTTGGAGGCGGGAGATCAGAATGCGACGGTAAGCTTCGGGGCCTCGTAGGTCCATTCCCTTACGGTCGTCGAGCTGTAATCGCCGCTCGTCAGATCGAGTGTCAGCGTCGTCGGTACGTCGGGGTCACGCTCGATGGCTGCCAGGTCGAGGTCTCCGGTCTTGACCTTGATCTTCGCCAGACCTTTCGAGACCTTGATCGACAGCCCCGTCACGCCGCCGTGCGTTCCTTCCTTGTCCTTGAGCTGGAAGAAGCCGGGCTTCTTGACGGTCATGGCTCCGGCCGGGATCACGGCGGTCCATACCGTCGCGTCGTCGCGCAGCGTCAGCGTGATGCCGTCGGCCGCGGGGTCGAGGCCGCCCGGCGACTCCGGAATGAACGCCTGGATCTGCAGGCGATCGTCGCCGCCGTCCTTGCCGAATTTTACCGCTGCCTTGGTGATGCCCAGCTGGTCCGGGTGGTACCAGATCGGCGATGCCACCGCGCGCTCCTGGATCGTCGTCGGAATGTGCGGATCGCAGCACTCGGCGTACGGATCTTCGGAATCGATCGGGCAAGTGACACCGAGCGTGTTGCACAGCCGCTTGCTCCAACGGCAGACGGGATCCTCGAGGACGCGCACGTAGTAGAACGCGTGAAGCTCCGGATCGAAATCGGGATCCTCCCAGACCGTGCACAGAGTCGGGAATCCGTTCGCGGAATTCGTTTCCTCGCAGGTGGCTTCGTTGACGCCGGCGCCGTTCTCGGGATTGCCGGCAATCTCGTAGACCTTCTCGAACGTCTCACCGTTGTCGATCCAGCCCTTGATCATCTGGATGTGCTGCAGCGGCGTGCCGGGACGCTCGACGGTTCCGTTGTCCATCATCGCCATGACCGCAAAGCGCGGCGACTCCTTGCCGAGGACCGGACCGATGTCGCCGCCCATCGGCTTGCCCTTGTCGTAACCTTCCGCGACGAAATTCTCGCCGTTGGTGCAGAGGTCGAGCGGGTAGCGTCCGGCGAACGAGCGCACGATCGGGCGCGTGCCGCTCGTCGAGTACGTCTCCTTGCGGCGCAGGGCCGCGAAGATCGCATCGCGCGAATTCTCTTCGGCCCACACGACCGAGAGGCCGCCGGGATTCGACTGGATCTTCGAAGGCGGAGTGGCTTCGGCCAGGATGAAGGCCGGCTCCGAGTCGGCGACGCCGCTGAAGCCGATCGAACCGTAGTCGATCTCGCTGACCGCACCCGGAACGCCGTTGTGCGTGTCGGTGCCTCCGACGAATCCGAGCTCGTACGGGTTCACGCCGGTGATGCCCTGGATGATCAGACCCTGCTTGAGGGCGCCGCGCGCATACGCGTACTGCGAGAATTCCTGGTTCCAGTTCGAAGGATCCTGCAGGAGAGTCGTGCGCGACAGTTTCTCGAAGCTGCACAGCTCGTCGCTGGTGCCGTCGACGCCGTCGCGGCACTCGGAGTCGCCCTTGACCTGGGTCAGCTCCATGACCGGCTCGAACGACGCACGCACCGCCGCCTGCGCAGCGGTCAGGCTCACGCCGTCGGATGTCTTTCGCGAGAACATCGCATCCTGCGCGATGTTCGAATTGTGCGGAATCGCCAGCACGTCGCAGTTGCCCGGCTGGTCGAGGCACTGGCTCTGGAGCTGCGCCCACAGGTCTTCCGCCTTCCACTGCTCGTAGTACGTGATCGGCAGCGCCGGAACCTCGGCATTGCGGAAGATGATGTTGCGGTGGAGGTTGTTGCCGTACGTGTTGCCGCTCCATTCGTACGCGACGAAGCTCGTGAACGAGCACGCGTCCGACCGGTCGTAGACCTCCTCGGCTGCATCCTGCGTGGCCTGCCAGATGATTCCGGCTTCGGTGCTGCAATTCGTATAACCGGGCGCGTCGCCGCAGATGTCCTGGAAGCGCCCCGGATTGGGAAGGCTCAGCGCCGTGAAGAACGAGATGAACGCCGCAGGCAGCGCATTGTCGGGATGGTACTCGTTGTCGAACGTGTCGCGCAGTCCGACGCAAAGCGGAGCGTTGTAGCCGGTTCCGTCGCCGTCGTATTCCGGATGCGGATCAAGGCAGATGCTCGACTCGCCGAAACCTTCGGCGTGATCGGTCACTGCAGTGAAATCGAGCGGCCGGTCGATGTGCGCGGTTCGCAGCGGATCGCCATTGGTATCGAACGGCGGGAGCCCTACGGTTCCGTCATCCGGAAATCCCGGATGATCTTTTCCGATCGCGAACCGGTATGCGTCGCGCGGGTCGTTGCGCGTGCGCGCGAGCACCGCATCGGCCGAATACTTGGTGTGCACGTGGGTGTCGCCAAAATATGGGTTGCGTAAAGCGTTGTGCTCGGCACAGTCTGCGCGAGTTTCGGTGCGCGACCAGTCCTGGACGGGCGGAGGCGGATCGGCAAACGACGTGACCGCCGGCGTGGCGGCCGTGGTTGCGATGACGAGCCCCGCGGCCATAAGTCGCCCCCAGCCGCGGCTGGTGTCCGCCGCGGAACGACAGGCCAAACGATGAATCTGCATGAGCATTTCCTCCCCGACTCCCGGTTTGCGAGCGCGCTGGGTTCTAACAGTTGTCAGCCTGCCTGACAATTGATAATCGACGCAACGATGAGTACCGCCGCAACGATCCTCGACCCCGAGAGCCCCGAAAGGAACCCGGTAAAAGAAGACGGCCGCGCCGTCCGTTCGGCGACGACGCGGCGCGCCGTGGCGGACGCGTACCTGAACCTGCTCAATTCCGGGGACATGCGGCCGACTGCCAAGGCCATTGCCGCGCAGGCCGGCGTTTCCGAGCGCGCGGTCTTCCGGCACTTCCAGGACATGGAAACCCTCCACAGCGAAGCAGCCACGCTGCAGATCCAGAGGGTGGGCAGGGACCTTCCGGACCCGGCGCCCGAATCCGGGCCGGTCGCCGACAGGGCTTCCCATCTGGCGCGGCGCTGGTGCACGCTCAACGAACGCGTGACTCCGGTTCGCCGCGTCGCCCTTCTTCACGAACCGTTCTCCGAGGAAGTCGCGCGCCGGCTTTCGTGGGTGCGCGCGCTCGCGCGCACCGAGCTCGAGAAAACGTTTGCCGGCGAAATTGCCGCGGTCAGCGAAGACGCGCGCACGGGCGTCGTCGCCGCTCTGTCGGCGACCGCATCGTGGGAGACGTGGAACGAGCTGCGCATCCGTCATGAGCTCGATTCCGAGCGTGCGACGCAGACCGTGACGTCGATGCTGCTCGCGATTCTGTCGTGCTTTCCCAGCGCGTGAGCGCGACTTCCCCGTCTTCCCGCCACTCGACACACCAGGCGACCTCACGATTCCGCTAAAGCGAGCACTGTTTACTTCATTTCCGGCGCTCGCTACGGTCCCGTCGCCGCGCGCCCGGGTTTGCATGAAATGCGCGCAGAATCTCCGGAGGTAGCCTTCCCATGGACATGTCCTTCACGCCAGAGCAGATCGCGTTTCGCGACGAAGTCCGGCGTTTCATCTCCGAAGCCATGCCGCCCGAGCTGCGGCACAAGGCCGAGAACGGCGGCCACTACGAGCACGAAGACACGCTGCGCTGGCACCGGATTCTTTACGAGAAGGGATGGGCTGCGCCGCACTGGCCGAAGGAAGTCGGTGGCACCGGCTGGGACGTCGGCCAGCGCCACATTTTCAGCGAGGAGCTGACGCGCGCGAACGCGCCGTCGCTCTCGCCGTTCGGCCTGACCATGGTCGGACCGCTGATCATCCAGTTCGGAACCGACGAGCAGAAGAAGCGCTTTCTGCCGAAAATCCTCTCCGGCGAAGAGATCTGGTGCCAGGGGTACAGCGAGCCGAATTCGGGCTCCGACCTGGCAAGCCTCCAGCTTCGTGCCGAAAAGGACGGCGACGACTACGTCCTGAACGGACAGAAGACGTGGACGACCTATGCGCAGTACGCGCACTGGATCTTCGTGCTCGCGCGCACCAACTCGAACGGCAAGCAGCAGGAAGGAATTTCGTTCCTGCTCGCCGACATCAGGAATACGCCCGGCATCGAAGTGAAGCCGTTCCTCACGATCGGCGGCACGCCGGCATTCTCCGAAACGTGGTTCGATAACGCGCGCGTGCCGCAGGCCAACCGCGTCGGTCCGGAAAACCAGGGCTGGACGATGGCGAAGGCCCTGCTCGGCCATGAGCGGACCTCGATCGGCGGCGTTGCCGAATCGGCCAGACTGCTGCGGCTGATCCGTCGCATCGCGCGCGACACTCCGGTCCGCGGAAAGACGCTGATGGACGACGACGCGTTTCGGCGCCGTCTCGCAAAACTCGAGATCCGTCAGCGCACCGTCGGCATGGCGAACCTTCGCACGCTCGCGTCCGCTCAGCTTGGACATGCTCCCGGCCCGGAGAGCTCGATCCTGAAAATCGCCGGCACCGAGCTCCAGCAGGAGCTCTCGGAGCTCGCGATGGATGCGATGGGCCACAACGCGCTCGGCTGGTTCGATTCGCCGACCGAAGCGATGCCCGAATACCAGCTGTGGATGGCTTCGAACTTCAACTACCTGCGCGCCGCGACGATCTACGGCGGCTCCAACGAAATCCAGAAAAACATCATCGCCAAGATGATCCTCGGCCTGCCGCAGAGCTGAAAAACCAAACACGATGAACTTCGAGCTGACTGACGAACAGAAGATGATGGTCGATGCCGTGCGGCGCTTTGTCGACAACGACTCGCCGATTTCGCGGTTTCGCAATCTACGCACTACCGAAGCGGGCTACGAAGCAAAAACCTGGAAGGCGATGGCCGACTACGGATGGCTCGCCGTCGCGTTTCCCGAAGAGCAGGGCGGCTACGGCGGAAACTTCGTCGACGTCGCGCTGATTCTCGAGCAGCTCGGACGCGGCCTCGTGCCGGAACCGTACATTGCCTCGGTCGTGCTGGCCGGCGGCCTCCTGTCGCGGCTCGGAACGCCGCAGCAGATCGAACGGTTTCTCGCTCCGATGCTCGAAGGACGCACCACGCTCGCGTTTGCATACGCCGAGCGGCAGGCGCGCTACGAAGCGGCCGACTGCCAGACCAAAGCCGTGAAATCTGCGTCAGGTTACACGCTGACCGGTGAAAAAGTCTGGGTGCTCAACGGGCACGCAGCCGATGCATTCGTCGTCGTCGCTCGTACGTCCGGTGGTCCGCGCGACGCTGCAGGGCTCTCGCTGTTCCTCGTCGATGGCGACGCGCCCGGTCTCGAGCGCGTGCGCGTCCACGGCATGGACGGTCAGTCGACGGGCCTCGTCCGGCTTTCCAGCGTCGAAGTCGGCGCCGACCGGCTGCTCGGAAGCGAAGGCCACGCGCTCGCGGACATCGAATGGGCGCTCGATCGCGGCGCGGCCGCGGCGTGCGCCGAAGCGCAGGGAGGCCTCGGCGCGCTGCTCGCGATGACCGTCGATTATCTCAAGCAGCGAAAACAGTTCGGCAAGGCGATCGGATCGTTCCAGGCGCTGCAGCATCGGGCAGCCGACATGTTCGCCGAAGTCGAGCTATGCCGCGGCATGATGATCTTTGCCGCCATCCACGCCGACTCGGGCGACGAGGCCGGGCGCAAGGCGGCGATCTCCGCGGCCAAGGTTCAGCTCCAGCAGGGCGGCTGGTTCGTGCAGGAAAACGCCGTGCAGCTTTTCGGCGGCATCGCGATCACCGATGAGCAGGACGTCGGACTCTACTTCAAACGCATCCGCGTGCTGCAGAGCCTGTTCGGCGACGCCGACTGGCACCTCGGCCGGTATGCGTCGCAGCCCGGATTCGACGGCGCGGCCGCCGGCTGATCACGCGACCGGACGCCGCTCCGCGACGATCGCGCACATCGCGTAAGATAGCGCACCCATCGCAAGCGCTGCCGACGAGCCGGCGAACACCATCGCGATCATGATCAGGCACGAGCCGACGACCGATGATGCGCCGTTGGCGCCCCACGCCCATGCAACTGCGGCCGGATTGCGTCGTCCGAGGCGTCGAACGCCGAGTGCGAGCGGCATGCCCATCGGAACACCGCACGCCGCGAGCAGGACCAGTGCGATCGCGAAGCGCGCGGGATCGGACAGGTCGAGCGTCGCGTGCAGAAGCGGAAACGCACCGACGGTGAGCGCAGCGAGCAGCGCCGCGGCGATCGCGCACGGAAGCCACGGCTCCGGATCGAGGCGGTCGGCGACAAGACTGCCCGCGCCGCTCGAAAGCAGCAGCGCCACGAGCGCTACGGCCAGCCCGTATGTCGGGTGACCGAGATACATCGACAACGCCTGGATGATCGGAACTTCGAGCGCCATGAATCCGAGGCCGAGGCCGCAGAAGTACGCGAGCTCGCGCATTCGCAGCGTAGCGATCTCGTTACCTGCATTCGCCGCGCCGCGACTCGCCCATGCGAGCGGCGCCAGGATCACGATGATGCTGCCGGCGATGCAGACGAGCAGCGCCACCAGCAGCATCACCGCCGACGACTGGTAGACGTTGCTCGTCATCCACTCGGTGCTCGATGCGTAGGACGACGCATTCAGTGGATTGAAGAACTGGAACAGGTACGGGCTCGCGTCCGTTACCGGCGTGACCAGATACGGGTACGTACGCTGGAAATCGGAAGGATCCGCCGCCAGCGCGAGCTGCTCGAACGGCGTCCCCGTCTTCAGGCCCGGCCCGTACAAAATGCTCCAGTGCCTCTTGCGCAGCGCCTGGTTCAGGCTCGCGACGTCCGCGTCGGAGAGCTCGCGGCGCGACATCGACAGATAACCCCAGACCCGTTTGTCTCCGAGCTTGGTCGCGTCGCCGAGCGGCGCGACCATGACGAGATGCCGCAGCGGATCGGCGACACCGAGGTCTTCGAGCGCAGCCTTCGCCGTCGCGAACAGGCGGAGATCTTCGCGCGGCGGATAGAACATCCACCTGGAGACGCTGAGGACGCCGTCGTCCGACAACGCGCGCCAGTAATCGGCAAACGCTTCCTTGGTGTAGAGGAAATTCTCCGTCAGCGCGTAGGCGCCGGCCGAGGTTGCGGCATACGTGTCGATCGCATGGATCACGATCATGTCGAAGCGGCGATCGCTCGAGCGCACCACGTGCCGGCCTTCGCCGAGCTGCGTTTCGACGCGCGGGTCGTAATAGAGATCCTTGTTGAGTGCGCGGTCGGCGCCGCGCGCCCACGAAAGAATCGTCGGGTTCAGATCGATAGCCAGCACCGACGATGCACCGGCCTGCAGCGCTTCGACGAGCTCGCGGCCGCCGCCGACACCGATGACCGCAACCGACGGCGATTTCGGAGCCAGCCCATAGGCGGGCGTCCGAGGTGGTGCCGGATTGGGATTCCACTGATTGATGCGCGTGGCCGCTTCGCCGTCGAGCACGTACCATCCGGACATGTGATCGGTGCGGATGATGTGGTTCCACTCGTACTTGATGACGTTGCGAAGCCGTCCGCCCTCGACGCGGAAGTTCTCGAAGTTACGGAGCCAGACCGGTCCGACAAAGATCGCCGCCGACAGTGCGAGCGCGCTCGCGCACACAGCTGCAAGATGTACGCGCCCGCTCGAGCCCGGCCATGAAGCGCGGTACGCCACCAGCGCAACAACGATCGGAACGACTCCGGAGACGAAAGCCGCCGGCGGCGAGAACGAACGCATCAGGGCGACCGACGCGAGCCCGCCCATCGCGGCGCCGCAGAGATCGGCGGCATAGAGCCGTCCCATGCGGCTGCTGAAACGCGAAAAAAGCGTGGTCAGGACGACACCGCCGCAGAAATTGAGCCAGACCAGCAGCGGTGCGCACCACAGAAGATAGGCGATCGCATCCGAGCCGAGCAGCTTGGTTCGCACCGGCGGGTGGTGCGTCACGCCGACCGGATTGGCGATCGCAAGGAACACGATCGGCACCGAAACCGCGAGCATCGCGAGCCAGCGGTGGATTCCTATCGCGGCCCCACGCCGCCTGGTGTGAAGCGCAACATATGTACCCGCCGCACCGAGGCCGAGCATCGACAGCGAGATCGCAAAGAAGACGAAATGGTAGAACAGCTTGTAGCTGATCAGTCGCGTGAACGTGATCTGGAAAAGCAGCAGCGCGCCGGCGACCAGGAAGGCGGTCGCATTCTCGCGCAGGCCGGGGCCGCCGGCGCTCGATTCTTCGGTCGCCATCGGCAGCTGTGAGCTATGCGACCAGCAGCCTCATGGCAAACACGAAGGGCCGATCCCTTTCGGAATCGGCCCTTCGATTTCGCGGCCGCCAGGCGGCCGCATCGTTGCCGGATCAGAATCCGGTAAACGGAACGTGGATGAGGTCGGCCCCGCTGCGGGCCTTGATCTCCTTGGTGCCGCCGAGGAACGTACCGGACCAGTTCACACCGGCGCCGATGATGAACTTGCCGGCAGCCGGGCAGAAGACCGTTCCGAAACCTGTCACGCCCGGCGCAAGACGGCAGACTTTCCACTCGCTGTAGAACAGCACGTTCTCCGGCTTGAGCCCGCCGTTCAGGACGACCTTTGCGCCGTAGCCGAGACTGAACCGTCCGTTGAGGATGCGGAACATCACGACGTCGTTCGGTCCGCCGGTCAGGTTGATCGAGCCGTGGTGCGCCACCTTGATCTGCGGCGTTTCGACCACGACGATGCCGTCACCGGTGACGTCGAGCGAGTACGACTTGCCGACGCCGACCTTGATCGGGGTGTTGGGCGGATTCAGCAGCGGCAGTGTGTTCGGCTTCGCGTTCAGCGTGTCTTCCGCTGCGAGCAGCTCCGCCTGGTCGTTGTTGCAGACATCGACCAGCTGACTCGATCCGTTGGTGCTCACCGTGCCGGTCGGCAGCTTCGCCATCGTGGTCCCGCCCGGCACGCTCTTGACCTGCGTCCCCGGGACCTTTCCGTACAGCGTGCTCATGACGGCCGCGCCGTCGGTGGCGATGTCGCCGTCGACCTCGGCCGTCCTGCCGAAACGGATTCCCGTTCCGCTCGATGCCGTGACGATGTAGCTGCCCGCGGTCATGCCGCCGCCTTTGCCGGTGTCTCCGCAGAAGCTCGCGTCCGCGAGAGAGCCGCGTCCGTTGCGAACCGCGACCGAGGTTTCCCGAACCGGACTATTGGCGACGAGATGCCAGTTACCGGCGACGATGATCCATCGGCACGACGGCGACAGAGTCGATCCCTGACCGACGCACTGGCCGCTCGTGCAGACGCCGCTGCCGGCGAGCGTGCATGCGCTGGCGTCGGTGCACGGAGAGCCTTCGTTCTTGGCGCCCGAAGCCACGCATGCGTTCTGCTGCGGATCGCAGATGCCGTCTGCGCACTGCGTGCTGACGCCGGAGCAGTCCGGCGGCGATTCCTGGTTTACGCAGGCGCCGGCGCCGTTGCATTTCTCGGGACCGTTGCAGAACTGGCCGTCGGTGCACGGCGACTGGTTCGCCTCGAACTGGCAGGTCGAGCTGCAGCAGTCGCCGCTGGCGGTATTGCCGTCGTCGCACTGCTCGCTTGGTCCGACTTCTTCGTCACCGCAGACGTCGCAGTTGCCCGTCAGCCGGCACGTCGACGGCCCGGCGCAACCCACGAAAGCAGTCGGCTGCACGTCGCCAAAGCTCTCGGAGCACGAGTAGCAGGTCTCTTCATGACAGCTCGAGTCGCAGCCGTCCCCGCTGTCGCTGTCGCCGTCGTCGCAGGTTTCGCCGAACTCGACGCAGTTGTTGCCGCAAGTGGCACAGAGCGCCTGGCTGCAGATCTGGTCCTCATGCCACGTGCCGACTTCACAGAACGCCTGCGTGAGCGCGTCGGTACAGAAACCACCCGAGCAGCACGCTCCGGTAGGCTCTCCGCTGGTCGTCGAAGTCGTCGATGTGGTGCTGGTCGTGCTCGTCGAGGTGGTCGTTGAGGTCGTCGAACCGATCATCAAGGTCGTCGACGTTGTGGACGACGTGGTCGACGTCGTCGTGGAGGTCGTCGTTGACGTCGTCGTGGAGCCCTGCGGGACTGTCTCGCACGGCCCGCAGTCCTGAGGACAGGTGATGCAATCCTCGGTTACCCCGCAGACTTCGTCGGGGCAGGCATCGCCGGCCATCGCAACCGATCCGGAACACACAACGGACAATAGCAATGCAGCTGTCGCTGCCGACCTTACGAGCCGTCCAAACATGAGTTGCCTCCCTCCGAACACTTTTGCAGCGACTCGAGTCGCCGATCCCCGTACTCGACAGCGTCCGCCGTCGTCCCGTTCTCGACGGCGTGGCGTCGATTCCCCTTGCTGAGAGACGGGCAGCCCCGCTACCCGCAGGTGTGCGTTCTACGCTCCGAGCGGGGGCCTGTAAAGCATTCGGGGCATCCGCGCCGGGTCATCCGACTATTGAATTACCCGTGCCAGAAGCTCAACGTGCAGGGCTTCTTACCCCCTTGAGTCCCCAGCCTGTTTCCGCGAGGTCCCTATGAGCCTTCTAAGTTCCTGCCTCCGACCGTCGATACGCTTTCTGGCCTCGGTTCTGGCGACGATCCTCGTCACGGCCCCTGCCCATGCCGAATTTCCATACCCGGCCTGCGGCGGCTGTGCGGACCCCAACGACTACAAGGATTACATGCATACGGCGGTCGTCGCGCCGCCCGTGAGACCGAACGAGATCGGCCAGTACGACTTCCGCGCGTCGTCCCTGGTCGATCCTTCGCTGCCGAATACGCCGGAGGAGCTCGGCGGTGTGGCCGGCATGAGCATCGATACCGCGTGGCAACTCACGACGGGGCGTCCCGACGTGACGGTGGCCCACCTCGACTCCGGCATCCGCTACGACCACGACAACGTCCGCAAGGCCGCGCTGAACCAGGCCGAGCTGCCGCTACCCGAAGGCAGCCTCGTCTACGACAAGAACGGCGACGGCGTCTTCAACATCAACGATTATGCGACCGATTCGAGGGTGAGCGACGTCGACGGAAACGGAATCCGCGATCCACGCGACCTGATCCTCGTGTTCAGCGACGGTGTCGACGACGACGCCAACGGCTACGTCGACGACATCTGCGGATGGGACACGCACGAGCACGACAACGATCCGTTCGACGACGCGGACTACGGACACGGAACCGGCGAATCCAAGGACTCGAGCGGAGAAGTGAACGACGGCGGATCGTGGGGTGTCGCGCCGAATGCGATGTTCGTGCCGATCAAGGTGAGCGACAGCTTCGTCGCCGACGGCAACGATTTCGGCGCCGGCGTGGCATACGCGCTCGACCGCGGCGTCAGCGTGATTTCCGAGGCGCTCGGAGCCCTCAACAACACCAAGCTCGCGCAGAATGCGGTCGAGTACGCGTTCGAGCAGGGCGTGCCGATGGTGCTGTCTGCGGCCGACGAGCAGAGCTACCACCACAATTTCCCGGCCGTATACACGCACGGCTTCTGGGCAAACTCGGTGCGCCCGAAAGACGGCACGGCGGTCACCAATCCGACCAACCTGCTGCTCAACGGCTGCACGAACTACAGCGGCCGCGCCGACGCGGCGATCGCATCCAATTCATGCTCGTCGGAAGCCACCGGTCGCGCCGCCGGCATCTTCGCGCTGATGCTCGCGCGCGCAAAAAACCAGATCGAGCTCGGGGCGATCTCTCCGCACCCCAGCGGCAAGCCGCTGTCGCCGACCGAAATCTACCAGCTGATGCGCATGACGGCAGACGATATCGATTTCTCGGCAGTCAGCCCGACGCTGACGCCCGCCGGGACGCTGCTCATCCTGTTTCCCGACCTGATCGACGAGCGCTTCCCGTCGCACGCCGGCTTCGACAAGTATTTCGGCTACGGCAGGGCCAACGTGCGCACGGCAATCGAGGCGATCGACGCGGGCACGATCCCGCCCGAGGCCGACATCCAGTCGCCGGCGTGGTTCGTCAACGTCGATCCCACCGTGACGCCGATCCTGTCGATCACCGGCACGGCGGCTGCGCAGCGCGATGCCAACAACGCGAGCTACGTGGTCGACTGGGCGTGCGGCGTCGATCCGCTCGAATCCGATTTCGCGATGATCGGCCACACGATCGCTTCGGCCGCGCTCGGCGGAACTCCGATCGAGAACAGCCTGCTCGCAACGTTCGACACGGCAGCCGCAGCCGCCGAATGCGGTTTCGCCAGCCTGACGCTGCCGCGTACCAACGAGGATGATTTCGACGAGTCCTACGCCGTCACCATTCGCGTGACCGTCCAGGACAGTCTCGGCAACGTGGGACAGGCGCGGCGCAACGTCACGCTCGAGCACGACTCGTCGCTGATGCCCGGCTTTCCGATCGAGGTCGGCGTATCGGGCGACTCTGCGCCACTGCTGCACGACATGGACGGTGACGGCGCACAGGAGATCATTTTCGGAGCGGCCGACGGCAAGCTGCACATCCTCGACGGCAGCGGCAGCGAGCTTGCCGGCTGGCCGGTCGAGACCAATCCCATGCAGCTCGCGAGCTCGGCATCCTTCGCTCCGCTCGCGCTCGGCAACGACTATCATTCGTCGATTCTCGCCGGCGTCGCGATCGGCGACGTCGACAACGACGGCGACGACGAGGTCGTCGCGGCCGACATGGACGGCTCGGTCTACGTGTTCCGCGACGACGGAACCGCGCTTCCGGGCTTCCCGGTTTCCCTCAATCCCGTCTATTCCGACCCTGCGATCCGCAACGAAGCCAACCGTCTCGACTACGGCGTGCTTGCGGCGCCGACCCTGGCCGATCTCGACGGCGACGGAACGCTCGAGATCCTGGTCGCTGCGATGGACCGGCATCTGTACGTCTGGAACAGCAACGGGACGACGCACGCCGGCTTTCCGGTGCTGATCGTCGACCAGGACCGCATGTCGAGCGTCAATGCGACCAACCACCAGGTGACCTGGAAGCTCGTCAGCGGACAGCCGGTCGGCTCGATCGGCACCAAGCTGCTCAGCTCGCCGTCGGTCGGCGACCTCGACGGCGACGGCCATCTCGAGATCGTGCTCGGATCCAACGAAGAATACGTGCGCGGGGAAACCTCGAACTTCTTCATCAGCAACCCGACGTTCGGGCTGCTTTCGAACTCCCTCGACAACGTGAACGGCCGAATCTATGCGGTGTCGCGTTTCGGCAACGACGATCCCGCGCTCGTCGAGACGCCCAACGCGAGCGGACCGTTCCTCGAAGGCTGGCCGGCCAGACTCGGAATGCTGACGAAAGACCTGCTGCCGACCGTGGGACACGGAGTCACCGCTGCGCCGGCGCTTGCCGACGTCGACGATGACGGCGACGACGAAGTCTTCATCAACGGCAACAACGGACCCGCGTATCTCCTGCAGGGCACGGGCCTGTCGTACTTCGGATCCACGTCCGGAAAGTACAACGTCTTCAACCCGTCGCTGACTCTCGCCAGCAATCCGGACGCATCGAGCGACGACTTTCCGCTCACGTTCGCGCTGCTCAGCAGCGGAGCCGTCGGCGACTTCTTTTCCAACGGCACGCTCGATTTTGCGCTGCCGAGCGTCGGCGCCCATCAGCTCGTCGACAACCAGGGCCCGGCATTCCAGGGTCCCGGTGACCATCAGCTCATGGCGTGGTCGGCATCCGACGGGCACGGACTGCCTGCGTTTCCGCAACGCGAGGAGGACCTCCAGTTCCTCTCCTCTCCCGCGGTTGCCGACATCGACGGCGACTCGATCGCCGAGCTCCTGCAGGGCAGCGGCGGTTACTACCTGCACGCATTCCGGGCCGGCGGCGGCGAGCCGGCGGGCTGGCCGAAGTTCACCGGCGGCTGGATGGTCGGCGCCGCGACCGCCGGCGATATCGACAACAACGGCACGCTCGATGTCGTCGCGATCACCCGGGAAGGAAATCTGTACGCGTGGGGAACAGGCGCGTCGTACGAGCGTTCCGGCACCAAGAGCGTGCAGTGGGCAACGGTGTCGCGCGACATCCATCGAAGCGGCAACCTCAATTCCGGCGTTGCGACATCGTCCGGCGAGTGCACGTCCGAATACCGTTCGATGCTCGAGAAGGTCTCGATGAAGTACCCGACAGGCGCCGGCAACGACAAGCTGCAGATCAAGGGCTTCGTCAATACCGCCGGACGCGGGTTCGACCCGGTCGCGAACAGCGTCGAAATCACGATCGGCTCGCCGGACACGCCCGAGTTCAATCAGTTGATTCCGGCGGCGAGCTTTACGGGCAACACCTCGAACACGTCGTACAAGTTCTCGGCCGACGCGCCGGGCGTGACCAAGGTCAGTTTCAAGCTCAAGAAAGGAATCTGGAAGTTCCAGGTCAAGGCGAGCGAGGTCGATGCGTCACCGGCGGACGAGCGCGTGTTCCTCAAGCTGCGCATCGGTGACGTGTGCATCGAGCGCACGCGCATCTGCGAGCCGAACGACGATCACGATCAGCTGAAGTGCAAGAAGCCCAAGCTGTAACGGAATGACTCGCCGCCGTTTCGCCCGGGTACGGGCAACGGCAAGGCAGTGATGGCTTCGGATCGTCATCCACTCGATCGCCTCGAGCCGGCCCTGTCGCTGGCCGACGCGACGCTGCTCGTCGTCTCGTCGGTGATCGGCGTCGGGATCTTCCTGACGCCGGGCCAGGTAGCAGCCGCGCTGCCGAGCGCGGGCGCGTTCCTTGCGGCCTGGGTGCTCGGAGGCGTGCTGTCGCTGGCCGGCGCGCTCGCCAACGCCGAGCTCGGCGCCATGTACCCGCACGCCGGCGGCGACTACGTCTACCTTCGCGAGGCGTGGCATCCGCTCGCCGGCTTCGTGATCGGCTGGCTGTCGTTCTTCGTGATCTATGCCGGAACCGTCGCGACGCTTGCCGTCGGCTTCGTCGACGGACTGGCGCATTTCGTCCCGATGAGCGCAGGAGTGCGCACCGCATTCGCGGTCGCGATCACGCTCGCCACGTCGGCCATTCATTTTCGCGGCGTGCGGCTCGCGGCGTGGCTCAACAACGTAACCGCCGGCCTTAAGATCGCTGCGCTGGCCGCGCTCGCGGTGATCGGACCGATGTTCCTGCACCTTGCAGGGACGGCCACGCCCGCTCCGGCGCCATCTGCTGTTGCCCCCGGCGGCGGGATTACCGCGATGGGCTTCGGGCTGGCGCTCTCGCCGGTGCTGTTCAGCTATCTCGGCTGGAACGCGTCGGTGTACGTCGCGAGTGAGATCCGCCGCCCCGAGCGCAATCTTCCGCTCTCGCTGTTCGCCGGCCTCGCCATCTCGACGGCGATCTACCTGGCCGTCAACCTCGCGTATCTCGATGCGCTGTCGATCGATGCGATGCGCGCAAACGCCAACGTCGGCGAAGCCGCTGCGCGCGTATTCTTCGGCGAGCACGGCGCGACCATCGCGTCGGTTCTGATCCTCGGCTCGATCCTGAGCTGTCTGAACGCGACGATCCTCGTCGGACCTCGCATCGCCTACGCCATGGCGATCGACGGGCTGTTCTTCCGTTCGGTCCAGGGAGTGCATGAGCGCTACCGTACCCCGCACATCGCGATCGCGGTTCAGGCCATGACCGCGATCGCGCTGATCGTGCTGCTGCGGCGTTTCCCGAGCGTCCTCGACTACACGACGTTCGCGATCGTGCTCGCAACGATCGCCGACACCGCCGCGCTCTACCAGCTCCGCCGCCGCCATCCCCACCGCCCGCGCCCGTATCGCGCATGGGGCTACCCGCTCGTCCCTGCGCTCTACCTGGTAGCCAACGCCGCCATCGCCATCGCAATGCTCATCGGCCGCCCGATCGAATGCGCCGCCGCCCTGGCCGTAACCGCCACAGCCCTCCCCGCCTACGCCTTCTTCGTCAGACAAAAATAAAGAGGTCGCGGGCTCAAGCCCGCCCACCACAAAACCGCGGGCGTCGAGAAGGGTCCAGATCCGAGGCAGACGTCGGGTAAAGGGAGCTGAGGCGTGGCGGAGCCACGTTGAAGCGACCGGCCCGATGTCGAACGAAGGAGATGGGCCCTTATCGACGTCCGCGCGGACAGCGGTCGCGGAGAAGGGTCCAGATGCGA